>Ga0335073_10011028_pt1 | contig 12701 bp, 14 predicted proteins | sample Lox_Sample_22_FD_207093 | JGI IMG/M metagenome (GOLD analysis project Ga0335073, IMG submission 207093) | Soil microbial communities from Loxahatchee National Wildlife Refuge, Florida, United States - Lox_Sample_2.2 | ecosystem: Environmental > Terrestrial > Soil > Wetlands | place: USA...
CAGTCTCCGTCTGCTCATCCGCCAGATCCAGAAAAATGGAAGACGCCGAACCTCTTGAATTCCGATGTCTTGCGCGTGATCTTTGTATCTTTCCACCGGTCACTGTCCGCCGCAGTGACTCCTGTCTCGACAAGTTAAGATGGACCGGTGGAGACTGTGAGTAAGTTCGGAATGAAGCAGCAGTGCTGGGCCGTAGAGGGGAAGTATCACCTCCGCGAGCGTGATAGTTGGATGGAAGGAATGTCGAGAGCAAAAAGATCAACCGTCGGGCAGCCATCTTGTCTTTGGAGACTATGATGGTTCGACTCGGTACCGACAAGTCTTCTGGCTGGTTGAGACGTTGGAATTCTCGATTAAGCCGACAGTAAGATTTCGGTGCCAGTGTACTCAACCATTCCGTATGGGTGCCAAGGAATGCTGTGAGTAGGTTAAAAAAGAAGAAGTTCTCTTCTCTCGTGCCAGCCCACTGCCCGAGCCATCGAGCTTCTTCTCGCCAAATTCCCCATCTGCCTTGGCCTGTTCTGACCCTCGGAATCTTGATGCCTCTCACTATCCTCAAACAGGCGTACTCAGCAGCAGCCCTTATGTCTTCGTCCAAGGCAAGAGCTTGAGTAAGTAATCTAGCAGCGCGCTTTTGTGAGGGTAGAGGCTTTAGTTGCTCGAGAATCTTTTGCTGAGCGAGATATTGCATAGTAGTCAAGGCACGGGAGATGATGTCCCAATGGTGGCCAACCATATCCACACGGTCATCAACGTCACTGCTAAACGACAGAGACATTGATCGTTCGCCGAAGATAGAGTCTAACACGGGGAGAGCAGATCGTCGCTCAGACTCAAACGAAGAGGGTAGAGAGGTATGCGGACTTCTACGAAGAGACCGAGAAGGTATGGATCCATACCGCAATGATTCTGTTGACATGTCGCCAGTCGCAATTGGAAGCTGAATCACCACGGTGATTGCATACATTGGTGATCTGTAGTGCTTGGTTCGAATTGTCCTTGACGGAGACGCAGGTTCAAATAAGGCACCATTATGGGCTTTGATGTTGATCGGAGAAACATTTACCACATCATCAGTGTGTCCATTCTGCCCAGATAGGAATGGATCATCTACCTGGACCTCTTCTTCGGCCCACGAGATCGAGAATGTCCTGGTAATCAAAACTGTTCTTCGTCTTGGTTGCTCGAAAGTGTAATCGTCTGGTTTTGATGCCGGCCTAGAAGGAGAGATTGGAGTGTCTCCGGGAGTATGAGATCTCGATAATGTACTTGGTCGTCGAACGTGGCTGCGACCAAGACTCATGTAATTGAACTCGTTTGTGAGAGAGGTGCTTATGGCACCGTCATATGGCTTCGGCTCCAGAGGCACAATATGGATTTTATTGCTCGTACCCTTATAGCTGGAAGTTGCGTTTTCGAACATGCAGCTCATGGCAGTCTTCACGACGTCGTCCGTATCTCGCTGCCTTGTTTGGCTAGTCTCTTCAGGTAGGCTGTGAGTTGAAGAGACAGATGTACGACGGAGTCGCGCACTTCTGGTCATTCCTCCAGCTAGAGCATTACCAAAGCCAGGACTCGTGCGACCTGCATCCTCAGGAATCGTGGAGATAACGGTTGGCCTCACATGCTGACGACTGCTGAGCGATCCAGAGTTCTGCGACGCTAGATCTGTTCGCGCTGGGCGTAGATATCTTGCCTTTGGCGATTCTTTTGCAACGACACTACTGGGGCGAGAATCGAACAGAAGCACCTCTTGAAGTGGTCCAGATTCTCCCTGCGCGATCAAGATGCGTATATCTCGAGGGTATTCAAGATCGATATCCGCCTTAGCTGAATCATTGCCGAGTGCAGTCCTCAGCGAATAGGTTATGTCCGAACTCGGGATCGTAGGTGAGAGGGTATCTTGCTCGGGCCCAACAGCATTGTCAGGGAACAGCAGGCTCAATGTGTGCGCATCTTCGGTTACCGAGTCAAGAGGAGGAGGCCGTGGTGCTGATCTACGGCCCGGAGTGAGCGAACCAAACAGCTGTCCCAGCATGATGATGTTAGCTGTTCATCGTAACAAGTGCTACTGCCGGTTGAAGTTGAGAAGAGTGCGACCATCCAGCTGTATGAGAACCGTGAAACCCAGACATGAAAGCCGATGGAAGCCGGCCCATCTCAGTGACAGTGATTGAAGGCTGAGATTGCGACCCAGTTGCTCGAAACTAGCAGTGCAGTGGGTGCTGGGGACGACGAAGGGGTTGAGCGAGCTTAACAGTTGGGCATCTGCTTGAGCTCAGGAGCGGGACGAGATGGAAGCGGCTCGGTGAGTAAGCCGCAAGGCCTGGGAGGAGCGTGCAGGCCAAGCGATATGGGATTCCAAGTCTAGTCGCGAGCGAGACTGATAGATATGGGGTTTGACAAGGTTGAGCCTCGTTCGACGTCGCAGCAGAAAAGGCGGTGGAGACACACATTCACGTCACACTGAACCAAACGGGAACACCAACTCGTGCCATTGCGAGACGAAGCCTACAACAGCCTACGCCGGAAAGTAATCATACAGAGCTTGGTATACTGGGGCTACAAACTATGGCCTTCACCAACACAATGCCGCGGCTATCGTTGTCGTTCTCCGCAAATTTCCATGAGGTCGTCGGGAGAGCGCAGCGCTATGGCAGCAGCCGTATTGGAAACGGTTGGCTTGTGAGAGGAAGCATCACATCCTTGTCCAGCTCACCATTGCATACGGAGTACCCGGCTATAGTTCGGTCCGCCTTCTGGGCCTAGGCTAATGTGGTATCGTAATCATGGAACTGCAATTGGGTTCAATCGCTGACGCAAGAAAAATAATCCCGGAGCGTAGAATATGCCATTGACGGCGAACCGTACGATGTCGTATGCGATGCGCGCGGGAACGTCTGCAATAAGCAGAGCAGGTCCGGCCGGAATGTCGTGTGACGCTTTACCCATTGAACGCAGTAGAGACAATTAGCTACTCTACGATCGTCGATGTGATTGAACAAAAAAAAATTTGAGCCTAAATCCATGTGGTTCGATTCGGAGGATTTTAGAGTTTTAGAGCTACAATAGTACGGAGCATCCTACTCAAGCTTTTCAGCTTCGATCCAAAATGCAAACACTAACCCACCTTCTCTTCAAAGTTTATGTAACCGGCTCATCCTATTACAACTCACTCTCTGGATAAGCGATTATACCAACGTCTACCACGGAATCTATCGAACGCGCTACCAGCAAAGCCTTCCCCAATTTCCGTGGGATAACCCATTCCGCCACCCAGCAAAGCCATCGACCAAGTATCTCTAGCTAGAAAGGAGCATGGAATCTATAACCAGCCAATATCGATCGCAGAATGACACTTCATTGCCTCGGTTCACGTTTGTAGTCGAACATTTAGATGCCGAGCTTGAGGGATGGTCGACACTCGAGTACTCCACCATCGCTCAGGAGTGCAGAGCCAGTAATTGCGCCTTCATCCTCAGTTCCGTTCCTGAAGCGCTCCAGCTGCCTCCTGAGCTTCGCTCACTAATCAGCTCAGCACTCATAGTCGAGCATCGGAGCATCGAAACATTATGTGCCGGAGAGGACCATCCATTTACCAAGGAGACAGTTTGCCTTCTGGATCCCAAGGCGGCCCAGGAACTCTCACCATCGGATGCTCAGCAGTTTTCGGCTTTCCTATTCGGTGGTATCCTTGGTGATGATCCACCTCGCGATAGGACTGGTGAGCTCAGAGCGAAGGGCTTTCCAACACGCCGATTGGGTCCAGTGCAAATGACGACTGATACCGCCGTCCGAGTTACACGAACTCTTATTCTTGACCAGCTGCCGCTGGAGAGCATCCCGTATGTGGATTATCCAGAGATTAAAGTAAACAAGCATGAGAGTGTGAAGATGCCTTTTCGGTACGTGAAAGGCAATGATGGTCCAGTGATGCCAAATGGGATGAGTGAGTTGATTGCAAGCGATTCTGAGAAGGGCATTGAAGGTCTACTTTGAAGCTTGCATATGGAGCGAAAGAATACTTGGCAAAAAACCTAGAGGATCAGAGACCGGAGCATGTCAAAGGACAGTACTGCTCAATATGTCGAATGGCAATTTACAGCTCGAGAAGTGATCAAAGGACAAATCCCGAGGAAGATGATACACGTTTCAATCAGGCATGTGCAAGGATGTCAACTAAGGTCCTATCAAAAGAAATAGCGGAACAACGGGGAACGGTCAATGTAATGATTAGTACTTGGCAATGGTCATTTGCGGTACCTGAACGGCGATGAAAAACCTGAACTGCCGCAAGAAGGCTGATCGATCCGGAGATTGGATGCGAGTTTCAGTAAATCGGACACTGTTCCAGATGCAAATTCATCAATATAATCACCTATATATTGAGGTATTCTACATAGAGTAGAAGACCAAATTATCTACACCAATCCAGGGTGCATTATTGCGACTCTTCTACGCCATTCCAGAAATGGAAAGTACCTTTAGCTGCCCGCAAATCGTCAACTTCACTCCTTGAACCACGCAAGACGCCGTCTTCAATCAAAGCCGAAAGGCCTCTCAACACCATGAGCACTCCTCCCAAACTTCCCCAAACCTCGACATTGAAGCCGAACCGCCTACCCGCGCCCACTCTTTTCGTCGGCCCGCCCTCCCACAACGCAAGCAGCTCAAGCCTACTCCCTGCGACCAAAGATGCACCGGCAAAGCCTCCTCTCCCACGGCAGCACAGCCTCCTCAGCGACAGCCGCAAAGGCCAAGCCCGCAGCGATGCCTCCTCACCACTCCTCTCGCCCATCGACCGCGGCCGGCCCGCCGCCGCACCCACAGACACACTCCTCTCGCCGCTCGGCCGCGAGCGCAGCCGTGCGACGCCCGGCCTCGGCGCGCCGCCCAGCGCCGAAGCGGGCCCAAAGCAGCGGGACAAGGGCGCGCTGGCAGCAGCGGACGCCCAGTGGGCGCAGATGCAGAGCACGCTGCGCGAGGTGGAGGGCGGCGGCGGCGGCGGCGGCGGCCTCAACGCGGTGTTCGGGCCGGGCCACGCGCAGGCGCTGGAGGGCCTGCGGCGTGCGCAGGTCGGGCTCGCGCAGGCGTGGGCGCGCTCCGACGTCGATGACCCGGAGAGCCCGGCTGTGCGCGCGGGCAGGCGGGAGGGCGAGGCGGAGGACGGCGCCGCGGCGAAGAGGGATGTTGGTGGTGCGGCGGACCTGCTGAGCGATAAGGCGGGTGCTGGGGCGCAGGCGGGTGCGGTGCGCGACCAGAGGAGTAATACTGCTACGACGACGACGGCGACGGTTGCGAGTGGGAAGTCGGCGTTGGAGGAGGAGACGGAGAACGACATTGATCTGGCGAGGAAGAGGAGAGAGGCCAACGATAGATACTTCAGCAGAGTAAACAAAGGCGTACTAGATGTCATCAGCAAGCTGGAGGAGGTCGCGAAAGCCATGAAGAGTGTCGAAATGGAAAGTAAGGAAATATGGGGAGAGGGGGAGGGTCTAGATGAGGGATGATCATTAGATTCGCGCTGTATTGGTCGACTTACTTGTTATGAGCCTGATGAATGAGCATCATCAAAACGGAGAAACCTACTGTACTGCAGTACGGTGCTGCAAATACTCCGGGAAGAGAGAAACGCAAAAGGCGTGAACTATCTCACGACGAATCCGCATCACTAAATGCCAAAACAAGAGTATCACGAGGCAAGTCAAAGCCTCATCCGAAGCACCAAAAGGAAAGGAAGCCAAAAAGAAACGCTAGTGTGCGAGTCGAACCCGCGAATGGTATTCCAAATAATCTCAATTGGCGAGACATTGGGTAGATTCACGATGAATTTGGAAAAAGGCAAAATTCATGTTCTAGACGGCTACCCTCGCCGGTGTAAATCCATCAAGTCGCAGTATATATCAGACAGCCTGCGGCCTCATTTAGTACGTACTTCGGAGATGCAGCTGAAGTCAATCGAACACGATATTGATCGTAGATAAGATGCGAAAAGCAGTATAATCCAGATACTGAATGTATTCAGAATTTCCTATTTCCTATTTGTAGCAGAATATATGAAGATGTACAATGTAACTATTGCATGAAAGCTTTCCGAATCTAAAAATGGTATCTTTGAACGGCCCATAATGATAACCCAGGCCTTGACGCTGGAATGAACGCTCCACACAAGAATGATCGCAATAGAACTCCTTTCCTTATTTAAAACAAGCTCTTTCATCAAAAACATCAAGTCCAAATCCAAATCACTACACCCAATGCTCCTGCCCACAAAAGCCACATCCTGGGCATCATCGTTAATCCAATGTTCGGAGTTGGTTTTGCTGTACTACTAGTAGCCAAGGCGGAGTATGAAAGCGTCGAGCTTCCCAATACAACGCCGCTACTGCCAACACTAATATATTCACCGCCAATGGTGGCAGCCTGTCCGCCAGGCGTAAGCGTTTGGCCTCCGATGACCAGAGTACTGCCCTCGATATCCGTAATTGTGCTATGCAGCAGCGTAAACACAACACCAGAAGTTGTCTGTGGTGGCGATGTCGAAAGCGAACTGCTGGCATGGCTGAGAATCACACCGTTGGGAGCCAGAGAGACGACTTCGCCGCTGACCGTTGCAGCAGGGCCGCCGATGGAGAGTGTTTCAGAGCCAATAACGAGGTTAGATCCTGCGGTCTCGGTGTACACATTGGATCCTATCGTAAAGACAGCTTGAGCTGGTCCTGCAGCAGAACCTTGGGATAGGGTCGATATAGCGATAGTACTGTCTCCAACAATAATATCGCCAGATCCAACGCTCACAACTTGTCCATTTACAGTTGCTGCCGGTCCGCCTTCTGAAATAGTTTGCGATCCAATAACGAATTCGTTGCTGCCGGTTGCTGAGGCTGTAAAAGTACTACCACCTAGGGTAACCACAGCACCAGAAATCGTAGGCGATGTAAGGACTGAAACCGCGTACGTGTTTCCGTCGACGATAATACCGCTGGATCCAACGGAGATGGTCTGTCCATTTACTGTTGCCGCTGAACCGCCATTACTGAGAGTTTGAGAGCCTACGACGAGATTACCGTTGCTCAGCGCGAGAGTCGATGCTGGACCGCTGCCAATACTAACTACCGCTCCCGAAGCAGTAGGTCCTGCGCTATTGAATGCGTACGTAGCAACTACGGGGTTGCTTGAGAAAGTCATGTCAATTCCACTTCTGATATCACTATCAGTATCTGGATTCTGTGGGGAATCCGATTGAGTGAGCGATGATACCACCACTCCTTGGGAATTTACGCTGATCACAGCGTTACCCGTCGTAATGGCTGAGCCGCCTGCCGTGATGAAATCGTTTCCAATACTAGCGCCGCCAGAATGAGCGGTGTAAGTTGCCGTTCCAACTGTAAATGTAACAGCTTGGCTTGGAGTACCGCCCTCTTCGAAACCTGACCCACCCGGAGACGCAACTTGCGTCTGTTCGGCCGAAGGCCTAGAGATGGTGTCTATTCCGAACGGCAAGACGGATTCAGTGACCGCGGTAGTTGTTTCGCCGTCGCCTTCGGCTGCCGGAGTAGTGAATACGACCGTCGAAATATCGTGCACCTCAGGTGGAACTGTGAAAGCAATCGTAGTTGCGCCCGCATCCCCGGGCGCCGTGGCGGTTTGAGGAGCAATTGCAAGACCGCTAACATGGTTCGTTTCCGTAGCAGTCTGGATGGCTGGCGCGTCTGGAGATCCACCAGCGCTGGCTGCGAGTGCGGTAACAGTGTTTCCGCTTCCGCCAGATGTTAACGCTGTAAGCACAGTCTGCAATGTTCATTAGCTTCTGAATTGCGTACCAGGCACGACTCTCACCTTCGAGTCTGCGTATGCATCGTCGCCGCCGGTGATTGTGGTGTTGCCACGATAAAGGACGATATTTCCACAATAAGAGGGAATATCAGGACAATCAGACGGATCGCACACAGTCGGCGACAGCGACAAGACCGTGCCGATGGAGACGACAACCTAGACTTGATTAGCAATTAAATAGATATAATATATTGGTCTGACTCACCTTTGGATCGGGTAAGACTGTCAACGCGCCCGTACAAAGAGGAAAATCGGAATACATGCTGTGAATTACCGTGTCCACATACGGAATGCTTAAGATTTGGCCCTCACTGATTGCTTGTGGCCCATTTGGTAGGGCACTTTGAGGAAGCTCCAGGAAAAATTGGTTCTTGTTGATACTCAGATTATCTTCCGTCCTTGTGTGGCAGGGATTGGTTGTTGTCAGTATGAATTTATCTACCACAAGATATGAAGCTGGAGACGATCTATTTCCTGGGTCAGTCCCAGAATATGCAAGTCCGATTGCTGATATCTTACATCGCAAGGCTTCGCGCCACACCGGGCTCACAGGCTTTTTCCGTAGTGCCGAATACTATTTCAGCCTGATCGGCATACCCAACGGTGCCGACGCCGCTTCTTTGCGCTGCGGGAACAGCTGCTGTTGCCGCTGCGGCTAAAGATGAATCAATGTTTGTTAATGTCCAGCTTTCGTTATTACCGATTGTGTAACCCCAGCTGACGGTTACTGTTGGAACAACTATTGAAGTTGACAAGAAGTAGAGTAGAGTAGCGCTTGCACCATACTGACAACTATATGATGTCGTTGCGGAAATCGTACAGTTATGGTTAGTCTTGTGAGAGCTTGTTGTCGTTCGCGACGTGGTCCTGTTGGCTAATGATTGGCCACCCACAGACGAAGACTCCGGTAAATTCCCACTGACGGCTGCTAGAGACAAGGACGATGCTGAAGATGAAGATGAAAGTAGTGGCGGTACTGAAACGGAAGACGAGGATAGCGATGTAGATGTTAACGAGAACAGCGATGATGACGTCGAAGAATTAGTGGCAGTAGTGACATTCAGCCACAACGGACTGTTAGTAGCTGTAGGTTGAGAAGGTAGGGCTAGTACAGAGATCAGTAGAGCAGCTGGCCAGAAAAGCAAAATACTCACATGACGATCTCGAGATCAAGAACAAAATGGCTAAGGTGAGATGGAAGGTGAGACGGCAGCCTCTTTGAAGAGCCATGACGATCGGGAGAGTGGCCGATCGAAGAAGCGTAGAGGCCGGGAAGAATAAGGAGAGAGTTGAAGGAGTTGGGAATATGTGCCAGTCCCTACTATCACCGCGACATGACTACAGAATGTGCAACAATGGGCTCAAGTCTCGCAACAACTAAAGGAGCGACTTAAGGAGAAATTTTGAAGTGACTAGGAACCTGCATAAAAGAATGAGCAGTGGAAATTGACTGTAAGACGACAAGGAACTTTTGTAACTGAGATGCACGTGGGATGATGGCACAGAAAATTGCAGCTTTCGTTCCAGGTATATCGCCGTGGACAGCATCCTTAGTACTCGACTTATAACGTTCGGAGGGGTGCGTATTCTGTAGCCCAGTAATCAGCGTTGCCACAAGGGTTTGACGTGCTGAACGGGGCTTGAACAGCCACGAAAAGGCACGAACTACGGGAAGCAAGCTGAAGGATTAGATGAAGTCCAAGGGCAGACGGGAGGAAGCTGCCCAGCCATGAGGATGGTGGGCTTTCTGAAGTAAGCTCAAATCCTGGTCATTCCGCAGTCTCGCCAATGGCGTGGTGTTGGGACGGCTGAGCCTGGATTCTGAAGCAAGCCAGGCATAGGGGCCAAAGAGCGGAACGTTTCCTGTCCCTTCACATTGGACGCTTCGAATAAGAGCGAATGTTGCACCGGCACCGCAATTCGGCACTACAGTACATGTACGGAGCTGATCGTCAGTTAGATCTGTCTTAAAAAGCGGCGGCTGAGTGGCGCTAATTTGCATGACTAAGAATAGAGTAGAGACGGCATTGACTCTGATAGAGCTATCGCCTTCGAGTATACTCTATCGCCGCCAGGCTCCCCAAGAATCCGGGAAGCGAAATTACTAGCTGTGCGTAAGAGAGATTGGAGAATACATCGAGTACAGTCACAACGGAGTCTCGAAACAATGCTGGTGACTTAAAAACCTGAGGACAAACGTATCGTCGGCACTTCCGCTATACCGCCTCTACTCTGACATGGTCAACTACGACTAAGCCGCAATCGGAACCACCGAAGTTCCCAGTTTTTCAAGAGGACATCACCGCTCCCGAGGCAATTAATCTCCCCCAGCGTAACTAAGGGCTGATTACCTAGGATTACCTTCTACCATCAACCGCCTCAATTGAACCGTAAAAACACACCATGAGTACGGAGAACATTAATCTTCCCATTTTTTCAGAGCTCCATAGCGAGGTTGATGATGCTGCCTCCCTTCTAGATACAAATGGGCCTACCTGCAATACTTTCCTCATATCGCTACTACGGCAAGTCTTGGACTCTGCGAAGCAACTTTCCTGTCCATTTGTAGGAGCGAGGTGCACATATGGCAATAGCTATGACACCTACCGCACGCTGTGTAATCGTAATGAACAGCCACAAAGAAAGAGATCATTATGATGAATGATTGATTGACTTGTTTTTTTTCTAGTTGTTTCGTGCTCAAGTACATGCAGAAGGTATGATATATCAACCGAGCCACCGCTCCTGCACTAACTAGCAGTAGTTTCCTAGTTATCCCCCTCAATAGTTTTCCTCCAATATTTAGGTGAGCAAGTGCACACAATCTGTAGAACGGTAAGTCTAACAAACATTAGTACTTATTATTGTACCCACAGGGAATGCTTTGATCTCGCCCTTCTCCGTAAACTTAATTCGAGCTGGGTCTTTCGGCGTCACTTCCCAATCTTCAGCTCTATCGGTTAACTTACGCCCCGTGGCCCATCCATCGTTCCAAATGCCTACAATCTTGAGCATATCTCCTCGCTCAATATTCCACTCATCGTTTGCTCGAGCTATATAGGCCCAGAGTACGCAGACAACGTCCCCAGGATGGAAGTTTTCTGGCCCATAATAGTCCTTGAAAGAGGACATCTCTTCCGAGGTAGCGGATGAATCTAGTTGAATAGTTGATTCCACCTGAGCTACAGCTTGAGTAGTGGCGTTCACCAAATTGCTATTCGTTATTGAATCCATTGGTTCTACTCCAGCAATCTGCGTCGTAGATTGCTCCTCCCTCGGCTTCTTCATTCGCTCCCTCGTCCTCTTGTAAGGACCTGAATTGAATAATGTCGCCTCGAATAGAAACTGGAGAGAACCTTGAGATCTTCCACTAAATATGGTCCTAAGTGAACTTTCGGAAGCTAGAGAGGCACGCTCTCCATTCTCCACCAGGGATGCCGTCTCGTTTCGTGCGTGATCAATAACACTTGCTTCCTCTGATGCTCGAGCTGCAGCTCTTTCCTCATAAGTTGGCCTGTAATCGTAATTAGCTGAAAGTAGCTATAACTGACTATTCAGACTCACAATTGGATTATCTGAAATTGAAACATAAGAGCCTGAACCTGCAGCTGAAGTATCTCCCTAGCCTCCCTAATCTCGGCCTCGTCCCAAAGAAACCTTACTCGAGAACCAAACGAGAAAGGTCCCGATCCCTTTCCCACCCTCGAAACATACAAATCAATCATCTCAACAAGCGCATTGCAAGCATCAACAGATTGCTGCAGGTCCACCTTTTCTCCTACGCTCAACGTAGTAAGCGAGCTCTGTTCAATCCAATCTGATAGTCGATTCGATGCACTGCGCAATGTAGTCAAGTGGATGATGAAGAAGCTGATAGTACGATCGGAGTTTTTGTATTTGCCGCGTAGATTGTGCAACGTGTTGATTGTGACGCCGAGTTTAGTGACAATGCCCAAACAAGCCGCGGCCAGTCCAAGGGCGCTGGTGGGATCCATGTCAAAGTCGTACGAATCTTCTTGTGACCGATTCCTAGGTATGTAGACAATAACGAGTATGGCTTGAGAAACAAAGTCATCATCCCGACTCTTTCGCGTCCGAATGGGAAAGATACCAGCTCGGTGAACGAAGCGGCAAAGCTCGCAGCGGCTAAAACGCCCTCCCAAGCTACGGTAAGCGCCTCACTGTGACGATCACGTAAGAGCGAACCATCCAGCGCTTGCCGTCTCGGGCAATTTGCCCTCGTTCTTATTGGAATACCTTATCGTAACTAAGGTATGCGAAGGTCATTTGCAGATTGAAATATCAACTTTATGTCTACCTTACTTTTCAGACGTGCCACATGATTTCGGTACGATGTTTCCATTGCTATAAAGGCTCGCCCCGCATGTCCTTCCACTCCAGCCAGTCTAAGCAACGGCACTTCCTCACCACAGTTCATCGACTTAGCTGAATATTTACACCGTACAAAGCCTCGCAAGAACAAGAATTCTTCTTTGAAACTGTTAGCTCCCGGGTCCAGAGAGACTATAGGTAGTTCAGATCAACCGTGCCTCGAATCTAAGCACGCCATGCATCAAAAGACACCCTTTCTCAGCCTTCCAGCGGAAATTCGTATTAATGAGATATACAAATACATTCTGCCTCTCCCAAGAGATATCAAAGTCACCGTACCGTGGAACGGCAAACTCCAAACACAAACTTGTAACCGTGCCGAACAATCCCAATGGCAGTGGACAAACTTGCTTCTTGTGAACAAAGAATTTGTCAAGGGGTTTCCGCATACAGTTAGCGTGCGGCTAGTATGCGACTAACCTGATTCACAACATATATAAACCCCTGAGAAGCAGGAGAGATCGTTAGGGATT
>Ga0335073_10011029_pt1 | contig 12701 bp, 8 predicted proteins | sample Lox_Sample_22_FD_207093 | JGI IMG/M metagenome (GOLD analysis project Ga0335073, IMG submission 207093) | Soil microbial communities from Loxahatchee National Wildlife Refuge, Florida, United States - Lox_Sample_2.2 | ecosystem: Environmental > Terrestrial > Soil > Wetlands | place: USA: Florida...
CGCTTGCCGATTCAGACTATGGGGTGCCCGGACCACAGTCCGTAGAGAATTCGCAAATCCCATTTCCGACGCGTGCCGCCTCCTCAACCTGATAAGAACTCAGTCTTGTCATAGAAGCACTACGAAGCGGAGGAGATCAATGCACAAATTCCTATCAGCGGACCCTGAGCGTAAGGATCGGCTGAGACTTGTCACCATCGTCGATTCGATCGCTTGGTGCAAAGATCTTATGCCCTCGCTGAGCATTCACAAAACGCTCCGCAAAGTCCTCGTCCATCCCACTTGTTCGACGACTCACCTCGGCCTCAGCGAGACGCTCCTCGAAATCGCCAGCGCGCTAGCCGATAGCGCCGAAATTCCTTTGGGAACGACTTGTTGTGGAACCGCTGGCGACCGCGGCTTGCTGCATCCCGAGCTTGTTCATTCCGCGACACGCGACACCCTCGTACAAATCCAGAGCTCCTGGGACGACACGTACTTTGTTTCCGCAAATCGGACCTGTGAGTTGGGTATGCGTCAGGCTACGGGAAGAGTGTACGAGTCTTTCATTTACGCGCTTGAGGAGGCCACACGGAAGGCTCGATCTGCAGACGCAACGATTGAGTTATAACCGTCTGTGTTCTACCAGAGTCTGTCGAACGCCGCAAATCCAGCCCACAGTTGCTGACGGCGAGAGTCGGAGAAGGAAACAATGTGCAGATATGCTGTCGTAATCGTCGCAACCGTGATGTCGGTGCTACTAGCCGCGTTCAGTTCCGCGTCCGGCCACGCGCGGAACATCGTTGCAAAGAATATCGTGCTGGTTCATGGCGCTTGGGCTGACGGGTCTGGCTGGAAGGGTGTTTACCAAATCCTATCGAAGGACGGCTTCAACGTCACGATCGTGCAGGAACCAGAGATTTCCTTCGGAGAAGATGTCGCCACAACGAAGCGCGTTATAGCGCTGCAAAATGGGCCTTGCGTTCTCGTCGCACATAGCTATGGAGGAGCGGTAATCACAGAAGCAGGAAATGATCCGAAGGTTGCGGCCCTGGTGTACATCGCCGCTCACATGCCGGACGTCGGAGAGAACGAATCGGAAGACGGGAAGCGTTTCCCCAGCGACCTAGCCAAATCGGGGGCAATCAAGAAGACGCCGGACGGTTTCACCTATATAGATCCAGCTCAGTTCCACGAATTGTTCGCCGCCGACGTTCCGGGCGAGCAGGCCGATTTCATGGCGCGCTCGCAGGTTATGAATTTCTCCGGCAATTTCTCAGCCACGATCACGAATGCGGCATGGCGAAGGAAGCCAAGCTGGATGTTGGTGGCCGGCAGCGACCGCACGATCAACCCCGAACTGGAGCGTTGGTACGCGGCCCGGGCGAAGAGCCACCTGGTTGAAGTCGCTGGGGCAAGCCACGTCGTCTACATTTCCCATCCCAAGGAAGTCGCCGCCATGATTGAGAGTGCCGCACGGACCGCCCGGCAGTGAAGGACTCGCGGTTGCGAATATCCGTATGTCATTCTGAACAAAGACGGGTCAACCGAATGTATTGCTCGCGAGCTTGCCTTCAATGATTGAGGGTCGCGTCCACACTCCGGGCGATGCCGAGCTTTTTCATACGGAAGTAAAGCGTTGAGCGGTTTAATCCCAACCGACCCGCGGCGCCACTCGGCCCGGAAAGCGTCCATCCCGTCTCTTTCAGTATCTTGAGAATGTGATCGCGCTCGACCTCTTCCAACGTCCGCAAATGCTCTGCACTGTGGCCAAGTGCCACGCGTGTCTTCAGATCTTGGTTAGAGACTCGCAATTCAGGGCCAGAGGACATAACCACGGCTCGTTCGATTACGTTTTCCAGTTCCCGAATATTGCCCGGCCACGGATAGCGGGTCAGCGCATCCATTGTGCTCGGCGCAACAAGATCAATTGATTTGCCAGTCCGTTTGGCGAAACGTTGAACAAAATGCCGCACAAGTAGGGGAATGTCCTCAGGCCGTTCGCGCAAGGGCGGAAGGCATATGGGCATGACATTCAAGCGGTAGAACAGGTCGCTGCGAAACTGGTGGTCCAGAATCATCTGCTCCAAGTCCCGGTGTGTGGCGGTAATAACCCGGACGTCCACCTTCTTCGTCCGCGCGCTGCCCAGTCGTTCGAACTCCCGTTCCTGCAGCGCGCGCAAAAGTTTCGGCTGGAGTTCCAGCGGGATATCGCCGATTTCGTCCAGAAAAAGCGAGCCTTGGTCGGCGAGCTCGAAGCGGCCGATCTTCTGCGTGATGGCTCCGGTGAACGCTCCGCGCTCGTGACCGAACAATTCGCTTTCGAGTAGCCCCGAGGGAATGGCAGCACAGTTTATCCCCACAAAACCGCGATCTCTCCTGACGCTATGATTATGAATTGCGCGTGCGATCAATTCCTTACCTGTTCCGGTCTCGCCCTGAAGCAATACCGTGGAATCGGTCTGCGCGACGATCGATACCTGCTGAAACACTTTCTTGATCGCCGAACTGTTTCCGACGATGCCTTCAAACTCGAATAGGGGACCCAACTCTTCTGAATGGGATTTGATAGACTGCCGGATGGTTTTCAACAGTTCTTCATCGTCGAAGGGCTTCGTCAAGAAATTTACTGCGCCCGCTTTAACGGCACGCACCGTCATTGGAATGTCGCCATGGCCGGTGAGAAATATGATGGGAATTTCGACTTTCCACCGGGCAAGCTCCTCTTGCAGGTCCAGTCCGTTTAGCCCAGGGAGGTTCACATCTAATATCAAGCAGTCTGGTACTTTAGAACGCGCGACGACCAGGAACTCTTCCCCTGACACAAAAGTCTTTGCGGTCAACCCGGCGGAGCGTATGAGGCGGGCCACTCCCTCACGTGCTGACATATCGTCATCCACTACGTAAACCTGAACTCGTGTCTCACTCATGGGACCTCCTTGGTAAGCTTCCTCCCTCCTTATTCGGTTTCCATTTCAGAGCCGCCCTGACGGCCTCAAGCAATTCATCTCCACCGAGTGGTTTAATTAGATAAGCGACCGTCCAATCCGAGACAGCTTCTGACATGGCGTCTTCATCCGACTCATGTGCTGTAATGAAGATAACCGGGACGTTGTATTCGTGGACACCCAGGTGATGGAGGAGTTCAATACCACTCAGCCCGGGCAACTGTACGTCCAGTATCAGGCAGTCTGGCTTGCGAGGATTGGCTGAGTCCAAGAACTCTTCTGCGGTGGCGAACACACGCACGTCCATGCCGGCCGACCGAATCAGCCTGTCCAGGGATTTGCGGACCGAAATGTCATCGTCAACTACCGTGATAATGGGCATTGAAGCTCCCGTCTTAAATAGCAGTTTGGGGAGACAAAACAACTACACCTTAGTGGTGGATTGAAAGGAGAGAAGGCCCGAAGTGCCTCAGATGGACGTTTCTTTATTCTCGGTCTGTGCGGAGATTTTATCTGACCGGATGCCCAGTTCCCCCGCCTTCCTCACCAGATCGGCCAAGGAATCGGCACGCATTTTTCGCATGATGTGTCCGCGATGAAACTTGACCGTGTCCTCGGTAACCTTCAGTTCGGCTGCTATTTGCTTGTTCAGCATCCCCGAGATCACCTTCTGCATCACTTCCTGCTCGCGCGCGGTAAGCGATTTGTACCGCTCCCGTAATTCCGTCGTCTCCGCTTGCTGCAGCCGCGCACGCCGATCCCGTTCTACCGCTTCTTGAATTGCGCGTAAGAGTTCCTGTTCATCGACCGGCTTGGTCAGAAACTCAACTGCGCCCGCCTTCATGGCCTGCACCGAGGCCGGAATATCGCCATGTCCCGTCAGGAAGACAATCGGAACTCCCAGCTCGAACTCTTTGATCCGGTTCTGCAGTTCGAGCCCGCTCAGTCCTGGCAGTTGCAGGTCCAATACGAGACAATTCGGGAATCCAGCCTGAGGCCGGGCCAGGAATTCCTGTGCGGAGGCGAAGGTCTCTACCTTCCAACCCACAGAACGGATCAGCCGCTGAACGCCCTTCCGAGCGGAAGGATCATCATCGACAATTGCGATGACGGGATCAGGTTGCCGTAGCGCGCCCACGAGCCGCCTCTTCCTGGTACTTCGGAACAGTAAAATGGAACATTGTGCCTGGCGTGTCTTTGTCTGTCGCCCAGAGCCGGCCCCCATGAGACTGAAGGATCGACCGGCTAATGGAGAGCCCCATCCCCATGCCGCTGGGCTTCGTGGTGTAGAACGAGTCAAAGATCTTGTCCCTCGTGTCGGAAGCGATGCCCGTCCCCGAGTCTTCCACTGTTGCCTGCACGCGGTCTTCATCGATATTTCGGGTGGTAATGAATAGTTCTCGCGGCCGCTCAGTGACGCTGCTCATCGCTTCGATGGCGTTCATCACCAGGTTCAGCACGACCTGTTGCAACTGGACTCGGTCTCCTGCAACCGGTGAAAGGCTATCGGCAAATTTCGTTCGCACGATCACACTGTTTCTCTTCGCTTCGTCGCCGATAAGCGCAAGGACTTCCGAGATTGTTTCGTTTAGGTCCAACTTTTCTCGAGGCGCGGCAGTCTTTTTGGTGAGCCCTCGAATGCGGGTGATTATTTCACCGGCTCGTTTCCCGTCGCGAACGATGTCGCGGACAGCTTCACGGGCTTCCTCCAGATCGGGTGCGTCTCCGGCTAGAAACCGTAGGGTAGCACTGGCGTTGCTCAGGATACCCGACAGCGGCTGATTGACTTCATGGGCGATCGAGGCAGTCAGTGCGTTCAGTGTCATCACTCGAGTTATGTACGCAAGCTCCGATCTGGCCTCGGCGAGCTCTTCACTCGCGCGTAGTTTCTCGCGTTCGAGTTCCGCCTCGCTACGCAGCCGTTGTTCGCGTTCTGCAGTTTCGTGGCGAAGTTTGGCCATTTTGACATGCGTCGCCACACGCGCCAGCAATTCCCGCTCCGTAAACGGCTTTACGAGATAGTCGTCGGCGTCGGCCCGCAGTCCTTCCACGCGCGCCTCTTGGCCCGCCCGCGCGGACAGTAGGATCACTGGCGTACCGGCGAGTGCCGAGTCTTCGCGAATGGCTCGCAGCAAGCCAAATCCATCCATGCGCGGCATCATGACGTCGGTCAGCACCAGAGCAGGGCGCAACTGTCGTGTGGCTTCCAGTGCCTCGCGGCCGTCAGCGACCGCGTGCACCTCATATCGGTCGCCCAGCATGTGCGTTAGGTATCGACGCATGTCCGCATTGTCATCGGCCAGGATTATCAGTTCCCGTTTCGCCGGCGGTCCGGGCTCCAATGAGGAAGTGAGCAACGGCGGTTTGCCAAGCATCGACACATCGACTGCCGCGCCCGACTCGTCTCCCAACCACTGTTGTGCCTCTTCGACATAAGCTTCGGCTCGAATTTTGGTCGACGCGAACGATTGTGCGGCCTGAATGCGCTCCGCCGGTAGATGCTCCTTGCCGCCCGGAATCGTTACCGTGAATGTGCTACCGACACCAACGGCGCTTTCCAACCGCACACTGCCGCCATGCAGTTTGACCAGTTCCTGAACGAGTGCCAGTCCGATCCCTGTGCCTTCGTATGTCCTAGCGCGGGTGCTCTCGATGCGATGAAAGCGTTCGAACACCCGCTCGCAATGCTCTTCGGGAATTCCCACGCCTGTGTCGCGGACCTGCAATTCCAGTGCGCCGTCCACAGATTTCTGCGTAACCGCAACCTCGCCTTCGAACGTGAACTTGAAGGCGTTGGAGAGCAGATTCACAACGACCTTCTCCCACATGTCGCGATCCACGTACACCGGTTCCGCGATTGGCTGGCATTCGACTGAGAACCGCAGGCCGGCGTTGTCCATCACCGAACGGAACATGCTGGCGATTTCCGACGTGAAGCTGGCAAGGTCAGTCGGCTGATAGGACGCCTGCGCGCGTCCGGCCTCGATACGCGAGAAGTCCAGGAGCGTGTTGACGAGCTTGAGCAGTCTGAGCGCGTTGCGGTGAACTGTGGCCAACTGCTCGTGACGTTCGGGACTGAGTCGCTCGCGCGCTTCAGGCAGCACTTCCTCGAGTGGACCCAGCATCAGCGCTAGAGGAGTACGGAACTCGTGGCTGACATTGCTGAAAAACGTTGTCTTGGCGCGATCAAGCTCGGCTAGCGCTTCTGCCCGCTGGCGTTCCTGGTCATATGCGCGAGCGCTGGCCAGCCCGATAGTGATCTGTTCGGTGATCCGATGGACGAATTGGCGGTACGCATTGTCAAAGACCCGGCCCGGATGGATTCCCACGACAAGGAAACCCAGCGCTTCGCTGTATTCGCCCAGCCGAATCGGCACGACGCTCGCCTCTTTCGGGGGGGCCGGCCAGTTGGGCACGGACACACGCGATGCGCGACTCCCGAGTTCGACGACAACCCCATCCCTCGTCAATGCGGGGTCAAACCGCCAAAGGCTCTCGCTGTGGCAGTCGATAACTGGCGGATGCAAACTCTCGTCCGTTTCTACGCTGGCGCCTACAAGATACGCTTGATGTTCCGAAGACCGATACTCATATAGAAATGCGAACGGGAGGCTCAAGCGATCTTGGCCAAGGGTTTCCGCGGTGATGCGCCACACTTCGTCTTCGCTTCGCGCTCCTGCCGTTCGCGACGCTAAGTCGCCTAGCAAATGCCGGCGCCGGTCTTCGAGCACCCGTTCCGTCGTCTCGAGTGCCGTCGACAACACGCCGCCCACCTGTCCGTTGTCATCCGGAATCGGGCTATACGACCACGTGAAATAGACCTCTTCGAGGTAATTGTTTCGGTTAAATATGATCAGCTGATCGGTCAGAAGGATGGCTTCTTGACCCTGCGTCATGGCCTTCTCGTAGAGAGGCCCGGCGATATACCATGTCTCGGGAAACATTTCGCGAACGCCATGACCCAGCGCCAACGGATGCTTTGTTCCGAACAACGGTCGGAAGGCATCGTTGTACAAGAGGGTGTGCTCGCGCCCCCAGGCGATCATCATCGGATGGCCAGAGCTCAGCACAATGCGCAAGCAGGCTCGGAGGGACATCGGCCATTGCTCCACAGGGCCCACTGCCGTAGTAGACCAATCGAGCGCCCGCATGCGTCCGGCCATCTCGCCGCCTCCGGCGAAGACCGATTCGATCAAGTTTGCCTTACTGAGATCCATCGCAAAATCCCTTGAAAACGAGAATCAAAAATAGTTCGGGGACGTTAGAAGGTGAACCGTGCGTCGAGTTGAATTTGACGGCCACTGTCTACGGTCGTGAATATTCGTCCGACGTTGGAGGCGAGGTTACCCGCCGGATCTTGGAAGATGGCGTCTCCGTTACCTCCCAGCGTAAACGGACTTTGCGTGTTGCTGGGTACTGCAAAATTCGGATGATTAAATAGATTGTACGCTTCCACGCCAAACATAATCTTCTTTCCTTCCGTCACTTGGAATGGCTTTTGGAGGGCTAGATCAAATTGCACGAACCCGGGACCACGCAGGCTATTTCGCCCAGCATCGCCGAACTGACCGGGGGGTGGCAACGCAAACGCGCTCGGATTAAACCAGCAAGACGGAGTACCCACTCGACTACCGTTTGGACAATCACCGGCGTAAGGATTGCCAATCAGGTTTGGTCTTTCCGATACCACTAACGATTGCACATCTGCGTTGTCGAAGGCCAACACAGGAGTAAATGGGACGTTGCTGTGAACGCTGGCAACAGAGGAGATCTGCCAGCCCCCAAGGAGGCGGCTTCCTCGTCGAAAAGGCAGCTCATAAACGACGTTGCCGACGAAATTATGCCGAATGTCGAATCCTGAGCGGGCTCGGTCCCCCGTGCGATTGAAGGGGTCCTGCGACGTGAATGGTTCGTTTACGGCCTCTATTTCCTGACTGATAGAAGCATCATCTATGGAATGGGAGAACGTATAAGACGCCTCCCAGGAAACGTTGTGGGCGTGCTGTTCCGAAACGGACAGTTGGAATGAATTATAGAAAGATTGTGCGTCGGTTAGATCCTCGAGCAGCGGTGAAGGCAAGTTCGGATTGTAGCGATGCCCCAGGGCTGGTTCGAAGGGATTCGCTTCTACTTCGCGAGGGAGGTGATTGCCACGTGCACCAAAATACCCCGCGCTGAGGATAGTGCCCGGCGCGATTTCCCGCTCCAGGTTGAGATTATATTGCAGCGCGTACGGGAACTTCGGATGGTAAGTCATCGAGAACGCATATATCGGTTGCGAGATGAGAGCGCTTTGCGGATTGAGAAAGGTAGGAAGCACGAAGGAATCTAAGCCGAAAAAAGGAGGTAGAAACCGATCGAGACCAAACAAGTATATCGGGAGCTGATCCCGAAAGATGCCAGCTCCGCCCCGCAGTAGGGTACTGCCGTCACCGTAAATGTTCCATGCAAAGCCAGCACGTGGGGAAAATAGGTCCAGAGGTGTGCTAGCGAACAGTTTGCCTACCGTCGGCCCAGAATCTGTTGCTGGATTACGAATGGCCGAGAGAAGCCCGTGCGCCTCGCTCGGATTGGAATAGAAGTCATACCGCAGTCCTGCGTTGACCGTCAGATCGTTGCGTACTCGCCAGAAATCCTGAGCGAAGCCTGATACCGCAGTCTGTCGATAGCCGCGGTCCGAATCAGACATCGAGGGAACAGTGCCAACGTACGATAGGGGCAGAGCTTGAAGGAAGAATTCCAACGGCGGGTTATTGGTTTGTGCTGGAATCCCAAGGGGACTCAGATCCTGGAACGAGTACAAGCCATTCACTGCAAAATCGAGCGGTCCGTTGGACTGGATTTCTCTAAATTCCCCACCGAATGTTACGGTGTGGCCACCAGTTGTTCGCGAAAGTTGATCATAAACTTGGTAAACGGTTGAAAAATCACCCAAGGGAGTCGCGGGACTGTTGCCGAACAAACTCATGCCTTCAATGTCGAGCATTCCGAAAGGTCGGCCGGGCACCAAAGAAATAGAAAGGCCCGGATGCGTATTGTCGATGGCAGTCGCCGCGGCCGTGCGGTTGATTCCAAATCGTAATTCATTGAATGCGTCATGTCCGATGTTGCTATGATCCTGAATACTGAAATACTGGTTGCGCGCCTGATGAATGACTGGGAACCCTGGAACGTAGGTTCCTGGTGGTGTTCCGAAATAAGGGACCAGAGATCCGCTGTCATCAACGATGTAACGTCCGAATAGCGAATGTGTGCTCGAAAAGTTGTGATCGATACGGACCATGCCGTGGTGTTCGTTAGTGTCGCCCTTGTTCGCGGTGATTAGGTCTCCGCTTCCATTACCATTGTCTGCCCCATTTGCGGGGGGAAGTAGCGCAAGAAACGGCAGTATCCGAGGATCAATTGGGATGGCAACGCACCCGCTCGGGTCGGTGTTGGTGCAGGCTCCCGGGTCACTGCTAGATGGCAGCAAACCTTCATGGGCAAGCGCATCCGGCACCGTCGCAATTGCTGTCGATGCTTGTACTTCACGGAATCCCTCATAGTCTGCAAAAAAGAACGTGCGGTCGTGCACCAACGGCCCCCCGACTCCCGCACCGAATTGGTTCCGCACGAATGGCGGTATCGGGGCGTTCGCCAAATCAAAGTAGTTCTTGGCATCGAGTGAAGCATCTCGGTGGAGTTCGAAGAGCGACCCATGGAAGTGATTAGTTCCGGACTTGGTCACTGCGTCGATAACCCCTCCACTATTCCGGCCGTAATCGACATCGAACGTTTGCGTCAGGACGCGAACCTCCGCGAATTCATTCAGTCCCAAAAAGAGCCCGGAAGCGCCTGCCGGCGAATAGCCAAAGACCGGGTCATTCGCATCCATTCCGTCGATAAGAACGTCGGTCGAGCTCGGGCGGGCACCGGCAATTGACACTTGCCCCGCCTTGCCGCTCGAAAGCAACGAAGGGGCACTACTTGGCGTTGGCGCGACTCCCGGCTCCAAGAGAGTTGCTTGAAACAGATCGCGCCCGTTTAGAGGAAGTTCGGTTAGGGTTTGCTCTCCAACGAACTGACTGACGGTCGAAGTAGTACTGTCGATCTCGTTGACGTTGCCGCTGACCGTCAGCTGTTGGGGCTGGCTTCCCACAGCCAACGAAAAGTTAATCATGACTGCCGAGGCTGAGGTGAGCGCAATTCCTTCACGAACCAGCGTTCGGAAGCCCCCTCTCGCCGCGCTAACAGCATAGTTTCCCGTCGGCAAGCCGGAGAGATGATACTGACCCGTCATGTCAGTAACCGTGTTCCGCTTCAATCCAGTGCTTTGGTTGAGGATTGTCACTTGAGCGCCGGGAACAACCGCGCCGCTTGGGTCGAACACCGTACCGTAAACGGACGCAAGCTCCGTTTGCGGCCACGCGCGTTCTGGGAGTAAGGCAAGTGACAGGACCAAGAGTAAGCACGCCCTCGAGGGAAGAGCAAGGACGCTCACCAAACCATTCATGCGGTGCTGCAGGCGCTTGATTTGGTCGGCAGGCTCTTCCAGGTCCCCTTCCATGTCAACCCCCTGTGGAGTGGGCCGCTACTCGCGAGGCTGGGCGTTCGCGAAACTCATGAACGTAAGACGAGCCTCGAAACTACCTTGTTTCAATCGAGAGGTCAATGTCCCAAATACTTGCTCCCCAATACTTGCAATCTGCCCGAGACGAGAACTTTCAGCTACGACGAACTGCTTCACGCGATACGTCAGCGCTTGAACAGTGCAAAACCCTTGGGACGCCGCTTGTCTTGAGCCTACCACTTATCTGCGACAACAATGCCGACTCTGGATTCGTAGCCGTCTGACTGCACTGGATGATTTTGAGCCGCTGTCAGCATTTGCACAGTCGCGCGCCTGCTAACAGCGCCGTCTGAATCGCATCCCGCCAAGGTAACCTAACCCCTTTTAATTCACGACGCTCTGCCAATGGTCGATTGGACCACGAAGTGCCTTTGTAAGGTGGTCGATTGGAGCCGTAGTTGGAGTCCGGCAGTTATACGCAAGCTCTAAGAGGCAGAAATCGAAAAAGGAGAATTGTCGTGAATGCAATCAGTTCCGTGCCGATCAACGTAGGGTCAGGCAAGCCAACCACGTCCGGGCGCCTCTTTTTCCTAGATCTTGGGGCCGGCCTCGTATTATCCGCGAACCCGGATGGCTCCGATTTGAAAACCATCATCAACGAAGGGCGAAGATTGCCGGATGGATTGGTGGTCGACGTTGTCGGTGGACACATGTATTGGACCAATATGGGCAATCCCAAGCACAACGACGGCTCGATTCTCCGTTCCGATCTTGATGGCAAGAACATGATTACGGTCGTTCCCCCCGGCGGCACATTCACGCCCAAGCAGCTCCAGCTCGACAAGAAAAACGGCAAGCTCTACTGGTCAGATCGCGAAGGTATGCGGGTGATGCGGGCAAACCTGGACGGGTCGCAAATCGAAACTCTTGTGGACACTAGCGACGGCGATTCGCGTCCCGGGCCGGACGCGCGGAAGTGGTGTGTTGGTATCGCAGTGGATGCAGAGCGTGGCCAGGTTTATTGGACGCAAAAAGGTGACGACAACGCCGGCCAGGGTCGGATTTTTCGCGCCAACATTGAGATCCCGCGGGAGCAATCAGCGGCGAATCGTCGAGACATTGAGCTTCTCTACGAAAACCTGCCTGAGCCAGTCGATCTGGACTTGGATCCTGCCAATCGGACCCTGTATTGGACGGACCGGGGAGATCCGCCACGCGGTAACACGGTGAACCGCGCGCCCATGGACCCAACGCCGGGAAGCCGCAAAGAGCCTGAGATCCTCTTCGACCATTTGATGGAAGGAATCGGGTTGGCTTTAGACCTGAAAGGCGGTCGCATGTTTATCACCGACTTCGCCGGCTCGGTTTATAGCGCCAATCTCGACGGATCAAACCGGAAGACAGTCCTGGCTGCCGAAGGAAACTTAACCGGGATTGCATACGCAGAGTTGCCGACCGACCGTTGAACGAACACCTGCTGGGCGCAGCAAAAAGTACGCTGGCCCAATGAATTCGAGAGACGCCACAACCGAAGATAAGTGTAGGTAAGAGACCATGTATAAGGTAGCTATTTTCGTTCTGTTGTTAATACCAGGGTATTCGCAAGCCCAAGAAATTGCTGAGAATGTGTCGCTTGGGAATGTTGGCACACCTTCGACGGCGGTAGCGGCAGGTAGCTCGTCCTTCCCGAGCCAACCCAGCCCAGTTGGGAGTGAGGGAGATGAAGAAAGCCGATGGTTTGGGCGAATTGGGGTTGTCGGCGCGATCTATCATTCCGGAGCGACCATCTCGACTGGCGGAGCTGCCATACCTGGAGCCTCGGCGATCGTCAGCAACAACGTGTCGGTTACCTTCGATATCGGATATGACATCACCAACAACATTTCAGCACAACTGATGGCGGGCATTCCACCGAAGCCGACGATTACGGGTGAAGGAACTGTCACGGCACTAGGAGAACTTGGAGCTGTTCGATATGGTCCCGCGATATTGTCCGGACTCTACAAAGTGCGACGATTCGGCGCCTTTCAACCGTATGTCGGAGCCGGCGCGGCATACGCAATCATCCTGAAAGATCATGACGCATCCGTTTCCGATCTTCACGTTCGCAACAATTTCGGATTTGTCCTTCAATGGGGAGCGGAATATCAGGTCGCGCGAAAGTGGAGCGTATTCGCCGACTTCAAAGAGATCTGGCTAGCAGTTGACGCCCATGGCCTGATCGG
>Ga0335073_10011031_pt1 | contig 12700 bp, 15 predicted proteins | sample Lox_Sample_22_FD_207093 | JGI IMG/M metagenome (GOLD analysis project Ga0335073, IMG submission 207093) | Soil microbial communities from Loxahatchee National Wildlife Refuge, Florida, United States - Lox_Sample_2.2 | ecosystem: Environmental > Terrestrial > Soil > Wetlands | place: USA...
GCCCGTGACGGCCCCCGACGCCGACGTCGCGATCGTCGGCGGGGGGATCGTGGGGGCGGCGTGCGCGTTCTGGGCGGCCCGCGCCGGGCTGCGGGTCGTGGCGGTCGAACGGAGGGGGATCGCGGCCCGATCGACCGGTGCCGGCACCGGGCACATCGTCGTCCTCGACCAGCGCGCCGAACTGTTGGCGCTCACGGCGTACTCGCGGCGACTGTGGCACGAGCTCGCCCCGTCGCTCCCCGCCGGAGTGCACTGGCGCGTCCCCGGGACAATCTGGCTGGCCGCCGACGCGGCGGCGCTGGAGCGATTCGCGGATCGGCACGAGCGTCTCGACCGCGCGGGCGTCCGCTCCGTCGAGCTCGACCGGGCCCACCTGCATCGGCTCGAACCGGCCGTGGCGCGAGGGGTCGCCGGCGGTCTCTGGGTCCGTGACGACGCCCAGCTCGATCCCGCGGCCGCCGCCCGCTACCTGTGGGACACGGCGCTCGGCGCTGGGGCGCTCATCGAGGTCGGTGCGGCGGCACGGGGCTGGACGGACCGTGGCATCGAGCTGCAGGACGGGGGCTTCGTCGGCGCCCGGCAGGTCGTCGTAGCCGCCGGCTGCGGGACGCCCGCGCTCACCTCCGACGCCCCGATCGTCCCGCGGAAAGGCCACGTGGTTCGGCTCGCCCCCGGTGTTCCGCCCGTCGGCCACGTGCTGGTCGAGTCCGGCTACACGGAGGCGACGGAGCGAGCCGGGCCGTTCGCGCTCGCCTTCAACGCGCAGCCGCAGCCGGACGGATCGGTCCTGCTCGGATCGACGCGGGAGTCGGCCCCCGAAGGGAGCGGCGTGGATCCGTCGATCGTGGAACAGCTCCGGACGCGCGCGCGAACGTTCGCCCCGTCGCTGGCGGAGCGGGCCGTCACCGAGACGCGGGTTGGCTTCCGACCGGCCGCGGAAGGCCATCTTCCGTGGATCGGACCGATCCCGGGAACGACCGGTCGATGGGTCGCCGCGGGCCACGAAGGGTTCGGTGTCACGGCGGCCCTGGGCACCGGTCGACTGCTCGTTGACCTTATCATCGGGAGGCGGCCGGCCCTTCCGATGGAGCCGTACCGCCCCGGTCGGACTCCGGCGCAACCCCGGAGCGGGGCGTGACGCCCCTTCCGCCGGCCCTCGCCGGGGCCGGCATCCTGGTCGCCCTGACGACCCCGTTCGCCGACGACGGGAGCGTCGACCGCGCCGCGGCGGCGAAGCATGCGGTCTGGCTCGCGGACCACGGGATGGACGGGGTGGTCGTCGGCGGTTCGCTCGGCGAGGGCGCGTCGCTCTCGTCCGAGGAGCGGGTCGCGCTGGTCCGCGCGATCGTCGGCGCCGTCGGCGACCGGACCCCGGTCTGGGCCGCGGTCGCGGCGGCCCGGACCTCGGACGCCGTGGCGGCGGCCCGCGCGGTCGCCGCCGCCGGGGCGCGGGGCCTCCTCGTGCTACCCCCGTACGTCTACCGCGGGACCCTCGAGGAGGTCCGGGCCCACTTCCGGGCCGTGCTCGGAGCGACCGACCGTCCCTGCCTGCTGTACAACAATCCCCCGGCGTACGGGACCGACGTCCTACCGGAGACGGTGCTCGAGTTGGCCGAGGAGCACGCGAACCTGATCGGCGTGAAGGAATCCGGCGATGTCCGTCGGGTCGCCGCGCTGCGGAGCCTGCTCGGCGACCGGCTCGTGCTCTCGGTCGGGGTCGACGACGCGATCGTCGAGGGGATCGCCGGCGGGGCGACGGGGTGGGTCGCCGGGCTCGCGAACGCCTTCCCGGACGAGTCGCGGGCGCTGTTCGAAGCGGCCCGGCGCGGAGACCGCCCGACGGTCGACGTCCTCTACCGGAGGTTCCTGCCGCTCCTGCGGCTCGATGCAGAGCCCCGGTTCGTGCAGTGGATCAAGGCCGTGGAGGCCGAGGTCGGCCTCGGGCCGGTCCGGGTCCGTCCGCCGCGGCTGCCGCTCTCCGCGCCCGAACGGGCGCACGTGGCCGAGCTGGTCGCCGCGTTCCGGTCGGGGGTCCCGGTCGAGGCCCCGCCGGCTCAGGTGAACTCTTCGCGTTCGAAGAGGAACAGTCCGGCGGCCGCGGTGAGGAAGAAGTAGCCGAGCATGATCACGAGCCCCTCGCCGATGCCGGGGTTGAACAGACGCATGCGGCCGACCGAGAGCGACGTGGTCGCCCCGAAGCCCCAGTTCACGTTGTTCGCGAAGACGTTGCCGATCGTGCTCTCCGCGTAGGAGATGACCATCCACGGTTCGAGGTTGGTGAGCCCGACGACCAGGTCCTCGATCAGCGTGAAGCCGAACAGGAAGAGGATCGCCGTCAGCACGAAGCCGTAGGCGCTCGTCTTGAACAGCGAGCTGAATAGGAACGTGGCGCCCATCACGGCGGCGAGGTACGTCAATGCGAGCAGCAGCGAGACCCCCAGCTGCCACGGGAGGAAGCCGCCGTGCAGGTAGACGACGCCGTTCCCGATCAGGATCGCCAGGTAGAGGAGCATGATCGCCACCGACGCGAGGTACGCGGCGATGAACTTCCCGACGTAGACGGTCGTGCGCCGGATCGGGAGCCCCATCAGGAAGTAGCCGGTCTTGTTCTGGAACTCGCCCGCGATCGCGTCGCCGCCGAAGAAGACGGCGGCGAGCACGATGACGAGGTCGATCCCGCCGCCCCAGAACGTGCCGTAGAAGGCGAGGCCGCCGGAGAGGAGGCCCGCGTTCGTCAACGTCGTCCGGTAGTAGGCGATCACCGTGGTGAGGATCGCCCCGATGGCGACGACGATCCCGATCAGCGCGTAGAAGCGCCGCGAACGGACGTACTCGTGGAGCTGGAACCGGGCGAGCTTCGGGATCTGGACGGTCGACGGCGGGACCCGGAGCGCGACCTCGCCGAGCTGCGCGTTCGCCACCGGCTCAGTCCCCCCGCGAGATCTGACTCAGGTAGACCTCTTCGAGCGCGCTCTCCGGCTCCGAGACCGCCACGACCCCGAGGTGGAGGCCGACCAGCGTCTCCAGGAGCTTCTCCTGCGCGGCGAGGCCGCCCGCGAACTGCAGCCGCACGCGGGTCGGGTCCAGCTGCGTACATGCCGTGATCCCCGGGAGCCGGGCGATCTGCGGGCCCACGACCTCGGGGGGCACCGGCCGGGCGAACCGCACGTCCACGGCCGAGTTGCCGTCCGAGAACCGTGCGACGACGTTCGAGAGCGTATCGTAGAACAGCAGCTTTCCCCGGTTGACGAGGGCGACCTCCTCGCAGACGTCGGTCACTTCGCTCAGGATGTGGCTGCTCATGAAAATGAGGCGATTGCTCTTCTTGAGGTCCCGCACGATCGAACGGACCTCCGCCATCCCGCGCGGGTCGAGGCCCGTGGACGGTTCGTCGAGGATCACGACCTCGGGGTCGTGGATGAGGGCGGCCGCGATGTTGATCCGCTGCTTCATCCCCTTCGAGAATCGGCCGACCCGTTCGTTCGCCCAGTCGGACATCTTGACCTCGCCGAGGACCGTCGCGATCCGCTCCGCGCGCTCGGCGACGGGGATCCCGCGAAGGTCGGCGACCATGCCGAGCGCCTCGGTCGGGGTCAGCGACGGGTAGATCTCGGGCGACTCGATCAGCGTGCCGGCGCTCGAGAGCGCCCGCTTCCGGTCGTCCTGGACGGAGATTCCGTTGATGAAGCACTCGCCGGCGGACGGGAAGATCATGTCGGTGAGGAGCTTCAGGGTCGTCGTCTTACCGGCGCCGTTCGGCCCGAGGAACCCGACGCACTTCGCGCCCTCGATCTTGAGGTTCAGGGTGTCGACCGCGGTGAACGCGCCGAACCGCTTCGTGAGGCCCCGGACCTCGATCGACGGACCCGTCACGCCGCCGACCTCCGGGGGGCGCTGCCCCGGTCCGGGGGGGAGGCGGTCGCCAATCGCTCGGCGATCCGATCGAGCGTCGCCGCGGCCGAGGCCAGCTCCGTCTTCGGGATCCCCCGACAGACCGCCTTCCAGTGCCGCCGCCGGCTGCGGGCCGACTTCGCGATCGCCTGTCGACCCCGGGGCGTGAGCGTCACCAGTACCTGGCGTCGATCCTCCGTCGCCCGGGCGCGGTGGACGAGCCCGGCGGACTCCAGGCCGTCGAGCAGGCCCGAGGCGGTCGACGGCGAGCCGCCGATGATCTCCGCCCACCGAGTGGCGGGCATCTCGCCGAACTGGGCGAGACCGCGCAGCATCAGCACCTGCGGGGCCGACAGCCCGAGCGACTGGGCGTCCTGCCGCGTCAGCCGCATCCAGATCCGCTGGAGGCGCGCGACGGCGTCGCCCAGCCGATCGTCCGCGGTATCGGAGGCGGTCGCCATGATATTTCGGAATCAGAAACTTTCGCTCTCCCTATAAAGTCTGAGGGATGCCGTGCCGTCGCACGGCAGGCGCCGGTCGGACGCGGGCTCAGGCGCGGTTGGCGCTCGCCCGCAGGCGGGGGGTGACGAACCCGACGATCAGCGCGATCGCGGGGAGCGACGGAAGGGCGAGCAGCGTCCAGAGGAGCTGCGGGTTCGCCACGTACGCGAGCGCGAACCCCCCGACGGCGGGCGCGATCAGCTGGCCGGCGCCCATGATCGCGAAGAACGCCCCGTTGTAGCTTCCGATCTCGCCGGGCGGCGCGAGGTTCGAGGGGAGGGTCGTCGTCGGGATCGACATGACGTTCTCGCCCATCGTGAGGATGAACACCGCCCCGAAGAACACCGCGACGACCCCGCCGACGAACACGTCCGCGAGCGAGAGGAAGGCGAACCCCGCCGCGTACAGTCCGATCCCCAGGGCGAGCACGCCGGTGTGACGGTGCCCGACCGCCGCCCGGGTGGTCGGAGCCTGCGCGAAGACCACGAGGACGCCGTTGAAGGCGAGCCCCAGCCCAAGGATCGAGTACGGCACCCCGAGCACGACGTTCGAGTAGATCGGGAACGTCGTCCCCCACTGCCCGACGGTCAGCTCCGCGAGGGCGACCGCCGCGCAGAGGGCGAGGAACGGGCGGTCCGAGAGGAGGATCCGCAGGCTGGTCGACACCGGAGTCCGCTCCCCCCGGGCGCTCGCGCCCCGCTGCTTCCGCTGCGCGAGGGCCCGGTCGTACGGCGACGGTTCGAGGACCAGCGCGACCGCGACGGTCCCCACGAGCAGCACCACGCCCGCGGCGAGCCCTACTTCGACGAAGCCGACGAGCCCGATCAACGCCCCCCCGGAGAACACCCCGAGGGTGAAGCCGACGTTCCAGCCGATGCGCACCCAGGTGAAGCCGAGCGTCCGCTCGGACGCCTGCGTGAAGTCGGCGACGTAGGCGGAGAGCGCCGGGCCGGCGATCGTCCCGACCGTCTGCGCGCAGGCGACCGCGACGAGGAGGCCGACCAGGGCGTGGCGGTCCATCGCGTACGCCGCGGCGAGGATCGAGGCGGCCTCGGCGGCGAGGCCGACCAGGAACAGCCGTCGGCGACCGAGCCGGTCGGTCACGAGCCCCGCGAACGGGACCGTCGCGAGCGGGACGATGCCGACGACGGCGGCGAGGACGCCGATCTCCGCGAAGCCGAGGTCGAGGACGTGTCGAAGGTAGAGCGCGAAGTACGGTCCGATCAGGCTCATCCCGGTGGCGCGGATCGCCCCGGCGATGCCGAGCCAGCGGACGTTCCTCTCCAGCGGCGCCTCCTCGGGGCCGCCGCCGAGCGGGGGTCGGTCCAAAGCGTTATTGGCCGGACCGAGGTCGCGCGCGCATCCGATGGGCGATCAGGACCTGTCGACCGAGCTCGTCGGCCAGGGCTACCAGCTCACCGGGCGGCACAGCGCCGTCAAGCTCTGCTACTGGACCCGCGAGTCCCTCGTGCGTGGCCAGGACTGCTACAAGGGCCGCTTCTACGGTATCGAGAGCCACCGTTGCCTGCAGATGTCGCCGGCGATCGACTCGTGCAACCTGCACTGCCGGTTCTGCTGGCGGAACCAGGGGTGGGAGAACGACGGCGTGATGCCGGAGTACGACGATCCCGAGCTGCTCCTCGACCGGTCGATCGACGCCCAGCGCCGGATCCTCTCCGGGTTCAAGGGCGACGCGGCGGTCGAGCGGGACCGGTGGGAGGAGTCGCAGACCCCCCGCCACATCGCGATCTCGCTGACGGGCGAGCCGACGCTCTACCCGAAGATGAACCGGTTCCTCGAGCTGTGCCACGAACGGGGGATCACCACGTTCCTGGTCACCAACGGGACGAACCCGGACGCCCTCCGGGCGCTCGACCCGCTCCCGACCCAGCTGTACGTCTCGGTGACCGCCCCGAACGCGGAGATCTTCCGTCGGCTGACGATGCCGTCGGACGAGCACGCGTGGGACCGCCTCCTGGAGTCGCTCGACATCGTGCGGGGCCTGAAGACCCGCCGCGTCGTGCGGCACACGCTCGTCCGAGGGTGGAACCTCGGATGGTCCGACGCCTACGCGGACCTGGACGCGCGCGCCCGGCCCGACTTCATCGAGCCGAAGGGGTACGTCTACATGGGGAAGTCGCGGCAGCGGCTCGGGCGCGACCACGTCCCGGAGCACCCGGAGATCGCGGCGTTCGCGCGGCGGGTCGCCGCGCGGACCGGCTACCTGTGGCTGGACGAGTCGCCGGATTCGAAGGTCGTGCTGCTCGGACGGACCGCGACCGGTCGCTTCCTGCCCGGAAAGGCCCCTCGGGCGGAGGCGCCGACCGTCGAGCTACCGCTCGTCCCGGCTATATCCGCCAGTTGAGGACGAGGACGATCACCGCGGCGGCGAAACCGAGGCTCATCACGAGATACGGGCTCAGCTTGAGTGCCCGGGTCTCCTCCATGTCGTAGTACTGGATGAGACCGGCCGCGCTCGAGAATCCGCGGCGACTACTGTCGGGCATCGTCCTCCCACCCGGGCACCGTTACTTAACGGTTCTCAGAACCGCTCCAGCCCCGTTCCGAGGTCGAGCACGGCGTCCTCGACCGCGTCCCGCAGACGCCCGGAGAGGGTGCCGTACCCGCCGCCCCCGGAGACGAGCCGTTCGAAGAACGGGCGAGGGGGGAGGAGTCGGACGGCCTTTCGAGCGGAAACGCCGGTCGCCTTGGAGAGCGCGTCCAGCACGACCTCCCGGTCCCCGAGGGCGTCCACGAGCCCCAGCTCCAGCGCGCGCCGCCCGGTCCAGAACTCGCCGGTGGCGAGCGCCCGGATCTCGTCGACCGAACGATGCCGGCCTTCGGCGACGCGCTGGACGAACAGGTCGTAGCTCTCCTGGGCGATCGCCTGCAGTTTGCCGCGCTCCTCGTCGGTCAGTCCGCGGTAGCCCTGGAACGCGTCCTTGTGGGCGCCGACGTGGAGCAGCTCGACCGAGATCCCGAGGCGTCGGACGAGCTCCTGCACCGCGAGGTGGGGATAGATCACGCCGATCGAGCCGACGTGCGATTCCGGGTAGGCGAAGATCCGACGGCCCCCGAGCGCCGCCAGGTAGGCGCCCGACGCGCCGATCGCCCCGATCGAGACGAACACCGGCTTGACGGCGTCGAGCCGTCGCAGCGCCGTGAACAGGTCGGAGGAGGCGACGACCTCGCCGCCGCCGGAGGAGATGTCGAACAGGACGCCCTTGACCCGGCGGCGGTCGCGGAGCGAGCGCAGCAGCCCCAGGAACGGCTCGACCGACCGTTCCCGGATCGCCCCGCGGAACGGCACGTGCGCCAGCATCTCCCGCATGGACGTCGTCGGTCACGCCCGCGGGCGGTTATAATCGGGTCGCCGCCGTTCGGAGGGCATCTCTAAGACAGGGGGCGTCGCACGCCTCGTCCGTGCGGATCCTGATCCGGCCACGCGCGCCGGTGCTGATGCTGCTGCTGTTCGCCCCCGCAATCCCTGAGCTGCTCACCGGGTCGACGCCGGCGTCGAACGTCGTGCTGGACCCGGTCGGGTTCCTGGTCGGCTTCGGCGCCGACATCCTGCTGTACGGATGCGGGGCGCTCCTGATCCGAGAGTTCGTCGTCTACTTCCGCAAGGGGTGGGCGTCGATCCTGCTGCTCGGGGCGGCGTACGGCATCGCCGAGGAAGGGATCGCCGTCCACACGTTCTTCCAGCCGAGCGGCCCGCCGGTCAACGCCCTCGGGACGTACGGGCATGCCTACGGCGTCGACTGGCTGTGGGCCCTCGGGCTGACGATCTTCCACGCGACCTACTCGATCGCGCTGCCGATCCTTCTGACCCGCCTGTGGTACCCGGAGGTCCGGGACGCCCGCTGGCTCGACCGGGGCGGCGTCGCCCTGGCCACGATCGGATACCTGTCGGTCGTCCTGTTCGCGGCCCACTTCGTCGGCCACGGACCGTCGCCGGCGGCCCTCGCGCTGTTCCTCGCTATCTGCGCCGTTCTCATCTATCTCGCCTACCGGCTACCGGCCGACGCCCTCGCGGTCCGTCCGGGGCCCGGGACTGCCTCACGCCGCGGCCTCTGGCTGGCGGGCGCCGCCGGGTTCGGTGCCTGGACGATCGTCGAAGCCGCGTCGGGGATTGGACGCGGGCCGGCCGCGGCGTGGGCGCTCCTGCTGGTCGCCATCGACCTCGGCGCGCTGGCGTACGTCGTCCGGTGCGTCGGCGCGGTCGGGCTGGAGCTCTCGGAGTTCCGCTTCGCCGTGGGCATGATGGGGATGCTGTTCGCCTGGTCGGTGGTGCTGACGCTGGTCCGGCCCGTGCTCGGGATCGGGATGCTCGCGGTCTCGTTCCTGTTCGGCTACCTGCTCTCCCGGCTGGGGCATCGGCTGGACGCCCGCGCCGCCGGTGCGCCCGGGCCCCCGGTCGGTGCGGTCGGGTAGGCGTCCGGTGGCGGGGGGCGCGCAACCGATTTGGGCCTGCCGGCCCCAAGCCCCGGCGTGACGATCCCGCGGGCCGCGGTCGACGTCCGGCGGGTCCCGACCGAGCTGGACCCTCTCGTCGAATGGCTGGACCGGGTGAGCCAGAACCTCGTGCTGCTCGAGCCGTACTCCCTCGACGAGCTGCGACGGGCCGTTTCGGTCGTCGAGGAAGTGGTCGCGGCTCACCTCGTCGTCCCCCTCTCGAGGTCGGTCGACTCGGGGCGGGCCGCGGAGCTGCGGGCGGACCACCTCCGCTACCGGGTCTCGCTCGAGGAGCTGCGGGGGTTGCTGCGGGTCGTCGAGAACGACGATCACGGGGGCCATCGCCAGGCGCTTGGGCAGTATGGACGCGTCCTCGCCGAGTCGCTGCGAGCGCACCGGGCGGCCGAGACGCGGTCGACGGTCGGCGGGGGCGTCGGCCGGTCGCGCAACTCTAATTAGCGGCGCGGCGCAACCTCGCCCGGCGAGCGGCGATGGCCGACCGAGCGAGCGAAGCGGTCTGGGTTGAGAAGTACCGGCCCGCCTCGCTGGCCGACATGGTTGGCCAGGAGGCGATCGTGCCGTTGCTGCGGTCGTACGCCGCACGGCGCTCGATGCCCCACCTCATGTTCGCCGGGCCGCCGGGGACCGGCAAGACGACGGCCGCGATCGCGCTCGCCCGGGACCTGTTCGGGGCGGAGTGGCGTCAGTGTTTCCTCGAGTTGAACACGTCGGACGACCGTGGGATCGACACCGTACGCCGAGGCGCAGGCCGCCCTCCGCCGGATGATGGAGCGCTACTCCACCTCCTGTCGGTTCATCCTCTCGTGCAACTACTCCTCCCGCATCATCGACCCGATCCAGTCGCGCTGCGCCGTCTTCCGCTTCCGGGCGTACGGACCGGCCGCGGTCCGGGCGCAACTCGAGCGCATCGCGAAGGCCGAGCAGAAGACGGTCACCGCCGAGGCGTTCGACACGATCGTCACGGCGGCGGCGGGCGACCTGCGACGGGCGACGAACCTCCTGCAGCTCGCGGCGACGCACGCCGACCACGTCACCGCCGAGACGGTGAAGGAGTACGCGACCGTGCCGCTCCGCCGGGAGGTCGAGGGGATGCTCACCGCCGCGTTGAAGGGGAGCTTCGGGGAGGCGCGCGACCGGCTGTACGCGCTGTTCACGGACCGGGGGGCCTCCGGCGAGGAGATCCTGCGAGCGATCCACGGGTACCTGCCGGAGATCCCCGACGCGGTCCTCCCCGCGCGCGACAAGGTCCGACTCCTCGAGTACCTGGGCGAAGTCGATTTCCGCCTCGCGCAGGGGGCGTCCGACCGGATCCAGCTCGAGGCCCTGCTCGCCCACGTCGCCGCCGGCCCGGCGGGCCGCGCGTAGAGGGAAGGACGTGGTGCGGCAGCGGTCGGTCGGCGAGAAGCCCGTGATCGCACGGACCGCCGTTGCCGAAGGGCGAATGACGCTCTCGGCCGCGACCGCGCGCGCGATCGTGCGGGGCCGGGTGGAGAAGGGCGACCCGCTCGCGGCCGGCGAGCTCGCCGGGCTGCTCGCGATGAAGCGGACCCCGGAGCTGATCCCGCACTGCCACGTCGTGCGCCTGACGGGGAGCCGCGTCGAGCTCACCACGCGCGCGCGGGGGGTTTCGGTGCGGGCCGTCGCCGAGGCGCTCGACCGGACCGGCGTGGAGATGGAGGCGCTCGTCGGCGCGACCGTCGCGCTGCTGACCGTATGGGACATGGTCAAGTACCTGGAGAAGGATGGCCGCGGGCTCTACCCGCGCACGTCGCTCGGGCCGGTACGGATCCGGGTGAAGCGGAAGGGGAGGGCGGTCGCGGCATGATCGGTCCACAGGAGACGCCGGACGGTCCGGGGGGGCGCCACCACCTGGGGGGCGACCGCTCGCTCGGGATCGCGGTCCTGTCGGTCTCCGACACGCACACGGAAGACGACGACCCGTCCGGGACGCTCGCCCGCGACCTGCTCGGCAAGGCCGGGCACAAGATCGTCCACTACGGGCTCGTCGGGAACTCGGTCGCCGACGTGCGGGAGCGGCTCGAGCCGTGGGTGGACGACCACGCGGTCCACGCGCTGGTCACCATCGGCGGAACGGGTGCGAGCTCCCGGGACGTCACCGTGAACGCGGTCGAGGCGCTCGGAGGTCGCCGACTGGACGGCTTCGGCGAGCTCTACCGCGCCATCAGCTTCCAGGAGGTCGGTCCGCTCGCGATGATCAGTCGGGCGGCGCTGCACGTGGTGCGGCTGAAGCCGATCTTCGCGCTGCCGGGCAGCGAGCGGGCCGTGCGGACGGCAATCGAGCGGCTGATCCTCCCTGCCGTGATCCACCTGGTCGAAGAGCTGGAGCGCTAGGCGCCGTCGGGCGGTCGCCCGCGCACCGACAAGCCCCCGAGCGGGGGAGGTCCGGGATCGAGGATCTGCGGGGCCACGCCCTGGGCGCGGCAGAAGTCGGACCACGCGGAGTTCGCGTCGACCCGGTGCGCGAGCAGCACCCCGCGCGGGGAGAGGGCATCCCAGGCGGCCCGAAGCTCGAACCGTGCCCGCGGGGCGGACGGGCCGTTGTCGTAGAAGAACAGGTCGACCCCGTGCGCGCCCCCGAGGATCGCCCGCAGCCGGTCCTCGGAGTTGCCGATCGCCAGCGTCCAGCGACCGCGCAACGACGGGGGGACGAACTGGCCGACGGAGGTGCCGTCGATCCCCGACGCGCGGCCGACCGGAGAGCCCGGACCTAGCGAGACGAGCTCGCCGTGCCCGTTCGCGGCGAGGGCCGCGAGGATCCAGGCGGTCGAGTAGCCGGGGCCGACCCCGGTCTCGATCGTCCGCTCGGGCCCGAGGGCCCGGGTCAGCAGGTACAGGAGGGCGCCCTGCGGCAGCTCGTGCGTGAACGCGACGCCCGCGCCCCGGCCCAGCAGGGTCTCCGCGAGGCCGCCGTCCTTGAGCTCGCGACGGAACGGGCGCAGGTCGTCGGGGGCGACGCCGGCGAGGGCGGCGACGCGGTCGAGGGACGCCTGGCGGTAGAACAGCATCCGCTGCAGGGTGGCCTTGCGGGCGGCGGGGGACACGACGGACAGCCGGGGGGGCGTGCGGTCGACGAACGGAACCCGATCGCCCGCGACGCCCGCGCCGGCGGGGTGCGCCAGGTCCCCCCGGGGGGAGGGGGCTTCAGAAGACATCGTTCCGGTAAGAGGCCGCACTCTACAAAGACTGTTCGTCGAGAGGCCGGGACGGCCGACGCCACGCGGTGGTGCGTTCTGCCGTGCGACCTTTAATATCCGGCACTCCTCGAGAGAGGTTGGAGACGCTCATGGGGGTCGAAGAGGTTGCCGCCGCCACGTTCGACAAGTTCACGCAGGGGAGCCCGTCCGCCGTGATCGATGTCTGGGCCCCGTGGTGCGGCCCGTGCCGGATGGTATCGCCGATCGTCGACCGGCTCAGCGAGAAGTACAAGGGCAAGGTCGCCTTCGGTAAGATGAACTCCGACGACAACGGCGAGAAGGCCGGGTCGCTCGGGATCATGAGCATCCCGACGTTGCTGTTCTACAAGCAGGGCAAGCTGGTCGACCGGATCGTCGGGGCCTACCCCGAGGACGTCATCGACGAGCACGTCCGCCGCCTGCTCTGACTCCACGGCCCGGGGAACGGGCGGCGCGCCCGCGCGCCCGCTGACGCCCCGCGGAGCTGGGCCGGGCCCGGGGAGGCCGTCGCGTGACGGCGGCCGCCCCGACCGTTGACCCGCTCGCGCGCTACTCGTTCCAGCGGAAGCTGGACGAGATCGCCGCCTGCCGGGGCCGCGCGACCGAGCTGATCAGCCTGTACGTCTCGCCGGGGAAGC
>Ga0335073_10011033_pt1 | contig 12699 bp, 13 predicted proteins | sample Lox_Sample_22_FD_207093 | JGI IMG/M metagenome (GOLD analysis project Ga0335073, IMG submission 207093) | Soil microbial communities from Loxahatchee National Wildlife Refuge, Florida, United States - Lox_Sample_2.2 | ecosystem: Environmental > Terrestrial > Soil > Wetlands | place: USA...
GTCCGCGCCGGCCGCCTCGCACCATCATCCAGGTGTCGAGATAGGCCAAGGTGGCGTCGGTTTCGGCGTCCAAGATGGCGTGCATGTCCTCCGTGCGGCCGATCAAACCCAGCAGCGCCACCGACTTCTGAGCGGCCACCACCAGCTCCATACCGGGCCGCTTGGCGGCCACCAAAGTGGCACCGTCGGAGGGTCGGCGGGCCCCGCCGGGACCGAAGATGGCGTCGTATTCGGCCTCGCTGACGGGCGCTTCCAGCCCGAGCTCGGGGGCTCCGGAGCCGCCCCAAACCAGCGGTGTCTCTCCCCGAGATGCGTAGTACTCCAGAGCTGCTCGGGGGTGATCGTCGCCTCGATCCATCACCGTTTCGCGGTGATAGTTGACCGAGTCGACGCCCATCATTCTCATCCACGCCAAGGCGTCTGCCTCCTATCTCTCGGCCCGCTCAGACGGGCTCCCACAAGGGGCAACCGACCCGGTTGCAATCGTGTTCGGGATTTGGGGTTGAGGGACCGGTGGATACTTGGGAAGGGGATGGAGGGGTGAGGGGATGGGATGTTGGGGGATGGTGGTCGTGGGGATGTTTGGGGCTTGGGGATTGGGAGAAGGGCGGCAGTACTGGGCTGCGGGGAGAGTGGTCGGGTAGCGATGGCCGCATCGGCTGCGTCGCTCGCTCCCGCCGCGATCGGTGGGCGAGAATTGAATGGGCGAGCCTCCGCTGGCACTCCGCCCGTTCCGCCATCTCCGGGGTGCCCGCCGCGCCCCGGCCACAATGATCGTCACGGCTTCTGGTTATGGTTTGCACTGGTTGCACATCATACCCGTTGTATGTGATACTGTTGTGAAGCAACGCATGTAGCGATAGGCAGTGCGATCGTGAGAGCCCGCAAGAAGACCGACCCCATCAAGGCCCCCCGCCCCATCGGGGCCGACACCGGCATCGACGTCAACGCCGTGGTCTCCTACAACCTCAAAGCCATCCGGGAACGCCGCGGCTGGACCCAGCAAGAGGTCGCCGACAACCTGGGCCGGCTCACCGGCCACATCCTGCCCCAAGCGTCCATCTCGGCCATGGAGCGCGGCTTTGACGGCGAGCGCCGCCGCCGCTTCGACGCCCACGAGCTCTACCTGCTCTCCGTGCTCTTCGACGTACCCCTCGCCTACTTCTTCGTGCCCCCCCCGGGCAGCGAACGCACCCACCTCGCCGATACCGGGGACTGGCTCTCCACCCTCTACGCGGCGGTGCTTGGCCAGGAGCGCCAGCTCGCCCCCCTCGACGAGCGCCTGGCGGAGATCGGCATCAACAACCCAGAGGAGGCCGACCAGGCGATGGTCGCTGTACTAGGCCCGAAGACCGCCACCGGGGCCTGGCATGACCACTTCCGCGTCTGGCGCAAGCGGCGGCTACGCCAGCTCGAACGCCAGTACGGCGACCGCCTCGACGAGGTCGCCGACTTCCTCTCCGAGTTCGCCGCCCAGATCAAAGCCGTGGGCCCCAAGACCTACCTCGAATCCGTGGCTTACAACGAACGCGACGCCAAGAGAGACAAGCAGAAAGAGCTCGACGAGCTCGCCCAAGATCGCCGCCACTGACTGACGGCCTCCCAGTACCGCAGCTCAAGCAGGAGGTCGACTCCTCATGAGGACAACCAGCCGCAAGGGTGACCTGGCAGCAGACAGGCTTCTTGATACCGACGAAGTAGCCGAATACCTGGGGATCCCATCCAACAGCCTCAAGATGTGGCGCTATCGGCGAACGGGCCCGCCTTGGCTCAAGCTGGGCCGGCATGTCCGCTACCGCCTGACGGCCATCGAGCGATGGCTAGACGACCAGGAGAATCAGATCAGCGCGGAGGTCTAGAGCGTGGGACACATCACCAGGCGCGGTAGCAGTTGGCAGGCGGCCTATCGTGACCCCACAGGTCGCGAACGAACGCGGACATTCCGCCGGAAAGTAGATGCCGAGGACTTCCTGGCCCAGATGCGAGTTGACCTCTCGATGGGTCAATGGATTGACCCGCGATCCCGCCGGATCACTTTCAAGGATTACGCCGAGCGCTGGCGCTCGGTGCAGATCCATGGCCACGGGACCGAGGTGTCAGTCGAGCAGCATCTCCGACTACACGTCTACCCGGTGCTCGGCAACCGCCCGATCGGCTCTATCCGTCCCACGGAAGTCCAGGGGCTGGTGAGACAACTCTCTGAGAAGCTCGCTCCGTCGACTCTGGCCGTCGTCTACGGCCGGCTGGTGGCGGTCTTCCGGGCCGCTGTCCGCGACCGGATCGTCGCTGCTTCGCCATGCATAGATATCCGATTGCCACGCTCCCCGACCAAAGGGGTCGACCAAGTGCTCGAGTCGGACCAGGTTCTCGCCCTTGCCGCCGCCGTTCCGCGCAGGTACCAGGCAGTCGTATTGTCCGGGGCCGGATTGGGCCTTCGACCCGGGGAGTTGTTCGGCTTGGCCATCGACCGCCTGGAGTTCCTCAAGCGGATGGTGCGAGTGGACCAACAGTTGGTGAGGGTGCGTGCGAAGGGAGTGGTGCTCGGATCGCTGAAAACGTCGGCGTCATACCGGTGGATACCGCTGCCAGAAGTCGTGGGGCAGGCAATCGCCACCCATCTTCAGGAGTGGCCCTCGCATCCTGAACTCGGACTGATATTCACCAACGAACGAGGCGGCCCAATCCAGCAATATCCGTTCGGTGTGATGTTCGAAAAGGCCCGCACCAAGGCCGGACTCCCCGAATGGGCAACCCCTCACGATCTTCGTCACTTCTACGCCTCGACGCTGATTCGCTCGGGCGCATCGATCAAGGTCGTTCAGACCCGCCTCGGTCATGCCTCGGCCAAGGTAACCCTCGATGTGTACGGCCATCTGTTCCGGGACGAGGATGACCGGACCCGACAGGCGATCGAAGCCGCTCTGTCCCTGACCAACAGCGAGCCGGCAATTGGCCACGACCTTGGAGAATGAGCACATTATGGTGTTCATTGGAGGTGGAGCTTATGGTTGCCAGCATGGAGTCTTTTACGACGGATCAGGTGATCCGGATCACGGGCGTGTCCAGGCGACGGCTCGCGTACTGGCTGGACCGGGGGATCGTCAGCGCGGACATCGAAGAGGCCCGTGGCCGCGGGCGCGTCCGGTTGTGGTCGTTCCGGAACCTGGTCGAGGTTCGGGTGGCTCTCTGGCTTCGGGACCGCCTGTCGCTCCAGCTCATTGGCCGGGTCGTCAAGGAACTGCGAAAGGCCGGGTTGAGGTCACCACTCGCGACGGTTCGATTCGCCGTGATCGCTGGCGGGGGCCGACGCGGTGACAACGTGGTCATTCAGACTGGTAGCGGCGAGTGGTCCCACCCAATCACGGGTCAGATCATCTTCGAAGGAACCCTCCCCCTGCAGCGCTTCGGCGAGGAGCTGACTGCCGCGGCCGACCGCGACTACAAGAGGCGCCGCCGCGCCGGGATGATCGAGCGCCGCCGAGGAAAGCTGGGATCCAAGCCGGTCTTTGCAGGGACCCGTATCCCTGTCGAGACGGTCGTTCGCCTTCATTCAGCCGGCTGGGATCTCAAGCGGATCCTCGACAACTACCCGGGCCTGACGGCAGCTGACGTCAAAGCTGCCCTAGCCGAAGCTGGCTAGGAGACGAGTCTCTGCGCTTCTTCGTCGACCACTGCGTGCCCGGTGAGGTCGCCCGGTCTCTGCGCGCCGGACGACACCAGTGCTGGACCGCACTGGAGGCGAGGCTGAGCGATGCCGAAGACCTCGACCTGATCGCTTACGCCCACGCCAAGCAGGCGATCCTCGTCACGACGAACCGCGACTGCGCCCTGGCCGCCCGGCGGCAGCGATCAGCCCGGACGGTGTGGCTTCAGGTCCGAGAGCAGGACGCCGCCGCCGCTATGACGCGGGCGGTTGAGTGGCTCGCCGCCAACCGGCTGCCAGAAGGCCGCGTGCTGAGGGTCCCGAAACGCGCAGACCCCCGGGTGCTTTCGCCGATGGAACGCTGAGTGCCGCGGACATTCCGCGGACATCAGTTGGCCTTTCCGGCCTAAAAGTGCTGGTCAACGGTTAGATGTCGTAGTAGAGGGCGAACTCCCAGGGATGAGGCCGCAGGCGGACCGGGTCGATCTCGTGTTCCCGCTTGTACGAGATCCACGTCTCGAGGAGGTCCTCGGTGAAGACCCCTCCCACCCGCAGGAAGTCGTTGTCGGTCTCCAGGGCGGCGAGAGACGCCTCGAGCGAACCGGGAACGGTCGGCACCTGGGCCAGCTCCTCGGGAGGGAGGTCGTACAGGTCCTTGTCCACCGGGTCCGGAGGCTCGATCTTGTTCTGCACCCCGTCCAGGCCGGCCATCAGGATGGCGGAGAAGGCCAGGTAAGGGTTGCACGACGGGTCGGGGCACCGGAACTCGACCCGCTTGGCCTTGGGACTCTTGGAGTACAACGGAATCCGGCAGGCTGCCGAGCGGTTCCGCTGGCTGTACACCAGGTTCACCGGCGCTTCGTAGCCCGGCACCAGACGCTTGTAGCTGTTGGTGGTCGGGGCCGCGAAGGCCAGTATCGCCGGGGCGTGGGTAAGCAGGCCGCCGATGTACCAACGACCGATGTCGGACAGGCCGGCGTATCCCAACTCCGAGTAGAACAGGGGCTCCCCGCCCTTCCACAACGACGAGTGCACGTGCATGCCCGAACCGTTGTCGGCGAAGATCGGCTTGGGCATGAAGGTGGCCGTGAGGCCGTTGGCCCGGGCCACGCTCTTGACCACGTACTTGTAGAGCATGAGTTTGTCGGCCATGGTGGACAACGTGTCGAAGCGCATGTCGATCTCGGCCTGCCCGGCGGTACCGACTTCGTGGTGCTGAATCTCGATCTCGATGCCCAGCTTCTCCATCGTCAGGATCATCTCGGACCGTAGATCCTGGAAGTGGTCCATGGGCGGGACGGGGAAGTATCCCTCCTTGTAGCGGGGTTTGAAGCCGAGGTTGGGGCCCTCGTCGCGGCCGGAGTTCCACACGCCTTCCACTGAATCGATGTAGTAGTACCCCTCGTGAGAGTTCTGATCGAAGCGGATGTCGTTGAAGATGAAGAACTCGGCTTCCGGGCCGAAGTAGGCCGTGTCGGCCACTCCCGTGGACACCAGGTAGTCCTCGGCCTTCTTGGCTATATAACGCGGATCACGCGAGTAGGACTCACCGGTTACCGGATCGCGCACGAAACAATTCAGGTTGAGTGTCTTGTGCTGCCTGAACGGGTCAATGACGGCCGTGTTGGGGTCGGGCACCAGCAGCATGTCCGATTCCTGGATCTCCTGGAAACCCCGGATCGACGAGCCGTCGAAACCTGAGCCTTCCTCGAAGCTGTCCAATGTCAGCTCGTGAGCCGGCAGCGAGTAGTGCTGCATCAAACCAGGCAGATCGGAGAAGCGGAAGTCGACGATCTCGACCCCCTCGGCCTCGATGAGGCTCAGTACTTCTTCCGGTGTGCGCTTGGCGAATGCCATTGAACCACCCCCGATTATGGAGACCGGCGGCAGCCCTCGCGGCCGCCGGTCTCAGAGTCTTGCAGACAGAGCACGACCACTACGCCAGGGCGGCGCAGCAGGTGCCGACAATGAGTTTGGTGACGACGTACGGATCCATGTTGGCGTTGGGCCGGCGATCCTCGATATAGCCCCGGCCGTCCGCCGCCACCTGCCAGGGGATACGGACCGAAGCACCCCGGTCGGACACGCCGTAACTGAACTCGCTGAAGTGGGCCGTCTCGTGCTGACCGGTGAGCCGGTCCTCGATTCCGTGGCCGTAACCGGCCACGTGCTCATCGGGGTTCTTGCCGAGCGCCTCGGCTGCGGTCACCACGGCGTCGTAGGACTCCCGCATGGCCTTGGTGGAGAAGTTGGTGTGGCAGCCGGCCCCGTTCCAGTCCCCCCGGACGGGCTTGGGATCAAGGGTGACCGATATTCCGAAATCCTCCCCCACCCGGTGCAGCAGCCAGCGGGCCACCCACAGCTGGTCGGCCACATCTAGCGGGCCGAGCGGGCCGACCTGGAACTCCCACTGACCGGGCATGACTTCGGCGTTGATTCCGGAGATGCTCAGACCGGCGTTCAGGCAGGCGTCGAGATGGGCCTCGACCAGGGGACGCCCGTAGATGTCATCGGCTCCGACCCCGCAGTAGTAAGGGCCCTGCGGTCCCGGATAGCCGGTCTGATCCGGAAAGCCGAGAGGGCGGCTCCCCTTGAACAGGGTGTACTCCTGCTCGATGCCGAACAGGGACTCCTGGTCCCCGTACTTGTGGGCCACGTCGACCAGGGACGACCGGGTGTTGGTGGGATGGGGCGTGAAGTCGGTGAGTAGGACCTCGCACAACACGAGCAGGTTGGAACCGCCGCGAACGGGGTCCGGACAGGAGAAGACCGGCTTCAGAACGCAGTCGGAAGCCTTGCCGGGCGCCTGGTTGGTGCTCGAACCGTCGAAGCCCCAGATCGGGAGATCAGTAGTCGGGTGGTTGAGGATCTTGGTCTTGGACCGCAGCAATGGGCTCGGCTCGGTCCCGTCGATCCAGATGTACTCGGCCTTGATCGTCACGCATCTGCTCCCTTGTTGGCTTATGTTTCGAAAAGGGGTGGCTCCTTCGGCTCAACCCGGCCCCGGAGTCTGGCACGGGTGTGTTACGAGCTTGTTTCGGACAGTGTGAACAGTCTGTGACATCATCATCTGAGGGCGGGGTGGTGGCTGGACGCCCTAACGTGGAGCCGTGGAGCGTCAACAGGACTACGTGCTTCGAACAGTGGAAGAACGCGGGGTTCGCTTCGTCCAGCTGTGGTTTACCGACGTACTCGGTCGGCCCAAGTCGTTTCAAATCACCCCGGCCGAGCTCGAGAACGCCTTGCAGGAAGGGATGACCTTCGATGGCTCCACTATCGACGGTTTCAGCCGGGTCCAGGAGAGCGACGTCCTGGCCATGCCGGACGCCAAGACCTTCCAGCTTCTCCCCTATATGGCCGAGGGCGCACCCGTCGCCCGGGTTGTCTGTGACGTCGTGAACCTCGACGGGTCCCCTTTCGAAGGCGACCCCCGGCACGTGCTTCAAAGAGCCCTGGAACGGGCTCGCGGGCTGGGCTTCTCCTTCTTTGTGGCGCCCGAGCTCGAGTACTTCTACTTCGATCCGCCGACCAGCGGCGAGGAGGGAGCAGCCCCGGCCGCCCTCGACAGGGGATCCTATTTCGACCTCACCATCAACGACCTGGGCAGCGAGCTCCGGCGGGACACGGTGCTGACTCTCGAAGACATGGGCATACCCGTCGAGTACAGCCAGCACGAAGATGCGCCCAGTCAGCACGAGATCGACCTGCGCTACACCGACGCCATGACCATGGCCGACACGGTCATGACCGTGCGCATGGTGGTCAAGGAGATGGCCGCCCGTAACGGCGTCATGGCCACTTTCATGCCCAAGCCTCTGCCGGGCGTCCAGGGCTCGGGCATGCACACCCACATGTCGCTCTTCGACGGCGACAACAACGCCTTCTTCGATGAAGCCGACGAGTACAACCTGTCGCCGGTCGCCCGCCGGTTCATCGCCGGCGTGCTAACTCACGCTCGCGAGGTCACGGCCGTGACCAACCAGTGGGTGAACTCCTACAAGCGGCTGATCGTCGGTTATGAAGCGCCCGTCTACATATCCTGGGCCCGCAATAACCGGTCGGCCCTGGTCAGGGTGCCCCCCACCAAGAAGGGCAAGCGCGACTCGACCCGCATCGAGTACCGGGCACCGGACTCTGCCGCCAACCCCTACCTGGCCTTCGCCGCCGTCCTGGCGGCCGGGCTGACGGGAATCGAGAAGGGATACGAACTGCCCGCAGAGGCGGCCGCCAATCTCTACGAGCTGTCCCCCGCGCAGCGGTTGGCCGAGGACATCGAATCACTGCCGGGCTCGCTGTACGAGGCGGTAGAGGTCATGGAACGCTCGGAACTCATGGCCGAGGTCTTGGGCGAGCACGTCTTCGAGTGGTTCGTACGCAACAAGCGGGCCGAATGGGCCGATTACAAGGCTGAGGTCACGGCGTTCGAGTGGCGTCGCTACCTCACCTCGCTTTAGAGGGCGCCAACCGGACCCACCATGGAACCGCTGCTCCTTTTTCCGGATCCTGCCCCTCCGGCGCTGGCCCAGGCCCTGGACCTGGGCGGCTACCCCTGGAAGGCGGCCGCCGCCATCCAGGTGGCCGATCGCATAGAACCCGACGACGGCTGGTCCGGGGCCATCGTCTGCGCCGACATCGACCCCGACGGGGCCTTCGCCCTCTGCCGGGCTCTGCGCAAACGCGACGTGCCGCTCGCCCCCCTTCTGCTGGTCGTGGATGTCAACCAGCTGGGCGACCTCGAACTCCGGGAGGACCTGTTCGACGACTTCTGCGTAGCCTCGTGGAAGGGACCGGAGCTGGAGGCCAGGCTGGCCCACCTCTTCTGGCGCACCGGCCGGGGAACCCGGCCCGAACTGGTCGAGTACGGGCCACTGGTCCTCAACCTCGAGACCTACCAGGCGGCGCTGTCCGGGCGGCCGATGGATCTCACCTACATGGAGTACGAGTTGCTGAAGTTCCTGACCACCCACCCGGGCAAGGTATTCACGCGCGAGACGCTGCTGTCGAGGGTCTGGGGTTACGAGTATTACGGCGGAGCCCGCACGGTAGACGTGCACATACGAAGGCTGCGGGCCAAGCTGGGCGAGGAGAACGCCCACCTCATCTCGACCGTGCGTTCGGTCGGCTATCGCTTCGGCCAGACCCGCTGGGTGGCGTAGAGACAGCCTTACAGCTTCGGCAATATGTCGGAGGCCAACTCCTTCTCGTCGTTCAAGGAGGGAGGCGCTCCGGCGGGGCTCACGGCCACCCTCAGATAGACGTCGCCGGTCAGGACGCTCAGGGACGCATAACCGTCGTAGTAGGCCTGATCACCAAACCCGGTGACCGCCTGGGCCTGCACTTTGGACTTGTAGTCCTGGTACCACTTCAAGGCATCGGATCCCTTGACGACAACCACTCTGACGGTGTCCGGCTGGCCCACGTTCGGGTCCCGGGCGGCCGGCGCCGAGGGTCCGTAGAACACACATGCCAGGCCGCCTTCGACGGTCGCCGAGCCGAGCACACCCGGACTGACCGATGAGCCGATCGCGGCGGCCGCTTCAGACTGGGTGACGACGGAGCAAGAGTCAAAGTTCGCCGAGTTTGCCGCCGCCGTCGTCGAAGGAACCGCGGAACTCGAGGGAGCGGCCGACCTTGAGGGCGCCAAGGAGGTGGTAGTAGGCGAGCTAGCGCCAGCCGGGACAGTGGTGACCGCGGTCGACGCCCTGGAAGAGGATCCCCCGCACCCGCCGAGCAAGACGACTGCAGCAGCCAGGAGGCCGGCCAGACCCGAGCGCAGTTTCATAGCACCCCTTCTCAAGTGCGACCAGAAGGCAAGGTTCCGGGGGGAGGGTAGGTGACGCGAACCCCGACGGGGCGCCGGTTGTCCCTTCGATCAGTCCTGAGCCGGACCCGTGTAAGCCCAGGCTTCGATCTCGACCAGGGCCCCCAGGGGCAGACCAGCCACGGCGACGGCGGAGCGAGCCGGCCGGTGATCGCCGAACCCGGCCACGTAAGCCTCGTTGACGGCGGCGTAGTCGTTGATGTCGGTCATGAACACGGTCGTCTTCACCACCGCGGCGAGGTCGGCTCCGGCGCTTCGTAGCTGCGCCTGAACGTTGGCCACGCACTGGGCGGTTTGGGCCGCCACCCCATCGACCAGCTGACCCTCGCGCAACCCCACCTGACCACTGCAGACCAACCAGTCGCCGGCCCGCACGACCGGGGTGTAAGGCCCTACCGGTCCCGGCCCCGATGTGGGCTGGCTGCTGCTCATGACATCCTCCCTCTGCGCGTAGGCCATTGGGGCGGCCGACCCTGCGCCATCCAGGTGGCGGCGGCCACCGCCGCGAATGCCGCGTCCGAAGCGTTGACGGCCGGTCCGGAAGGATCGGCGGCCTCGATGGTAATCACGACCGGCGGCAGGTCCCTGGCCCGCAGGATCCCGAATGACCTGATGGTCAGGTCCTCCGGCACCCCGTCAGCGCCTACCGCGATGGCCTCCGAGCACACCCAGCCGAGAGCCATGTGCACCGCCCCGTACACGTAGGACCGCAGCACCACCTCGTCCAGCGGATGGCCGCCATCGACGCGCACCGCCACACCGGTGGGCCGGCCCGATGCATCGACCTCCACCTCGGCCTCGGCCCGGCCTCCAGCTGGCCCGGTGACCACCGCCCGGGCCCGGCCGTCCACGGTCGTTTCGAGGCCGGCCGCGGCCGCCGTCAACACCGCCGCTTCGGCCCAACCGGCGGCCCGGATGGCGGTTGACACCGGTGGGCCGGCGACCGCGACCTCCTCCACCTCGAGCCCGGGGGCGACGGCCCGGATGGCCTCGGTTATACCCGGGGCAGCGGCGGTCCTGATGACGCCGGTGCCGTCGGCCCGGACGCCGGCCGCGACCGGGGGGCGTTTGGGACCCAGCCGGACCACGTCCTCGCGGGAGAAGACCACGCGCACCGGTCTCCCGTATCGGTCGGCCAGCTCACGCGCCGCCGCCGGGGCCAGGGAAGCCACCTTGCCGCCGAAGGCTCCACCATTTCCGGCCGGGTGGGCGGGCGCCCCGCCGGGCCGGCACCAGGAGGCGTCGGGCTCCAGGTAGGCCGGCTCGACCCAGGTGGTCTGGAGGGTGAGATCCCACTTCCCGGGAGGGACATCGATGGGGTAGGTGAGTTGCCGGCCGCTGCGCCGGCCCTGCACCTTTCCGGCCGCAGCGCGAGCTGCGGCCACATTCTCCCCGACCGCCCATCCCCCCGCGCCGTCCGGCACCGCCACGAGACACCCGGGAGGGGCGTGGTCGTCGGCGAAGGCTCCTCGACCCATGACCACCTGGTCGCCGGTCGCCTGCGGCGCGCCCCCCTCTATCTCGGCCCGCCGAGCGGAGACGGAAGCCGGCGGGGGCGATCCGGGGGCACCGCCATCATCTGAGCAGGCGGCGTCGACGATGCTCCGCCAGCCGGTGCACCGGCACAGGTGGGCGAGCAGGGCCGATTCGACCTGGCCCGGCGTTGGAGTGGGTCCGAGGGCGGACAGCCGGCACAGGATCCCCGGCGTGCAAAACCCGCACTGACTGGCACCATGACGCCCGAAGGCTCCGACCAGACGGTCCGCTGTCTCGGGAGCCAACCCGTCGGCTGTCACGACGGACCGGCCGGCGACCCTGCGCACAGCGGTGACGCAGGCCACCCGGGGGGCCCCGTCAACGAGCACGGTGCAACAGCCGCACTGGCCCTGGGGGCTGCAACCATCCTTGGCCGAGCGGACACCGAGATCCTCTCGCAGGACCTCGAGCAACGACGCCCCGTCCCTGGCGACCTCAACAGACCGGCCGTCGAGGGTGAACGAGACGGTCAGTGCAGTACCGCTGATGCGGCGGCTCGGCTCAGCTGAAGGAGTTGCCGCAGCCGCACGTACGGCTGGCGTTGGGGTTGTTGATGCTGAACCCGGCGCCCTGCAGCCCGTCCTTGAAGTCGAGTGTGGCGCCCTGCAGCAGGCTGGCGCTGGTGGGGTCTACTACCACACGAACGGCACCGAACGTCGAGCTCAGGTCGTCGTTCGCCAGGTCCGAGTCGAAGAACATCTCATAACTGAACCCGGAGCAGCCGCCGGGACGCACGGCCACCCGCAAAGCCAGCTCCGGGTTGCCCTCCTGCTCCAGCAACTCGGCCACCTTGGTGGCAGCCGTGTCCGTGAGGGTGATGGCCTGGCTTACGTCGGTATGGGTGGTGCTCACCGGTCCTCCTGGGAATTGGCGTGCGGGCCCATGCCCGCGGTGAATGTCATGCTACCGCCGTTTGACCACTGATGGACAGGTCGGCCCGGCAGGGGTCGGCGTCGACCAGGCTGGCGAAAGACTCGACCCGGGCCTCCACGCCGGGCTGGCCGGCGGCGAGCCCCGCCAGGATCCCCTCGGTCAGGCCGCGGTGAAGCTCGCAAACGAGGTCCGGGTACACGACCGCCAGTTCTCGGAACGGGCACTTGGTGAACGACAGGCCGACCCTGACTCCGGCGTCCGCGACCGTCGCGTCCTCGTCGAGAGCGGGATCGAAGCCCAGGTCGGCCAGCTCAGCCATGGCCACCCGGAGGCATACTGCCGCCGATCCCTCCGAACCGCGGCTTGGCCCTGGTCGGCGCCCAAGGGTACGTTCGAGGCCGCGCCGGCGCCCGACCGAAGAGGCCCGCCCGGCATCGGCCGACGGTTCGCCGGAATCACCCGACGGTTCGCCAGCATGACCTGAGGGTTGGACAGCATCACCCGGGGGTTCGACAGGCACCTCGGCCAGCAGGTGGGCCAGGAGGCGAAAGCCGGAGGGCTCGACCCCGAGCAACGGGGCGTGAGACCTGACCGACCAACGGTACTGAGGCCGGCCCACTGCTCCGTGCCTGTCCGAGAACGCCTCGAGCAGACCGGCGTCACGCATTTTCTCCAGGTGCAGGCGCACGGTGTTGGGGTGCAGATCAAGCCGTTCGGCGATCTCCACCGTGGAGAGCGGCTCGGCGGCCGCCACCACCTCCTGGTAGATGGCGTAGCGCGAGGAGTCCGCCAGCACCTTGAAAAGGGACAACCTGTCCACCCGGGT
>Ga0335073_10011034_pt1 | contig 12698 bp, 9 predicted proteins | sample Lox_Sample_22_FD_207093 | JGI IMG/M metagenome (GOLD analysis project Ga0335073, IMG submission 207093) | Soil microbial communities from Loxahatchee National Wildlife Refuge, Florida, United States - Lox_Sample_2.2 | ecosystem: Environmental > Terrestrial > Soil > Wetlands | place: USA: Florida...
CTGGGCTCGCCCGTCGCCCACTCACTATCGCCGGCCTTGCACCGGGCCGCCTATCGCGAGCTCCACCTGGCCGGCTGGCGCTATGACGCGATCGAGTGCGACGAGCAGGGCCTGCCCGCCCTGCTTGGCTCGCTCGGGCCGGAGTGGGCGGGCCTGTCGCTGACCATGCCGCTGAAGCGTGCCGTGCTGCCGCTGCTTGACTACACCGAGCCTTTGGCCGCCGAGGTTGGCGCCGCGAACACGGTGGTGTTCGCCCACGGGCAACGGCGGGGTTTCAACACCGATGTGGGCGGCATCGTGACCGCCCTGTCCGAGGCCGGTGTTACCCCTGACGGGAACGTGGTAGTCCTCGGCAACGGTGCCACCGCCTGCTCGGCGCTTGCGGCGCTACGCGAGCTCGGCGCGACCGACATCGCGGTAGCCGTGCGGTCGCCGGGCCGGGCGGAGCCGCTACTTGCCGTGGCAGGTCGCCTCGGCGTACGCGTCAGGCTCATCGCGCTCGGGCCGGACCTGGCGAGCCGGCGGTGGCGGCTGCTGGTCTCGACGATCCCAGCTGCGGCGGCGGAGCCGACCGCCGCCCAGCTCAGCGCAGGGGAACTGACAGCAGCGGCCGTCCTCGATGTCGGCTATGACCCATGGCCCACGGCGCTCGCGGCAGCGGCAGCCAAAGCCGGATCTTCGGTCATCTCCGGGTATGAGATGCTCGTCCATCAGGCAGCCGGCCAGGTTGAGCTCATGACTGGCCTGAAGGCTCCGGTCAGCGTCATGCATGCTGCTGGCCTGGCGGAGCTAGCCCGGCGGCGCGGAATATCCGATGGTGCCGCGGCGCTTACGTAGCCAGCAATTCCAGTCGTCGCCAGAATGGGCTACCCTTACAGGCGACAAGGCTTGACGGTCCTGGGCCCAGTCCCAGACCGGAGAGCGTGCAAGCGGAGGACCACCTCGGCCGCCTCCCACCTGGCCGGCTTAAAGGCTGGCGGGTATGAGCCGGGTCGCCTTGGCAGGCTATCCGGCGGTCGGTCCGCCTTCGGGCTGGCTGATCAGGCCGGACGCCAGACTTCCGGAAGGTCGCAGAGAAGGCCCAGCGGAACGGACTGGCGTTGCGGGTTTGCCGCCGTTCGGGCTGATCCTGAGCGGGGCAGTTCCTGCGTTGGTGGCCCCGCAGCACGATATGCGGGGCTTTTTGGCTTCTGCGGCCGGTGCGCGTGCTGCGCCAGGCAAGTGCATAGCCATTACTCCGCTGCTGCGCCTGGGGATGGACCCCGGACGGAAGCATCCGTGACACAAGGAGGTCACATCAGCACCGAACCTCGTATCAACGAGCGCATCCGAGTTCCCGAAGTGCGGCTTGTCGGCCCGGCCGGCGAGCAGGTCGGCATTGTCGCGATTAACGATGCGCTCCGGCTGGCCCAGGAGGCAGATCTCGACCTCGTCGAGGTTGCGCCCATGGCCCGGCCCCCCGTCGCCAAGCTGATGGACTACGGCAAGTTCAAGTACGAGTCAGCTTTGAAGGCCAGGGAGTCGCGCAAGAATCAGGCCCAGACGGTGATCAAGGAGATCAAGCTGCGGCCGAAGATCGACCCGCACGACTACGGCACCAAGAAGGGCCACGTCGAGCGCTTCCTGAAGCAGGGCGACAAGGTCAAGGTCACGATCATGTTCAGGGGACGTGAGCAGTCCAGGCCTGAACTGGGCTTCAAGCTGCTTCAGCGCCTTGCTGGCGACATCGAGGAGCTTGGCTTCGTAGAGTCCTCGCCCAAGCAGGACGGCCGCAACATGATCATGGTGATCGGGCCGCACAAGCGGAAGACCGACGCCATGGCGGCGGCCAAGGCAGAGCGCTCTGAACGCGCGAGCCGGTCCAGTGCGCGCGCTGCCGGGCATGCCACGCAGCCCGCGGCGCATGCGGCGCCACCTGAGCAGGACGCGCCGGCCGAGCAGGCAGAGCTGGCCGAGCAGATCCAGGCGGGCGAGCAGATCCAGGCGGGCGAGCAGATCCAGGCGGGCGAGCAGAGCCAGGCGGGCGAGCAGAGCCAGGCGGCGGAGCAGAGCCAGGCGGCGGAGCAGGTCGCTACGGACGAGCCGACGTCGGCAGGCCAGCCAGCTGAGCAGGCAACGCCGGCCGTGGAGCCCGAGGCTTCGCCGAAGCCTGCCGCCGCGAAGCCTGCCGCACCGAAGCCTTCTGCGCCCAGGCCGACCCCGGCGTCCGCCAGGCCAGCCGCGCCCAAGCCCTCTGCGCCCCGATCCAATCCAGGTTCGGGTGCGCGTCCGGGTCCGTCCGCCGGAGCGGCGCCGAAGCCGACAGCTCCGCGCGGTACGACAGGCGCCGCGAGGCCTGCCGCATCAACGTCGGCCCCGAAGCCGGGCCCGGCCCGGCGGTCTGGTGACGGTCCCGTGCCGTCGCGTTCGGTCTCGGCCGACCGGGGCTCCTCAGCGGAGGGGTCAGGCGAGGCCGAGAGCTAGACCTGAGCCGGTCGGGCTGGATCACCAGCCCGCCGGTGACTCCGAGGGCCGCCAGCATCGGGCCCGCGGGAAACGACAGGCAGTTGATGCTGCCTGGCGAGGACAACTGTGCCAGGGCACTAGGGAAGTCTGCCCTGGCTCAGCGGATTGTGCCGAAGGCACATGGAATGGAGACACGGCGAGATGCCGAAGATGAAGACGCACACCGGCGCCGGTAAGCGGTTCCGGCTCACTGGCACCGGCAAGGTCGTCCGTCGCCGTGCCAACCGTGCTCACTACCTCGAGCACAAGTCGAGCAAGCTGACCCGGCGCCTGTACGGCTACGTGGAGCTCGCTCCGGCAGACGCCAAGAAGATCAAGAAGTTGCTGGGAAAGTGACCCGGCCCGCTGCTAGGGAGTCGTAACACATGGCACGCGTGAAGCGGGCGGTCAATGCCCACAAGAAGCGCCGGGTCGTACTTGAGCGCGCTAGCGGCTACCGGGGGCAGCGCTCCCGGCTGTACCGCAAGGCGAAGGAGCAGCAGCTCCACTCCATGACCTACGCCTATCGGGACCGCAAGGACCGTAAGGGTGCATTCCGCCGGCTGTGGATCCAGCGGATCAACGCGGCCGTCCGGGCCGAGGGCATGACCTACAACAGGTTCATCCAGGGCCTGCGGCTGGCCGAGGTGGAAGTCGACCGGAAGATTCTGGCCGACCTGGCGGTGTCCGACCCGCAGGCATTCGCCGCGCTGGTCGAGGTTGCGCGGGCCGCGCTGCCGGCTGACATCAACGCGCCAGCAGCCTGACCCGAGATGAGACGGCGCTACGGCGCCTCCCATGACCCGGCCGGCTAGGCCTGCTGCCCCGTCGGCGGGCGGTGCGCTTGGCATCCGCTCGCCGCGGGTCAAGGCCGCCCGCCAGCTAGGCAAGAAAGCCTTCCGGGAACGGGGCCGGTCGTTTCTGGCCGAGGGCCCGCAGGCGGTGCGAGAGGCTCTGCGCCAGCCCGGCGTGCTGACTGAGCTGTTTGTTACCAGCCAGGGCGCTGGCCGCCATCCAGAGCTAGTCGCCGAAGCGGCCAGCCAGGGTGCTGTGGTGCATGAGATCAGCGGCGAGGTTATGGGCGAGGTGGCGCAGACCATCACGCCTCAGGGCCTGGTCGGCGTCTGCCGGTTCATCGACGTGGAGCTCGCGTCGCTGCTGGAGCTGCCCCCGCGGCTCGTGACCGTGCTCGCGAACGTCCGGGATCCGGGTAACGCGGGCACTGTGCTGCGCACGGCAGACGCGGCGGGAGCGGATGGGGTCATCTTCTCGGCGGCTTCAGTCGACCCGTACAACAGCAAATGCGTCCGGTCATCCGCGGGCAGCCTGTTCCACCTGCCGGTGGTGGCCGGCGCGCCGATAGCGGAGACGGTCGGGAGGCTGCGGGAGAGCGGCATACAGGTGCTGGCCGCCGACGGGAGCGCGACCCGAGTGCTTGATGACGCCGAGGGTCCCGACCTCACCCGGCCGACGGCGTGGCTGTTCGGCAATGAGGCCTGGGGACTGCCGGACGATGTGCTCGCCCTGGCCGATACTGCTGTGGCTGTGCCCATCTACGGGCGCGCCGAGAGCCTGAACCTTGCTGCCGCCGCGGCCGTCTGCCTGTATGCCTCGGCCCGCCAGTTGCGCGCTGCGACTGTCGCCGATCCGATGACGGCGCCTAATGCGGTCATGGGGGCTGATCCGACCACGGGGCCCCACTCGTGATCGTGAATCGCGGGCTGGCGCGGCCTGACCAGGCCATCAGCCTAGGACGAGCCCGTTACCGTCCGGATTGCAGTTCTTCGCGTGAAAGTGAACACATGGCGAACTTTCACCATGTAACTAGCAAGTTCTCGCAATCGAACGCTAACTGAGGGCAGCCGGCACTGCCGCCATGAATGCGCATCCGCTAGAGTCTGATCACGTTGCGTCATGAATTGACCGAACTGGTCATAGCAGGCGAAGTATGGCGCAATGGTGTTGCGAAGGCGGATTGCCCCCGAATCCGCTGACGTCGCCGTGGCTGACGTGCGAAGTGTTCGGCTGGCCGAGGGACCGGCGGAGCCGTTGGTGCACTCCTACGGCGTGTAGTCGCTAGCGGGGGAGCGGGCAACTCCAGGCCTCCCGGAGGCGGCAAGCAGGTGGACGGCATCGTGTCAGGCCAGGCGACGGCCCGGACTCGCGGCGTGTCCGGCATCCGTTCTGGCGTCGGCCGGAGCGGGGTCCGGCCGAGCAGCAGGGGGCAGGCCGCTGGCGGGCTGGACGCCGAGCCCGATGACTTCGCTTGCGGGCTCGTGCTGGCTGACGACCTGCCAGACGGCCTGGTGATCGCTGACCGCCTGGGCAAAGTAACCGTGTTCAACCGGGCGGCCGCGCGGCTGACTGGGCTCAGTCCGGCGCTGGCTCTCGGCCAGGACGTGCGCCTAATCCTGCCGCTGCGGGACAACGAGGACCGCTGCTGGTGGACGATGACCCAGCCCTATGACGGGCTGTCCACGCGGACGCGACACCCGGAACGGCCGCTCTACCTCCCGGACGGTACCGAGCTGCTGGTCAGCATGGGATACGTGCGGGCGCCGCGCGGCCGGGGTCCGCGGGAAGGCTGGTCGCGCGAGCCCGGCGCGGTGCAACGGCTGGCGATCACCCTGCGCAGCGCAGAGCAGCGGGTGCGGCTCGAGCGAAGTCGCGCGGACCTGGTCTCCACCGTGGCCCATGAACTTCGTTCCCCGCTCACCAGCGTCAAGGGCTTCACCGCGACGCTGCTGGCCAAGTGGCCGCGCTTCACCGATGACCAGAAGCGGGTCATGCTGGAGACGGTCAACGCCGATGCCGACCGGGTTACCCGGCTCATCACCGAGCTCCTGGACGTGTCCAGGATCGAGGCGGGCCGGATCGAGATCCACCGGGAGCTTGTCGACGTCGCGAGTCGCGCCAGCAAGATCATCAGCGGCCGGGTCGCCGCCGGTGACACGCCCGACAGGTACCAGGTGGAAACGGCTCCTGGCGTGCCCGAGACTTGGCTGGACGCCGATAAGGTCGACCAGATCCTGGCCAACCTGATCGAGAACGCCGTCCGACACGGGGCTGGTACCGTTACCACTGTGGTGGAGCCGGCGGTCGTTGCGGGGGCTCCTGGAGTGGCCGTAGCGGTCCGCGACCAGGGTCCTGGCATCGCGCCCGAGGTTGCGCCCCGCGTCTTCGGCCGGTTCTGGCGCGCCAAGCGCCGGGGTGGTGCCGGCCTCGGCTTGTTCATCGTCAAGGGCCTGGTTGAGGCGCACGGCGGGGAGATCATCGTGCAGCAGGCACCGGGGGGCGGGGCTGAGTTCCGATTTACCGTGCCCGCCGGGACGCCTGAGTTCGGCTAGCCGGCGGGCCTTCCGCGAGTTTGCCGCGCGCTGACCCGCGCCTCCGAAGCTCGGGTTTCCGCGGCTGGCTCCGCCGGGATCCGGGTTGACCGTGCCCGCAACGCGTAGTGACCGGCCCCCGAGAGTGGGCGGACTCGCCACAGATGAGGGCTAGCGGCGGACAGCCCGATGCCGGACGCGAGCCAGCCCCGAGCCATCGATCGCTCCCGTAGGCAGCAGTGCTAAAACAGCAGTGCCGCACACAGCAGTGCCGCACACAGCAGCGCCGCAAAGACCAGTGCCGCGAAGACCAGTACCGCAGGAGAATCCGAACCGATGCCCGCACCGAATCAGGCCTATGACCCCGTGGAGGTGGCGATGCTGTCTCCCGAGGAGTTGCAGCGCATGCAGGCCGATGCACTGGCGGCCATCGCCAGCGCCGCCGATCTCGATCAGCTCAAGACCGCCCGGCTCGCGCATTTCGGCGACCGGGCGCCGCTAACCCTGGCCAACGCCGAGATCGGGGCGCTGCCGCCGGCTGCTCGCGCGGACGCGGGCAAGCGGGTTGGCGCCGTGCGCGGCGCGATCAGGGACGCGCTGGTTAAGCGCCAGGCCGAGCTTGAGGCCGACCGGGACCGGCGAGTACTGGTCGATGAAGCCGTCGACGTGACGCTGCCATGGAACCGGACGCTGGCCGGCGCCCGCCACCCAGTGACCACGGTGGGCGAGCGACTTGTCGATGTTTTCGTCAACATGGGCTACGAAGTCGCCGATGGCCCTGAGGTCGAGGCAGAGTGGTACAACTTCGACGCGCTGAACTTCCCCCCCGACCATCCAGCCCGAGAGATGCAAGACACGATCTTCGTCGCGGGCCAGGAACCAGGACAGCGATCCGGGATGGTGCTGCGGACTCACACCTCACCGGTGCAGGTGCGGTCGCTGCTGACCAGGCCACTGCCGCTGTACGTGGTCAGCCCTGGCAAGTGCTACCGCAGCGACGCGCTGGATGCCACGCACAGCCCGGTCTTCCATCAGATCGAGTGCCTCGCTGTTGACGAAGGACTGACCATGGCCGACCTGCGTGGCGCGATCACCGCGTTCGTGGACGCCATGTTCGGCGAGGGCTTGCAGACCAGGCTCCGCCCGGATTACTTCCCGTTCACCGAGCCGTCCGCGGACGTGTCGATGCAGTGCCACGTCTGCCGCGGTGCTTCCGCAAAGCCAGGCGGCGAGCCGTGCCGCGTGTGCAGGTCGCAGGGCTGGATCGAGATCGCAGGCTGCGGCATGGTTAATCCGCGAGTGCTGGTGGCGGCCGGTATCGACCCCGACCGCTACAGCGGGTTCGCCTTCGGCCTCGGCATCGACAGGTCCGTCATGATCAGGGACGGTGTGTCCGACATCCGGGACACGCTCGAGGGTGACGTGCGGTTCAGCCGCGCATTCGGAATGGAGGCGTGATGCGGCTGCCGTTGTCCTGGCTGCTGGAATATGCGGCCATCGATCTTGCGCCCGACGACGGAGCCGGCGTTCTGGAGATGTCGAAGCGGCTGACTGCCGCCGGACTCGAGATCGAGTCGGTTGACCGGGTCGGCCAGGACGTCTCAGGTGTCGTCGTCGCTGAGGTGCTCGACATCGAGGAACTGGCCGGCTTCAACAAGCCGATCAGGTACTGCCAGGTGTCTACCGGCGACGGTCAGGAACGGCACGTTATCTGCGGGGCGCGGAACTTTTCCGTTGGCGACCGCGTCCCGCTGGCGACGCCGGGGGCGGTGCTGCCCGGCGGGTTCGAGATTGGCGCGCGCAGGACCTACGGCCACGTCTCGGAAGGCATGATCTGCTCCGCCGCCGAGCTCGCTCTCGGAGATGATCACTCCGGCATCATGGTGCTGCCGCCGGACGCTCCGCTCGGCGCCGACTTCGTTAGCTACGCCGGGCTGCGCGACGTGGTCTTCGACATCAACGTAACGCCGGACAAGGGCTACGCGCTGTCGGTCCGCGGAGTCGCGCGGGAGCTGGCCATCTCCTACCAGGTGCCGTTCATCGACCCCGCCGACGTCGGCCTGCCGCCGGATGTCGCGGTGGTGTCGCCGGAGGTTTACCCGGCACGCATCGATGACACGACCGCCGCCGACCGGTTCGTGCTGCGCGAGGTGCGGGGGATCGACCCGGCCACGCCGACGCCGCTGCCGATGAAGATCAGGCTGGCCAGGGCGGGGCAGCGGTCGGTATCACTGGCTGTCGACGTCACCAACTACCTCATGCTGGAGCTCGGGCAGCCGCTGCATGCCTTCGACCGGGCGAAGCTGTCCGGGCCGATCGTCGTGCGCCGGGCCCGGTCGGGGGAGAAGCTGGAGACTCTCGACCACGTCGTCCGGGAGCTCGACCCCGAGGACATCCTGATCACGGACTCGTCGGGTCCGATCTCCATGGCCGGAACGATGGGTGGCGTGGTCACTGAGGTGTCGGAGTCCTCGCGTGACCTGGTGATCGAGGCGGCGCACTTCTCCGCCCGCGGCACTGCCCGGATGGCGAGGCGGCACCGGCTGGGCTCGGAGGCGTCGGCGAGGTTCGAGCGCGGCGTCGACCCCGAACTGCCGCCACGGGCCTCGGCGAGGGCAGCCATGATGCTGGCGGCGCTGGCCGGAGGCACCGTGGTTCATGGCTGCTCGATGGCGACGGCGGAGATCGAGCCGGTCACGGTCACCATGGCAGCCGATTACCCGGATCAGGTGGCTGGCCTGGTCTACGGTCTGGAGACAGTGCAGAAGCGGTTGCGCGAAGTCGGCTGCACCGTCGCGCACGTGCCCGGCTCGGCCACGGACCAGGCTGGAGTGGGACAGGCGGTACCCGGCGAGGCGCTACTAGATCTGGAGTCCTCCGCTCAGGCGTCCGGGTCTGCGCACCTGGAGGGCGGGCAGGCGGGCCTGTCTGTCGGCCACCTCGCCAGTCCGCACCTTGCGAGCAGCCAGGCTCGGCGTGACCACGGGTATCACGACCACGGACGCCACGACCGGTCTGGCCTGATGCTGCTTGTTACCCCGCCGTCCTGGCGGCCCGATCTCACCGACCCGGCTGACCTTGCCGAAGAAGTCATCCGCCTCGAGGGCTATCAGAACGTTCCGGTGCGGGCGGTCCGGGCGGCCGGCGGCCGGGGGCTAACCAGCCGCCAGCGGCTGCGCCGCACGGTGAGCCGGGCGCTGGGTTATCGCGGCTTTGTCGAGGTGATCAGCCAGCCGTTCACCTCGTCGGCCGATTTTGAAAAGCTGCAGCTGCCGGCCGAGGATTCCCGCCGGATTGCCGTGCGCCTGGCCAATCCACTCAGCGACGACGAGCCGCTCATGCGGACGACGCTGCTGCCCGGCATGTTCCGGACCCTGGCACGCAACATCGGCCGCGGCTTCACCGATGTCGCGCTGTACGAGTCGGGCCTGGTCTTTCACCCGCGGCCGGACGCGCCGCGAGCTGCACCCATCCTCCGGGTCGATCGCGGGCCGGCGGTGCACGAGCTGGCCGAGATTGAGGCGGCGCTGCCAGATCAGCCGCTCCATGTCGGCAGCGTGCTGGCCGGCTACATCGAGCCAGCCGGCTACTGGGGAAGCGGCCGGCTGGCCGGCTGGCAGGACGCGATCGAGGCGGCGCGCGTCGTCCTGCGAGCTGCGCGTGTTCCGTTCGAGGTCCGCGCTGGCCAGTACGAGCCATGGCATCCTGGCCGCTGCGCGGCGATCTTTATTGAGACCGAGCAGGGCCATGAGTGGCTCGCGGGGCATGCTGGGGAGCTGCACCCGCGAGTGATCACCGCCTTTGGGCTGCCCGCCAGGACTTCGGCGATGGAGCTCGACTTGTCGATGATCGAGACTGCTGCAGACGCGCTCGGACCAGTGCAGGCGCCTGCGCTGTCCAGCTATCCGATGGCCGTGCAGGACGTCGCGCTCGTGGTGCCGGCGTCGGTGCCCGCCGCGCACGTGGAGCAGGCGCTGACCGCAGGCGCGGCCGCGGCCGGCGACGTACAGCTGGAGTCGCTAAACCTGTTCGACGTCTACACCGGCGATCAGGTCGGCGAGGGGCGGAAGTCGCTGGCCTACACGTTGCGGTTCCGCGCGCCAGACCGGACTTTGACGGCCGAGGAGGTTAATGCCGCCAGGGATGCGGCGGTGGCCGAGGCGGCTCGGCAGACCGGAGCTGTTCTGCGCGGCACGGGCGGCTGACGACAGCACGCGGGTCAGTCCGTTAGGTGCGTAATGACGATGCAGTGAACATGCGCCACGGATTCTTGACATGTGAGTTTAAAGTCTGATCTGGTCACCTCTGATACTTCTAGCCCTCAGAGGGGATACATGATCAAGCTCACCTCGCGCCGCGCTGCGCTCGTGCTGGCGGGCAGCGCTGTCGCGCTCGCCGGCGGCATGCTTCCAGCGCAGGCTGCCACCACCGGCTGGCGCTCAGTCGCCAAGATATCGGTCAAGGGCAAAGAAACGCTGCTGACTGGAGTCGACGCGGTGGCCAAGGGCGATGCCTGGGCCGTCGGTGGCGCCACTACAGCCAAGGGCACTAAACCCGTCGGCATCATCGAGCACTGGGCTGGCAGGTCCTGGAAGCGCGTGACGCTGCCGGCCGCCGTCGCGAAAAAGTGGAACGCGGAGTCCGGGGACGCGTTCCCCGTCGTGGGCGCCTCGTCGGCCAGCAATGTCTGGGCGTTCAGCGAAAACTTCGCCAGCGCCAAGGGGTCTGACGGCTACCTGCGGCTCGATGGCCGCAAGTGGACGACCGGTACTCTTCCCGGCACCAGCCTGTCCTCTGGCAAGTTCGTCATCATCACGGCCGCTAGCGTGATCAGCAGCAAGGACGTCTGGGTTTTCGGCGGCAAGCTGAAGGCCAGCTCGAGCAGTCTGGCCTTCACGCCTTATGCAGCCCAGTACAACGGCCACAAGTGGGCGATCAAGTCCGTTCCCGGCGATGGTGCGGTCGTCGGCGTGAGTGAGATCTCAGCCGGCAACATGTGGGCGGCAATCGGTACGCCTCAGCTCTTTTCCGCACCGGGCGAGGCTTCGGCAAGCACGCCGTCGGTAGCACGATGGAACGGCAAGGCCTGGGCCGCAGCGCCGGTACAGCCGACGTCTACCGAGCTTCCGGCCGGTGCCTCGCTCGACAGCATCCTGGCGACCGGCGGCGGACAAGTGTGGATCGGCGGCGGGGCGACCAACTCCAAGGGCGGCACGACGGAGTTCGCGGCCGAGCTGACTGGCTCAACCTGGACGGCCGCCGCCCTGCCAACATCAGCGTCGGCGAGCGACTATGCGCTGACGAGCATGGCACCCGACGGCAGGGGTGGCATCTGGGCGGCCGCGGGCGGAGTTAGCGTCACGAAGGTCAGGATCTGGCACCTGACCGGTACTACCTGGACCTCGTCAAGCCCGGCCTTTGGCAGTTCTCAGCGGACGCTGTTCCAGCTCGCCGCCGTCCCGGGCACCAGCTCTGTCTGGGGCGTCGGAGTCATTGCGCGCGGTAACAGCGACGAGGGGCTGATTGCCCTGGTCGGGCCGATGCCTCGCTAAACGGGCCCAGCCACCAGGCGGCCGTCGACCGGGCGCCCAGCCGAGCAACGGAAACGCTCGGCTGGGTCCCGGTTCACCGTCCGCAAGCGCTCGCGCGCCAGGCGATCGTTGATCGATGTGGCGCAGGTGTCGCTATGGCAGCACCAGATCCGCATTCATGGCCGAGCACCGGACGCGCAGATCGGTCTAAAGGTGCAACTCGGATGCCGACGACCGGGCATCGTGCGCGGGTCGGGACGGGCGAGGCCGAGGCAGCCGTTTACCGGCGTTTGGCTGCGTCTGTCTTGGCTGGGCCGGCCCGCAACTGCCCGTTCCCCCTCAGGTTTGGGCTTTGCTTTCGGGCGTTAGCTCGACGTCTTCAGGATCTCGATGATCTCGGTGCCGTGCTTGGCGCACTTGGAGACGTCGCCAGTCCTCAGCACTTGGGGGGTCGGGAAGCCCTGGCAGGTCCAGCCGTTCACGGGAACCGGGCCGCCGCCGCCACTGCCGGGCGCCTTGCCGCTGACGATCGCCTCGGCGTAGCTTTTCTCGACAGTCATTGCCGCGGAGCACGAGACCGTGCCGCGGTAGATCTCGACCTTCACCGGCACGTTGGCGGCTGTCTTGCTGGCACCGCAGCTCTGGACGCGGCTGGCCGCATTTGCTTTGGAACCGCCACAGCCTGCGACGGCCAGAACGCAGACGACCGCGACGGCCGCAGCGCAGCACGAGCCGACCAGCCGCTGCCGGGCATGGCGAGTCCGCTGGACGTACATGGCGCACCGCTCCCTTCCGCGCTCATCATGCCGTTCGCGCAGCCGACGCCCAACCTAGATCGCATATCTGACAGCAGCCGGTTACCGAGCGAAACGAAGGTTGCATAATCAATCAGTCATCTGCATAATGATTCGGGACAGACGCCGCTGACAGGCGCACCCGGCGACGAACGCCGGTCGGATGGATCCGCTTGGAGGGTCGGCATGGGCGCGCGGGTAGCGATAGCCGGCGCCAGTGGCTATGCAGGCGGGGAACTGCTCCGGCTGCTGGCCGAGCATCCCGACCTCGAGATAGCAGCAGTTACCGCTGGGTCGAGCGCCGGCCGGCTGGTAGCCGATCTGCACCCGAACCTCGCGGGCGCGCAGCGGGTGGCGGGACTAACCCTGCAGCCGCACGGCCCGGCCGCGCTCGTCGGCTGCGACCTTGTCTTCCTTGCGCTGCCGGCCGGCGAGTCGGCTGCCGTCGCGAACTCAGTGCCAGACAGCGTCAAGATCGTGGACCTCGGGCCCGACTTCCGGCTGTCCGATGCGGGCGCGTGGGAACGGCACTACCCCAGCCCGCACGCAGGCCGCTGGGTTAC
>Ga0335073_10011036_pt1 | contig 12696 bp, 10 predicted proteins | sample Lox_Sample_22_FD_207093 | JGI IMG/M metagenome (GOLD analysis project Ga0335073, IMG submission 207093) | Soil microbial communities from Loxahatchee National Wildlife Refuge, Florida, United States - Lox_Sample_2.2 | ecosystem: Environmental > Terrestrial > Soil > Wetlands | place: USA...
TGGCGCTGTCGCCGTTGCCGAGGAAGATGAACGCGCCCGGGCGCGCCTCGAGCATGAAGGAGAAGTCCTCCGCGCCCATGACCGGCGCGGCGTTCGCATCGACATGGGTTTCGCCCACCACCTTGCGCGCGACGCCAGCGGCGAAGTCGGTCTGGGCGGCGTGATTAACGGTCGTCGGATAACCGCGTCGGTACTCCACCCGCGCTGTTGCGCCGGCGGCCGCCGCGAGACCTGCGGCAATTTCGTGGATTCGCTTCTCGACCGCGTCGCGGGTTGGCGCTTTGAGCGTGCGGACCGTGCCGTTGAGCCAGGCCGACTGCGGAATGATATTGTTGGCCGTACCGGCCTGAAACTGCGTGACCGAGACGACGCAGGAATCGAGCGGATCGACATTGCGCGACACGATTGTCTGCAAGGCGAGCACGATCTGCGCGCCGAGAACGACCGGATCGACGCCGTGGTGCGGCATCGCCCCGTGGCCGCCTTGGCCTTCGATCGCGATCGTGATCTCGTCGGCCGCGGCCATGAGCGGCCCTTTCCGCAGCCTGAAGGAGCCGACCGGCAGCGCCGGCATATTGTGCATGCCGTACACTTCCTCGATGCCGAACTTGTCCATCAGTCCGTCATCGATCATCGCCATCGCGCCCGCGCCGCCCTCTTCGGCAGGCTGGAAGATGACGACGGCGTTGCCCGCGAAGTCGCGTGTCTGCGCAAGGCGCTGCGCGGCGCCGAGCAGCATGGCGGTGTGGCCATCGTGACCGCAAGCGTGCATCTTGCCGGGGATTTTGGAGCGATAGGGGAGGTTGGTTTCCTCTTCGATCGGCAGGGCGTCCATATCGGCGCGAAGCCCGATCGTGCGCGAAGAGGGTCCCTTGGCGCCGCGAATGACGCCGACCACGCCGGTGCGACCAATCGAGGTTTTGACCTCGTCGCAGCCGAAGGCGCGGAGACGGTCGGCGACGAACTGGGCGGTGGCCTCGACGTCGTACATGAGGCCAGGATTTTGATGGATTTCACGGCGCCAGGTCTGAGCGTCGGAAACAATATCCTTGATGGCGGGGCGGATCGGCATCGGGGGCGGGCTCCTTGCAAGGAGCCGACAGGTTGGCTGCTCCGCGGAGGCGCTGTCAACAAGCCTCGTATATGCGGGTCACCGCTTGCGGTGCAGGAGAAAGATCGCTTGGTCGCCCAGGAGATTCCACGCGCGCCTCGGCCAAACGGAATTGAGCGGGCGCCCATGGCGATCGAGCGCGACGCTCTTGTCGATCGTCGCGCCGACCTCGCGCGCGAGCGCGACGAAGTCGGCGATCGTGCAGAAATGGATGTTGGGCGTGTCGTACCAGGAATGCGAAAGGTTCTTGGTCACCGGCATGCGGCCGAGGAACGCGAGTTGGGCCCGAACGCTCCAGTGGCCGAAATTCGGCGCCGAAACGATCGCGCGGCGGCCAATGCGCAGCATGTGCTCGAGCACGACGCGGGGGCGCCGAGTGGCCTGAAGAGTCTGCGACAGGATGACGTAGTCGAAAGCGTCATCCGGGTAGTCGGCGAGGTCTGCGTCGGCGTCGCCCTGAATCACCGACAATCCCTTGGCGACGCAATCGTTGACGCCCTGCTGGGAAAGCTCGATGCCGCGCCCGTCGACGTTTCGCTCTTCGGCCAGGAGCCGCAGCAATTCCCCGTCCCCGCAGCCGACGTCGAGCACTTTGCAACCGGGGGCGACGAGCTCCGCCACGCGCAGGAGGTCGACGCGCGAGTGAGCCAGGGTTTGGGCAACGCTCAATCGACGCCCCTTGCGCGGGCCGCCGCGTCGATGAAGCCTCTCGTCGTGTCGATGAACTCGGGCACGTCGAGCAGAAACGCGTCATGACCGCGATCGGTCTCGATCTCGACGAAGGACACCGACGCGCCGCCGGCGTTGAGCGCGCGGACGATCGCTCGCGAGTCGCTGGTGGGAAAGAGCCAATCCGAGGTGAACGAGACCACGCAGAAGCGGGTTCGCGAGCCTTTGAAGGCGCCCGCGAGCGATCCGCGGGTGTCCGCGGCAAGGTCGAAATAGTCCATCGCCCGCGTCATATAGAGATAGGAATTTGGATCGAAGCGTTCGACGAAGATCGCTCCCTGGTGACGCAGGTACGATTCGACCTGGAAATCCGCGTCGAAGGAAAACGTGCGCGCCGCGCGATCCTGCAGGTTTCGCCCGAACTTGCGATGCAGCGCGCTCTCGGAGAGGTAGGTGATGTGAGCGGCCATGCGGGCGACCGCCAGACCCTTGCTGGGTCGCGTGCCTTCGACGAGATAGCGACCGCCCCGCCAGTCGGGATCGGCCATGATGGCCTGCCGGCCGACCTCGTGGAAGGCGATGTTCTGCGAGGAATGGCGTGCGGCGGTGGCGATCGGGAGGGCGGCGAAGACGCGATCGGGATAGGTCGCGGCCCACTGCAGGACCTGCATGCCGCCCATCGAGCCGCCTGCCACGCAAAGCAGGGTCTCGATGCCGAGATGGTCGATCAGAAGCGCCTGGGCGCGCACCATGTCGGCGACCGTCACGATCGGAAAGTCGAGGCCGTAGGGCTCGCCAGTTTCCGGATTCGCGGACGAAGGTCCCGTCGAACCCATGCAGCCGCCGAGGACATTCGAACAAATAATGAAGAACCGATCGGTGTCGAACGGCCGGCCTGCGCCAACCATAGTCTCCCACCAGCCAGGCCGGCCGGTGATCGGATGGGGATTAGCGACATGCTGGTCGCCGCTCAAAGCATGGCAGATGAGAAGAGCGTTGGACTTGGCTGCGTTGAGGGCGCCATAGGTTTGGTAGGCGATGGTCAGCGGCGCCAAGGCCGCGCCCGAGTCCAGCCGAAGCGGCCAGCCGGGGCTCATGCGCAGCGTGAGACTATCCGGCGAAACGGCTTGCGCGACCGCGCCGTTCAGAAGCGCCCCAGCGTCCCCCACGGTTCGCCCTTCCACATCCAACAACACGGCTGTTCTCTTTGCCGAACAGATCGTTTGTTATAGAGGAACGATGAAAAATGCAAGCGCGGTGTCGGCCAAGCGGAACGGACCGGAGCCGGAGCGACCCGCACTCGGCGGCGGTTCCGCCGATTAGAGCCAACAGATCCAAGGATGGCGCCGCCCAACGGCGGTTTCGGTCGAAGGCGTGGGCTCTAACGGGAATTCCTCGCCAGCTCCTTGACGATCGCGTCGCCCATTTCGCTCGTCGAAACGGTGGCGCCCTCTTCCCCACGGATGTCAGCGGTTCGGAGCCCCGCGGCGAGCACGCCGGCGATGGCCGCGTCGAGCCGGTCGGCGGCCTCGCCAAGCCCGAACGAATAGCGCAAGGCCATGCCGAACGACCCGATCATCGCGATCGGATTGGCGACCCCTTTGCCGGCGATGTCGGGCGCCGATCCATGGACCGGCTCGTAGAGCGCCTTGCGCCGGCCGGTCTTCGGATGAGCGTCGCCGAGCGAGGCGGACGGCAGCATGCCAAGCGAGCCGGTGAGCATCGCTGCGACATCGGAAAGCATGTCGCCGAACAGGTTGTCGGTGACGATGACGTCGAATTGCTTGGGCCAGCGCACAAGCTGCATGCCGAGCGCGTCGGCGAGCTGATGCTCTAGTTTGAGGTCCGAATATTCGCGTTTGTGCAGCGCCGTCATCACCTCGTTCCATAGCACGCCGGACTTCATCACGTTGCGCTTCTCGGCCGAAGTGACCTTATTAGCGCGGCTGCGCGCGAGTTCGAATGCGGTCCGCCCGATCCGCTCGATTTCGTAGGTGTCGTAGACCTGGGTGTCGATCGCGCGCCGCTGCCCGTTGCCAAGGTCCATGATCTGCTTCGGCTCGCCGAAATAAACGCCGCCGGTGAGTTCGCGGACGATCATGATGTCGAGCCCCTCGACTACCTCGGGCTTGAGCGACGAAGACGAAGCGAGCGCCGGATAGCAGATCGCCGGCCGCAGATTGGCGTAAAGGCCAAGCTCCTTGCGCAGGCGCAGAAGTCCCGCCTCAGGGCGAACGTCATAGGGAACGCCGTCCCACTTCGGACCGCCGACTGCTGCTAAAAAGACCGCGTCTGAAGCCTGGGCGAGGTCCATGTCGGATTCGCTAATCGCCTTGCCGTGCTTGTCGTAAGCGCCGCCCCCAACCAATCCTTTTTCGATCTCAAATTTGGCGATGCCCTCGCTATTAAAATGATCGATAATTTTCTCGGCTTCGGCCATAACCTCGGGGCCAATGCCGTCGCCAGGAAAGAGCAGGAGATTGAAAGTCGCCATGTTCCGTCACGTTCATGTCAGGGAAAGCGGGGTCGTGTGCTAGACGATTTCGCTTCCATGCGAAAGCCTTGGCTCGCCTCCATCGGACAGAGCCCGGCAGGCGGGAAGCGCCCAGCGCGCTCGGCTTGTGGACCTGCGCCATGAGCGCCGTGAACAGCTTCGCCGCGGACGGCTTCATTCAGCGATTGCCGAAGGAGATTCGGTTCTACTTAGTATATGGGTCCGACGAAGGGCTTGCGCACGAGCGCGTGAGAGCCATCGTTCGCAATCTGATTGGCGCGGACTTGGACCCGCTGCGGCTTGTGCGCCTCGAGGGCGACGCGGTCGCCCGTGACTCCGGCGCGCTTGCGGATGAGGCCTATGCGATCTCGATGTTCAGCGGCGGCGACCGGGCGATCTGGATTGACGCTCAGGGTCGGGATCTTCTGCCGGCGCTTGAGCCGCTGTTCGGCCGGCCGCCGACCGACTGCACGATTGTTGTCAAGGCGGGACAACTCAAGAAAGGAACCGGCTTGCGTGCCGCGTTCGAAAGCTCGCCCGCCCGCGCGGCAATCGAATGCTATTCGGACGACGCAAACGCTCTCGAATCGCTCATCGATGCCGAGGCGCACGCCGCCGGAGTCGCGATCGCGCCGGAGGCGCGCGCCGCGCTCGTCGGCATGGTCGGCGCCGACCGACAAACGACGCGCGGAGAGATCGCCAAACTCATGCTTTACACGCGAGGACAAGCCCAGATCACAGCCGAAGACGTGGAGGCTATCGTCTCTGACGCGGCGCCGTCCAATCTGGACGAAGTCATCGACCATACCCTGCTCGGTGATTTGCCTGCGGTCGAAATGTCGCTTGCCCGGTTCTTCGATGAGGGGGGCGATGCGGACTACCTGATGATTCGGCTGGTCGCCCGATTGACGCTCTTGCACCGGCTCAGGGTCGAAATGGATCAGGGCCGGTCGTTCGACACAGCCTGCCAGGCGCTATTTGTGAAATTGCCGTCCTCGGCGCGTCGCGCGCTGGCCAGGCAGGCCGAGCGCTGGACGTCGGAGAGGGTCGCTGAGCGTCTGCCCGCGGTCCGGCTGGCGAGCGCGCGGGTCCGGACCGAATGGCGGCTGGCCGAGATCCTGGCGACGCGGGCGCTGTGGACGCTGGCGTCGCAGAGGCGCAGCGGAAGGCGGTAAGGTTGGCCGCCTCCGGATTTGAAGCGCTGGGCTAGAGAAGCGCGGGTGCCGTTTTCGAGTCCGTTTCGGGCGATTTCAATGGGTTGCGGCGCCATTTCCGAGTCAGTTGCGCGGCAGTGTCGCGTCGGTGTCTAACGCTCAGCCGGCTGACACAGGCGGCGGCAGAGGTCATCGAGTTGGTCAAGATTCGTAAAGGCGATGCGGATCTCGCCGCGATCGCCACCATGCCGGATCGTCACTTTTGTGCCGAGTTCGAGGGCAAGCTTGTCCTCAAGCGCGCGCGTGTCCGCGTCGACGGGCGCGGTTCCCTTTCGCGGGCGCGCCATCTTGCCCGAGTTCTCGCCCAAGCGCTCGACGTCCCTGACCGTCAAGCCCTCTGCGACAATGCGGTCGGCGAGCGCGTCCGGGTGGAGAACCGCGAGCAACGCCCGCGCGTGCCCTGCGGAAATCTGGCCGCCTGCCAGGAGTCCGCGCGTATGTTCGGGCAGACCCATAAGCCTAAGCATGTTGGCGACATGGCTGCGACTTTTGCTGACGACGCGGGCGATATCGCCGTGCGAATAACCATAGGTCTCGCCGAGCTGGGCGTAGCCGGCGGCTTCCTCAAGAGCATTCAAATCGGCCCGCTGCACGTTTTCGACAATGGCGATTTCGAGCGCCTCGCGATCGCTGGCCTCGATGACGAGGACCGGGAGTTCATGCAGCCCTGCCCGCTGCGCGGCGCGCCAGCGGCGCTCGCCCGCGATGATCTCGTAAGCATCCGCCGCGTCTGACACGGCGCGGACCACGACGGGCTGGATCAGCCCGCGTTCCTTGATGGAGGCGGCGAGCTCCTCAAGCTCGGCGTCGTCGAAGCGTTTTCGTGGATTGCGCGGATTTGGGCGGAGGAACTCGATCGGCGTCTGGCGCGTCCCCCGCCCTAGTTCGGCATGTTGTGGGGTCGCCCCGCCCAATAACGCCGCGAGTCCTCGTCCGAGGCGAGGGCGATTTTCGATAACGCGGCTACCATCTTCGGCCATCGATCGGTTCCCTTCGCGTTTGAACGCGGTTGATCAGGCGGCGCGCCAACGTCCTTCGCGCCGAATGACTTCGGATGCGAGCTTAAGATACGCTTGGCTGCCCGCGCATTTGAGATCGTAAAGCAGCGCCGGCTTGCCGTGCGACGGCGCCTCGGAGAGGCGGACATTGCGAGGAATGACCGTCTCATAGACTTTCTCGCCCATATAGGCGCGCACGTCCGCGACCACCTGGCCGGCGAGACTGTTGCGGGGATCGAACATCGTCAGCACGATGCCGTGAATTGTGAGGGCCGCGTTGAGCGTGCTGCGGACCTGCTCGACCGTCGTCAGGAGCTGCGACAGGCCCTCGAGCGCGAAGAATTCGCACTGCAGCGGCACGACGACGGCGTCGGCGGCGGCGAGCGCGTTGATGGTGAGAAGGTTGAGCGACGGGGGGCAATCGATCAGGACATAGGTAACGGATTGTGGATCATCGGGACCAGCGGCGCCGCAGCTGCGAAGCGCGTTGCGCAGCTTATAGGAGCGATCGGCGTGCCCAGCGATTTCGAGCTCGACGCCAAGAAGATCCATGGAGGAGGGCGCGATGAAGAGGCGCGGCACGGATGTCGGAATGATGACGTCGCGCAACTCCCGCTCTCCGACCAGCAGGTCATAGCTCGAGATCGCGCGAGCGTTCCGGCCGATTCCGAGCCCGGTCGAGGCGTTGCCCTGGGGATCGAGATCGATGATGAGCACCCGCTCGCCGATGGCGGCGAGCGCGGTCCCCAGGTTGATGGCGGTGGTGGTCTTGCCGACCCCGCCCTTCTGATTCGCCATGGCGAGAACGCGCAGACGCGGCCCGCTGCCGGGCTCGCGCACGAGGGGTTCGGTCGCGGTCATCGGGCTTCAGGTCTCAGCTCTAAGCGAATGCGCAGGATCGCGGCCTTTGGGTTGACGACGCTGGGAAGGGCTTCGATTGCATAAGCCGATGCCTCAGGCAGCGCCGCGAGTTGGTCTCTAGCTGATTCGCCGCGCGGAAACACGGCCACAGCGCCGCGCTCGGTCCAGGGTCTGGCCAATTTGAGGGTCAGCGGCAAGGGGGCGAAGGCGCGTGCCGTCACGGCATCCACAGCTCCGAGGTATCCCGGCTCGATCGCTTCGACCCGCTGGCAATGAATCCGCGCAGCCGCGCCGGTCTCACGCGCTGCTTCGCGGAGGAACGCACACTTCCGCTGGTCGCTTTCGATGCAATGGACGAGGGCGCCGGGAACGTCGGCAAGCTGGATTGCTATGACGAGGCCGGGGAAGCCGGCGCCGGAGCCCATGTCGACCCAGAGGTTGGCGGCGGGGGCAAGGGCGATCAGCTGGGCTGAATCGGCGATGTGGCGGGTCCAGACAGAGGTGAAGGTCGAGTCGGCGATGAGGTTGGTCTTGCGGCGCCAGCGGTCGATCAGGGCGACGAAAGCGGCCAGGCGGTTCGCTGTTTCACGTGAAACAGGCACAAGGCGCAAAGCTACCTGGCGATCGTCTGCGAGTTGCTCCGCCAAACCCTTCGCCGGCCGGCTCACGTCCCAGCGACAGCCCGATTGCGACCGGACAATCGCTCAGCGCGCCGCGCATGCGCGGCGATGAGCGCCAACGCCGCGGGAGTGACGCCCTCGATCCGCCGAGCTTGGCTTAAGCTTGCAGGGCGGACGGCGATGAACTTCTGCTTGATCTCGTTGGAAAGCCCTGACAAGCGCGCATAGTCGAGATCGGAGGGCAGCATGGTCGAATCGTCACGGCGATAGCGGGCGACGTCCTCGGCCTGGCGATCAAGATAAACGGAGTATTTCGCGTCCGCCTCAAGCCGTCGCACAAGTTTAGATGGGATATCGGCAAGTTGAGGCCAGACGCGCGCAAGAACAGCGATCGGATACTGCGCCTGCGCCGCCAGCTCGAAGGCCGAGCGGCGTGCTCCATCGCGATTGACAGCGAGGCCGTGCGTCTCAAGCTCGCGCGGCGTGGCCGTCGCAGCGTGCAGCATGGCTCGCGCCTGCGCCAGCTGGTCTTGAGCTTGGGCAAAGACCCGGGATCGCTCGGCGCCGACGCAGCCGAGCGCGATCGCCTTTGCCGTCAGGCGCTCGTCGGCGTTGTCCGCGCGCAGCGACAGCCGGAACTCAGCTCGCGACGTGAACATGCGGTACGGTTCGGTCACGCCATGAGTGGTGAGATCGTCAATCATGACGCCAAGATACGATTCGCCGCGGTCAAAGGTCGCGAGCGCCTGGCCTCCGGCCTTTCGCGCGGCGTTGATTCCGGCGACTGCGCCCTGGGCCGCGGCCTCTTCATAGCCGGTGGTGCCATTGATCTGTCCGGCTAGGAACAGGCCCGCGAGGCGACGCGCTTCCAGCGTCGGATCGAGCCCGCGCGGGTCGATATAGTCATATTCGATCGCATAGCCGAGCCGGAGGATGCGCGCCTGCTCAAGCCCCGGGATCGAGGCCACGAGCGCGGCCTGCGTCTCGGGGGGGAGTGAGGTCGAAATCCCGTTCGGATAGACGGTCGGATCATCGACCCCCTCCGGCTCGAGGAAGATCTGGTGGCTCAAGCGATCGGCGAAGCGGATGACCTTGTCCTCGATCGAGGGACAATAGCGTGGACCCCGCCCGGAGATCGCGCCCGAATAGACGGCGGAGCGATGCGCGTCCGCGCGGATGATGCGATGGGTCTCCTCAGTGGTGCGGGTGATGTGGCAGGAGAGCTGCGCGGCCGTCACCCCGGTTGTGAAAGAGGAGAAGAATTCGGGCTCGGGGTCGCCGTGCTGGATCTCGAGCCGCTCCCAGTCGATCGTCGCGCCGTCGAGCCGCGGCGGAGTTCCAGTCTTGAGCCGGCCGAGCGTGAAGCCGGCCGCATCGAGGCTTCGGGCGAGGGCGACCGAGGGCGGATCGCCGAAACGTCCGGCTGGAGTCCGCTGGTCGCCGAGGTGGATCACGCCCCGAAGGAAGGTGCCGGTGGTTAGGACCACCGCATGACAAGCGATCGAGCGGCCGTCGGCCAGCTCAATCCCAGTGACGGCGCCGGTCTCGGACGCGATCCGGGCCGCTTCGCCTTCGATCACGGTCAGGTTTGGGGTTTCGCCGATCAGCGCCTGCACGGCGTGCCGGTAGAGCTTCCGGTCGGCCTGGGCGCGCGGCCCCTGGACGGCGGGGCCCTTGCGGCGGTTGAGGACGCGGAATTGAATGCCGGCCAAATCCGCAGCGCGCGCGATCACGCCGTCCAGGGCGTCGATCTCGCGCACCAGATGGCCCTTCCCGAGGCCGCCGATCGCCGGATTGCACGACATCTCGCCAATAGTCGCAAAACGATGGGTGACGAGCGCAGTTACAGCGCCGCAGCGGGCCGCCGCGGTAGCGGCTTCGCAGCCGGCGTGTCCGCCGCCAATGACCACGACGTCAAATCTCATCTTGCCCGACCTGTTTCACGTGAAACACGCACAATGGTCGTCCCTATTTCCCAACGCACAATCGCGCAAAGATCTCGCCTAGCACCTCCTCGACGCCGATCCGCCCGACAATGCGATCCATCGCCGCTGCGGCGCGTCGAAGATCGTCCGCGATCAGTTCCGGCTCCGCAACGCCCGGCGCGAGCATCGAGGCCAGCGCTTGGCGGGCGTCCCGAAACGCCCGCCGGTGCCGCTCAAGCGTCAACAAAGCCGGCTCGCGTGAGGACATGCGCTCTTCGGCCAATTCCGCAATGGCGTCAAGCAACCGATCGATCCCGGCCCCCGTTTTCGCGGATATGGCCAGTTCCGCAGAGGTCGACGGCGCCCGGTCCGGCTCAAGGTCGATTTTGGTCCGCACCGCCAGCGTGGGAGAACCCACGTTCGGCGCTTCGCCCTCTCCACCGTCGTTGAGCCAGAGCGTCAGGTCCGCGCTTTTGGCTCTGCGCCAGGCTCTCAAGACGCCTTCCTGTTCGATCGGATCAGGGCTCTCGCGAATGCCGGCGGTGTCGACGAGAATGACCGGATAGCCGCGGAGATCGAGAAACACCTCGATCAAATCGCGGGTCGTTCCGGGAATCGGCGAGGTGATCGCGACATCGCGGCGGACAAATGCGTTCATCAGCGTTGACTTGCCGACGTTGGGCGCCCCAGCGATCACGACGGTGAAGCCCTCTCGCAGACGCTGCGCCGCGTCCGCAGTCGCGAGCGCCCGATCGATCCGCGCGAGCGCGGCGCGCGCCGCGCTCCTGACCGACTCAAGATTGAACTCCAACGCGTCCTCGACGTCGGAAAAATCGATCTGCGCCTCGACCATCGCCATGGCGTCGAGAAGGCTCAAGCGAATCGCCTCGCACTCGCTCCTCAGCGCCCCGCCGGCGATGCGCTCAGCCTGTCGCCGCTGCGCCTCCGTTTCCGCCTCGACCAGATCGGCAAGCCCTTCCACCTCAGAAAGGTCGATCTTGCCGTTCATAAAAGCGCGCCAGGCGAATTCGCCCGGCTCAGCGAGCCGCAGTCCGGGAATGAGCGTCAGCGCCGTGACAACCGCCGAGACGACGGCGCGCCCGCCGGTGACGCTGATTTCCGCCATCTCCTCGCCGGTGAAGCTGCGCGGCGCGCAAAAACGGGTGATCAGGGCCCGGTCCAGCGGCTCACCAGACTGTGGGCGCCGCAGCGTTCGCAGGACAACGCGACGATCCGGAAACTCAGCGCCGGGCGCAATCGTCCTAAGCGCCGCCAGACAGCCCGGACCAGAGATTCGCAAAACCGAAATCGCGGCCCGACCGGCCCCGGAGGCCGGCGCGAAGATCGTATCCTCATCATCTGCAAACACGGCCGGCCGCCCTAGCAAATTGGAGCGGCTAGAGCTTCGGCGATTCGGTCGAATCGCCGAAAGCTCTAAATTTCTTTGATTTCGCGCGCTCTTCGCGGGAAACAGGTTCCCACTTTTCCGCAGCGCGCTTTAGCGACCGGGGGGCCGCGTCAGTTGTGCGCCGGACCGGCGGCCTGGGGCAATTCGCTGACCTCGCCGCCGGAATGTGCGGGGGCTGGCTGCTTCCACTGCGGTGTGCACACAACATATTGGTCCGCGATCGCCTCGTGATCGCCCTGCTTCTCGCGCTGGAAATACAAGTAGCAGATGCTGAGGGCGCCGGTGCGATAGTCGACGCGGAACACGCCGCCTTCCTGCTCATGGCGGGTGGCGATGAGCCCATACTCGCTGGGCTCCTGCCGCGTCGCGCCGTCGCCGCTGCGATAGCAGTTGGTGACCCCGAACGCGCCCGGCCCGACATCGGTTCGCCCCGGATTGTGCGCGAACTGGCAGGCGATAACATCCCCGGTCAGCTTATCGAGACGGTAGACCAGCGACAGATTGATCTGCGGCGCGGCGAGAAACTCATATTGACCTGCCTCTGCGGCGCTTGCAGACGCGCACGCCGCGATCGCCGCAAACCCCACGACTGAAGTCTTCGCCAACATTTCCAGCCTCCGCGAACGGCGAATCACGTGAGGTCAAGCTGGCGCCTAGCGCCTTCATAAATCGTTAACGCTAAGGTTTGACCACAATCAGTTCAGCTGTGAGCTTTCAAGAGGTTGTCCATTCGCTTTGAACCCTGAATGCTGATGTCGCTAAATCGGTGATTCGCAGAGGCCACCGAATGCACATGTACAAGAATGCGTCTTTGACGCCACCGAGGTCGGCGTGTCGGCCAGTACCGTCCGCAGCATCTTGAAACGGTTTACGCCTTGACCGCCCAGCCGCGTTCGAGCCTCCACAGCTAGCGAGCGAGCGAAATGCGGCGCCGACCGCCCACCTTCAAGCGCTGATGTGGGATCGTCCGAACCGCCTTCTCAAGACTACGTCCAACGATGTCGCGCGACGCAATTCGCCGGCGCGAACAAAGGTTAGAGCAAGTAATTGACGGCGCAAGCGCACCGCAGGCGCTTCATTGGGTACTGTCAATCGGCGCAAAGGCCGCTTGCTCAAGTCTTGATGGATCCAGCCCGGTGGCAAAGCCAAATGCACAGCCAACTTGCCGAGCCAGAGCTTGTTTGTACGAAATAAGATAATCAACCGTTAGGTCTGGTGCCCCTAGCCAGTCTTCATAAGCATCTAAATCTCAATCACATAGGCACCGTGAGTCGGCCGCTGGGCATCGGCCGGCCTTGAGCTGGAAGGTTCGAAAATCTCCGAGTCACCCCACGGGGGGCTGCGATGCGGTTTTCTACGTGTTCTCGGCCAGCGACCGATCCGACTTCCGCGGGCT
>Ga0335073_10011038_pt1 | contig 12695 bp, 18 predicted proteins | sample Lox_Sample_22_FD_207093 | JGI IMG/M metagenome (GOLD analysis project Ga0335073, IMG submission 207093) | Soil microbial communities from Loxahatchee National Wildlife Refuge, Florida, United States - Lox_Sample_2.2 | ecosystem: Environmental > Terrestrial > Soil > Wetlands | place: USA...
TTTCGCACAAAAATCCGATACGAATATCGCAAAATAGCTCTCTCAAGTTTTCCCAATCCCGTACTTCCCTCCATGAATGTATCTGACGAGTTAGGAAACGGCTGAACCTAATACACGTGCTTCTCTCGCCAAAATAGTTGGGTTATTGAGTAATGTCCAAAATATCCTTGGCTCAATTGGGAATGAGCTCACTAGAGATGCACCGTGTGGTCATTTAGTCACGGCTGGTGCTTGGAGAACATACAAAGAGAAGAGTCTCGACCGGAAACACTATTGCGGCATATGCGGCATCCAAGTGCAAAATGCACCAGACGTTCTTCCTGTCAGCGCAACAAGAATGCTACGTGAAGCAACTGAAGAATGCAATTGGCTGAAAACCATTCTCGAACGGAGACCTGCTCAACAAACCAGTATGCTTTCCTCCCCACAATCAATCGGTACAATTCCTCCACGTCAAGAAGTTCGGTCTCCAATTGAAAGGACCGAAAGTTCCTTGGATAATGGAAGTCTAATGGGTTTAACGAGCCCGGCGGTGAAACGAAGTAATACCCTAACAACAACATCATCTCACATCGTTCCCCCACTTCGAAGGACACCGATGTTGGATAATCGTAGGACAGAAGGTGTCCAGGAGAAACCTCCGCCAATGGCTGATTATCCCGATGAATATTTTCAGTGGCTAGATAAGCAACGTGCAAAACGAAATGCGAAGGATAAGAATGGTCATAGGCAAGTCAATTCTCAGGAAACAATGTCGGATGTTGGTCAGTCAAGCGATAAATCTGGCTCCACCATTGCAGGAGTAGCAGAAATCGAAGCAAAGCTTTCTAAAGTACGAGCAGCCGAGAGATATCGTGGAAGGTTAGATCGCTCTGGTGGCTTTACTGATTTTAGAGGGGGAGGACAGAATGTCAATATGAAGTCGAAAACTAAGTCAGGGAGAGATGAACAGGATCCACAGTGGTTGGATAAGATCACTAACCCATTGCATGTTGGCAAGATTTTTGGACGTAAAAAGGATGAAAAGTAGTCTCTTAATTAAACATTATATTATCTTGATGTATTTTCTGTATGATGTTCATCTCGCGGTGGCCCCAGATTTATGAGTGCAGCTGTAGCGATATCCAATTCGCCAGTCCACAATTTTGTTGCTAACATGACGTGTGGGTGTGACTCGATTACAAGGCGCCGAATAGGTTCCGATAGAAATCGCCTGCACTCTTCTACCTTCGCATTCAGAATTTTTCTAAGAATATCCTGCATTTCCTCCACTGCCTTTGAGCCCTCGTAATGGTAGTTTCCTTCCAGAAACTTTCGTAATTCCCCTTCGTCAAAGATCAGAGTAGACATGATGGCAACTTCTGTCCGAAACGATGGAAAACCATCTGACGTAATTGTATATTCCCTATCGTCAATACCTATTAACAAAAAGTGATGGAACCCCCAGTAGTCTTCATTTGTCAACCACTCTTTGCGGTCTAGGGCGATTTCTTCGATCTCTGGGGAAATGTCTAAGTCATCGTACACATTGTCGTCGGGTATAAATCCATATTCCACAAGCCAGAATCGAGATGGTCTGGAGTGATATGAAAAATTGAGTTCTTCTCCAACTTGAATCTCCCGAGTTGCTCGAATTTCCAGAGCATCCTCAACACGGTCAATCGTTACATTCTCATCAGACGAATGATTAATCATGTCGATTAAAGGAGCAAGTGTCATATTGTCCCCGTGATCCGCTGTCAAATCTTTGATGCGATAATAAACACAGCGGGTGTTAACTACTATCAGAAGACGCGCTATGGTCACTACCGCATCGCCATGCCCAGCCCAAAGTAAGACCAGAATCGTTTGGCAGGAAATCATCGAGATCAAGACGATTTTGAAGATCTCGTCTGCGTTGAATGTCCCTTGCAGCATTCTCGACCGCTTTAGTGTCTCGATCCTCTGCTGCGACACCATCCTCCATAAGGTATCCTCAACATTAGTGCAGGACAGACACATCGTTACTCAACGTTGCAGGCGGAAAAAGTACATCACCAAAGCGTGCCAATGCCGTGGGCATATCATTGAACTCGTCCAATCGCGGTAAGGATGCTAAATATTCCTTCCAATAAGACTTTTCTCCCTTTTTCTTTTCAGTCATAACGAATACCATCAATTGTTGGTGTGCACTTAACCCCTTTATTCTTCATTAGCTCTTGGAACCGGAGGGACTTACTCGAAATATTGTTCACGCAAATCTGAAAGACTATCCACATTCGGCAGACAATTTATCGGCATTCGCATAATGAGTTCTCCCTCTTCAAAGTGCTCATTTGCATGGAGACCGCGTCCGGTGCCTACGGTCAAAACGCACTCATCACGGTGTGAACGAACTCTTAGATTCTTTGAGAGCAACTTCACGGATTTCAGCTCCATTTCCTCTCAGCCATTGCCGAAGCGCAGCGCTCGAGCAACCCTTGATCTCTGTAATCTTTTTAGATTTTGTATAGCCTGATTTTGCCATGACAGGTTATGTCCTCGCCGCTGAACCGCGACAATCGATTGATGTTATGAATCGCGTTGTGGTGCAGGTTTTGGTGACCCGGCCGCGGTCCGACGCTCGAGCGCAGATCTTTTCAGGGGAGAAAATGGCAGCAAAACTGGCGAGCGGCCAATATGTCTGGACTACATCGGTCAATCTATCATATAAGGTCAAGATTGCACAATTGAGCACAACTACGTAGACCGTACAATTCCTATCCGTGCTTTTGATGCTATTGCGTCTTCGCCTTCGGCTATCACCGCATTTCTCGAGTTGGGCCAGGGGCTGGTCAATCAAACCATCCCTTCTTGTAGCGTGAGGGAACCCTGAAATGGCGCAATTCGTCGGCACAACTCCATATCTAATGCGGCCTCACCGTCCTCCTCCCACCCTTCGCCAAAACACCTTCGGAAGCAAAAATGGGAAAGTTTGTGAACAAACTTGCTGGAAAGACTATAGTCGTCGTCGGCGGCTCAACGGGGTACCTTCCCCTCTCTAACATACACTAACGATCTCTAGAATTGGGTTCGGAGTTGCCGAAGCAGTAGCCTCTCTCGATGCAAAAGTTATCATTATTTCGTCGAGAGAAGAAAAAGTCAAAGATGCCCTTCGTCGTCTTAAAGAAGCTGTTCCTGAGAACAAGGATATTGTTGGACATGTATCTAGTGTCACGGATCCTGAATTCGTTACATTGCTACGCTCACTGGGGCCAATTGACCATCTTGTTTATTCAGCTGTAGATTGGCTTATTCGTGGTCCTACTGCTGAATTGAACGTTGAAAGAGCAAAAGAAGGCTTCGAGATTAAATTCTGGGGAGCTGTTACCTCTGCTACAAGTAGGACTTCCGTCAGATTGGGGGATGCTGATATCTAGCCGTTGCTAAGTACGATCTCATTCGCCCTGGCGGAAGTATCACATTGACTTCAGGGACTGCTGGATTGCGTCCTGGCCCAGGTGCAGCTGTTGGAGGTGCGTTGAACGGGGCTGTTATTGCCTTCACCCGTGGTTTGGCAATTGATCTTGCGCCTAAGCGGATCCGCGTCAATACCGTCATTCCTGGAGTCGTTGTCACCGAGTTGTGGACCAAATTGGTTCCTAGTGTGGAAAACAGGCAGCAGGTTTTGGAAAATAGCAAGAAAAAGTTATTGGTTCCTGAAGTGGGTACTCCTGAAGATGTCGCCGAGTCGTACGTCTACTTCTTGAGATCAGATTATTCCACTGGACAAACTCTCGTTATCGATGGTGGAGGATTACTCGCCTAGACTCCCTGTATTCTTCAAATTTTGAACGCTATTGTACTAAAACTTGCCTACAATATATCATTCTAAGTTGACTTTAATGACCATTTGATGTCCCGTTGCTGGCTGCATTACTCTTCTTCTTCAGGTTCTGTGGAAAATGTCTTTTCAAATTACCCCACGAATGTTCTGAATAGGTTTCTTGGACATGAGCTTGTTTCAGTGCCCATTCACTAACACCCAACATCAAGGACGATTCAAACATAAATGCCATGCTTCCAGTCATAATCTTCTGTGGTTCCAATTTCGCATTCGATGCCTGCCATTAGTCTGTGTCCAAGGAGGATGTTGGGGGAGATACGCGTTCATGGGCATCGGCATCTGGACCGTGGCCTGCCATGACGTTGTGAAGGGACATTCCGCCAGCTTGGAAACCACCTCCCGTTTTGGCGTCGTAGGTTCCGCTTAAGAGACCCATGCATTCTGACATTGTATTGCGATGGTACCAAGGTGGACGGAAAGTATCTTCTTGAACCAGCCAACGCGGAGGAAAGATGACGACTACGTGTTAGCCTAGTGGTAAAAACGTCAGATACAGTCTGCAATAGCTGTGCCGGTATATGGAGATTGACAAGTCAAGACAGTGTAAATACTCGGATCCTAACGTCAGATCTTGTGAAAGAAGGTGTATACAGGATGATCAAAAGATGTAGATCCGATGACATTGAACTTGCCAAGATCATACTTGTAAGGATAATACAACTACTCGTTAATCTGAGATAACCGGAGGTCATACCCCGTGCCAAGCAACGACATCAAATGGCGTATGATTCTGTTTAGCCATATGCAATTGCCTATCAAACTTGGCAATAATCTCCCACTCACTCGTATCATCCTCAAAACTCGCCACAGGAGCTTGGAAATCTCTTGCATTCGCCAATCCGTTCGATCCAATCGGTCCCAACTCCGGCAACTCAAAATGGTTCGTATAAATCTCTAAAATATAGCCTCTCGAACTTCCATCTTGTAATTCCACTCTGAACCTAATTCCCCTGGGAATCACTACGATCTCATTACTCCGCACAAGAATGTGCCCTAGCTCAGTTTGGATATCAAGTGTTCCACGCTCAGGAACAATTAAAAAGTCTCCATCGGCATTGTAGAAGGCTTGTTTTCCCATAGATTTCCCACATGCATAGATATATATTCCTAGGCCGTTTTTGGTGGAGGGTTCACCTGCTCCTCCTACCATGTTGAGACCATGGATAAAGTCCTTGTCGGGGTCTTCGTCAAAGGGATCCCAGCGGAGTTGATTGGGGATTTGGTGGAATTGAGAGGTCCATAGATGAGGTGCTTCTGCAATAGAGAGAGGGACAAAGTTGTGGTGTGCGCAGGCCGGAAGGATTCTGTAGAGCCAGGATTGTTTGTTAATGTGGCGAGGAGCTGTGAAAGCTGTTCCAGAGAGCTTTTCGGCATAAAGACCCAATGGAGGCTTTTGCGGAGAATTCCGGAAGACCGGGAGAGCACCTGCAATCTTATTAGCAGAGATCAGATGGTGATGTACCTTCTACTGCTTCAGTTTCGTGATAGCTGCCAAAGCCATTCTGTCATTAGCCCCGCAATTTGGGCAAAGATTGGAACCTGATACTTGTACTTCTCTGGAACCTTGAATTCGGTCATTCTGGGATACTATAAGAGATCTGGGGTAGACTGTGGAATATATAGACAAAATGCTCAGTTAAAGGAGAAGGAATGGCGAGTCGATGAGGGTTGTCCTCGATTTCCGGTTAAGTATGGATTTCAGCGGAGAAACAAAGCTGGGGGATCGGCTATTCGGTCGATCACGTGTGGGGTCAGCCTTGAAAAAGTCCCTTAGGGCGTAGCCCTAGGCGAAAGGCGGCTTTAATGGGTAATTCACGGAGTTCATCTGAAATTCTCACTGAGGGACCACTTGGTCGGAGCTTGCGGATCTCAAGCCATGGGAGCTGCTAGTCTACAACTTCGTTTTGTCTCGAACATTTTAAAATTAATGCAATTCTAGGTGAAGTTCATTGTCGGAGCCTCAATGCTACTTTATTCCTTTGTATAAATAGTTAAAGTATCTCATTATCTGCCCTATCTTCGTGATTTAAGTCTGGGATACAAAATATCTAGCAAAAGGATCCGAACGGCTACGTTTTCGAATTAAATCCAAGGCTTGATAAGCCCGAGAATAGATCCCAGCCGAAATGAAGCAAAAGACAGACCAGCGCAATCGTGCCATTATGTTCCAAGCTATACGACGGAAATTCTCCATGCCAACGTACTCAAAATATTCAGGGTAGTAGCCTCCGTATCCCCAGTCGATAATCCAAAGGTTCTGCTTTCCATCAATGATGAGGTTGCGAGGGGTAAGGTCTTGATGAGTGAAAACAAAATGTGTAGGCCGTGGAGGGATAAGATGTTTATGAAGCCGGTAACCTTCGAGATTAGGGTAGGTTCGTCCCTTTTTCCGAGAATACTGAAGCCAAAAGCAGATGAATGACTGAACGTCTGCAGGAGTCGCATTGCGAGGTAGCTGAAGGAAGTCATCAAGGTATTGTGAATTGCACTCCCCAGTTGCAAGGCCTCCAGCAGTTGGGGATGTTACACTTCTCATCCTGCGAACAAACTTTCTTAACTGGAATGCGACCCGTACTGTCGTGATCCACCCGACTTCTGCCCAGCAATCCTCCAGCAACGCACCACGAACACGGTTCATAATGATACAGCTCTCACGGGTATCAGATGTCGTAAGAGTGCGCCTGATCGCCGGAACGCGAATGCCGAGGTCGTGAGCTAGTTGAAGGGCAGTAATTTCATCGAGGGACTGAGGACTCCGTACGAATTTCGCAATTAGGTTTTGGGAGAGCAGCTTCGTGTAGCAAGGAAATGAGTCAAGTGGCGGTAAAGATTCGATGTAAGCAAAAAGGTCGTCATCCGAGTAGTCTGCAAGACGTTGTTCATCGAAGGGAAGCATATTGTTGATGTGTAGCTGCGGTGCATTTCCTGAATTCAGTTGCTCTAACAATGGGAAACAAAGTGTTTCAAAGAAGCTTCGAGCCCGAATCCAATCTTCTCAAGCAGCGAGTCTTTGCAAATTGCTGATAGATCATGGATGATTGCACATATCCAAGAGTGGAGTCAGATCTAGCTGTGTCGAGCGAAATTGGACAAACTGTAGCTCCCTCACTCACAGGCCCAAGCCTGATGCAGTCTAAGCCTGTATTGAGACCTGTAAATCTGCTGTTCACGTAAAATTTAATTTTTCTACTCGGACAGTCAATCAATGACTGTCGCTGATCCAGACAGTCAGAATGTTAGGGAATTAGCGGCTAGCTAAAATGTCGTGTTTTGACATGTTTCATGGCCAAATTTAGACTTCTTTCGCAGCCAATTGACCATTTTTAGAGGTGAAAAAGCATTTTTCCGATTTTTAGATAGCTTTCATGGCTAGGTTTTTGTTGGTCAACTTTGAAATCAAAAGGCCAGGAAACATGTCAAAAAGCTACATTTTGGCCAGGTTTCATGAGAATTACCCTTTCTTCAGTGCTAATTGGATACTTTTGTAGGTTAAAAAACATATCTAATTAGCCAACATTCTGGCCGTCTGGGTGACAAAAGCCTTAGCCTAGCACCACAACTTCTAGAATCTAATCTCTACAACAAGAGTTTGTTCTCGATCCTTTGCCTTCAAGTTCAGACTAAGACCTCGGCCAAAGTCAGGGTTGGCCCAGAGGCGGACCTTAGCTTAGCTTTTAGGGAAAACTTCGCGGCCTCCCAATCGCCCACGCTCCTGAGGAGCGGATCTCATTTGCAATTGATCTCATCCTTATTCCCGGATCAATCGAATATAGACTTTCGAACATGTCCATTAATCCATTAATCCATTGGTATCGGCACCGTTCCTCCGACAATCCGATACCTAACTTCGACCACCACGGCGCCATGGTTCATCTCAGCCTCCACTGGGGAAAAGGAATTGGAGACACGGAAATGAGCAACTCGATAACATTAAAATGCCTTCGGAATTCGGAATTTCCCAAACCTTCGGCTCGCATCTACGCCTCTGCCAAGAATCAAGTGATACACGGGGTGATGGCATTAAAGTTAAGATGACACTTCTCCTTAAAGGTCCCTTATTTCATCCCTCTACCCGTGTCCATTTCTCCACTCAAACTTATGTACCTCACCTTCTCCCTCCAGAACCTCGTCGCACGTTAGAAGAATAAGTTCGGGATTCCTCTTCTCCTTCATCGAGTTCTAATGTCTCAATCGTATCGGCAGCATCCGCATCGTTACGTTGTGTCTCGCTGGGACGTTCAAGTGTTCGCTTTGAGATTGCGGACTGGAAATCGTCTACGGAGATCAACTCGCGTTCACGTTCATGTTCGACTGTATCTGGATCACCGGCCATAGAGGATTTCAATCGTGTCGAAAGAGAATCGGGGTCGCTAGACGCCAAAGGAGGTGTTTGAGGTTCACTGGAGATTGTCGACCTGGTTGATGAAGGTGGAGGGGTATCTGGTTCCGACGGCAACTGTTCAGATGAAGGATAGTGGTCCCCGAAGAGAGCTTCTTCGGATAAATCAAATGGAAGAGGATGTAATAATCGTTCCTTGGCTTCATCTAAGGTCTCCATTTTCCAGTCGCGTTCTTGAACTCCATATGTCCACTCTGGCGTAGTTTGGACTGAACCATCTGCTAATACAGGAGTAAACGAGTTGTGCAAGGATTGTTGTATTTCAGCACGTGCCTTGACGAGATCGTGTATTGCGTGCCACGTAGGCATATCAATTCCAGCGTCTTTGGCCAAGTGCAGAATATACCCGGTGTAATACTCCATTTCAGTCTCACGACGACCTGCTAGATCTTGTGTAATTGCATTCAGCAGATTTTTAGTTGCATTGGCCATGATTTGAAGGTCTCTGTATAATTGAGGGGGTTCGAATCGCTTCGAGTAGACTTTTGACGACGAGATGGTTGGATCTTGTTGTAACAGGGGATATAGTTCGATGAGTAATTTTCGTACTATTCGACGACCTCGAGTTGCTCGAACGACTTCGCCATTGGTGCAATTTAGTATTGCTCCTAACGATGATATTATTGATTGGAGGATAGTGCGTCGTAGTTGAATGAGATAAAGATCCGGGGTATATGGTCGTAATGTACAATTCAAAAGTCTATTTTGTAACAGGTGTCGAATGATGAATATTAATGATTTCGAATCGGTATCTTGCGCAAGGATTTTGACACGGATATCGTCCATGACATACAGACGATTGATGACGGGTGGTAATGTGTCTTTCCGAAGGGATTCAAATTTGAATATGTCGCGTTGGCCTTTTCGTGGAGCGATTGCTAGATGTATTCCGCCTGGTCCCCAATGGTCCAGACTGAATTCATCCCTTTTTGAAAGTCCGTGAGTACTGAATCCCTCGATGATATGAGGCCGATCGCTTTCCCTCCAAAGTGCCTCCACTTCTGACAATACACCCATTCCATTGTGTATGAGCACAACTGTGCTTTCCCGTCTTAATCGGTATCTCACTTTCAATAATGCCCAAATCAATTCCGGCGCCTTTTTCGCTATAATCAACACCTCGATAATACCGTGATTCCAGCCTGGGAACGGCGCAAGTCTTGGTGGATTCTTTGCTTCCTCCGGTAACGTTCGAATTTTGTCTGCAGCCACAGCGGGAACATATTCGTTGACCTTCTGACGGTCAAGAACTTCCGGAGCATAAGGCACCAATTTTCGCATTCTAGCATCTTTCATTTCGTAACTGAACCCGTCTCGAAACAAATGCACTCCTGATGGATATATGACTCTGATTCCGTAGACAGCATTGAAGACTTCCGCTTGAGAAAGTTTGTGGAAATGTAGTGTTATGTTGGAATTCGGGACTTGTGATTTCAGAGCAAAGGCTACGAGGTTTGGCAGTGCACCACCAGCAAGGATATGGATTTTCCTGCATATTAGACACGACATTTAGGAAGATGCATACATGTCATTGCGAATAAGGGAATTGTGTCTTCGTTCCCCCTTCTACTCTCGCTGCTCCATTTTTTCTTTTGTTGATGACACTTTGAACTTTTGAACTTTGATCCGAACCTGTCGATCCTCGAAAACTGTTCTGGCTTTATTCTCAGGAGGCTGGCTTTATGCACAAATTTACATTTTTTGAGATTTTTTCTTCTTTTTTTTTGCTGTGTGATTTTCATTTGCAGTTGAGGATCAGGAACAGACGCGATGATGACTTCGACTCCAACGAATGAAGCGAGTACCGTCCTTGGAATATCCTTTGGCAATTCAACAACGCAAATTGCGTTTATATCAAGAGCTGGTGCTCCTGAATGTCTTGCAAATGAAGATGGCGAACGACAAATCCCGTCAATATTGAGTTATAGTGAAGGTGAAGAGTACCATGGTGGACAAGCAAAGAGTCAACTCGTTCGAAATGGAGCAAATACAATCGCCTTCTTTCGAGACTGGCTGGGTCAAAAGTACGCTGCTTTTGTGGATTAATCTCACTTTAGGTATGATACAATTGATATTGATAGAGCAAAGTATTCGGCGAAACCAGTTGCCGGTGAATCGGGAGATGTATCCTTCAATATCACCATGATGGTTCCCAAGATACCGAGTAAACATGCTACTCCAAGTGTATCAGGGACTTCTACACCTTTAAGAACAGGAACATCTACACCGCTGCCTCCAATCGAACCTGAGGAACTCGAATATGAAGAACGAACAGATACTATTTCGGGCTCGGAAATCATCACTCGTCATCTCCAACGCATTCAAGCCTCTGCACAACACTACCTAGGACACCCTCCACAAGGCGCAGTCTACACAGTACCCACCAACTTCTCTGCCTCACAACGCGAATTACTCACCACATCCTCCGAAAAAGCAGGAATCCCAGCCCTGCAAATAATCCACGAACCAACAGCCGCCTTACTAGCATGGCACACCCAACAAAATGAATCAACACACATGGCAAACAAAAAAGTCCTTGTCTTGGATATAGGCGGAGTACGTTGTGACGCAGCCATTATCGCCGTGAGAGGAGGAATGTTCACTATACTATCTTGTTCCCATGCTCATGAACTTAAACCTGGCGAGGCATTAGATAAACTTCTGTACACTCATTTCTCAACGGAATTCAAGAAGAAGACAAAGTTGGATACGGAGAATGATGGGCGTGCTAGGATGAAGTTGTTGTTGGAGGCAGAAAGTGTGAAAAAGTCGTTGAGTGCGAGTGCCTCGGCAAATGCAAGTGTTGAAAGTTTAATGGAAGGAATCGATTTCAAATCTTCGATAAACAGAATTCGATTCGATATGCTTGCGCGAAAAGTATATCAGGAAATCGCTGATTTCGCTCTCGAAGCCGTCAAAAAGGCTTCTTTGGAACCAATCGACATTGATGATGTATCTCCCTTTGACTGATTAAGGTTAATCATAGGTATTATTAATTGGAGGGACTGCTTCGTTACCTAAATTATCTGCAGTCTTACAAGATGCATTCCCTTCCCCTACAATCGTTCTTCCAATAAATTACAATCCATCAGAACTGGTTGCTCGAGGCGCAGCATTACAAGCAGAATTAATTTCAACCTACGATCATCAAACTATCGCTGAAGCAATCCATCCAGTGGTTACAGTAGTAGGTCATCTCGTTGCGCCTATCGGCGTCAAAACCCATGACGGAAAACTCGATGTCATCTTAGAAGGCGATAGCGCAGTCCCCTGTCGCGGAAGACGAGTATACCATTCCACGGAAGGCGGAGACGTTATTCTGGAAGTATATGAAGGCAAGAGAGAAACGGAAGTAGTTGCTACACCACCTACGCCACCTCCTGAGGAAGATGGGGAAGTGGATGAGGAGGAGCCCGCCAAGACAAGGATTGTAGTGCCTGAGAAGAAGATTGCAGTGTTGAAGGTTAAAGATGTGAAGAAAGGTGGGAGTGTGGAAGTTCATATCCAAATTGATTCGGAGAAAGGTCGAGCGACGATTGTTGCGAGGGAAATTGGGAGGAAAGATGGGAATATTACAAAAGGAGTTGTTGAACCAAAAGAATCGTAGAATAACTAATCCAATTCGCTACATTCATACACACGTACATACATATCTCCCTTGATATCATTGCATTGCACCATTGTGTTGCACTTTACCCGAAAGATTGCCATTGGAAATTACCCATACATACATGTATCCGTTTTGTTGATACCCAAATATACATCTGACCATGTTGAATCACTTCTCGCGTAAATGCGATTCTTGAAGACGACTTTCCAGAGCCAACGAGTTTGTCGCAATACTAAGTAGCGAAGCTCTAGTGGAAGGAGGCGTACTACTCGACCCAGCACTCACAGGCATATGCATAGCTGAATTAAGTGCAGTATTCGGTGTAGTAGGAAGTGACATTCTTCTCTTTTTCTCATTTCGTTCTTCCAATTCCCAGGTTGGAGTATGTAAATACACGCGTGGTGCATTCAACGAATGACGATGATAATTCGTCGGAGGGTAAGTATTACTGTACACGGTTTTCCGATCTGATCTTACTGCGCCGAACTCAGATAGTTGAGAAGAGGACGTCGGTGTACTTCCTTGTTCGAGAACATCTGACGAAGATTGTGGCATAAACGAAAATCGCAAACGAGAGGGAAGGATAGGTGCAAGTTTACTCGTTGGCCATCCACCCTTGGGAGTCATCTTTGTAAGTTCCACAGTCGAAGTATTCATTCTTCTAGGTCCACGAGCTAATGTCAATGCAAAAGGATGTCGTTCTCTCATCGCTCTCCAAAAATCACTATCCTCAGGTCCCAAAACCTTGTGGAACTGTACCCTTTAGTAACTTCGACAATGAAAAAGATGATTCCGAATGATGCGCGAGCAGTATCTGCAGT
>Ga0335073_10011039_pt1 | contig 12694 bp, 9 predicted proteins | sample Lox_Sample_22_FD_207093 | JGI IMG/M metagenome (GOLD analysis project Ga0335073, IMG submission 207093) | Soil microbial communities from Loxahatchee National Wildlife Refuge, Florida, United States - Lox_Sample_2.2 | ecosystem: Environmental > Terrestrial > Soil > Wetlands | place: USA: Florida...
AATGGCCGCCGAAGGCGAGGCGCCGCTCGCCCTCCGCCAGATCGCCGCGCAGGCCGGCGGCCAGAGCGCATCTCTTGACCAGGCGCACGACGTGCTTGTCCGTGAGCCGCTCGGATCCGACGCCGCCGACCTTCCTCGCTACGGCCCTGAACAGGGGCCCGCGGGCGATCCGCCCGAGCTTGAGCCAGGTCTCGAGTAACCCAACGGGACAGGTGTCGGAGCGCGAGCCCCGGCCGATCTCGACCTCTCGCCAGCCGGTCTTGCCGCGAATCGTGAGGAGGGCGCCCTCGGGCAGAATCTCGACCCAACCTGAGCCGTCCTCGGTCTGATCCGGGCCACAGTCCAGGCCGACGATCTCGGAGCGGCGCAGGCCGCCGGCGAAACCGATCGCCAGGATCGCCCGGTCCCGCAGGCCCCTGAGGTCCCTGTCCAGCGTCGCCAGCATCGCCAACAGCTCGTCGGCGAAGACCGCGGCTTTCTGCAGGGGAGGGCGAGCGTGACGGCGACGGATGCCCGCCAGCACGGTGGCGATATGCCGGTCGCGGACATCGAGCGGCTGGCCGAGCTGGCGGTAGCGCCAGGCGATTCCCGAGAGCCGCCGCTCGAGGGTGGCGACCGAAAGCTCGGCGCCCCCGCGCTCGACTTGGGCGGCGAGATAGAGCCCGACCGCCTGGGGATCGGGCGGCGTCTCGGAGAGGCCCTGGCGGCGCAGCCAGGAGGCGAACATTCTCCAGTCGGTTTCGTATGCGCGCCGGGTGTTGTCGGCTTGCGCCGCGCGGGCGTAGGCCTTGGCGGTCTCCGCCAGGGAAGCCAGGCGGCCGCTCCGGCGCGCGACGGACGGGAGTAGGGCAGGGGGGGTCGCCGCGGGCGTGGGGCCTGAGGCCCCAGCGTCCGGCGTCGCTCCCGACGCCTCGTCGGCGTCCAACGCGGCCTTTCGAGCGACCACGGGGCGGCCTGCGGCGGCTTGAGGGCCTGATTTCGGGGTGTTTTGCATCGTTTCTGGCCGGGCTGCGACTCATGTCCGATAAGTCAAGCTTATCGGACCTCGCCACAACACGACAAGCGGGGCGGATTTCTCGCTCTGGCAGGTGACAAAGCGCCGACGGCGATTCATCCTGCCCTAGTGATTCGCGCCGACCTCAGCCTCGTTCCCGACCCACTCGCCGACCTCGGCGAGCGCGTTCCTGCGCCGCCGCGGCGGAGCGCGGGGACGAGCCGGACCTCGGCGAAAGCCCAAGAAATGCAAGCCTTTCCGCCGCCGGTGGCCGTCCCGTCGTGGGCGCGGGCGATCGGATGGGAAGGGCAGGGCGATCCGCTGTTCGCCGCCGGCGCCGGCCTCGCTTTGCTCGACGCTCATCTGCGCCGCGACCCGCCGGCGGCCGGGGCGCTCCGCCAACGCCTCGCGCTACGGAGCGCCGCGGCCTCGGCAAAAATCCTGCGCCTCAACGCTGATGTCAGCGCGCTGCGCGACCTGCGCTTCGCCGTCGGCGACGAACCCGGCCCGGCAGCGAAGCTGCTCAGGCTGTGGCGCGAGCTCGCCGCCCGGCCGCCTGGCCTCGACGCCGGCCGCGTCGCCGCCGCGGGGGCCGCGCTCGACCTTCCCGTGGCCAACGCCGACGCCCTCGCGGAAAGTCTCCGCGAACAGAGTAGGGCAGGGGATCCGGTTTCCGCCGCCGCCAAGGCCGCAGCCGCCGCCTTTTCCGCCTTCCCGGACGCCCTGGCCGCCGACGCCGAGATCCTCGCCCTTTGGGCGTTCGACCTGGTCCTCGCCATTCGGCTGCACTGGCCAAGGCCCGTGCCGCTGATCGCGACGAAGATCTTCGATCCGGCCCTCCGGTCGCCGGGCGCAAGTCGGCGGCCAAGGCCCGGCGAGCCCGCGTGGGAGAGGCACGCTGCCGCCGCCATCGCCCTCGCCGCCGCCTCGGCCCTCGACCTCGCCGCCGACCTCTCCCGCCGCGCCGAGATTCTGCTCGCCTTCGCGCCGAAACTGCGCGCCAAGCCGGCGGCAAAAATCGTCGATCTCCTGCTCGCCGAGGATTGCGTCTCGCCGGCCGAAGCCGCCCGCCACGCGCCGATGACCGACCGCGCCGCCCGCCGCCTGTTCGACCGCCTGGTCAGCTCAAGCGCCGCACGCGAGTTTTCGGGCCGGCCCACATTCCGGCTGTACGGCCTGTGAGCGCCGCCCCGCGCCGCCGCCGGCGGGACCGCGAAGAAGGCCTGGACGTCGAACTCGCCGACCTGCCCGCCGCCGCCCGCTGGCGCGAATGGATGCTCAGGGTCGAAGCGGCGATTTTCGCGTCAGCGAGGCCCGTCGCGCGCGAGGCGCTGGTCCGCGTCGTTGGCCAGGACTGCCGGTTCGACGATCTGATCGCCGACCTCACCCACGAACTGCGCGGCCGGCCCTACGACCTCGTCCTGGTCGCCGGCGGCTATGCCTTGCGCACCAAAACCCGGTTCGCGCCGGCGATCCGGGCCGTCCATCCCGGACCGGCAGGGGATGGCATTGCGGACTTGACCCGAACCGAGACCTTCGCGCTCATGGCGATCGCTTATTTGCAGCCGGTCACAAGGGGGGAGATTTCGAAGCTGGCCGGACGCGAAATCAGCCGCGACGTCATCGCCTCGCTCAAGCGCCATGGCCTGATCGACGGCGCGATCCGCGTCCCCCAGCCCGGCGCCCCCTTCGCCTATGTGACGACGCGGAAATTCTTGGAGGTCTTTGGGTTCGGTTCGCTGCGCGACCTGCCCGACCTCGAGCGGCTCGAGGCCGAAGGCCTGCTGCGGAGCGGGCAGGGGGACGACGACCTCGACGGCGCGCTCGGGCTTGGTGATGCTGAGGATGACGGTGACGTGTTCTCGGGCCACGCGGAGTTGGATGAGCGGGAGCCGCTCTAACGTCCCACCGGATCACGCTGCGGATCGCCCTTGATTTCCCCGTTCGCGAAAATCGACCGGACAGAATTCAAGAGACGGCCCCGCGGTCATAGCCACTCCTGCCTTGCGCCTCGATGATGAGAACAGCGGTCGAACGGATCAGCGGCGCAAAGCGGTCTGATGGATAGGTCCAAATCCAGGCCCGCAGCCAATGTTGTTACGACAATCTTTGGTAAGTATCCCCCGGCAAAGCCGGGGGCTTTAGGATGTGAACCGCTCAAAGCGGTAGGACGGGTCGCTGACGCGGCCCGTGAGCTTGGGGCCGCCGGAAGGCGGCGTGGTCAACGCCAGAGGTTCATTTGTTCGAGCCTCTGGTCCTCTCTCTTGGTTGCGGATGTAAGCCCGGATGGCCTCCTCGTCCCGGCCGACCGTGTTGACGAAGAACCCACGGGCCCAAAAATGCTGGCCCACGAAGTTGCGCTTGCGCTCTCCATAGACCCGGGCCAAGTGGATCGCGCTCTTGCCCTTGATGAACCCGACGACCTGCGACACCGCGTATTTCGGCGGAATCGACAGCAACATGTGGACATGGTCGGGCATCAAATGCCCTTCCTCGACTTGCGGACTGCCTCTCGGCGCCACCCAGTTTCCTGGATGAAATCGTCTCTCTCGCCAAATCCTCGACATGCAGTCTCCTTTGCGGCGATGGCCATCAGTTCGAATCCCCTCCGCTCCACCAGGAAGTCAGCGCGAACCGGCCCGGGTTCCCGGCGCCCACAATCCCTCGACTATTTAGTGCGTTAGCGCGGAAGCTAATGGTCTGCGGGGTCTATTCTGCTGGGACGACGGGCCTTGACCGGCGAACGCGGAAATGAGTCTCCGACGCCGAATTTTGGGTTCCGACTGCGCGGCTGGACTGATCACCGAGATCGCGAACCCTTCGGATTGCAATCAGAGTTCGGCGGGCGCCCTTAGCCCCAAGGCCGACCACTGGTCAGGCCAAGCCATTGGAAGGTCCATCAGGCGCTTGACCCCAAAGCCGCGAGGCAGCCGACCGTCGATCGCCGCTTTGACGAGGCCGGGGCAAAGGAAAGCGAGCGAGATGGTTCGGCGGATCCAACGTTCAGTTTTGCCTTCGCGCGCGGCCACCGATTCGATGGTTTGGTTGGGGCTGGCGGTCAGTTCGTCGAGCCAGTGATGAGCGTCGCGAAGCGCGTCGATGACGAGCGCGCGCGCCTCTGTTCTCATCGGACGCGTGGCGGAGGGTCCGTCGCCCTCGCCTTGGATGATCTCGCGGCGTCGATGGGGCGACGGCGGCGTCCAGGGAATGATCAGGATGCGATTCCGATCGTCACCCGCCATCCCCTCGGCTAGCTCGATCTCGATCGTCGTTCGAGAGATGACGACGCGCTCGATGGCGGCGCGTAAGGTTGCTTCGTAGCCGCGCGGGTGCACCGCTGGAGAAACGATTGAAGCGCCGTGGCCGCTCGCCTTCGGCTGATGCAGTCCATGCCAGTCCTGCCGATGGGAAGCGGGCAAGGCCGCGCGCACGGCTTCCGCGACCTGTCGCTCGATCTCGAGCGCTGGCGCCCGGGCGACGGATCCGGCCTTATGTTTGCGACCTTGCAGGACGGCCTGCGAGACATAGTAGCGCCACCGCCGTCCGCCCTTGGCGGCGTGACTCGGGCTCATCCGGTTGCCGCGGTCATCGAACAGCTTGCCGGCGAGGAGCGCGTCTGAGTTCCGGCAATTGCCGGCCGTGCGCTGAGCATGCTCCGCAAGCAAAAGCTGGACCCGGTCCCATGTCTCCTGATCGACGATCGGATCGTGAAGACCATCGTGGGCTTGGCCCTTGTGGGTCAGCCGCCCAACGTAGATTGGGTTCGATAGGATCTTGTACAGATGACCCCGGCTGATGAGCCTGCCGCCCATGGTCTTGCCCGTCCCGTCGGTCCGGAATGGCAACCGGGCGTCCTCGTGGTCGAGAATAGCCTTGAGCCGCACGACGCTGCCGATCTCGAGATAACGCCGAAAGAGATCGCGCACGAAGGCGGCGTGCTCCTCGACCACATGCAGCGCTCGGTTCTCGACCCTATATCCGAGCGGAACGACGCCGCCCATCCAGATGCCCTTCCTCTTCGAGGCGGCGATCTTGTCCCGGATCCGCTCACCGGTGACCTCGCGCTCGAATTGGGCGAAGGATAAAAGGACGTTCAGGGTCAATCGTCCCATGCTGGTCGTGGTGTTGAACGCCTGGGTGACTGATACGAAAGACACCTGATGCGCGTCGAAGAGTTCCACCAGCTTGGCAAAGTCGGTGAGCGAGCGCGTCAGCCGGTCCACCTTGTAAACGACGATGACGTCGATCCGGTGAGCGCGAACATCATCAAGGAGCCTCTTGAGAGCCGGCCTCTCCATTGAGCCGCCTGAGTAGCCGCCGTCGTCGTAATGGGTGCGGACCAGCTTCCAGCCCTCGTGAGCTTGGCTCTTGACGTAGGCTTCCGATGCCTCCCTTTGATTGTCGAGCGAGTTGAACTCCTGCTCGAGGCCGTGCTCGGTCGAGACACGGGTATAGATGGCGCAGCGCACCGTCGTTTTGCCTCTCTCCGATCTCATGACGAGGCCGCCTGCCGATTAGGTCGTTGGGCGAAAGCGGCTCCGCCGTCTCTGATCGGTGTCGAGGCGGCATCGGACGAAGCGGCGTCGCAATCTCCTGACCTGCGAGGGACCACCCCGGATCCGTCGGACCTGGCCGTTCGCAAGCCGAAGAAGCGATGGCCGTTCCAGCTTGTGCCGGTCATCGCCTTGGCGACTTGCGACAGGCTGCCGTAGGTCTCGCCGTTCCAGGCGACGCCCTTATCGAGGATCATCACACGCTCGAGCCTGCCATTCCATTCGCGGGCGAGCAGAGCCCCGGCCTTCAGCTCGGTCCCTTCCCGCGTCGTCGCGATCCGCGCTTCGAAAGGATGCACGTCCGATGATGCGAGCCTCCGACCCTTCGGTTGGCGCAGGACGCGCAGCGTATCTTTGTCGAGCCCGCCGAGCGCCGTGGCCTGGATGCGATAGGCCAGGATCTTCATGAGCAGCCAACGCGGCAAATGGGCGGGAGGGGTCCCGCCCAAGTGGTTGCGCCATTGCAGGGAAAGTCCGTTCGCGTCGAGCTCGACCAGCGCCGCGATCATGCCGTCGATGGCCGGGACGCCCGAGGGTCGCGGCGGGCGAAGCAGACCTTCGCCCGCGCCGCGCGGTGGTTGGCGCCTAGTCATCAGGCCGCTTGGTGGGCTTGCGGCTCCGACCGGCCCTGCTCCTTTCCGCGCGCGGTCTCGGAGTTCGCCGGCCCTTCAACGAGGCCGGTCTCACCGACTGGGATGCGGTAGAACGATCCCCGATTGTCGTCTGATCGATCGATCGCGACTGCATAGCCGCGCTTGCGCAGGCCGGTCAGCGCGGCGCGGGTCGTGTGGGCGAGCCAGCCCGTCGCAGCGATCAATTCCTCAATGGTCGCGCCATGATCGCGCTCAAGCAGCGCAATAACACGGGCCAGCTTCGAGCCGCCGCGCGGAGCAGACGGGCCTGGAGGACCAGGCTCCGTCGCTTCTGCGGGTCGAGCGTCCTTGGCGTCCAACTTAGACAGGATGGCTGCCTGATCACGGTTCGCCAGCGCGGCGCTCTCCCCGCCTGTATCCTCAGGCTCGGCGGCGTCATCGACCGCGATCGCTTTGGCGCCCGCGGCGGTGAGCTTGAGCGCATAGGACGCCCCCTCGTCCCGTCGCCAGATCGGATCAGCGGCCTTGGCCTTGACCTCCTTTACAAAGCCAGCGGAGATCAGCTTATTCGCCACTTTCCGCGCTGGGGCGCCCTTGAGCGTCGGCGGGGCGACGAGAAAGAGGTCCTTGCGCTGGGCCGCGGCGCTCAGCAGAACGAGCTGCGTATCGGTGAGTTTGATGGACATGGATGCACCCTTCGCGTCTTCGATTGGGGCCTAGCCGATCCAGGCCCCTCACCGACGCGAGCCCCGGATCGGCGCGATCGCCGGGGCTAAGGGTCTCTGCCGGGCAGCGCCTTCGCCGCCGGAATATCCGTACACACGCTCCTTTTCGAACCGAACGCCAGTCCTTTCTTCTCTGTCGGGACATGAGGTTAACGACTGTCGAGCATGGAGTCGGCAGGGTTGGTCGATCAGCACCGGCCGGTCTCCGAAACAACGCTCGTTTGGCGAACGTCGCGCGCATGCTATCCTTGAGCGGCCCGGCAGACGCGCAGGTGACCCATGTCCGCGATCGGGTTCCAACGTCTTTGCTTGATCGTCGCGGCGTTCGTCCTGCAAACGGCCCGTCACTCCCCGTCCGCCACAAGGGACCGGTGTCGGCGTAGGCCCGAGCATTCCTGGCGTCGGGCGAACGGACGCCGATGCGGGCCGCTTGGCGCATTTCGAGTGAGGCGTGGGAGATGACCCTCTTGCCCGATCCCGTCGTCCCCCTTTGCGATAGGCCTCGATTGGTGGACTATCGGCGCTAACTTCGGCTCCCCGAGGTCCCATTCCCTATGCCGGATCTGCACATGTCGGCTCCTCTTCCTCATCACATCGTCATTGTCGGCGGGGGCGCGGCCGGCCTCGAGCTAGCCACCAAGCTGGGCACCGGTCTCGGGCGATCGGGCCGAGCGCGCATCACGCTGATTGATAGAGGCCGAACCCATATCTGGAAGCCTTTGCTCCATTCGATCGCGGCCGGCAGCCTCGTCCTCTCGCAGCACGAACTGAACTACATCGCGCAGGCGCACTGGCGCTGCTTCCGCTATCGCAACGGCGAGATGATCGGCCTCAACCGGGCCGGCAGCACGATCACGCTGGCCGCGCTTCTGGACGAGGACGGACGCGAGATCAGTCCGCAATCGAGCGTCTCCTACGATACGCTGGTTGTCGCGGTCGGCAGCATCACCAACGATTTCGGCACGCCGGGCGCCAAGCAGTTCTCCGTGCCGCTGGAGACGCCGGAGCAGGCCGCCCGCTTCAACCGCCGCCTGGTCAACGCCTGCCTCCGAGCACAGAACCAGAGCGAGCCGATCCTCCCGGGACAACTGCATGTCGCGATCATCGGCGCAGGCGCGACAGGGACCGAACTCGCCGCGGAGTTGCATCACACGGCCCGGGAGATCATCTCCTATGGGCTCGACAATATCGACCCCGAGCGCGACCTGCGCATCATCCTTATCGAAGCGGGCGAGCGAATTCTCCCCGCCCTTCCAACGCGGATTTCGGAATCGACCGCTGATCTTCTGGCGAAGCTCGGGGTTGAGGTCCGCACGAATGCGCGCGTCGCCGAAGTCATGGCCGACGGGGTGAGGCTTGCCGACGGGCAAATCATTCGTTCGGAGCTGGTCGTCTGGTGCGCCGGCGTGCAGGCGCCGGCTTTTCTGGCCGATATCGACGGGCTCGAAACAAACCGGATCAGCCAGCTTGTCGTCCGCCCGACCTTGCAGACCATGCGAGACGACCATGTCTTCGCCATCGGCGACTGCGCGTCCTGTCCGCAGCCCGGCTCTGAACAATCTGTTCCGCCGCGCGCGCAAGCCGCGCACCAGATGGCGGAGTTCATGGTCAAACAACTGAACGAGGTCCTTGCGGGCCGACCCCTGCGAACCTTCGTCTATCGCGATTTCGGCTCGCTGGTTTCTCTCGGCAAATTCAGCACGGTCGGCAGCCTTATGGGCTTCCTGGTCGGCCGCAGCTTTTTCGTCGAAGGGTATTTCGCCCGGCTGATGTATCGCTCTCTCTACAAGATGCATGAAGCGGCGCTCTATGGCGGCGGCCGGGCCCTGCTCGGCCCATTCGTGCGCGGCTCTCGGCCCAGCCCCACGGTGAAACTGCATTAGTTAGACTAGACTAGATGTTTCGTCCCGGGCCTTGCTGGGGCATCCTTGTCGAATGATTCGAAGGATGCGCTATGGGACAAGTTCCGAATCGGTCAGGATTCCCTTGGTTGTTTGCTGCTTATCCCCAAACCGCTGCCAACGCCTTGACTCGATGAATGACGAGATCGAGCGGCGCCAGAGGCTACGCTTGTGCGCTTGCGGATCGTGAGCGCCGCCGCGCTTGACCCCGGGCGGACCACTGTGGAGGTTATTGTGCATCGAAGACAATTTCTTTTGACCGGCCTAGGTTCGGCTCTCATCACACCGGCGACGGCCCCAGAGCAGAAGGCTGACGCCGATCCAGATCTTGGGCCCGTAAAGGCACGGAAGAGCTTCGGTATCTTCTGACCGCGCTTGACAACTTGACACTCAGTTTGGCGGTCGCGGTGATCAAAGATCAGGTGGTCATCGTTTAGGCGCGCCAAGAGATTCAACCTTATTCCTCGCACCTGAGCGACCCCAAAGCCGAAGAAACGTTCAATGCGGCGCTGAAATCTAGCGACGGACAAGGCGAGTTGAGTAGAACAAGACCGCCATCGAGGACGCCCGGCAAAGAGATCGACGCGTTGTTGACCGACGTCATCTACGCAAGCCGCAACGTTCAATGGATGTTGCGACGCACCGCTTCTATCCCGAATCGGTTCGCACTCGAGCCGAACAGTGTGCGGTCGGCGTCGCCTTCACGATCGCCCTAGCGGGCGGTTGGCTCAGCGGCTATCGTGCGATCGTCGGGCTTCTCGGAAGTCGATAGCGCCGCGCGCAAAATCCTCCGTTCGATATCGCGTCCGCCGCCCCCCTAGCGGCTCCTTCTCTGCGAGCACGAGAACCCGCTTCCACGTCGAGTGAAGCGAGCCGTCGGCCATCGTCGGTAACCAGCATGAGGACAGGCGCTCCCGACGGTCGCCGGCAGGCCGATCGCCAATGGGGCGATGTGACCGTCCGCCGTTGAAACCGAATGAGCGATGAGTAGCTGGCCGAACTAAAGAGGCTCACAAGAATCTTGGAAGGGAGTCCCAAAGCTGATCCCAGGCGGGCGAACTGAGAGAAAAACCATTCGCGGGAGGACGGGACGAGCTAATCGAGGGGGTGTCCTAGCGTGGGTCGCGCGAATTGCGGTCGTTCTCGAAGATGCGCCTGGCCCAGGAAACACCCCAGTCGACCACCGAACGCCGTGCGCCAAGACAGTGTCAGACCATTTCCGAGCGGCCTCGGTAAGTAAGATTTGGACATGCCGAACTGGTTCCGCGGGCTTCAAGAGCTCGCCAAAGCTCATCCGCGTCCGAGCCTGAGCCTTTAGCTCACGCGATCGCTCGCAGCTTTGGGGGCGGCTGCCCAGACGCGGCGTCCGCTCCAAAAATTTTCTTGTACAGGTCCTCGCCGAAACTTGTTTCGAGCGGCTTGCCTTCGATGAGCTTGAAAGTTCGCGAACCGTCCTCTTTTCTTTCGGCGCGAAGAAACAGCGCGGAATTGAGATCCATTTCTTCCATCGCATGGGCGAAGGGATAGAGGTGGGTGACGAAGAACACTTTGAGGCCGCTATCGATCAGGGCCGTCACGATCTGCCGCGCGATCTCCGATCCCTCACGCTCGTTGGTCGAGGCGAACGATTCGTTGAAGAGGACGAGCGCATGGGGATGAAGCCTATCGGCCAGCGCGTTCATGCGGCTCAGTTCTTCGTCGAACTTTCCGCTCGTCATGCTGGTGTCCTCCTCGCGCTTGTAGTGGGTGAAGACGCCTCGGACGATGTTGGCGCCGAACGCCTCGGCGCCAACGAACAAGCCCGACTGCATCATCATTTGCGCGAGCCCGACGCTGCGCAGGAAGGTCGACTTTCCGCCCTGGTTCGCGCCGGTGATGACGATGAGGTCCTTGCCGTTGCCCTCGACGTCATTGCCGACCACGGCCTTGTTCATGCTGATCGCGAGGCACACGTCATAGAGGCCGCGGCAGGCGAAGCGGCGTTCCTCGAGGCCCGCCAGGATTGGAACGACCGTGCCGAGGCCGAGACCTGAAAGCCGCTCGTGAAGATTGACGCCCCCAATGTAGAAGGCGATCTCTGTCCGCAGCATATGAAAGAAGCTGAGGATATGGTCGACCGATTGGCCTAGCGCGCGAGCGGCGAGCGCGACCCCGCGATTGCGAAGAGCGGAGAGCGCCTGGCCGCCGGCTTCGTCGCGGGGGTGGATGTGGAGCGTGTAGCCGCCGAGCGAGCGCGGAATGAGCCGCAGAGGCCAGAAGCGCCGGTCTGAGGGAAGCTGGCGAAGCGTGTATCCGATCCCCTTGTTTCCTGCGCCGAGGCGAGCGCTCACGAAGACAAAGTCGGGAAACTTCAGTCGCTTCAGATGGACGGAAACTTCGTTGAAATAGTCCTCGCTCAGCTCTCGCCGCAGCATCGCAAACAGGGTTCGAAAGCCGTCCGAGCGAAAGTCCGGCTCCGCCTGCTCGGCAATCCGCCTCAAGCGCCGAAGCGCTTCGACAAACATGGTCATGACTTCGATCGAACGATTCAGCAAGGTCTCGGGCGAGTCCCGAAACAAGCCGAAGTAAGCCTTCTTTTCCCGCGCGATCGCTTCGCCGGCCAGGTTGTAGATGTCGCGCAGCACCGCCGGGCGGTGGAGCGCGTCGGTCATGACGTGCTGACGGTACACGATCTCCTCGACGGTGATCTCACTGCTGCTCAGCACAGCGACTTTCGCGACGTCGTGAATGAGCTGATCGCCGCCCGCCATTGCGCCGAACAAGGTTTCCAGTTCGAGGTCCTGAACCAGGGCGTCGGCGTTGGGAGGCGCCGGCTGTTTGAGATCGAAGTCTCGATCCCGGAACATGAGGAAGGCTTTCATGGCGCAAGGCGCTCCTTCAAGCTCTCGTATGTCACTCGATATTTCTCCGCTATCGACAGCGCATAGGAGCGCCCGTCCGCGGGACGGCGGACCACGCGATAAGTACGCTCAGCCGGATTATCAGGGACCACGGTGCTGACCAGGCTGACGGTCTGCGGCCCGAGCGAGGACAGCTCGTCCATGAACGTTACGCACACGCACAGGAGATCAAGCTCGATCAGCCGATCGAGCACGCGCCGAGCGAGAAAGAGCGCGTCCCGCAGCGTTGTGGATGTGAAGATCTCGTTGAGAATGACGATGCTGTTTGGGGTGGCGCGCCCGAGCGTCTCGTGGATGCGAACGAGGTCATCCTCGAGCTTGCCCCGATGGTTGTGGATGTCCTCTTCCTTCTCGAAATGCGTCAGCAGTTCGTCGAAGAAGAACAGATTCGCCTCCGCGCCAGGAACGGGACAGCCCAGGCGGGCAAGGTAGTGCAATTGTCCGAAGGTTCGAGCGAAGGTGGTTTTCCCACCCTGGTTGGGTCCGGAAACGACGAAGATGCGCTCGCGGCCGCTGAGCTCGAAGTCGTTGGCGACCACCGGCGATTTTTCGCCCACGAGCTTGTTCGCTAGAGCGATGTCGAACGTGCGCCTGGCGCGAACCGCCTTCGACGTCGCAGACAATGCGGGATAGCAGAAGCGCAGTCCGGCGCCGCGAAGCGGACGGATGTAGTCGAGGTAGGCCACGTAGAACTGAATCTCGCGATCCCAGCGCCCAATCGCGGGCTCGAGATAGGCTTGGTTCTCGCTAAAATACCGGTCGAGGCGTCCGAATATGTCGGGGTGCAGCGCGGCCACGAAATCGAGAATGCGCGCTTCGACATGATTCATTTCGAAGAAGTCGACGAGCTTGAAGTCGTAGTCCTTCACATTTCCCTGCTTGAATCGCTCGAAGGTAGCAGCCACCGCGGCGCCGTAGTCCCGCTCCGACTCAAACTTGCGCACCGTCACACTCGAATTGCCGAGGAACAGTGCGTATTCAATCGCCGCCAAGTCGCGCTTAATTTCTTTCATCGCGCTTTCGAGGGT
>Ga0335073_10011041_pt1 | contig 12693 bp, 11 predicted proteins | sample Lox_Sample_22_FD_207093 | JGI IMG/M metagenome (GOLD analysis project Ga0335073, IMG submission 207093) | Soil microbial communities from Loxahatchee National Wildlife Refuge, Florida, United States - Lox_Sample_2.2 | ecosystem: Environmental > Terrestrial > Soil > Wetlands | place: USA...
GGCAGCTCCGTGGATATGCGCTTGCAGAGCCACGGAGCTGCCGATTCGACTGAGGCAGGCCGGCCCGGTGGTCACGGACCGCACGCGGGTCAGCTTTTGACTCCCGCGAGCAGACGACGAGCTGGCCCCGCCGGCGACGGCGAACGGTCCCGCCCGCTCTGCAGGATTCGGGTGCTGGGCAGCCCGATTGCCGCCAGATCTGCTCGCGATCAAGTGGCGGATCTTCCCGGAAGCACACCGCAGCCCGGCGGACTCGTCGCCAACCGACCGGTGTCCGTCTCACTCAAGCCGACCAGCGGGAGGGGAGAGGGGAGAGGGGAGAGGGGGAGAGCGCCGAGCAGCTGACGACCGCCAAGGCTGGCGTCAGTTTAGTTTGACAAGCCCCCGACTGTCAGTCTAAATTGACAGACGTGGACATCGAAGAGCTCAGCGCGAACCTCTCGTCGGATGACCCGGCGATCGGGCTTCGTGCCTCGCTGGCGCTCCATCGCCTGGCTGAGAGGGTCGAAGCCAGCCAGGTCGCGGCTGCCCGGGCGAAGGGCTGGTCGTGGCAGCAGATCGGAGACGCTCTGGGCGTCACCCGCCAGTCCGTGCACACCAAGTACAACAAGGAGTGATCGTGACCACCGAGCCCGCGCCGCCAGAGATGCTTCACGCCTGGGCCATCTATCTGCAGGCCAGCGAGGAGGCTCATCGCCGGGGTGATCGCCGGATCGGCACCGACCATGTCCTGCTCGCCGTGCTGGAGGACCCCTCGGCCGAAGGCGTGCTGGGCGTGAGCCTGCAGCAGGCTCGCCAGGCCCTGGACTCGCTCGATCGCGAAGCGCTGGGTGCCCTGGGCCTGGGGTCCGGCGCCGATGCTCCCGACCTGCCGATACACGCCGTGCCGACGAAGCCGACGCTCAAGGACCTCATGCTGCAGAGAGATCGCCTCCGCATGACGCCCGCGGCGAAGAAAGTGCTAGAGGACTCGTCTAAGCCCAATCGCCGGAAGCTCCAGGTCACGGCCCGGCAGGTGCTGGCCAAGATCCTCATCCTCCAGCCGCCAGACCCCGCGGCGGCGCTTCTGGGCGCTCTCGGCGTGAACACGTCGCAGGTCCTGCGCCGACTGGATCTGCCCAGCGGAGCCTGATCCCGAAGCCCCCGGATACGACGGTTCGGCAGCCGCCCCCGCAGCCTCCATGGCAATCAATCAAGGCTGCCAGACCAGATCACTGAGACGACACGAGTCGCGGACCAGGTCCAGTGAGACGAGGTCGCGTCACAACCGCAGCCAGACCGGGTTCAGTGAGACCGAGATCGGGCTTGTTGAGACAGGACAACCGGCGGGGCTCGTGCCCTAGCGAGGAGCGGCTTCGCTTCGTTCTACTTAACATAATGTGCATTATCGGCGCGATGTTGAGAGTGGCTCAGCTTGACGTGTTGAGAGTGGCTCAGCTTGACGTGATAGTCGTTCATGTTGAGGGCGGCCCGGCCGGTCTTGCCAACAATGGGCTATCACGTTGATGCGACCGCGAACAAGCTAGAGACCAATCCGGTCAGCTAGTTCGATCGCCTGCCGGGCCCACTGGGCGTTGAACAACAAAGCCCGGCTGCGCTCGCGGAACTTGAAGGCGGCATCGATCTCGCCGGTTCCGCCGTAGCGGAACTGCCGCTCCTGGCCGACCTGCGACAAGGTAAAGGGCGCAAGCCAGTCATACTTCACGGCGGAAGACCACATCCCGAGCTGCACCAGCCGGGGGTCGTCCGTCCATCCCGCCGACCGCAGTCCGCGCAGGTAGCCTGCATAGACCTGCTGTTCAAGACCCGCCATCTGATCGGCCCTGACGAAGTGGTCGAACACGGAGTCAGGTACCAGGTTTCCAGCGTCCTCACCGACGGCGCCATCGCCGGCGAAGCTCCAGTCAATCGCGACGATCTCGCCGTCCGGCTGCCGGAACAGGTTCTTGGGCCAGAAGTCGAGGTGACAGAACGTGCGCGGCAAGGACGCGTTGATCTGATACAGCCGCTCCCGGTGCTCGTGGACGAACTGCACGCCGTCCCGCAGCCCGGCGGGGAAGTTGTCGTGCACTGCAGGATGCGCCCAGGCCTCGTCGTCCTCGAGAATCCCCCAGTCCGCAGGCTTCTCAGAGCTGTACTCACGCAGGAAGTGCTCGCTGAGCCAGGAGAATGGCGGCACGGGCCGGCCAAGCAGAAACGGAGCCTGGGCTCGCCCGAGCGCTTCCGCCGCGTGGCCGTACTCGCTGACCGGCCAGGTCTCTCCCGGCTCGCCATCGATCCACTGCAGCAATAGGACCGCATCGATACCTGTGACGTCTGCTCCGAGGCAGGCCGGAGCACGGATGCCACTCCCGTAGTAGGCACCTGGTAGGTCGTGCTGGTACGCCAACGGCTCCCGGCACCAGTAGGTCCACCGGCGCGGATCGTGATCGCCGACCGTCCAGTGCGCGTCCCACGGTGTACTGCCGTGGCTGCGATCCGAGCAGGTGTACTTCAGGACGGCCAGCTGACCCGCACGCGTGCGGACTCGCCACACCTCAGGGCTGAGCCAGCGGTTGTGGGGCAACTCATCGGCAGTGACTTCTGCAGCGTCGGTCCCGACACGCTCCAGCAACTCCCCGAGCGTCGCAAGCACCCCAGCAGCTTGTCCTGCCGGTAGCCGGACCGCAACTTGCTAGCGAGCAACAGGCAGCTTCGCGCATCAGCGAAGAGACTGGCGCCGGCTCGATGCCATGCGCGCGAAGAGATGCTGGCCAGCTTGGCCGGATCAAGCACGGGCTGGCCGGCGTACTCAATGCCGCCACGAGTGGCGATCTCTTGGGCGAGACCTACGAGCCCGTCATCGGCTCGATCGCTCTGCTACTTCGCGCCTGTGCTGAGGACAGCAGCATCCGGGCCGGTCACGATCCCGACGACGTGCTGCTGATACCTGGGCTTCCTCTGGCAGATCGAGTCCGGCCCCGGGGCCGAAGCTAGTGCGGCTCGGGGCCGTTCGCCCGTTCGCTGCTGAGGATCCCGCCGGTGTTGCGAGGACGCTTGACCGGCGCCCGCTGAGTGCGGCAGCAAGCAAGGTCCGGAGGAGATCTGCTCAAGCACGACCTCGATCATGGAACTGGCGGGAGAATCAGCTCGCATCCGAACTGTCGGCAGCGCGGACTACGGTGACCTTGTGACCGACGCACACACCAGGATCGACAGTCTGAAAGAGGACATCCGCCAGATTGGCTACACTGTCCTCGATCTTCAGGCAAAGGCAGCGGCTCACGACTCCAAGCTTGAGCAAGTGCTAGCCATACAACTGGCCCATGGAGTGCGTTTTGACCACATAGACGCGCGGCTGGACCGGGTTGACCCTCGGCTCGAGGGCATAGGCACCCGGCTCGACGGCCTCGACACCCAGCTCCACGGCATGGGCACCCAGCTCGACGGTTTGGAATCTGGGCTCGACGCTCGGTTCGCGAGCCAGGACAGCAGATTCGATCGAGTCGACGCCCTGCTAGCTGAGGTCCTCTCCCGGCTGTCAAGGCGACAGCAGTAGTTTGCGGTTCCGCTGGAGCACGGATATATAGCGCGGACGGCCCGCAGCAGGGGCGATCGCTAAACTACAACCGCGTAATCCGCATCGCGTGGAGGCCGGAGTTTCAGGCAACCTCCGCCATCGCCTGTGCGAATTGTGCCTGGTACAACCGCGCGTAGGCGCCGTCGGCAGCCAGCAGTTCAGTGTGCGTTCCCTGCTCGACGATCTTGCCTTCCTCCATCACCAGGATCACGTCGGCGTCCCGGATCGTCGACAGCCGGTGCGCGATCACGAAGCTGGTGCGGCCTTCCCGTAGCGAGGCCATAGCGTGCTGGATGAGTACCTCGGTCCGGGTGTCTACCGAGCTGGTCGCCTCGTCCAGGATGAGCACGGCAGGCCGGGCCAGGAAGGCACGGGCGATGGTGATCAGTTGTCGCTCCCCCGCGCTCACGTTCGTGCCGTCTTCGTCCAGCACGGTGTCATACCCGTCCTGCAGGGTCCGCACGAACCGATCGACGTAGGTCGCCTTAGCCGCCTCAACCACCTGCTGGTGCGACGCGCCGAAGGATCCGTATGCGATGTTCTCCTCGATCGTTCCGCCGAAGAGCCAGGCATCCTGCAGCACCATGCCCGTCAGCCCGCGCAGGTCCGCGCGGCTCATCGCAGCGGTGTCGACGCCGTCGAGCAGGATCTTGCCCGAGTCGATCTCGTAGAACCGCATCAGCAGGTTGACCAGCGTCGTCTTGCCAGCCCCGGTGGGGCCGACGATCGCCACGGTCTGTCCTGGCTCGACGCTGAGCGACACATGCTCGATCAGCGGCCGGTCCGGTGTGTACCGGAAAGACACGTCGACGAACTCCACCTTGCCGCGGACACCGGCAGCGCCGTTGAGGCTGGTGGTCACAGATTCGACCTGGCCAGGCCGGCCCGCAGTGCCCGTCGCCGCAGCCGCCGGCACCGCCGCGGCGAGGCCGGCTGGCTGCGCCGGCTCGGCGGCGTCTGGCTCCTGCTCGGGCGCGTCGAGCAGCGCGAAGACCCGCTCTGCCGACGCGACGCTTGACTGCAGCAGGTTGGCCATACTGGCGACCTGAGTGAGCGGCTGGCTGAACTGCCGGGAGTACTGGATGAAGGCGGTGACCGCGCCGAGCGTCAGCGATCCACCAGCGATCAGCAGGCCGCCGACGACGGCCACCAGCACGTAGTTCAGGTTCGAGACGAACATCATGACCGGCTGGATCGTGCCGGAGATGAACTGCGCGCGGTAGCTGGCGTTGTACAGCGCCTCGTTCTGCTCGGTGAAGGTCTGCATCGCCTCCTCGCGCTGCCCGAACGCGGCGACCAGCGCGTGCCCGGTGTACATCTCCTCGATGTGGCCGTTCAGCTTCCCGGTGAACTTCCACTGGTTGATGAACTGCGGCTGGGCCCGCTGGGCGATCTTGCGCATCGCTACGGCGGAGGCTGGCACAGTGACCAGCGCGATCAGGGCCAGCTCCCAGGACACGACGAACATCAGCGTCAGCACGCCCACGATGGTGAGCAGCGAAGTGACCAGCTGGCTCAGCGTCTGCTGCACCGACTGCTGAAGGTTGTCGATATCGTTCGTGACGCGGCTGAGGATCTCGCCGCGCGGCTGCCGGTCGAAGTAACGCAGCGGCAGCCTGGACAGCTTGGCTTGGACCTGCTCCCGCAGCGAGTACACCGCGCGCGCCACCATCGTGGCGGTGATCCGGCCTTGGAACAGCGCGCACAACGAACTGCCCACGTTCAGCGCAACCACGACCGCCAGGATCTGCCCGACGTGGTTGAAGTCCGTGCCGCGGTGGGAGACGAACCCGTAGAAGATGACGTTGATCGCCTCGCCGAGCATCCGCGGGCCGAGCACTGCCAGCGTCACGCTGGCGACGGCGAAGCTCAGCGCGAGGATCATCAGCAGCCGGTGCGGCATGAGCAGGCCAAGCAACCGTCGGCTCGAGCCCTTGAAATCGAGCGCCTTCTCCGTGGACATGCCGCCCATGAAGCGCGCCGGACCGCCCATGGTCGCAGCAGGGCCCGGCCCGCGCTTGGGCGTGGCCCGCTCCCCTGTGCCGAGCGCCTGCCCAGCATCGGCTGTCGGATCAGCGCCAGGCTGCAGCCCCGCCGTACCGGCCGGCACGTTCGAGGCGACCGCAGCGCCCGACCCTGCCGGACTGTCCGATCCGTTCGGCCCGTTCGGCCCGCTCGCCCCGTTCGACCCGGCCGGCATGCTCGACCCGTCTCGCTTCGGTCCCCCGCTCACGCCGCGGCCTCCTGCTCTGTCAGCTGGGATAGGACGATCTCCCGGTAGGTGTCGCTGGAGTCCATCAGCTCCGAATGCGTGCCGCGCGCGACGATCCGGCCGCCGTCCAGTACCAGGATCTGGTCTGCGTGCCGGATGGTACTGACCCGCTGCGCGACGATGATCATGGTCGCACCGGTGACCTCCGTCGCCAGGGCAGACCGCAGGCGTGCGTCCGTCGCGTAGTCCAGCGCTGAGAACGAGTCGTCGAACAGGTAGATCTGCGGCTCGTGGACCAGGGCCCTGGCGATCGCCAGCCGCTGGCGCTGCCCGCCGGACACGTTCGTGCCGCCCTGAGCGATCCTGCTGTCCAGCCCGTCAGGCATCCGCTCGACGAAGTCGCGGGCCTGGGCGATGTCCAGCGCCCGCCACAGCTCCTCGTCGGTCGCCTGCTGATTGCCGTAGCGCAGGTTCGTCGCCACCGTGCCGGAGAACAGATACGGTTTTTGCGGCACCAGGCCGACCGCCGCGGACACCGCTGCCGGGTCGAGCGCGCGCACGTCGGTTCCGGCGATCAGCACCGCACCCGAGGTCACGTCGATAAGTCGCGGGATCAGGTTGACCAGCGTGGTCTTGCCGCTGCCGGTTCCGCCGATGATTGCCGTGGTCTGACCGGGCAGTGCGGTGAACGAGATGTCATGCAGCACTGGCTGCTCAGCACCGGGATACCGGAACTCGACTGCGCGGAACTCCAGCCGCCCAGCCGGGCCGGTTGCGGGCACTGGACTGACCGGTGCGGCCAGCCCCGGCTCCGTGTCGGTAACCTCCATGATCCGCTCCGCGCTGACCTCAGCCCGCGGTACCAGCATGAACATGAAGGTCGCCATCATCACCGACATCAGGATCTGGGCCAGGTAGGTGATGAACGCGGTCAGTGATCCGATCTGCATGGTGCCGTCCTGGATTAGATGGCCGCCGAACCAGACCACCGCCACGGTCGACAGGTTCAGCACCAGCATCACCGAAGGGAACATCATCGCCATCAGCTTGCCGGCGCCGAGCGCAGACTCGAACAACTCGGTGCTCGCACCCGCGAACCGGTCCCGCTCCTGCGGCTCGCGCACGAAAGCGCGGATGACCCGGACGCCGGTGATCTGCTCCCTGAGCACCCGGTTGATGTTGTCAAGGCGCTCCTGCATCTGCCGGAAGAGCGGCCGCATTCGGGCGATGATCAATGACACGATCACGCCCAGCAACGGCACCGCGACCAGCAGCAGCGACGACAGCCGCACGTCCTGGTTAAGTGCCAGGATGATGCCGCCGATGCACATGATCGGCGCGGACAGCAGCAGCGTGAACGTCATGATCGCCAGCATCTGAACTTGCTGGACGTCGTTAGTCGTGCGCGTGATGAGCGACGGCGTGCCGAGGTGATTGACCTCCCGGTCGGAGAACCTCAGCACATGACTGAAGATCCCGTGCCGCACGTCGCGGCCGAGCGCCATCGCGACCTTCGCGCCGAAGTAGACCGCACCTACCGCGCACAAGATCTGCACCAGCGTGATCCCCAGCATCACCCCGCCGACTCTGAGGATGTAGTGCGTGTTATCGGGGATCACGCCCCTGTCGATGATGTCGGCATTGAGCGTCGGCAGGAACAACGTGGCAAGCGTCTGCGCCAGTTGCAGCAGCAGTACGAGCGACAGCGGCTTGCGGTACGGGCGCAGGTACTCGCGCAGCAATCGGATCAGCACCGGGGGCTCTCTTAAAAGATCGGATTTTAAAGATCGTGGGCGGGAACGGGGTAGTCACTGGAACCGCAGCAGGTCAGGCCGCGGACTGCTAGCCAGAATCGGCAAGTTCAGTCTCAGCAGGCAGAACGCCGCGCATCCCGTCGGCGAACTGCCGCAGCGACTGTCGCATCAGCGGCACGAGCGGCACCGGCGGATCGGAGCGCAGCCAGCGCTCTATCGCCGCCTGCATTGCCGCGGTGACAGCGCCGGCCATGATGCGGGGGAACATGTCGGTCTCCGGGCTGGTACCTAGGCGCTCGGCGATCGCCTCGGCAAGGTGGTACTGCGCCAGGCCCTGGACTTTCAGGTACTCCCCGATCAGCGCCGGCGTCGTGACGACCAGCCGGATCCCTGCGATCCACGCCTTGTCGGGAGTATGGCTGGCAGGGCCGAACTGGGACAGCACCGCCTGTGTCACCGACTCCCACAGCGGCTCGCCCGCCGGGCGGGCGCGCAGAGCCTGGCCGATCCGCATCGCCCGGTCCTGCTGCAACGCGCAGATCGCCTCGTACTTGCTGGCGAAGTAGTTGTTGAAGGTACGAGGCGAGACTCCGGCCGCCTCGGCGATGTCCTCGACCAGGACGTTGTCCAGACCGCGGTCGACGGCCAGCCGCATCGCCGCCTCGCTCAGCGACTGCCTGGTCGCTACCTTCTTGCGTTCCCGCAGGCCTGCTGTCTCGTGCGCGCTGGCCAGCGGCTGCCGGGCAAGATGCTCGACCGCGCTCGTTATCGCTTCTGCTGCCGTCACGGCAGTTAGCATACCGAAACTTTCGTGACGCGCAAATTTGCCGAACACGAAAATCGATTGACACCACCAAAGGCATGTGCATGCGCGCGGCCACTGGCATTATGTGCGCATGCGCGGACGGACAAAGACCGACTGGTGGGGCGTCGTCCTCGAAGCGCCCGACGGACTGGAGCTGGCCAGCTTCTACTCCCGGCTGTTCGGCTGGGACATCGCTAAGCAGGATCCGGGCGGCGCGGCAATTCAGGTGCCGGGCACCTCGTCCTACCTGGCCTTCCAGTCAGCGCCGGACTACGTGCCGCCGGTGTGGCCAGCTACTGACGGCCGTCAGCAAATGATGATGCATATCGATGTCGCCGTCGACGATCTGGACGCCGCGGTCGCGGCCGCGGTCGAACTCGGCGCCGCCGTACATGTGCATCAGCCGCAGGAAGATGTGCGGGTGCTCCTCGATCCGGCCGGCCATCCCTTCTGCCTGTACCTCGACCACGACTAGCCTCGCGGCGGCGTGGCAGGTGCGCGCCCTCCGCCGCCGCGAACCTGCCACCGGAGCGGTCACCGGCTGGCGCTGCGCTACCCAGCCCTGTCCGCCGCACTTAGCACGCGAAACGGCCCTTCTCGCCAGTGGTTATATGACGCTATGCCAGATTTGCAGGGGCCGTTTCGAATGCTAAGTCGCCGAAGGGGCGCCTCTCGGCAGTCGCTTTGTCCTTTCTGTCACGGTGCGGGGACGACCAGCGGGTCGGTGGCCAGGCTCTCGTCACCTTCTAGCAGCGCGGGTGCTCGTTCCAGCGCTCCTGGCCTCAGCACGCCGAGTATCAGCGCATAGGCGACGCCGAGCGCAATCAGGCCGAGCGTCAGCCACGGCAGGATGTTGTACGGGCTCGGCTGGCCTGGCCGCAGGTCACCCCAGATCGGCACGGCCAGTACCGCAGCGCCGATGACCGGCACGACGACCCAGAGCCAGATGTTCTTGTGGATGCCACGGGCACGGAACCTCGCCCATTCCACGATCAGCGCCACGTTAGCCATCAGGTACATGATGATCAGCCCGAGGATGCCGTAGGTGCCGAGGAATCCGGAGGCCGATGCGGGCGTGGTGAACGCTGTCGCCACGACCCCGATCAGGATGCTCGGCGCGACGAAGGCCACCGCCGCGGCGGCCGGCGTCCGGAATCGGGGATTGATCGCGGCGAGCGCGCCGCTCCAAAGCCCGCCGCGCGCGCCAGCGAAGATAACTCGCGAGGTCTGCGTGTTCGCCGCGACGTAGGAACTCGTCACGCTGGACAGGAAAATCCAGGTGACCAGCGGCGCGACGAACGGGATGAAGGCCTTGGCGGCAGTGTGGAACGGGTTGGGATCAGCAGCGAGCGTGCCCGCGTGACCGACGCCGAACGCCGTCACGAGCGCATAGGAGCCGAGCACGTAGATGATGCCGCTGATGACGACCGCCCCGATGACTGCGACCGGGACGGTGCGCCGGGGGTTTCGGGTTTCTTCGGCGAGCGGCGCGGCCGCCTCGAATCCGCCGAATGCCAGCACCGCCAGGCTGAACGCCAGCAGGACGTCCGTCGAGTGCCCGCTAGGCCAGCTGAATGGCGTGCTGGACAAGCCGCTGGCACCGCCACGCACGAGGATGGTCAGGCTCATCGCCAGGAGCAGCAGCACCTCGAAGACGTAGAGCACGACCGTGATCCGAACGCCGAACTTGAGTCCGACCACCACCGGCGCGACTACCAGCGCGCCGTACACGATCGTGGTCAGCTGCGTGATCCCCCAGATGTGCGGATCGCCGAACACGTTCTGCACGATGTAGCTACCGACGAAGATGTAGATGCCGCCGAACGCGATGATGTAACCGAGAATGGTGATCACGCCGATGGCGACCGCCACCTTAGTGCCGATCGCGCGGGTGATGTAGGTGATGAACGACCCGGCGCTCGGGTACACGCCGGCGAACTGGGCCAGGCTGCTTGCCGTTGCGACCATCCCGACCATGCTGATCAGGAAGATCAGCGGCGCCGATGCCCCGGCCAGCGCGACCATGACGCCGGTGGTGAAGAACAGGTTGAAGGCCGGCGCCACCTGCGCGACGCCGGGCATGATCACGCCGAACAGGCCGATCTGGCCGCGTTCCAGCGACTGGCTGGCTTGTGCTGTGGTGGCCATGGCTAGCCCTTTCCGTGCCGTCGGACGAAGTCGAGGAACGTCTTGTTGAACTCAGCCGGGTGTTCCCAGCAGCAGCCGTGGCCGCCTTTCGTGGTGGCCCACTCCGAGCCGGGGATCGCATCGTGGATGCGGCGGGACAGCGAGACCGGGATGAGGATGTCCTCTTCGCCGGCCAGTACCAGCGCGGGCACGGAGATCTGGTCGAGCCTGCTGGTGGTGTCGTGCTCCTGGATCACGGCGAGCTGCGCCAGGTATGCGTGCACCGGCTGGTCCAGGTAGCGCATTGCCGTCTCGAACTCGGCGAGTTCGCTGCCCCGTTCTTCGAAGAACGGGACTGTGAAGGCCCACAGCGTGACGTCGCGCATGACGAACGGCACGCCTAGTACGGGCGCCATATCCGCCCACATGGCAAACATCCGGGAGCAGAACGGGCCCGGAGCTGCGTACGTGCACGCGAAGGTGACCGAGCGCAGATCAGCCGGATAGCTGAGCGCGTACTCCTGTGCGATCATGCCGCCCATCGACACGCCCATGAGGTGGAAGTCGGTCAGGCCGAGCGAATCGGCGAGCGCTTTGGCGTCATCGGCGAGCTGGCGGCTCGAGTACGGGCCGGCGGGCTTGGCGCTCGCGCCGATTCCCCGGTTGTCGAACCGCAGGACCCGGTAGCCCGCCGCGAGGAAATCAGCGACCTGGAGCTCCCAGGTCGTCAGGTCGTCCGCAAGCCCGTTGATCAGGACGATGGTCTCGTCGCCATCGCCCTCCAGCCGGTAGTTCAGCTCGATCCCGTTAACTGTTGCCACGGCCATTCAGGTCTCCTTCGGCTCGAAGTCGGATTCGGGCATGCAGCTCCCGGAGCATGTCCTCAGTCAGGGAGAAGTGCTCGGCGGCACGCTGAGCGGCGACCTCGGCGTCGCCGGCTATCACTGCCGCGGCGAGCGACGGATGCTGGTGCAGCGCCCGGCGCCGGACTTCCGGCGTGTATGGCTCGGCGTCGAAGCCAAGGCTGATCTCACGCCTGCTTTGCGCGCTGAGCTCCGCGAGCCGGGCATTGTGCGTTGCCTGGGCGATTGCCTTGTGCAGCGCGTGGTCGGCAAGCCGGGACTCGTCGCGGTCGGCTGCGTCGGAGTAGTCCTCCACCGCTCGCCGGATGCGGCCGATGTCGCGTTCATCGCGGCGCTGCGCGGCGGTCCTCGCGATCATTTGCTCCACTAGACCGCGGAAGTCCAGCAGCTCGGTCAGGTCAGCCCACACCGGTCCGAGCGTCCGGGCGATCATGTCGTCAAAGTCGGGGCCGCGGTCGGCGCGCACGAAAGTTCCGCCGCCGCGGCCGCGCCTGGTCGTCACGTACCCGGACGCCTGCAGTCGTTGCAGCGCCTCGCGAACTGTAGTGCGGCTCACTTCGAGCATGCTGGCGAGCTCGCGCTCGGTGGGAAGGCGCTGGTCTGGAACGAACTCACCGAGCGCGATCGCGGTCACGATCCGCTCGGCTATCCGCTCCCCCGCCGTGCGGAGCGTGATCGGCGTGAGCAGCGTGCCGAACGGCTCGCTCACCGCGCTCTCGGTCACTGGTGCCATGCCGCCCGCTCCGGAGGACTAAAGGACTGATCTATAGACCAATTATTCGGCGCGGGGCCCCGGAGGTCAACGGCAACTGTCGAAATGGGCGCTGACCAGCCACGGCCGGACGGTGCGCTGGGATCGAGGTTCCTTCCGGGAGTATGCGGCGGACACCGGGACTGCTCGCACGCGAGGATCAAGGCGGGCCTATAGCGGCGCGGCGAGACGCGGCCGCCCCGCCGCAACACCATTTCACTGCTAGCGAATTTGCGACATTATGGTCTGCACCTGGGTCTACGCACTCGCGGTGTCGGAAATTCGCTAGCCAGCAGGTGGCCGTCGGCCCATGCTGGACTACATGACCGAGGACCGGATCCACACTGACCCGGAGCGCTGCGTCCGCGCCGTCCAGTCTAAGGACGCGCGCTTCGACGGCTGGTTCTTCACCGCCGTGCTGACGACCGGGATTTACTGCCGGCCAAGCTGCCCGGTCGTGCCACCCAAGCCGGAGAACATGCGCTTCTTCCCCAGCGCCGCCGCGGCTCAGCAGGGTGGCTTCCGGGCCTGCAAGCGTTGCAGGCCCGACGCCAGCCCTGGCTCGCCGGAATGGGATGTGCGCGCAGATGTCGTCGCCCGGGCCATGCGTCTCATCGCCGAC
>Ga0335073_10011042_pt1 | contig 12692 bp, 15 predicted proteins | sample Lox_Sample_22_FD_207093 | JGI IMG/M metagenome (GOLD analysis project Ga0335073, IMG submission 207093) | Soil microbial communities from Loxahatchee National Wildlife Refuge, Florida, United States - Lox_Sample_2.2 | ecosystem: Environmental > Terrestrial > Soil > Wetlands | place: USA...
TATAAATAACGTGATTGCGGCGTCCGGAGTTCGGTTCCCCCCGCTTCAACTACCGCAGGGCCCCACATTGCGAAATTTCAATTTCTAATCGCCCTGCCCCTCTTTCTGCAACTGTTGTTTAAACATACACTCAGACCTTGTCGTAAAAACTGTCGATGGCATACAAAACAGTTGCGGTACTCGGTGCTTCCGGGTTGCTTGGAAAGCCTGTCGTAAAACAATTGGCCGATGCTGGATTTGATCTTGTTCTCGGTTCTCGAGACTCGTCTAAACTTGAATCGGCCTTTCCCGGTCTCAAGGCCAAATTCGTCCAAGCTGAGGCTTCGGACTCAAAAGCATTAGAAGAAGCTTTCAGCGGTACAGATTGAGTATTACAGAGCCTAATTGTGGTAGGAGTCGACGCCGTTGTGTCTCTGGTCGGTGCTCCTGCCCTTACGCAACAAAAACAATTCATCGATGCTGCCGTTGCTGCAGGTGTGAAACGTTTCATCCCCAGTGAATTTGGCTGTGACACCCAAGCTCCTTATCTGTAATTGGTATTATTCTGGATCACTCTAATAGATAGTGCGGGCGAATTGATTTTCCAAGCTAAGCGTGACACCGCGAGCTATCTCAAAGATTTGGCGGCTGCCGGCAAGATCACCTATACCTTGGTCGCAACTGGTCTCTTTTTCGACAACGACTTGCCCTACCCTGTTGGTGGCATCAACTTTAAAGAGGGAAAGGCTTCTGTTCCCGGAACTGGCAAGGAACTCATTGGGATCACTTCCCGTGACGACATCGGACGGTATGTCGCTGCAATCCTCAAGCACCCAGAGGCCACAGAGAATACGGTAGTTCGTGTCTCTGGAGAAACGACTACCGCTGATACACTTATCGAGAAGTACGAAAAGAAGCTTGGCAAGAAGTTCGATGTGTCTTATAGATCTGCGGAAGAGCTTGACCGAATCGCACAGGAAGGCCTTAAGAGCGGAAACTTGGGTGCCTATTTTAGTAATAGAATCCCTCTCTTTATGGCAACAGGGGTTCGTTCCTTTACATCTGACTAAACTAACAGCCTTGTAGAGACTACAAATTGACAAGCCTACTGAAGGATATTCTAATAAGCTGGACAATGACAGGTTTCCCGAAGTCAAACCTGAAAGCGCAGATGTGATCATTGGCAGACTCTAAACTCATCAGCCTGGATGCTTCAGATATTTAGAATTTTGTGAGATTGACTGTAGTATGTAGACTTTTGTGAGTGTGTAGTTAGGGAGAAATGAGTTACCAGGTGATGTATTCATTCTGTGTTCAAAAGTTGATGCGTCAAGACTGCCATCGACAGTTTTCCTTTCAGAATTGATGAACACTTGAGGGGGTCTTTCTCATGACATACTTCTTTGTTGGCCAAATTGAGTGACTAAAGAACATATCAATCACCTGGTATAATACAAATAAGATACAAATCCCCAAAGACAAACGCTCTAAATGTTCCGCCCGCAGCCAATTTCTTCAACCCGTTCGATACTATCTTACACATTCCTGTCTCCAAATCATTCAAATGATATGATACACTAACTAATCATGCCGTCCCTCTGATGACTCCATTCCCTTTCATTTGCCCTTTCCTTTTTTCAAAAATGCAGGAGGCCAAACAGCATCAAGTACTCTCTTTGGCGGACTCGAACTACTCTCTTCATCAAGTCCGTACTGTCTCCTCGATGAGGCCTTTTTAGAAATGCGAATTGCGGACGGAGTTCGCTGATGATGATTTTGCATATTTACTTCTGTTAGACGAGGACTCATTTCCTCTTCGCCGATTTCACCTTCGGAGAGGTCTGACTCCTCCCTCTCGACTGCACTTTCCATCAAGCTCGTCGTTCGCTCTTCCAGTTGAATACAAGCTGCATTAAAAGCTCTTGTCGCTTCATTTAGTTTGGATAGATCGACCGATCGGGGTTTCTTTTCGGGAGTCGATGTTATCGGAAGAAATGCTTTGTTCCATAATTTAACCAAACCAGCCAATTCTCTAGGTTGATCAATCAAAAAAGGAAGAGTTGGGATTCCTTCTTGACTAAGTGGGTCGAGTCTCGATCTCACTAGAGCAGGTCCACTATATTGAGCAACCTGTCGCGGCCCAGTTACATATGTCGTGTCACAAATCTGATCGATATAATCAGTGAATTGATCCTCATATTCCGCGCTCAAGGTTGCCATCTTCAGAATCCACTTTTCCTTCCCTCCAAATCCGCTCATATTAGCAACGCCCTGAAGACCTTTCGATATTAACAGCAGCGTACGTCTTGTTGAATCATCTGGTAACTCACGAACAATGCCGAATAAATGTGGATTCAAACATGCTGGCATGAAAAATCGAAGGAAAATGAATGCCGAGATGCAAGTATATTTTGCAAAGGTGATAGTTGGAACGTTCCCTGCAGATTCGACTACCTTGGTCCGAATCTTGGAGAATATTATCTTGAATTCAGGCGGACAGGATGCAGCGGAGGTGAGAATCCGGTCCAAGATTTCTCGGGTATGTCTTAAGAGACGTGTCCAATTCTCATCGATGTCCTCTCCTGGCTTCAAATGAGCAGGATCCACTTCGCATGATTCGAGATGAGCGTTGGCGACAACATGACGGACATATGGACCAATTGTCTCTTCAAGGTACTCACCCCCTACTTTCTCCATGAATTTCATGATAGCTTTTGTGAACAAGCTGTTTGCGCGGAAGAGAGTTCTGGTTGCTTCTTGTTTGAGCGCTTGTTGGAGATGTTCCTCGGCGCCTTCTGATGCAGTGTCGGAAGGTACTAAAGGAGGAGATGTCATTCTGGCGAAATGGTTTGTGATTTCCTCGTTCGCGAGGAAAACGAGCCATTCGGCAGCTGCATGGTCCGCTAAGAAAATGTGCAATAGTCGATCGCTAAGTTCCTCCAAATCCTGAACGTTGTGTGCAATGTCGAGGGTTATGCGGTTGTTAAAATCTAGCAGCAACTGCATGTTAGTCAGGACGACGGAGACAGCCACCTTTCTGATTTCAGTATAATCTCGACTCATCAGAATTATATGCTCTTCCAACTTGAATTTGATATCTAACTCTCCTACACGTTCCACAGTGAGCATATCAGGCGCCGCCCAGACGGCAGGAATCCATTCCTGATTGAGAGTGCCTAGTTCCACATCACCGATCTGCAGAGAAGCCTTGGCATAAAATAAATCTCTATGCCGTCGAGAACACCGAAGTAAAATGTAAACTTCCTCAACATGGTCAGGAAATTCAATGATTTGAAAATCTTCCATCCAAAGAGGTGAATAAGTCCCTTTCTTGATCGAGGTTCGTCCTCTAATTTCTCCACTCAGGATAATTTCACAGTGTGAATCCATCTCCTTTTCCCGAATATATTCTCCGTGACTTGCAGGTGCACGTAACCTTCTTCCCTGTACAACTCTCAACCATAACGATCGATGACATCGGAAGGCGTCAAGCGGATCGACGGAAGGTGGACCATATATTTCTGGAATTGCGAAGCACCGTAAAAGTACAAACCATACCTCTAATTCGGTTCTCGTTTCCAGACTTAGAAAGAGCGGCATTTTTCGCATTTCGTAGGATTTTGCGCCTTCTTCGCGGAACGATGCATGTATTACGAAGGCGTAGCGAGAGGATGAAAGGGATGGATCGAGGATTTGAATTGCGGAACGGGAGAGACCGTAGAGATGGATCCGATATAGTAGGTCTTCTTTGTCTCCTCTTTGGTGTCCCTGATGTTGGAGTTGCTTAGTTGCAGATGGTACAGCTTCAAAGATGCGTAGCATGCCGTTGTCTTTGAGATGACAATTGACTCTGCGCGATGGAAGTAAGACCATTGGTCCAAGCTTCACATCAAGTACTCTTCTCGGTGGTGTCGCAGTTTCAGGTGACGATGGTGGATTTGACTAGCAATCAGCAAACATCGACTAAAGTGGGAAAACGGTATTCGATTCCAAACTCTTCAAAGAGCGAGTTGACGGACTTCTCGTGACAGATCTCCATTTATACAGCGCAGCAAACCATTTATCGACATCTGACATTGGCGGCTTTAGGATTATTCTAGTTTCTGGAGTGGTTGAATCGGATGTTGTAGAAGCGGATAGTCGAATATCAAGTACTGTTCGTCCATCTTCAGTATGTACTTTATCCACTCGACATCCTCTTAAATCCGAAATTATTTGTTGAGATCCTTCTGTTCCGTAATGCCGATTCAACGTATTTGTAGGTGCATCTATGTACAGAATTCCACTAAATAATCAGTTCCACAGCCTCAGACAACTAGATAGGGTATTCGGCTAGAGACGGAATAGTTTTAGCGGGAGGGAGTACCTTTCCCAAGGACCTGGAAAGATTTTATAATCTGCCAATCCATCCATTTGCCCATTTAATTTCTGAGTGAGGGACAAGAATTGAGCTACATCCGGCTCCGGGGAAGACTGATGAGGTCGAGATGAAGTTGATGACATGGATGTTAGTGATGGAATTTCCTGAGCAGCACGAAATGCAGATGGAGGTATTTGTCGAGGTGTATACCGCCTTCGGGCATTTTTGCGAGGGGTATTTGTACCAGGAGTACTATGATTAATATTATGGGATGGTGAAGTAGGAGTGGCGAGAGCTGGATTGGTTGGGGTATCAATGTCGCCAGCGACAGGCGAGGAAGGAGAAGGAGACGAAGGAGTGGAGAAAGTCGAAGAGTGCGCTTGTGGAGAGGTTGTGTTGGAGACTGTGGGAGAGGCTTTTGTAGACAGAGGGCTCAGAAGCCTTGATGAACTTGGCCGTTGTGGTAGCGATTGTGCTGTTGCAGCTGGTATTCTTCCTCCTTCTCCTTGATTGTCCGAAGATGACGATGACTTCGAACGAGGCCGTGCTCCCGGTATTAGTTTGGAAGGAGTTGGCATTTCCCCTCCTCTGCTGAAGAAGAGAAGGAAGAAATGAGAAAAGGAAAGGAACCGGGAGAGGATGAGGATGGAAGGACAGCCAAGGACGGTAGCCGGGGATATTGGGTGATTGTGAGGTACTCACTCGCTTGGGAAGTGTGCCTGTGCAACAATCAAACTCAAATCGAAATCAAATAATCACTGCGAAAAAAATTTCCCCACCCCCTGGCAAATCCAAAACGAATTGCAACTCAAAGCCAAAAGAAAATTGCGTCGGGTGCAAATCCAAGATTGACGGGGAAAATTTATTTTCGCTCTTGTCAGACCCTCATGCTGTAAATTCGCATACATTCAATTGACTGCGAGTCCTACAGGAGGCTATTCTGAATCACAAATTTCTCCAAGCTCCTTGCCCATGAGTTCTGCATCATCTAGTAATCCGGTAAGGAGTTTGCTCTCTTCCTTGGTAAGACCAGACAACTTCTCCAAAGTCTTGTTTATCTTAATATTTTTAATATACCACTCATTAGCTTGAGCTGTAATCGTCTCTGCCCATTCATCTCCCCCTAAAATCTTGGCCTCTGTCTCGATCTCAGTCAACTCCTCTTTCAACTCTGCTTCTGCGACTGCAAGTTCTTGTAAGCTGCACTTTGCCAGAAATCCTCTTTTATATAATCTTTGGGCGGCAGCATTGCTTCTCCGTAACTCATATAATCGTGAGACAGCTTCGGCTGCTCTCCTGAAAAGCGCAGCCTTTAAGAGATTTCCTGGACAAGGAGGGTCTTCTAACCCATGGAGAGTGAAGTAAACTTTCCGTGCCGGGTAGTCTGTAAACCAAGGCTCCAGAGGAGGAGCCGCTGCTTCTCGAGCATGCCAGTGTTTGATGATGGTAAGTACAACCACACAAACGGCCGCTGGAAGAAGGAGAGCTATAATCGTTAGTAGTGAGTTTGAAAATGACATGATGAGTGACTGTTGAATTGTTCCCTTTCTTCCGCCTGCTTCATATTTGAGATGAACGAAAGTCTCAGATTGAAACTTGAGTGATTAAGTGTTCTTCTGAGACCTTAATCGCCTTCTTTCGTTTAGATCGATCACCGTATGATACTGTGAAATGGCTTCAACTTCACGGGCTCCTGTTACACCAGAGTCTGGAGGGAAAAACCATATGGCAGCATTGGAATCCACGACCGACAGTGAACCATCTGCAATTGCGGCAATGAAACCCCTGAAAGGAAGGTTTGTCCACGTTTCAAGAGCCATATTTCCACTAACTTTAGTCCGTTTGGATTCAATAAAATTGGGAATCGAGGACTTTATGAGGACTTTGGGATTGTGTAATTCTACCCATGGTCGCTTAAAAGGGGACTGAGACTTGACTTTGGAATGTAGTTGTAATAATTTGCCTTGACTTTCTGACGAGGATGTGGATTAATCGAGCCAAGTTCAACATCCCATGAAGATGATACTACTGCTCCTGAAGTTGAGCAGTAAGATAGAGGTGCTAAACGGAGAGAAGTTGAAGAATTGAAGAAAGCGCAACAAGAAAATCTAGGTGTAGCCAAATCTACAAGCAGCTCGTTCGACAGCAAAAGTATGTACATATGTATGAAATGAATTTGAGTGAAGTGCAATCGAGGTGCTAAATAGTTTGGTTAGGTTCCCAACCTTCGCTATTTATATATTTACACCGAAATATTTACATAAAATACCGGATGTAGCTGTGAAAATGCACCTAAAATTTACATTTTCTCAGACTTTTCGATGAGCCCTCACTAATTGCACATTACTAGTAATACTGGATGAATTGACTGTCAACTTCGAGATTTGGTAGGCTTTTGAGGGAGAATGATATATGGGAATTTCACCGGTGGGCTGGATATTCATGAGAAGTTGGCGGGGGTGCCAAATTGATGAGGGAATTAGCGGGGTCAACAATCTACTGGACGCAGTAAATTTCGAAATTCCTTAAATATCTTTGTCTGCTGCGTAACTCTTGTTTGGTGATTTCAACTCTCGGACAAGAATAACCTCTCGTCCGCGTTGTCCTTCCGGACTACCCAGTATCTCTCTCCTAGTGAGTGGAGTGTTGCTACTCCTCCTACCGAATGTTCCTCATCAAGTCCGGTGTCTTTTTACACTGCTCGACTAAGAGAATATGACTGCCTGGACCATATCATTCCTCCTCGTCACCCTCGTCGAGGGGTTGATCATCACAGCCTTCGAGAGGTGAGAAATGCTTTGGTAGCTGCAAGGAACACGGGACTGATATTCTTTAGTTATGTGTTCGCCGAATATGCAATCAGTCTTCCGGAGAACACTCTGTCCAACCCCGCATACAGGTAACTCTCCGGCGTTCCCAGCTGACATCATGACAGGACTATACCGACGTATCTAGCCCTCTTCATATTCGCCTTCTTCTTCGCCCTCGCTATGTCCTGGGATGCCATACGACTGCATAATACAATCCAGGTTCTCCACCTTCGTCGTTTCCGATTGTTGATACATGTAGATACTTGGCTTGATCTTTTTCCAGGGCGCCATGTTGATTTACTCAGCAATTCAAATCGAGCAGATCCGGGACTCTATTCTGGCGACACAATTGATCTCTGCTCTTGATTTTGACCCTTGGCCCAGTAATTTCTCCAATCCTGTTTGCTATGTTCTATTTGACTGACTCAATACTTCCAGGAGTACGTCCATTCCTTATTGCTGTGCCCTGTGTAATCGCTCTCGCAGGTGTGCTACTGGCCGGAATAAGCTGGAAACTGTTTGAGGAGTTCGGCTGGTCAATCTACAAGCACATTGGTGCCTCGGTTCAGATGCGACAACGATATCTCATCTACCAAATCTTTGTAGCTCTGCTAAAGTTCGATTTCTTTTTCTGTGTGTCTCCTATCTTGGAATCTTTGATTGATTTCCAGTCCTTGGATTCGAGATCCAGTTCCTTGTCATCATAGTCAGCATTACTGACGCCGAGTTTGGCATAACAATAGCCGCAATCCCCGTCACCATTGTCATTCTCATCTTTTGCGCATGGTCAGTACGGCATGAATCGATCGCTGGAATGATTGTCGCCCTTACATTCTTCTTTGGCGGCTTAGCCTACTTCCTATTCAAGGTAATATTCATTTCCTTCCACTTCATTAACTTGCGACTCAGTTGATTCGAATGTACCAATCTTCGCAGGCTTACAAGTACATAAACGCAAGGCGTCCTCTTGCGACATTCGGTACAATCAACTTTTGAGATTATCTGACGCTCTAGCTGTGATCACTGTTGTTTTCATTGTGGGTACTATTGTGAACGCAATCATTTGCATGACCAACTTCAACAAAGGTACTCCCCTCTCGTTGAACTCTTTTTGATGTGTGCAGGTCTGAAAGACCACCTTTATTCCGAGAAACGACTCTCAGTTGGAACTTCACCAGGAGCTTCTGTTCCATTGGGGAAATTGTCTCGCCGCAAGCGTGACCAGGAAGAACCAATCGACCCCTCTAATTATCTCCATCCTAAGAAGCCGCCAGCGAGAATGAGTAAACCCCTGCTTCACGAGTTTTGCTCATACATTTGCACAGCCATAGAGTGAGCGGTGATGCCGCTACGTTTCCACAACCCCGATCAGGAGTATTTATGTTTTTGCTCATTTCGTGCGTTGATTTCGCTTGGGTTGATACAATATGTCCGCTACCTTGAATGTCTAGTGAGAGGCGATAGTTCGGTGGGCCGGGTGTACGAGAGTGAGGCAGGAGGAACAGTTAAAGATACCAAGGGAAAATGATATTCTGTTTCAATGCCAAGTTTTCTAATGGTTCAACGAGTTCTGGGCTTGCTCAATCGTTCAGATCAGTAGCTTTGGCTTATGTACTGGGATTCCAACGACAACGAGCTTTTATAACAATCCTTGTAAATTACGTGAGGAGTAATCGATTACCAGTTTCAACGTATTTCCCCCGCCCCCGAGGTACAGATCAATCACTATCGAAAATACACACTACAGCTACATCTGACACGGTTGCCTACAACAGAACTCAAGATTGATGCGAATGGTCGAGGTACCGGTCAAAGTTCTTATTCCAAATGGCCTTTGCCCCAGTTTCGATCACGTCACCATGACAAGGAATCAATCGATCAAAATCCCACTCGCTTACAATTCTGACATCCCTGCGCATGATGCTGAATTAAGTTAACACAACTGAATAAGATGGCAGGGAATGTACTCTCTGCTGCTCCCCGCGAGGTACCAGAAAAGGGTGGTGCCGAAAGAGCCACCAGGCGCTAGTACAAAGCTGAAGATCTGGGTTGCAAGGCCAGAGGTGGGACTGATGCCGGTGTCTTTATACTGTTCGTTGGCAGGAAGATTGAACATCTAGACCAGTCAATAAGTCACTTCATAGTCACGTACCAAATCGGCTTCGATAAGAGTCTTGGTTGGCTTGTGCAGGAATGCAACCTCCTTATTCCGGTGCGCTGGGAAGTAGTGAGCCTCAATCTAATACGGGTCAGTGGGTTGTGCTAGATGCTGAGGGCTTACTTCGCCTTCGGGCCCAAAAGTTTTAGATAAATTGTTCTTATCAAAAACGAAATCGAACACAAGACCTTGTTCTTTCTTCCTCTCGGGTAAGCCATCGACGCCGATAAGCTGGGCGTCAGGATACATGTCTTTATAGGGCTTCAAAAACAAGTGATGCTTCAGTCAGATCACAAATCTATCCAAAGAAGCGAACCTCAAAGTCAGGAGCAACCAGATATTTGACCTTTCCAATACTGTCGAGAGTCGCTTTGGTAGTATCATCAGGCTTGGTAGGAGATACAAGAAAGACATCACCGTTGGACAAGCGAACCGCAGTACTTCGTCCTCCGATCTTAAACCAATTGGAACGAAGAAATGGACGTGAGAAAGTCCAGATAGAGTCAGTAACCTGCCTGACGTGAGCTTGGAATTCTGGTGGTTCCGTCATGTTCGGTGTGTCAACGGATCAACATAAACACAGTTGGATCGTGGATCGTCGACCATCCCCCGCAGGGCCTGCGACTGGGGTAGGATCGTCTGCATTTGGATCTAGGTTTGAAATTTAAAGAAATTTAATCGCCAGAAAATGGATTAATCAGTACAGATAGTCACCACAATGACCGCGACTTATGAACAACTCGCGTCAAGAACAAATAATCCTCTAGCAAAGCGCCTTCTTTCCATTATCATTGAGAAGCAGACAAACCTGTGTGTTTCTGTGGACGTGACTTCACCTGAGGAATTGGTCTCGATCATCCAGAAAGTGGGTAAGCATGTGTGCATGATAAAGGTTTTCCCATCAGTGAAACTTCTACTTACGATAGACGCATGTCGATATTATATCGCCATTTCCAGACTCCCTGATACTGGACTTACAAAACCTTGCTAAGGAATACGACTTTCTTCTCTTCGAAGATCGTAAGTTTGCTGATATCGGCAACACCGTCTCTCTTCAATACGGCGGCGGAATTTACAAAATCGTGGAATGGGCAGATATCGTGACTATCCACGCTGTTCCTGGTCCCGGAGTAGTCGACGGTCTTAAAAAAGCCGTGAAAGGAGACCTCATTAGAGGCGGTTTAATATTAGCAGAAATGTCGTCAAAGGGGAATCTATGTACTCCTGAATATCAAGAATCTGCTATTGGAATTGCAAAACAACACGCAGATTTTGTGTTGGGGTTTATTGCCATGAGACCTATCGCTGATGGATTTTTGACACTCACCCCCGGAGTACAGATGGCTAGTAAGGGAGATGCACTGGGACAGCAGTATAGAGAACCAAAGGACGCGGTGCGCCAAGGAAGCGATGTAATTATTGTGGGAAGAGGGGTTACGGGAGCAAAGGATATCACGGAGGCAGCTGCATTATACCAGCAAGAAGGCTGGCAGGGTTACTTGGAACGATTAAAATAGTCTATACAAAGTAGAACATTGGGTGGGATTTTCCAGTGAAATCACGGTATAGATATCTCATTTTCATAGACTTCAGCTCGGGGACGCGTTTATATCTATATCTAGCTGTCCAGCGCTTGCGTCCCTTCCTTCCCTTCGCTTTACCATCCTCTCTTTGGGGATCTCGTCAGTTCCTGTTGTGCCAGCGCCCAGTCGATAATATTTATTCTTTCTACTACAATATGACCCGATGGAGAATCACTTTGCACGATGATACTGCTTTTTATACGGCACGAACAAGGAAGAGCAGAATCTTCTTCCGCTTGACATTCTGTTTCCGAGCCTTTTCCAGTTGATCAAACGTTTGGCTGTTCTCAGCAATAAATTTGCAGAAACTGCTGTAGAGGTCGTTGATGGATTTCTTTCTGTTGGCAAGTTTCAGTAGTGGACGCTTTTCATTCAACAACGGGAGAAATGTGGCCGTAAAAAATGATACAGAACTAGCTAACGACACTGTGCAGGACGAGTTTTCAACCGACACATTGTCGCAAAGATTTGCGACCGACGAGTGAGAGTTTGCTGACCTTTGCCTGTCCGGCTTTGTGGGAATACCGCGTAAGTGGACACGCTCCACTGCGTCGCTGAATACTCCACTCCACAATCCGTTCATTCCTACTGTCGTCCACAGCTAATGGAAGAGCTTGAATTCAGTGACATTATGGGATAAAATCATCAATTCCCCTGAGGAAGCAAAGTTACAAGTTTACTCTGCCTCACAGAAGTATCGATTCACTGATATCACGGGAAGCTTTGATAGGGTTAATGCAATTTATGCGCTTCATTGGAATGTCGTACCGTGGGTCGGAGTTCTGCAATGGGGGAAGGGATCTACCGGGTACATCAAGTTACCAGAGACACAGGTTGAAGAGGAGCCATAGCTAGTGTGAACGCAATACTGAACGGATTGTCCGAAATCTTAATATTACCTGCAATACTCTAGGTTGGGAGTATTACATTCACGAACCGCACAACAGGCAGTTCAAGCCCAAGGCATATGCAACAAACTTCAATTATTGTATGCCATCCTATTATCATACTGACTTAGCACCTTCCAAGCTCAAGGTCATCATCACAAAGTAGATAATGCTACACGCACATGACTTCAAATACATAACGGTTGCCAACCTTCCTAACGAATCTTATCCAAACGCTTCGTGTTGATGTGAATCCTAGATTCAAGATTATCACCCTATCGTTAACCTTACACGACGAACAGAATACCTTATTGGCAATTTGATCCAACTTCTTGTTCTGTGCTTCAATCTCAGTTTGAGTAGCCAGTGCCAATCCCTTGAGTCTCCCAGTGATATCCCCCAACGTCTGTAGATTGGCATCAATATCCTTCTCAATCTGGACATCATCCTCATCCTCCTCAAACGAGTAAGGACTCCTTGCATTAATCGTTGACCTCTGAGCTTCCTTCACCCCACCAATCCTTCCACTCCCAGGTTTATTCAGAGCACCATTCACTCGCTGCGCAGACTCATACGCATACTTACGATTCTTCTCCCGCTCATCACGCTCCATGTCATGTCTTTCCATAATCTTGCGCTCCTCCTCTTCAGCCCTCGTCTTGCTGTTAAACGGATTTGACACATGTACCGCAAACATGCTCCTATTCAACTTTTTCAATTCCTTGGCCTTGTCCTCTGCAGCTCTAGTATGCGCAGCACTAACATCCAAATTCTTTTCAACACCCGCAATCTTCTCGCTTTGAGCACCCAACCTCACAAGAGTATTGCGTCCTTGTTCTTCCGCTTCAGACGCAATGCGGATTGCGTTTCTGGTCGACGAAAGAGATTCCTGTTTCGTGAACCGGATTTCCTGTT
>Ga0335073_10011043_pt1 | contig 12692 bp, 16 predicted proteins | sample Lox_Sample_22_FD_207093 | JGI IMG/M metagenome (GOLD analysis project Ga0335073, IMG submission 207093) | Soil microbial communities from Loxahatchee National Wildlife Refuge, Florida, United States - Lox_Sample_2.2 | ecosystem: Environmental > Terrestrial > Soil > Wetlands | place: USA...
GGCTGCCGAATGGGTCGCTGAGGTCGAGGGAGAGATCGACGAGAAGGAAGTTCGACAGAGATTCGTATACACATGGTAGATGTTGTAAATATAGGATACTTTGATAAATTGGATTACATATTCTGCATTCTATTTTCCTGACCCTGTTTACATCCGAACAATAGTTTTCCCTTCCCTTCTACCTTGTATCGCTAATGCAGCCAATGTGCATAATCCCCCAATAATCATCGCGGTCCCACTAAAAGCTAATGCACCGACAAAAGTACCACCTTCACCTGTTATAATTGCCCCTGATATAGGTGTCCCCGTAAGGGTCCTGCGGATTAATTCGAGTAATTACAGAACAGGGTACGCGATAGACGCAATTCCGGTCACCATGCCAAACATTGTTCCTATCTTTCGCATGTCCGGACAAATCTGTCCACAACAAGGGCCTAGGAGGCTGATCACAGCCCCTGAGATCAGTAGGGAAAGCCAATCGGGGTACCTGAGAACAATCCATACAACACACAATACGTGTATAAGCCAGCGGCGGAGTGAATACTGATGCAGCAAAGTGTCAATATCCCTGCGCTAATGGCGGAAGGAACAAAGACGTTGAAGGGACCGACTCGATCTGCGAGGATTCCGGGTATAATCCGTCCGGGCATGGAGAGTCCGTTGATAATAGCAACAAGGTAGAATGCGATGTTTTCGGGAACACCAACCTCCGCCGCAATAGACTGAACAAAAAAGTACGGCGTCCAGTTTCCCCACAAGACAAGAAACATTGCCGCGACAAATAGACAATATCTCGAGTCTTTAAAGAAGGAGAGGTCGATGAATGGACCTGGTTCACGTGGCGGAAGACGCTTCCTGATAAATAGATTCCCGACGACGAGAAGCGGGATACTGATAAATGCGACGATGCGGAGAGTCCAGGCGAAAGAAATGCTCGGATTCTCGAGTAAGTTTCCAATCGCTATGGGCCCTTTTATTAGCTCAAAAAGCAAGTCTGTATACAAATACATCCACCCATTGATACACCCGAGGAGTATATTCCCAACGCAAGAGCTCGCTTCCGAGAAAAGTAGCCTTGAATGCAGGCCAACATGACCATATATCTAGAATTAGAGGACACGCCACCAGGAGACTACGTCGACCCACTTGATATTCCCTTGCAATTAGTACAGTTTCCAAGAAGGCAGTACCGTAAGAATTGCTTGTGCTAGAAAAAATTGCCAGTATTGGGTGCAGAGACCGGTCGTAAAAAGGGCTAAAAGATACGATATTGATCCGGTTAGAAGCAACCATCGCGGCCCATATGTATTGCACAACCTGAATTCAGCAAGAAACAACAATAGACCCACCTCCCACTAAATAATCCGCCAAAAAATGACAAAAAGATCTGGATAGACCCAATCCACGCAATGTCGCTTTGAGAATGATTCGCCAACTGATGTTGGCTGAGATATGTTTGAAATATGCCAAACCCGTTTGAAAGACCAAAAGTGCAGAAAACCATCAAGAATGAAGCCCCCACAACTGACCATGCTCGTGGACCGCCATCTGGATAGAGGCTCGGATCGTTGGTGACGGCTTTGTGTCGCTTCTCCTCCGTATCGAAGACCGCCGTGTCCAGTCCATCGGATGGCAGCACAGACAAATGGTGGTGACCCTCATGGGTCGGTCCTACTGGTGTCCCCTCACCATTGAGCTCAAAATTATGGTGATGCCCTTCTAGCATAATCAAAGAACAGTCTTCATCTTTCCTTTGGCATTTGATGCTTTGTGTGTGGATTGAAAATAGGTGACGGAAAATCTAAAATCCGGGGAATTAAAGACCCCGTGCCGCGATATAGGTTGGCCGCAGCTCGGGAATATTCACGGCGGTGGTAGCCGTTTAAATAGGGCAAATCACTCGATGTTCTGCGATCGGTTCGAATTCCACACGAGCGCAAAATGAAGAGGTCCCTTCGTTTTAATCGGATACTTCCGACCCTGATTCCGCGGTCGGTCGGCTGTATTCTCCCTTGAACGAATTCGGGCAAGAGTCACTTTCATCATTGAACTACAATCTATCTAAGTCTATTCGGGTCAAAATTTCGGCAACCATACGTCCAGTAATGCCTGACGTCCTGCTTTTACAGCCTCCAATGCCTTTTCTAGTGCTGGTATCACTTCGGCTGGCGTCTCAACTTTGATTCCGAGTGCAGTTCCGCTACTAGCTGCCACCGCAATTCCAGCATAGTCGGGTGGGGGGTCGATGGAGCAATGAATATCATCCGCCGTGGCAATGGATGCCTGCCCGTGCGGATAGAGTGCCAATGTGGAGCCTTTCGGAGCCCTCCATCCTCGGTTGTTGAGAATAATGGTGAGGAATGGCGTATTGTATCGATTGGCCATCCAGTGAACGGTACTGGGCACGGTGAACAAGTAACTCCCGTCGCCGGCCATCGTTACGACTGTTTTCTCGGGGTGCGCGAGTTTGGCAGCAATGGCCGCTCCGCCGCTCCAGCCCAATGACGCCGCGGGCGATGAGTACAGAGAGCCTGGTTCGTCCCGGAGCAGATGGTCGTTGACGAATTTAAGGTTTGTAGTTGCTTCGTTGATAATAATGGAAGATTTGTCGTCCAACCTGTCACGAACGCAGGCAGAAAGATATTGCACGGTGATCACGTCGCCCATTTTCTCAGCTGCTTTGTATGCTTCCAGCCGTTTTTCGTGTTGGTCTTTCAATGCACGTATGCGTTCCTCCTTCCTTCGAACTTGTTTGATGCCGCTGACTTTCTGGAGAATTTGAGTGAGAGCAAGATTTCCATCTGCGCGAAACGATTGATCGGTGTACAGATAGTGCATCGGCATCTGTTCCTTGAGAGGATCACAATCAATATGATAGACGAGGGTCTCTTGAAGCGGTTTGTTGTGGTGTGGCACCCATGGGACGTCTTTTCATTTTAGGAAGATCTGTGAGAAATTGATTTTAGGGGTACCTGTCTCGAATACCAGAATCACGTCGGACGCTTTGATATGGCCTTCCAAATCTCTCCCTCCAAGAGTCGAACCGAGATGGGCCCAGTGGGATGCGGGGAAGTTGAGATACGAGCCGATACTTTCGAGAACGCCACATCCAAGTGCCTCGGCTAGCTTCACGAGAAGCCCGACATTCCTCTGGTCTTTGCCAGCATAGGACGTAATAATGAGGGGGTTTTTAGCATTCGCTAATGCTTCGGCAATGGTTTGTGTGTCCTGATATCAGCTAAATACAAAGGACAGATACCTCGTCAGAAAGAGCCTGCCGGCCCAATGGTTTCCATTTTGCGGGCTGGATCTTTTTCAAGTCGAGAGGCTGAACGTCACTTTCCATGACTTCTCTGGCACCCATCAAATACACGGGGCCTGGTGGAGATGATCTCGCAATCTGGAGCGATCTCATTACCAATTGAGGAACATTAGCGCCGAATCGCATCTATGTTTCAGTTAGGCTACGAAAACGGAAATACCTCGTTGTTGTATTTGACATAGCCTCGGACAATTCCTCTCTGGTCATGCACACTACGATCAGTATGTTAATGGGCTTGGCATACTCTTGTTGGAATTGGATGAATTCTGTCCGACCTCCGAGGACTTCTCCCTCAATTGTTGAAGGGCTTGCGCCTGCCCAAACAAGAACCGGTGCTCTGCCCTTTGCGGCGTTGTGCAAGGCCCCTGCCATTGCAAGTGTTCCGGTTTCAACATGCAATAAGACCGCTTGACACTCGCCAGTGATTTGAGCGTAACTAATATCAGAACCACGAAGGCAATGGTGGCAATACCTATGAGCAATTGTCAATGCGACCATTTCGTTGGGACATGTCAAGACGCGTGGGAAGTCCTTTCGCTTCGTCATGGAAGCATGAGCAAACACCTCCACGAGTCCAGGATGATCAGTCCCGAGATTAACGAAAAGGTATTTCACGCCAGCGGCGATCAGCGTGTCGATGAAGGCGGCGGAAGCAGTGTATCGGAAAGGTGTAACCTTGGTGTTCGATCCATTTTCGCTGGGACCGTTCGCCTGAACCGAAGGAGGCATGTTAGAATATCGTTAAAAAAAAACCCCCCACTTGGTATGTGTGTGGATGATATAGACCATCATAGCCATTCGGCCTGTTCCTGGGTCGGGGTAACCCACCCTTCGCGGCAATTACATGTACAGAAAGCGGTGGCACCGATGTGGATTCAATCGGATCGTCGTCCCCACAAAATCGGCAGAGTCGGCTCGCAAAAAATTCCCCGCACCATTAATTGATCTCCAGTTCATCAGTATCCAATCGCAACAATCACGAGAAAACACTTCGGTATCTACAGAGGCCGATCATCATATAAACGAGTCGGTCAAAGGGGTCCCCGGTTGCGGGGTGACCGCCGGGCATTAAACACCCCACAGCAATTTAAGTTTGATTATTTGTTGGCAAAGATTCCCCGAGTCTTCAACCGATCTGTCGACTAAACATGAGTTCGCCACCAACGAAACCAGAGGCTACTTCGAATGAGAATGAAGAGAATGATGTCTCCATGGAGACTATGGGGAGCGAGGACGCGAAGAATCAATGGAAGGCCACGACAGTCCTAGCGGCATTGGTATCGATTGAAATGTCTGTTTCTCATCCTAGAGTTTGATGCTGTGTTACACGTCAACATACGGCCCATACTTTATGACAGCAAGTGTGTTTTCTTCCTTGGCTGCCATCCTCGGCGATACCACCAATGCTGCATGGATTCCTCCAGGTACCTCCGGATCGCAACGTATTAACTGACTAATAGCCTATACTCTTGCTACGGCCGGTTTCATCTCATTGTAAACAAAGACTCATGAATAGCTTTTCTTCTTCTAAGTGGCAGTCTTTCAGATATTTTTGGTCGAAAGATTTTCTTTATTATGGGTTCCTCTCTCGGCATTATCAGCTCAATCGTCGGAGCGACTGCTAAATCTACCAATCAAATCATCGCGAACATGGCCATCATGGGGGTCGCTACCGCTTTTACGGTACAATTCTGTCTCGAAATGTCACTTACAAGCAGTCGGTGACTACTCCAGCATTCTTCGAGATTATTCCGCAAAAGAATCGAGGATTCGCCATCGGTGCATTGGAATTCTCCTCATTACCCTGGTTTATGTTTTCGTCACTCATCGCAAACTCTCTCGTTGGCGCGGGCCAGTGGAGATGGATCTATTACATCGCATTGATTTTGAACGTTTTGGGGCTGACTGGCATCGTTCTCTTTTATCGACCACCGCCTCCACCAGAGCACGAAAAGTCGGCGTGGCATCGATTCATCAGATTGGACTGGCTGGGTATATTCCTCTTTCTGGCTGGAATCACTTTGTTCCTGCTCGGCATCTTTTTTGGTGCGAAAGCCACAACTTACGCTTGGAATACAGCCAAAGTAATTGTAACCATGGTGAGTCTCTCCCAATTATCTTTTGTTTCTCTCGATCTCATCTCAAGGTCGTTGGCATCATCGTGTTCATTATCTTTATTATTTGGGAATGTTATGCAACAGTTCAACACAAAGTATTCCCTCCGATCCTTTTCAAATATGTGCGCGGTTTCGACTTGTTTTGCGTCAACATGTTTGTCACCGGCTCGTTCGTGTACGCCATCAACACATACTGGCCTGTCTTTACGCAGAATGTTTACGCCGGACCCGGCAATTATACTGATATCGGAATTCTTGGAATTCAGCAAGGGGCGGGCGTTATGACAGGTACGCTGATTCTCGCTTTCATCACTCGACGAGTCAAGCATTTGCGGATCCAACTTATCATTGCTATTGCGTGGCAAGTGATCTGGGTCGGCTGTTTATGTACATTAACACCAACGTCGAAAGGTGCAGGGGAAGCGTTCGTATATCTTGGCGGTATCGGCGTGTCTTGGACGATCGGTGTTTGTCTTGTTTCCATCTCCCTGGCAATTCCACACAAGTACATTGGTGCTGCAACCGGTGCAGCGAACTGCTTCCGTCTCACTGGGGCAACAATCGGCCTGGCAGTCTATTCAGCCATCCTTTCTTCGAAGATCACTGGAGAACTTACTGCACAAGTGATTCCCGCAGCCAAGGCAGCCGGCCTTCCACCGTCGAGCGATAAAGCAGCTTTGGCGGCTGCTCAAGTTTTCTCGGCCACTGCATTCGCAAAAGTCCCCGGAATCAACTCTACGATTATCTCCGCCATTCGTTTCGCGAAACAGGAAGCGTATATCAATGTGTTCAAGTAACAATCCATTCGATGGTCATTGACAGTAGGTACTTGTGGTACACGAGTATTGCTTTTGGATTGTTTGGTGTCATATGTGCTTTGTTCGTGTCAGAAATGGATTACAAGTTGACAGATCACATCGCTGTAGATCTTGAAAAGTTCAAGAGATCGTTGAAAGGAAGCGGGATTTCAGCCAAAGAGGAAGAGGCAGTTAGAGCCGAGCAAGAAGTGCAATAGCTATTTCGTATGTAGTTGCAATTGATCCCCATCCATTGTCTATGTTTCTGGTATCAAACGATGTTTTATATGTAATGATTGAAACATATTTAATCAAACTTTCCTCATTATTTTCCACTGCGCAACTGTCATCCGTGCCAAGAAGATGAAACATGTGCCAGCCAGGATAATTCCAGCCGAGAATCCCACCATTCCCGTATAGTTCTCGCCTCCCTGTGCATGCAATATTGCCCCTGCAATAGGGGTTCCGCATAATCCACTGCTGTCAGCGCCATCGCATTGAGAGGAGATACGCGATTGCAACGAACCCTCCTCCCATCCCCATCATGGTCCCTATTTCCCTCATGTCCCTGCAGATAGAAGCGATCGCAGCGTTCTGCACACTGATCATGGCGCCCTGGAAGAACCCGAAGAAAACACTGAATACATACAAACCTGGAATAGTCATTCCGAACCATGAAAATATCGTCACGCTGTTCATAAGTGCAAATGGAGCGAGGACATTGAATCTAGATGATTAGAAAGTTCAAAACAACGTTGATTACGGTCCAAATCGATCTGCAACAAATCCGGGAAGAATTCGACCGAGCGCCGAAGATCCGTTTACAATCGAGAGGAGATAGAATGCAGATCCTGGGGAAAGGCCGAGATGGATAGCAAACTGTTGAATATAGAACAGAGGCGTAAACATTCCTAACGTCAACATCGAAACCCCACAAGATTACCCAAAATGACCATGAAAAACCCCACTTCGAACAGCGAAAATCTGGGATCTTTCCAGAATTTGAAATCCAGAAAGGGCCCAGGATCCCTGCGTGGCAGTCGCGTTCTCTGCGTGATGTTGGCAATCATTACAATCGGAATCTGCAAATGAGACATAGAAGTCTGGAGACGAGTACATTAATGAAGCCTGCTATACGCAGAGACCATTTGAATCCGATCGACGGATTATTTAGAAGATGGCTCATTAAAATTGGCCAGATCACTCCGCCGATAGAGGAGCCGGAATAAACGATGCCCATTGCAATAGCCCGTTTTCGTCGAAACCAGTGACTAAGGCAAGCAACGGACGGAAAGAAGCTACCATTAGCGACAATACAGGGAGATGGTACATCGTTGAGATCGAGATACCGAACGCCACTCCTTGTGCAAGAAAGAACTGCCAATACTCTTTGCATTCTGGAATGACGAAGAAGCAAACGATAAAAAGAGTCGATCCCCCCGCAAGAAGCCATCGGGGGCCGTGCGAGTCAAATATTCGCCCGGCAAATAGACCACCGCAGAACATACAAAATATCTCATCAATTTAGGCTGATTTGGGGGGGACTACTTGAAAAGAACCTATCCAAGCAATGTCTGAAGGCGTGCTGCTGGCAAGTTGATGCGATGAATAGTAAGCTTCGAAGATACCGAACGAATTCACGAAACCAAAGGTGCTAAAAGATATCCACCTAGCTTGATTAGACGAGATATCCGTGGGAGCGGACCATGCGCCGAAGACCATAAGCCAAGCCTTTCGTCCCCCGTCGGGAAAATCCATGACAGGTATTTTCGGCTGAGTCGGTTCTTCGCTTGCTAGTGAGGCAACGACATCGGAATCTCCATTTTTCTCGAGATCTTGGCCCAGGTGGAGACGAGAAATTTCCTCATCTTCTCCGCGAATTTCTTCTCGCACAGCTTGAGGCTCCGTTACTAGCGCAGATGACAGAGGTGGGTTAATTTCATCTTCTAATTCCTTTGACATTTCAGTTGATGGTGCTTGTGCCATGGCACAACGAGTGAAAATTGTACCGTTGAGTGGTGAATTTTCCACTCGATTAAATTCATCGCAATACAAAAGGTGGGCTGACGGGAACCGCGTATGTGGGGCGGCAATTCGGCATTCTTAATATCTAATGAACGCGGCAATTGGTCAGTCGATGACTCGATACCCGTCCAATCACGGAGGCGAAGACCCTTGTTCGACAAAACGACTGCGGGGAACACCCCTTCGATCACCACAGACAATCGAAAGACTTCGACATCAAAGCACAGAAAATTGGTCTCCGTATCCGCGATTCGACAATCCTCTGTTGCCATCCTTGACGCTTGAAATTATCGGCAGCTGAGATCGCAATCGAATCCCTCCTCGGATAAGCGATATCGGGCTTCTCCACAACGCACTTTCGAGCTAGTTCCCCGCGGTCATAAGAGAAATGTCTTCGCCGTCTGCAACCTTCAAGCATTCGTCCCTCGGAACAATTCATGGTGTCAAGCCAATCCCCTCTGTTGTCCAATACCGTTGCATCCCATTCGCATCTATCCCTGCAAGGTTTAAACACTCACAATTGATTGATCATCTCGGCGAATGTGATGCGACTAAATTCGGGTAAGTGATCTTTTGATCGCAAGCTAATTTGAGGCCAATATGCCCACAATGGGTTGGGTTTGTAGCGGATCAGTCAAGAGGATGGGGTGGAAAGGGTGGCCCAGTTTGCCCTCCTCTCGAGGAAAAAGAATTTGAATGTTTGCGGTTGACGGTTTCCGCTCCCGAAGGTCACAAATCTGGACAAAATCTACCCGTGATGGTGTGGGTTCATGGGTACACATCCTGAAGAACAAACTGAGTCATAGTGGCGCCATGACTGCTGGTGCCGGTGCTTCGTCTCCTCGGGAAAGTAATCTCAATAATGTGGTATCACTGACATAGGCTGTGAGCATCTTGTAGCGATGGCCGCATCGTTAGGCCAACCGATCATCACTGTCGCAATTCAGTACCGGCTTGGATGGCTCGGGTTCCTTGCGTCGAAAGATTTTGAAGGCGAACCGGAGCATGCCGAACGCGGTTTCGGTGGTGGAAACTGGGGACTCATCGATCAGCGCAACGCTTTTCTCTGGGTCAAGAGGAACATTGCCGGATTCGGAGGCGACCCCAATAACATCACAGCCTTTGGTATCTCCAATGCTTAGAACATACTTATGTCTGGTGAAAGTGCGGGATCTATTTCAATCGCCTACCATATGCACTCCACAGAACCGAATCTCTTCAACCGCGCCATTCTTCAATCAGGAACTGCCAGCACCTTGCAGCCACTTAGTCTGGAGACGTACGACAAATCGTACAAGAAATTGTTGAAAATTCTCGATATTCCACTTGACGACCCAGCAGAGCGACGTCTAGAGAAACTCCGCAAAGTTCCGGTCCAGAAATTTATCGAAAGTTACAAGTTCTTGGACAATGGTTATCCTGCATTTCCGGGGGTGGACGGTTGGTTTTGGCGAGAGCCGTTTGATGCCTCCAACAGCGGTAAACTCCTAGCAAGTTGTGAATGGGTCTCTGAAGTCATGATTGGAGATTGTAACGTCGAGGTTTATACTCTAATGACTTCTCTGACAAAAGGGCAAAATCTTTCAAATGAACATTGCCACCGATCGACCGGATCCGTTGACAGCGCTCCTAACTTCAGTCGAGAAGATCGTTCCTGCTTCACCGGATCGTGACGCGGTTTTGAAGGCTTATTCCCTCGTCCAAGGCACCCCGACGGCAGAGGTTGTTGATCAAGCGACATTACTCTCGGGCGATTTGATCTTCCAAGAGACGATTCGAGAGACAGCTCGAGAGCTAGTCAAGGCTGGCAAACCAGTGTTCTATTATCACTTTGACTTTCCCAATCCTTTTCCTCAACCATTCTTCGGAGGCGTCGCACACCATTTTGTGGACATTCTTTTCCTCTTTCAAACGCTCCGGGATATCTATCCAAACGAGTTATCAAGCAAGGTGTCCGCGGATATGGGACGTTATTGGGTTACATTCGCAGCCAAAGGCGAACCGGACGGATGGAAAGATTTCAAGGAAGGAATTGTTGCAGTGGCTGATCCAGAGAAAGGATGGGTTCAGAGGAGTGTAGAAGAGGATCGCAAGGCCCCGGGGAGAAGGGAGGATAGATGGGATTTGATTCAGAAGATTCAGCCATATGGGCAGACGTGGGGGGATCAAATGGCAAATCGACGAGACGGATTTTGGAAATAGAATTCTTTTGATTTCAATAAACCATTACATATCTTTTGCGTCGTGAAATTCCATCCAGCAGTGATGAGCCTACTTGTGAGTTGTGCATTGTAAAGGGAATTACAATGGGTCCGGCGCTGGTAATGCCATCGTCCACCTCCATGTCAACATCTGTTGTTCTGGGTGAGATTCGCGTATAATATTTGCGATAAGTCGCCGCTAGGCAAATCTGCATCTGAGCCATTGCCAAGCTATTGTTAGCGCAAATTTGAAAAATGACCATACTGAAGTCCGATGCACATCCTACCTCCTGAGCTGAAAGACCACATCATTCGATTCATCAATTTGTATTGCTCGCTCTCATGATCGATCATCCATCTCTCGGGATCGAATTTCTCGGGATCAGGGAAAACGCGAGGATCTCTGTTTTCGGTGTATGGCTGGAGGGCGCAGATGGTTCCGGCAGGGATCTCATAACCGTAGATCTCAGCACCCTTTGGAGGAGCCGTTCGGGGTTCAGACATGGGAATCGCCGGGTAGATGCGGAGTGTTTCTTTGATTACAGCGTCCAGATACGGAAGTTTGTCCACGGGTCGCAGTTCCGGCATTCCGGTGCTGTCGTAGTTGATGGTTTTGAGCTCCGCTCGAAGTTTGTCTTGAACATGTTGAAAACCAGGTCTAGATATTTGCCACATGATGTAAGTAAGCGTTTCTGCTGTTGTATCGGCGCTACCCCAGGTCAGTTGTTTCCTTTCAGAGGTAGTACCCTGCCAAGAAGTGGTCAGCTCCTTCGGCCGCGAGATCTTCATCCGACCAATCTCCGCCCTGAGATACATGATACTTCACCATTTTGGATATGACACTGGCGTTCTCTGTTCCAACGTCTTCTTTATAATACTTGACAGCTGCATCGAAAGCATATTGTCTCATTGTAGTATACGGAAACGGAGTTTTTCGCACGAAGCCAAGGGTTTGACACGCAGTATTGAACCAGCCAGGCTCAGTGGCCCATTCCGTCAATTTGGGGAAGTGGATTGTCGACCAGATCCAGTCAGATTTAGGCTGGCCAATGATGTCGTTGAGAATGCCCATATGTTCCGGTTTCCCAGCGAGAGAGAACGTTTCGCCGCTTTCCCCGTACACATGTTTTGTGATGATATCGCAACCGAGGTAATGGAATTCGAGGAACACATCGTTGGTCAGTTGTCGGCTTACTCGAGTCATATAGTCTCGCGTCTTTTCTTGGATGAGTTTCTCGACAGGTCGGGTCATGATATATGATTTGGCGTAAACGTTCGAGATGGTCTTTCGCCGTTCGCCATGTTCGACGTTTCCCAACATTGCAAACATGGGCCGAACTCCGTACCTGCTATTAGACACGATTTCGAAGAGAGGTACGCAATGAATAGATTGTAGAACGCGGGCTTGTAGAAGTTTGTGCCAGCCCCGTAGATGGTCTTCATTGGTTCTTCGCCAGATAATGCCAATTCATTGGGTCCAATTCGAACGATCGGTCCGTATTTCAGATGGAGATCGTGGATGTAAAGTGTTCGCTTTTTGGTAAAATCAATATATATCATCTTCCATTTGGTCAGTGCATTCAGCTTGGGCCCAGGAACATTGGCGAGCGGGGAAGTGTAGAAAGGGTAAATTATGAATTCATTGACCGCCGCGATGACGAGGGCGACACCGAGAACAATTGGCCAGTTCTTGATCGCAACACGAACGAGTTGAGAGGTAAATCCCACGGAAACTGTATTCGACGACATCTCGAAGATCCAAAGGATAGATTCAGAGGATTGTCCGGGTGAACGATTTGCGGAGTGGACTCCGTAGCATTTTCTTATCTCTTATAAAGTCCCGTTGCTAGGAGTTTCTTATCTGGTTGACAGTGGATCCAATCCAATCAGCGTACGGACCACGGCCTTCCGCGGCGCGATTAGGCATATTTCGTTATCGAGTGGTTAGTGATTTTAATTGGCCGGTGGTCATTGTCCGAACCTACTCCCGTGCACGTTGCCCACAAAATCTTGCGGTGTACGGTTTGGACAAAAGTGCCAAAGCGTTTTTCTTGAGGGACCACGACAAGGGCTTAAAAATTCGAATTTCGACTACTTCAAAGTTCAAACGACGATCCCTCGCTAGACAAATTTTATTCAAGGTCCATTTCATCCCAGGATGGCTGTCGACTCTAGATACATAGGCGTCACGATTGATGCTGTGACAGATGTAAGATACAAAAAGGCTCTC
>Ga0335073_10011044_pt1 | contig 12692 bp, 15 predicted proteins | sample Lox_Sample_22_FD_207093 | JGI IMG/M metagenome (GOLD analysis project Ga0335073, IMG submission 207093) | Soil microbial communities from Loxahatchee National Wildlife Refuge, Florida, United States - Lox_Sample_2.2 | ecosystem: Environmental > Terrestrial > Soil > Wetlands | place: USA...
CCGCAACGGTGCCCGCAAACAGTCGACTCTGGATGGACAAATGATGCTTGAGACAGACAACGGGGAACGAATAGCCATGTCGTCGCGCTGTGCTGAACTTGACGTCCAAATGCCTATCTCGTTGGGAGTCAGCAAAGCTGTGTTGGAAAACGTGATATTCTGCCATCAGGAGGACTCTTTTTGGCCGCTTTCGGAGCCTGGGCCATTAAAGAAGAAGTTTGATGATATATTCGAGAACACGCGATACACGAGGGCATTGACAGAGTTGAAGGAGTTGAAGAAGAATCAGGACCGGGAGGTCAAATCTGACACTCAAGCGTTGGAATTCATGAAGGCCGATAAGGAACGGTCCGAGCGGGTTTTCCTCAACTCGCCTCCACGCTAATTCAAGATTACAAAAGATTCTCAGTTTCTGTTGGAGGAGATCCAAAAGAAGCAGGACAGAATCGACTTGCTCCAAGTCAAAATCAACGAGAACCAAGCCGAGACCCAACGCCTCTTCTCCACCGCCCAAGGCTTCCGCGAAACGGTTGCCGAAAAGAAGTCTCTAAAGGAAAAAGTCCAACATTTACGTGAAACAATGAATTCCTTGGCTGCAGATATGCAGGAGTACACTGAAACGGATGAAGAGTTACAAGCTATGAAAGATTCGTTTGGAAAACGAAATGCCGACGCACAAGAGGTTATAAGGGAGAAAACCATGAAGAGGAAGCAGTTGATGGATGAGATTCAACGGACAAGAGATGAATTGCAGAAACGAACGGCCGAAATGGGAGGATTGGAAGAGGCCAAAAGGGCGAACGAACGGAACGTCGCGAGGAGGGAAGAAGTGGTCAAAGAGGTCGCGACAAGGCATGGCTATAAAGGCATGGACGTCATCATGGACGACAGACAAATCGACGAGATTAAGTCCCTCCTTCTTCAATCCCTCAAGGAGCAGAAAGGAAATCTTGACAAGATCAAAGTACCGGGCTTACCCATCATTTTGTTGCCTGTTCTGATATTAGCGCGATTCTGCGATTCAAGAGAAAGGACTAACAGACCAAAACCACGATCTGACAATTCAACAACGAACCCTCGTTGCCGCTCGCCAAAGCTCCAAACAAAACATCCGCACCTTGGAACTCAAAATATCCGACCTACAAATTCAACTCGACGTCCTCTCCGTCGACGAAGTTGATCTCGCGGCTCTCAAAGCTCAAGTCGAAGAAACCTCCGCGGCATTGACAACAGCGCAAAATGAATTCGCCAGAAAAAATTGGGATCAGGCGATTTTAGCCCTCGAAGTGCAGATTTCAACCTGTGAAGAGGAAATTAACGCCGTACAGCGTGAATTGAGTTCTACTTCTGTACAATCCGACCTGCGTGCCAAAATCGATGTATTACGCAGTGACATCACTCGGAAAACTCAAGCCCGTACCGCGCAGATTCGATCGCAGACTGCAAAATTCCGGAAATACGTCGATGCCGACCTACAAGAGAACAGCGCCGACTCACAGGTCAATGTGATGCTACGCCGCCGTCAGGATGAGTTGGAAGAGGCCGAAAAATTACTTGAGGGAACGACACGAGAGATTACAGGACTGGAAGCTAAACTAACAGCGGCGAAAGAGCAGTTCAAAGAAAAACGAAAAGAGAGGGACGTTGCTTACGCCAAGGTGATGGCTACCGATTCAGATGCCGAGATTGATGAATTTCCGAAAACTGTGAAAGCCTTTGAAGATGCTGTTGCTGACAACAAACTGTACTGCCCCAAACTCCCGCAGTCTGAAGGAAAATGAGCTGATCCGTCTGTTAGACAATTGGAAAATATGAATTATGCCGGAGGATTCTTCCAGAAGGCATTACACGAGGCGAACACATCTCAGAGCTGCAGTCTCTGTAGACGAGACTTTGACGAGCATGAACTCTCTGAGTTCGTCGACAGGGTACCTTTCACATCCCATCCTGGAGCTTGAAGTTTACGGCTTAGCTTGAACATCAAGTGAAGAACGCACCGCAACGATCACTCCAACTAAAAGCCGACTTGAAAAACAACCAGGAGTACTTGGAAACCTTGCGAGTACTGCAACCTACATACGATACCTACCAACGACTCGCAAAGACTGAGATCCCGAAGCTGGAAGCGGATATCAAATCTCTTGCCTCCAAACTGGCAGAAGCATCCCAGGATATCGATCAAGTCGGCTGCCCATTCATACAAGAACTAGCTGATAATAGCGCACCTCGACAGTCGCAGATCTCAAAGTCGAAATCAAGTCTCTTGAAGCGCTCAAACGACCCATACAAGATATCGTCCGTACAACCAAAGAAATTCAGGACCTCGACAGTGAAATCACGCGTTGCGAAAGTCAGCTGGGCGAGTCCGGTGGGGCGCTCTCAGGAGCTCAGATCCGTGAAAAGCTTGCCGCGTTGACTGAGCAACGTGGTAAAGTGCAGAGGGAGCTGAAAATGGCAGGCACCGAGAAAGAGAAAGGACGACAGAGAGTTCAGGGCCTTAAAGATTCGCTTTCGTCATTGAAGTTTCGGGTCGGTGAAGGCGAAAATAAAGTCGCCGCAAAAAACAACTTTATGAGAGATATCGAGGAGTATAAAGCTTCTATTGCAAAGACTCAGGAAGAAGTCAAGGTACATTTACTCACCATTTAGAGGGACCGGGGTTGATAACAGATCGCATCTGCGAAAATTGAGTCGCTGGATCCGGAGCTGAGAAGAGTTGAAGACCAATTACAGATGTTGCGCGACCAGACATCCGCCGATGAATCCTCCTGCAACGGCAAAATCCTCAAGATCCAAGACAGCATCCACCAATTCGACAACATCGACAATGAGATAAAGGCATACATTCTCGCAGATGGCGACGACAGACTTGCAGCCAGTCAAAAAGCTGTCAAGGACGCCGACAAAAGGATCGCAGATCTGGACGATGATGTATTAAGGTTATCAATGGCTATATCCGAAGCTGAGACGAACATGGCGAATATGCGACAACTGGAGAGAAACGTCGTGGATAATCTCCGGTATCGAGAAATGAAGAGGGATATCGCCAAGATGAGAGCACGGATTTCAGAGTTGGATAAAGAGAACGCGGAGACAGAGGTGGAACAGTATCAAGAACAGGCAGAGAAGTTGCGCAAAGCCAATAACAAATGGACTGCTGAGGTGATTGCACCCCGCAAGTTGATTGCTGACAAGTTAGCAAGCGACAATGGGCGGCGAGATAAAGCAGATGGATCTGCAGCTGCAGAAGTATAATGAACAGCTGAAGACAGAGTTCAAAGACGCACATGAAAAGTATCGCCGGCAACATATCAAAGTCAAAGTATTTGCTCCTTGAAATTGGATATTGCTTATGTAGACTATGTCTGCTGCGACAGATGATTTGGCAAAGTATGCCAAGGCCCTGGACAGTGCAATCATGAAGTTTCACAGCATGAAGATGCAAGAGATAAATCGCATCATCAGCGAACTTTGGCGGAACACTTACGTTGGGACAGGTTCAGCTCGATTGCGATCTGACTAATTTTGTGCAGACGTTGATACAATCCTCATTCGTTCTGAAAAAGAAGACCAGAAAGCGAACCGTGTCTATAACTACCGTGTACTTCCTCCCAGCCACCCTGCAGCTAATACAATAGGTCTGTATGGTCAAAGACTCCGTCGAACTCGACATGCGCGGACGTTGCAGCGCAGGTCAGAAGGTCCTTGCGTGTATCATTATTCGACTCGCCCTTGCTGAATCCTTTGGCGACAAATTTGGTGTCCTCGCACTCGACGAACCTACTACCAACCTCGATCGCGAAAACATCGAATCGTTGGCAAAAAGTTTGGCTAGTTTAGTGAGACATCGTCAACAACAACAGAACTTTCAGTTGATTATTATAACTCATGATGAGGAATTTCTGAGGTTCATGGGGTGTAGTGATTTCTGTGAAACCTATTATAGGGTGAGCAGAAGTTCTGCGTAGTTGACTTCTGACTTCGAGAGCTGATCTGTAGGCAAAAGAGTCAGATTCGCCAACAAAAGATCACCGATGTGCTCTGAACAGTTTGTCTGGATTCTCAGGATGTGGATTTAATATTAGAGATCGGAGGATGGTTACAATGTTTCAATCAAGTCACAATGGAACAAGCGTAATACCGCAAATTCATGAGAAATTCGTTTCCCAACTACAGACTTCCTGCTTGATCGGGACACAATCAATACCGTTTGTTGTACCTTTGTTCGGCCATTATGATCAGATCTACCGGAACAAGCGCGTCGCGTAAGTCGCCATCTCCCCCACCACAAATGCATTTCGAACTCGGTGCGGAATATATCAGACCCTCACTATCTTCAGCTCTCAAATTTACCTACGGGCGCTGGCTAGTTCCAAATTGCCATTGTCACTTAGACTGGAGAGCCCTTTCCAGCTTCTCGTTCGTGGAAGGATCAGTGTACGTCCATGCCAATGTCAATGGTTATATCTCGACAGTCCCGTTCAAACATGCCAATTTTGTTGTTCCACAGAATCCCACTATACTCCCTTTCCCTTCTTTTCCGCCTGGAGAAACATCGTAGCTCATTTCCCTAACTGCCTTATCCTCAGGCCATGTTATGTTGGAGATAAGATCTCCATAGACAAATTCCCACTTTCTAGAATAACTTACGGAGTATATATTCGGATTGCTCGCCCATGGGTAACGAATCATCTCCCACATCGGATACCCCTGCTTGAGGGTCATTCGCACAATTCCTCTAATCGAATCCTTGCGCGAGATGAGCTGAAAGTGGATCGGGAATTTTGAATCTCGAGTACAACTCCTCACCACCGGATCATTAACGCAAACCATTACAATCGCACAAGTGCCAAGCGCCAAAACAAAATGAAGTGTAGAATTTCCAACATCTTTTTATACTTATGGACGAATCGCATTACACGCATTCTCCGCCCAAACTGAATCCATAGCCCCTCGAATATGAAAGGCCGAAGGAAAAAGATTCCAGACGATCCCAAAGGCCATGAATATTTTGAAGTCTTTGGTATGGTGCTAGGCATTCATCGGTCCCGGAAGCCATGGCCTTAATCCGTATTCAAAGATGAGAGTTAACTAGGCGACTGAGATGAGGAGCAGGAAACCGCTTATGGTGAGATGAATAACGGATCCGCTGATATCGAAGGCTTTGGTAGAGGAACTTCAACGATGTCGAACTGTTGAAATTGCGGAGTCTTGCTTCGTGCAATGATTAGCTGCGCAGACAGGAATGAGACATGGAGGGTGAGATCTACTGGATTTGATTTCAGATTTCAGCGCAGATGTGGTAAGCGAAACTGAAACAGCCGAAAATAAAAACGTCCCGAGCAATTACGATTCCAGCATTTTCCGGTTGTTGAATATCGGAACTAGACGAGCGCGTTTCGTACTAGGATTTGATGTTTTCCGCCGTGACGGTCCGGTACCACGCTGGTCTCGATTCCAGCATTCTCATCCCGTGGATTTTTCCTGGTGGGTAGCGCGTTCAAGTCTAATCAACCTTGTTTCAGATATCATCACTCATTTACTCCCCACGATCAATTCATATTCCTTACCTCACTGTCGTCGCTGGAATTCTTGAAATCTAGGATCAAAGGAAGAAAGGACCAATTCGATGATTCCCAATAGAGTGGGTCATGGTGTACCAGGTCGCTGTTTATGTGTATTTTTAGGTTCGCACGACGAGCGTCTCAGACGGTCGGTTGAACGGCATTCCGTGACAGCTGCAGCCTCACACTTGAAATGTTTCAGGTCGGGAACTTCCTTGAAGGGCAACTATATTCGAAACTATTCAGCGTTGCGGAGAATATATAGAACTCTCCCATCCATCTGGATTCCCTAAGTGGATCCGATTGAGTGTTATATATGTCACGTCAACTTCCGACACTGCCAAGCTCTCCTTCGTGGCTATGCGCGATGTATCCCAACCGCCGCTCCTCTGCTCCGACGGGCTTGCGGCCTTTCTCACTGAAACAACGCAATGGATGCCCTTTCGAATCAGTCTTTCATGCGCATTGTGTTTCGAAGAACCCGAGGGTTCGATATATAAATCCAAATCGCAAGTCATTCAAGACCATACTCCAACACAATTCACTAACATCATCGAGATGCGATTCCTACCGGTTATTACGATCCTTGTGGCAACTGCTTCTACAGCCTTAAGCAAAAAGCATGGCAATGCATATGCTAGTGCGCCGATATCAACGGCAGCAAGCACGGCCGACGACTGTGACACAAGCTCTGACAATAACTCCCTGACCACAGACTCTGGCGCGACGGTCGGAACAGTTACGGTGACTGTGACCAGCACAGTGATGACGGCCTATGGTACAGTAACGGAGATGATGATCTTGCCTTGTGGAGGACCGCCAGCCTCAGGCTCACCAGCTGCATGGAGCTCCCCCCCGTCTAGTGGATGGACTTCTTCAAACTCTTCGGATGATTGTACCGGAAGTCCGTCTCCGTCTAGCCCCCTGTCCGCGCCCATCTCAGTCCCACCAGTTCCGGCATCAAGTGCCACCTCCGATTGTACTACTCCATGGAGCACACCGGATTCCTCACCTAATTGTACCGACAGTTCATCCCCATCTGTCCCCGTATCGGTGTATATCTCAAGTCCACCACCAGCATCAACCCCCAGCTCCGATTGTACTACCCCTTGGAGTGCATCGAATTCCTCAGATGACTGTACCGACAGTCCGTCTCCATCCGCCCCCCTGTCCGCGCCTATCTCGATTCCACTAATTCCCGCCTCAAGCGCCAGCTCCGATTGCACTACTCCCTGGAGTACGTCGAGTTCTTCAGCTGACTGTACCGACACTCCGTCTCCGTCTGCCCCGCTGTCCGTGCCTGTCTCAGTCCCATTAATTCCGGTATCAACAGCTTGCCCCGACTGCGCCGCTAGTACATCGAGTTCTTCCGATAATTGCACCGACAGTACATCCCCCACTGCCCCAGCGTCCGTATATATCCCACCATCGCCTCCAGCATCAAGCCCCAGTTCCGACTGCGACTCGAGTGACTCCACAGCTGGTTCAGCCCCACCTGTTCCTGCTTCTAGCGGAGGTGCTTGGTGCCCTAATTGTGGATCTCCGGCCTCATCAGCACCGCCGGCACCGTATGCCTCAATCGCTTCATATCCAGATAGCTCTTCTTCCAACAGCACCTCCGACGACTGCGGCGATTCATCGGAAACTGAAATGAGCCCACCCGCTCCTGCTTCTACTCCTGCGTCTTACGGTGGATCGTCGTACCGTTATAAACGCAGGTATGGAAGGAAACGTTAGTGGGATTAGCTGAGATCGGATTTCGTTCAACTATAGACTTATCGAAAAGTATAATTAGTGTTTGGAGGCTCAGAGACATTAGACTTCGTGACATACTTAATTTATCCTTTGAATCAAACTAGTTTTTAGAACAGCAAATAAATCGGCTCTGACCATCATCTCCATTTAAGTTCGCATGCGGCCATCTTGAATTCAGGAATCTGTGTTCAACTCTGACATTTTCAGATATGTCTTTGCCCGATCTTCATAACAATGACACTTTAGATTGCGACTATTCTCGTTGGCCCATAGTTTTCGAGCAGTTGACTCTCGTAATACCCTGAAATATATTCATGTTCTGTTCCTATCTACATGCCTCATCACTTGTTTGCAAATGTACTGCATACGTACGCTCAGCCACAGGCCGCGGCAACTCCTCAAACCGTTTGGTGGGAATTGTGAACCGGCGAGCCAGAGCAATTCAGCACCAACAAATTTTCCACGATATGTCGTCCATCCGTACATCGACTAGATTTCGAATCCAGAGTCTTAGATATCTTTCCATCGGAAACTCCACTGCACGCCTGACCGGACAGCAGAATTGTCGTTCAAACAAGCTCGCCCAATTCCGCCATTGAACTCACCACCAGTTCCGTACTCTCCAGAAAGCTGTTCACAGAAAGCCTCGCCATCCTCGCATTCACACATTCAAACTCGACCTGTAGATCCTTTCCGTTGACGGAGAGCGTTCTTTTGACAAGATCGTCTTTCAGTTCCTTGTCAGGAGAGAGGATTTGGAAAGCTTGCGAAGCCAATAATGGGGTTGGGAAGGGGATCGTAAGGGACCTAAACCTTTAGTCACGGACTTTGGACAACCATTACACTTTGTGCGATAGCGATGATGATGACATGGTAGATGCAAGGCTTCCCCTTCGACGCTCAAACGTGAAGGAATTGTGCTGAAATTTTGAGTCAGGGGCAAAATTTCCCAGTCTCAACCAAAATTTCCATGTTGCGGGTGAGATCAACGGGCTACCGGGTCGCTTTTTAGCTTACAGGAATACATGCAAGACCTAAAACTGGATGATGTGATACACACTGGATACATTTTTGAATATTATTTACAATCCTATACATAATCATACAGTGCAACCTTGTGCCCTGAGATAAGGGTTTCCACGCATTACAAAAAGAGTTTTCAAATCACAACCCATCCACCGTCTCCACGTCTCGGCATTGCACCTCTCCGCTCGGCCACTTCGTCCACAACGTCAACCCCTCCATCCTCGTCATCATCGAGCCCATCACAATCGACAATCGTGCCGCCAAATAGCTGTTTCTCCATTCCAGGATGTTCCACTGCCACATAGAGACAGAATGCATTCGATATTGTCCAGGCCCAAGTTGACCTGTTGCGCGAAATATGTAACGGAGGAATTCGAGAGACTGTGAAATAGCCGCCCGGAAGAAGATTCCAAGTTAACGGTTCGGGAAAGATATCTGGTTGTATCAGAGTGTGATTTGCTTCGAAAATGGGATAGTTGTAGCTCGATAGGCCGTTCGTATACTGCACAGAGATAGATTAGCGGATGTAACCTAGAAATGGAATGGACGGACCGTAAACTTCCAATACGACTCGACTATTTCTGATTCACAGGTTCTCGTACGTTGCGCTTCGAATTCCACTAGTCCATACGCCCACTTCCAGTTCTCGGGTGTCTCATTCCAAAGTGTTTTGCCTACGAGATGAGCTCTGATAATGAAGGGGGAATGCCTATTCTGTAGACTCTTCGCATATATCGTTTGCCTTGCCATCGTGCTACACAGAGTGATTGCCAGAGCACTCCGTCGGAAGCGGCCGTGTTCCATAGTTTGTTTACACTGGTTGCACGAGCAAGGTCAGGGGCCTCAAGGTAGCTTAGGACTTGCTGGAAAAGTTCGGCGGGAAGATAGGTGGCTGGGTCGAGAGTCTGCATTTTCTTGCTTGGTGACCGGTGACGGTGACAAACAAGGTCAAGGTTCGGGTGGTTGCCGCGGTAAATCCTACGCCCCTGGCGATCACGTGCGTGGGAGATCTTTGAGGCAAGCTCATTCAGAACCAGACTTTTAGAATTAAAAATACATTATTATCCAAACTCTCGAGGCAGCAAATAGAATGCTGATGCCAGACTGTATACAACTCACTAAACATGCTTTTCTAGTAATGCCCAGCAGAACAATCCCACAAAACTTTGCCCTTATAAAAGCGGACGAGCCTCATCGTCGTCATCATCTGGGTCCTCCTTCACTGGGGTAATCACTACCTTGCCATTCTCACCATTCTCAGATATTGTGATCCTTTCCTCAAACAACGTTCCAGACCCTCTACTCGTCCGAACCTCTACCCCTCCTTCGTCTTCCCGCACCCTGCTTTCGTCAGACGCAATAGTCCCGTAATTCCCCCTCGCAGCCTTCTTCCCGAGAAGCCGTTCCTGCGGCGTAACGACATGCGCAGCATGAGCATTCCGGACCTCTGTCCCGGGTTTGATGGTGACTTTGGTGGACATTGTGGGATTGGGTTCGTTGGCTTTGTTGAGTGGTTTCACGGTTCCGGAAGCAAGTGGGGTACCGGCGGTATAGGAGGCTGGTCGGGAGAGTTTGCCCCCGTCTTCTGTACGGGACTGACGGGTTGAGATGCGGTGGAAGGAGTGATGGGCGAAAGCGGCGGCGGGGTTCATCCGTTTGAGATGTCGGGATACGTCGACAAAGACATCGGTTTCATCGACGATTTCTTCGCCGATGAGTTCTTCGATGACGTCTTCTAGGGTAACTACACCGAGAGCACCATGGTCTTCACCGGGTGATTCCGATACAAGGACCATGTGTGATTTTCCCCTAAAGTCAGGTTTGAGCGAGTGGCGGGGGGAGGGGATTTCACTCTTGGAAGTAATTGAGAATATCGAGGGCGGATGTAGTTGGTTTGGTTTCTGGAAGGGTTGCGAGAGTGAATGTACTGACTGGGGATTCGTCTTCTGGATCATAGGTTATGAGAGTTTTTACGAGTAGCATTCCAATGAAATCCTGTTTCTTTCCCGGAGAATGGATAGGAATTCGTGAGTATCCCTTTGACAAGATTTCATTCATTGTCTTGACATCCATGATTTGATCTGCCGACATGACGAAAACGTCTTTCAAGGGTGTCATGATGTCTCCGACTGGCTTTTCCTTTAAATCGAGAACGGCCGTGATGATGGTGACTTCATCGTCATTCAGTCTTTCAGTCCCCAACGTCCGATGCAAAGACACAAGTGTCTTCAAGCCTGCTTTCTTGTATGTCGTTCCTTCCTCTTTGCCAAGAACGCTGTCCAGCAGGAGCGCAGTTGGGTACGCAATGGGATACAAAACGTACATCAATCCGAGCACGAACCTGTTATTTGTCAACTGTGGCAAAAAGAGGGGATATTATTACGTTGAGCATCGAGCGCCAATTGGAAGACCGTAACGCACACAGGCTGCTTGTGGGATGATTTCGCCAAAGATGACGATGAGAGTGGTGGATAGGACGACTGCTGGCCATCCTCCCCCAAGAACGCTGTCAAAGACAATGGGTAGAGTTTCGTTGACGACGACATTGCTCAACAGGAGGGTACACAAAACCCAATGTTTTCTTTCGTCATTTGTAGAAGGAAAGATGCAGCATACCCCTTTTTCAAGAGCCGCAAAACCTTTTGGGCATGAAGTTGTTCATATTCATCTCCGCTCGCTTCCAGCACTTGCAACTAAAAAATCAGCAAAACTGCAATGAGCGGATTATGTGTTTACAGTAATCTCGTCCTGACTCAACAACGCCAACGTCAAACCTAAACTCAGCATGGCACTCTACGCCAGAGGGTCCCGTACCAGCAAAAACACCCCCAAGCAACACCAAGATAAGACTGACTCCCAACTTCCACCAAAAGGCAGGACTCGCTGGATCCTCCTCCGGAAACCCACCGTCATCGGCTGTCATGACCAACCCTCCAATTCCATCCGTTGGTCGGGACTGCAGGGCCGGGAGATAGGAGATCAAGACTACCAGGACTTTTGCGACGGAAAACGTCAGCGACTTTGGTTTTTGCATAATTGGCGTTTCACTCGTCTTGGATGGGCAGGTGTGGAGACGAGGTGTCACATTCAGATGCTCTGCAAAGGCCCTGGAAGGGAAGCGCCTGATCAGACGGCGCGATTTGAGTGGACGCCACAAACTTTGCCCTTGCAGCCGACGAGAAAGAAACCCTGAAAAAGTCGGAAAATATTTTTTTGGTTTTGCGAACTCGACTTGTGAACGATGCCGAAGAGAGCGAAGAAGGCATGGCGGAAGAATATCAACTTGGATGACCTCTATGAGGGGATTCAAAGAACCCGACAGGAACTGGAAAGCGGGTACTTTCATTGTCACTTCATTGGAAACTAATCGACAATAGAGGAGTTGTGCGAGAAAAACCAGATTCTCAGCTGTTTTCGATCGACGACGTCGGTGTCGCACACGCTGTAGAGCAACACGAGTCTGAGCCACCCAAGAAGCGTCGGAAACCCTTGCGAGTAGACGAGATCCTGGGAACAGTAGACCCTGAACCGAAAAAGTCCATTCCGCCATATCACCCCCGCAATCAACGACCTCTCCCATCGAAATCAGAACTACAACCAGTTGAGGAGAAATCTTCATACGATGTATGGACCAAAATCGACGAAATTCCAGCTCCAAAAGACTTATCCCCGCCAGCAATTCTGCCATACTCAAAGTCAAAACCAGCTCAAGCCCCGTCAACCATCCGATCGACCGCTCGTCTCCTCCGACCTCGAAAACAGGTCGAGGCTGTCAAAGTTCCAGAGGGAGGACAGTCATATAACCCGACTCTTGAGGACTGGGAGCAATTGATTGAACGTACTGCTGAGGAAGAACAAGACCGTCTCCTGAAAATCGCACAAAAAGAATGGGTTCCCCCACCTGAGGAGGCAGAAACTCCTGTCCCAGCCAACGAACAATCGGACTCTGAGCGCGAGGACGAGGTTCGCGAGAGTTTTCTCAGGAAACCAGTGCAAGTACGTCGTAAGACGACTGCCCAGCGGAATAAGCAAGCTCGTCACGCCGAACTGGTAATAATCTCTCGTGGACTGTAGTGGCTTACCCGATAGGAACGTCTTCGTGGGCTTGTGAAGTCTAGACGAAAGCTCACTTCAAATTTGCATGATGCCATCGCTCAGGTTTCTGGACCACGGGAGCAGCGAGTAAAGCGACAGAAAAAGCCTAAAGAATTACCCACTGCGCCATTGGAGTTGCAGTTATCGGATGAGCTCGCCGAGTCTTTGCGGTTGCTTAAACCGGAGGGAAATTTGTTCAGGGATCGATATCGGAGTTTGGTTGAGAGAGGGATCGTCGAGCCAAGGTTTGCG
>Ga0335073_10011045_pt1 | contig 12692 bp, 15 predicted proteins | sample Lox_Sample_22_FD_207093 | JGI IMG/M metagenome (GOLD analysis project Ga0335073, IMG submission 207093) | Soil microbial communities from Loxahatchee National Wildlife Refuge, Florida, United States - Lox_Sample_2.2 | ecosystem: Environmental > Terrestrial > Soil > Wetlands | place: USA...
CGCAGGATTCTCCTATTCTATCTCACTTCGATGCCAGGACTGCCGGGAATGCTCCAGGAAATCTGGTTCGGCAGCGCTCCCGTTCGGCTGGAGGTTGGACGCAGCCGAAAGGGGATGGTAAGCCTGCCTGCGTTCCAAATTCAGGCTGCGTTTACCTTGGATGCATCGAACCGATTGATTGCGGCTAGCTCTTTATGAAGCCGTTTCTTCGTATGATGAGCATCGTAATCCGCCTGCATTCCGAGCCAAAATCCCTCGCTTGTGCCAAAGAATTTCGCCAGCCGCACCGCCGTATCGGGGCTGATGCCCCTCTTCTCCAAAACGATGTCGTTGATTCGCGGAACCGGAACACGAAGCTCGCGTGCCAGCCGGTACGGCGTCATGCGCAACGGCTTGAGGTATTCTTCACGCAGAATCTCTCCAGGATGGATGGTCCACAATCTTTCCCTTTTCTTGTCAGGAATCTTGTCGCTCATTTTGGTCTTACCTTCGTGCTTTCATTCTTGTCGTTCTTGCTTCCAGCTATAAAACCTCAGCAATGATAATCGACGATCTCTACTTGGTAAGCATCGCCATCTTTGAACTCAAAACAGAGTCGATACTGGTCATTGATGCGAACGCTGTGTTGCCCCTCACGCTCGCCTCTCAGACCTTCCAGACGGTTTCCAGGAGGGGAAGCCAAATCGTTTAACATACGGGCGTGATGAAGCTGAAAGAGCTTTCGTTTAGCCGCTCGATGAATACTGAATGGAAAATATTTACTCCTGCCCGATATCCAGAATGCCTCCGTTCTCGGGTCGGCAAAGCTCTTGATCACCCTTAAGCATAACGATAGGCGTTATTAATGTCAATCATTATTATGGCAACCACGACTTGCCCCAACGCAGCTGGCTCTTAATCCGCCGCATCGCCGCCTGATAGTCTGTTGCGTAAGCTAAACCCTGCTGAAAGGCGATTAGCGACCATGGCCCGTACTCTCGACCAATCCCGTGCGCTACAAAAGCGAGCGGAGCAACTCATTCCCGGCGGAGTCAACTCGCCCGTTCGCGCCTTCCGTTCCGTCGGCAGCGAACCGCCATTTCTGGTTCGCGGGAAGGGAGCGCATGTGTGGGATGCCGATGGCAATCGCTACGTCGACTACGTCGGCTCATGGGGGCCGCTGATCCTGGGCCATGCCGATCCCGAGGTGATCGAGGCGATCATCAAAGCCGCACGCAACGGCACCAGCTTCGGCGCATCCACGCCGTCCGAAGCCGATCTCGCTGAGCTGGTGATCGAGGCTTTTCCGGCGATCGAGAAGGTGCGTTTCGTCAGCTCAGGGACCGAGGCGACGATGTCGGCGATCCGTCTGGCTCGCGCGGCGACCGGTCGCAAGATGATCGTGAAGTTTGAAGGCTGCTACCACGGCCACAGCGACGCGCTGCTGGTGAAGGCCGGCTCGGGTGTGGCGACGCTCGGCATCCCCGGCTCGGCGGGCGTGCCGGAGGAGTTTGTGGAATTCACCCTGGCGCTGCCCTACAACGACGTAAGCGCCATCCAGGCCGCGTTCTCCAAGTTTCAAGATCAGATTGCCGGTGTCATCGTCGAGCCGGTCGTCGGCAACATGGGCTGCGTGCTGCCCACGCCGGGCTATCTTCAGGCACTGCGGATCATCACCGAGCGCGACGGCGCGCTGCTCATCTTCGACGAGGTGATGACCGGATTCCGCGTGGCGTTCGGCGGGGCGTCAGAGCTGTACAACGTCAGGCCGGACCTGACAACGCTGGGCAAGATTATTGGCGGCGGTTTGCCCGTCGGCGCTTATGGCGGGCCGGCCAAGCTGATGGACATGATCGCCCCGGTCGGGCCGGTGTATCAGGCGGGAACGCTGAGCGGCAATCCGCTGGCGATGGCTGCCGGCATTGCGACCTTATGCCAATTGAAGGCGAATCGCGAGGAATTCTATCGCCAGCTCGATGAGATGAGCGGCAAGCTGGTCGCCGGCGTGCTCGAGGCCGCAAAGGAAGCGGGCGTGGCGATGACCGCGAACCGCGTCGGCTCGATGTTTACGTTCTTCTTCACGGAGCGCCAGGTCACGGATTGGGAGAGCGCGTCCACCTGCGACACGGCGAAGTTTGGGCGCTTCCACGGGGCCATGATGGATGCGGGCGTGTGGTTGCCACCGTCACAATTCGAGGCGGCCTTCCTCAGCATCGCGCACACCGAGGGCGACCTCGACGACACTCTCGCTGCCGCCCGTGAGGCGCTCGCGCTGGTGTAGTTTGGGGCAGAGCGCGAGTTACAGTCGAAGCGGGTCGTACAAGTGGCTCACGCCTTGCCGGAGGGTGCGCTAGTAGCTCGCGGCTACGTTTCCATCATCTCCGGCACAGTCACGAACTGATATCCCTCGCCCCGATATCGCGACAGGATGCGGTCGCTCGCCTCGATACTGCGGCTGCGATCGACGCCGATGCGGTGATACTCGCCGTCGTGCAGGAGGATGACGTCACCACCACGAATCTGGCGCACGGCGTGAGCGACGATCTCGCCGGCCGGGATAGGCCTCCAGTCATAACACGAAACGTTCCACATGACCGGCCGCAGTCCCGCGGCGTGAGCCATGCGCAACGTCGCCGGACGGCGTCCCCCGAACGGGGGACGGAAGAGTTGGACGTCGACGCCGGTGACGTCGCGGATGATATGCTGCGTCCGCTGTAATTGCCGCCGCACTTCCGACGCGGGCGCGAAGATCAGGTTGGGGTGATCCCAGGTGTGACTTCCGATGGCATGCCCCGCTTCGACGACCGCGCGCGCGATCTCCGGCTTCTGCTCGACAAATCGCCCGATGAGGAAGAACGTCGCCTTCGCGCCGTGGCGTTCGAGCACTTCCAAGAGTCGCCAGGTGTAAGGATCGTTTGGCCCGTCGTCGTAGGTGAGCGCAAGCAAGCGTGAGCCGGGATTGAGGCCGGTGAATGTCCGACCATAAACCTGCGACGTCGGCCACATGGTGTGGAAGCCGGCCCAGGTGGCGACGGCGGCAACGCCTGCGGCGCCGAGAAGCGCGGATTTCATCAGGATGATTGTAGCGGGTGTGCTAATCGCGAACGGCGAAACCCGATAGGCGACTCACCAAAAGCCAAACCTGCAAAGCGTTTACCGGCATTTCCACAAGTTGCTCAACTCGCTAATTGCAACGCACGCCGCAGCAAGTTATTCTGCGGTTCGTAGCTTCTCTCCGGTCATGGCCAATCTGTTTGAACCGCCGCGTTACATTGCAGTCGAGGGTCCCATCCGAGTCGGCAAGACGACGCTGTCGCGCGTCATTGCCGAGACCCTGCATGCGCAACGAATCAGCGAGCCCGACAGCAATCCCTTCCTCAGGCCGTTCTACCAGGGCGAGCCGGGCGCCGCGTTTCAGGCACAGTTTGCGTTCCTCATCGCCCGTTACGAGCAGCTTGGCGGACTCGACCTGAAGCGCAATCCCAACAAGACGTACGTCGCCGATTACATCTTCGAGAAGGACAAACTCTTCGCCTGCCTGAATCTCGGCGATGCCGAACTGGACGTCTACAACCGCTATTACGAACTGTTTCGGCAGAACGTGCCCACCCCCGACCTCGTGATTTATTTGCAGGCCACGCCCGAGGTGCTGAAGAAGCGGCTGAAGAAGAAGAACGCGCCCGGCGAGAAGGCCATCAGCGACGACTATCTGGAAGAGGTGATCAAGGCCTACGAGCATTTCTTCTTTCACTACACGTCATCGGATTTGCTGATTGTCAATACCTCGGAGATCGATTTCGTGGAGCGCAGCGAGGACCTGCAAGCGCTGCTGCGGCGCGTCAGCGAGCCGATTCGCGGCACACAGTACTTCCTGCCGCTGGGCTCCGACGAGCAGGCGGCGCGGGCGTAGTTTTTCGTCATCAACTTTTCATCGCCGCATCACTGACTACCGTTGCTCACCTGGGTTATGCTCCTTCCATCCCCAAGGAGCATGCCATGGGAGTCATGTTTCAGGCCTTCTATTGGAACTGCCCTCAGCAGGAGAACCAGGACGGCACGTGGTGGGACTATGTCGCCGGCAAAATCCCGGAGCTGCAGCACGCGGGCTTCACGGCTTTGTGGCTGCCGCCCGCGTGCAAGGCCGCGAACCTTGGCGGCCCGTCCATGGGCTACGATCCCTACGACTACTTCGATCTTGGCGACTTCAACCAGAAAAGCCGCATCAAGACGTGGTTCGGCAATCAGGCGGAGCTGGTGGCGCTGATTAATGCGGCGCATGCGGCGAACATGCAGGCGTATGCCGATCTCGTGCTCGATCACAACAACGGCGGCGACGCACAGGAGGTGAACCCCATTGACGGAGTGACGCGCTGGACGGTGTTCAATCCCGCCAGCGGCAAGTTCGCGCGCACCTGGGAGTGCTTTCATCCTTCGCCGTACGAAATCTTCGACGAGATGACATTCGGCGACATGCCCGATCTCTGCCATCGCAATCCGCTGGTGTACACAAATCTGGTCCAACTGGCGCAGTGGATGGTAGAGACCATCGGCTTCGATGGCTTCCGCTTCGACTTCGTTAAGGGGTATGCACCGTGGATGGTGCAGTCGATCGCCGAGCAGCGATATCTCAAGCGGTCGGAGGACAACTTCTACACATTCTGCGTGGGCGAATGTTGGGACAATGAGCGCACGGTGGACGACTGGCTGGGCGAGGTGAACAGTTACACCGACAATCCTGTCTCCGCCTTTGATTTCCCCCTCCACTACGTGCTACAAGGCGTTTGCGACACCTACGGGTTCAGCCTCACCAACCTGGCCGCCACCGAAACCGTGGTGCAGGACTATCCATCGCAGGCGGTCACCTTCGTCGATAACCACGACACCATTCGCGACCCGGCAAATGCGATCAACAATGACAAGCTGATGGCCTACAGCTTCATCCTGACGCACGAGGGCTATCCCTGCGTCTTCTGGATGGACTGGTACAACTTTGGCCTGGCGCTAACGGGCAGCCCCAATGGCATCGCGGCGCTGGTTGCAGCGCACGAGAAATACGCCGGTGGGACGACGCAGGTGCTTTATGCGGATGACAATTTGTACATCATGCAGCGCACCGGAGCGGGCCAGCAATCGGGGCTGGTCTACGTGCTGAACAATCTGGGCGATGCGTGGAATGGAGCGATGGTGCAAACGCAGTGGTCGAATGTACAGCTTGAGCCCGTAGCGTATGGCGGCCACGATTCGAGCACTCCCGAAGCAAAGACGACTTCGCCGGAAGGCTTTGCGGATTTCTGGGCGGCGCCGCGCGGCTGGGCGGTGTACGCGCCGCAGTAAGGCAGTTGTCGGCTGTCAGTCGTCAGTCGGCAGTTGAGCGCAGCTCGTTCATCATCGCGTCCATTATTGCGACCTCGTAGCGATGCGGAGATGAACTGGCGAACAGTTCTTCAATCCTCAAATAGGCGTCCAGGGGAAGGAAACTTCCGGGCAGAAGACGATTGCGTGCGTCGAACCACGTCTTCATCCAGGGCACAAGCGCAAGATAGGTCTCGTGCCGCTTGCGGCGAACGGTGTCTCCTTTGGCATGGCGCCGCAGCTCGTCTTCCGGCGCTTCCAGCCAGAAGACAAGATCGGCAAACCCCATCTGTTGAGATTCAAATGCGTCGCAGTAAAGCTCGCGTTCGATCTCGAACAACGCGCTGCCGAGCGCTCCCGACTTCCAGAGCGACCACGCGAAATAAAGATGGAAGGGATCTCCGTCGCAGACGGCGATGCCGTGCTCGCGCTCGATCTCCAGAGCGCGTTGCCAGTTTGCGATGTTGTGCGTGACCCAGAAGCGCGCGACGTCGGCGGGGTCGGCGTAGAGATCGGGTGCGGCTATGTGGTAGGGAGCCTCTTCCACCCACGCGTGAGGACAGTGAGTTCGGCACCAGGTCGTCTTGCCGGCCGCACTCGGGCCTTCAATAGCGATGATCATGGCGCTTACTGCGCAGGCGGGACGTATTCCTTGGGCTTCTCCGAGCCTTCGCCGAAAAAGTAAGCCTGCATCTGCTGCGCGATGAATTCCTGGTGGTCCTTTTTCCAGGGCTGCAGGCGGTATTCGTTGAGCAGCATCTTCATGTGCTCCTGCCATTGTTCCCAGGCGAGCTTGGAGACGTTGTTGTAAATCTTTTGTCCCAGCTCGTTATCGAAGGGCGGATCGTCCAGGCCCTCGGCCTCGCGACCAAGCTTTACGCAATGCACCATGTGTGCCATGAAAATCTCCATGAGCCAGCGGCGGCGGAATGAATGCAAAGTCGATTGTAGTGGAGCGTGGCCGCGTTTCGCTATTCGCCCAGCCACACGCCGTAGGGACGCAGGCGCTCGATGTGATCGCAGATGATCTTGAAAGCGCCGGTAATCGGCACCGCCAGAATCAGTCCCATCGCGCCCCACAGCCATCCCCAGAAGAGCAGTGCCAGGGTGACGGCTAGCGGATTCAGTTGCAGGCGCTTGCCCAGAATTTTGGGATAGAGAACGTTCATCGCGACCAGGTGCAGCCCCATCACAATCGCGATGACCAGCACCGCGACCCCGGTGGTGAGATGGCCGAGGTCGGCGACCAGCGGCGGCAACACCGCCAGCAGCACGCCGAGGTAAGGAATCAGGCTGAGGAAGCCGCTGATGACTCCCAGGAAATAGAAATACGGCAGGCCGATCACGCCAAACAACGCGATGCTGCAGGCGCTAATGAAGACGCCGATGGTGAAGTTGCCCACGATGAAGGAGCGGATCATGCGCGCAATCAAGCCCAGCATCACATAGGCCGAGTTGCGGTTTTCCATGCTGAACAGCATCACGGTGGCGGAGCGCACGTGGTCCTGCCAGCTCAACATGAAGAAAACCAGGAACGGGATGAACGTGATCGCCAGCGCCACGGCGGACACGGAATCTGCGTTCCTGCTGACCAGGTCCGTCCAACTGCTCGACTGTTTGACGGTTATCGCTTTCTGGTCATCCGTGGAGGGCGGCAGTACCGTCTCGGTGGTGGTCTCGATCTGTTCCGCCTGCTCGCGAATCTTCGCCCCCAGCTGCTGAATGTGCGCCTTGTATTTGGGGACCTCATGCATGAAATCGAGGGCGCGGCTATACGAAACATAGCTGGCAAATCCGAGTGCGCCCATGAGCAGCGCCACGGCGACAAGCGCGCCGAACGCGCGCGGTATCTGGAAGCGGACCATGAGGTCGGCGATGGGCGCCAGAACAAAGGCCAGAAGGATTGAGACGAGGACCACCGCGAGCAGCAGCTTGGCCACGTAAATGAGCGTGAGGACCGCTGCGCTCGCCAGAATCACCAGCGCCGCCGACTGGATATGCAACAGCCGCCGCTCCACTTCCACTATGGTGGAGCTGCTGATGGGCGCCTGCGGAGCCGTGGCCGGGCCGACAGCAGCTTTGGCTTCGGCGTCAGGGTCGGCCTCCGGCGCTGTAAGTTTCAGATTATCCAAAACCTGTTCGGCCATCTTGCCTATGGTACTCCCACTCCAGCGCGCCAACTACGAGCGCCGGGGGCCCCCGGGACTCAACCCCAGGATTCTGAGCATGGTACTTTGTCTGTGTCCAGGATGGAAGATACCTTCTCGACAACCTCCCGCGCCCGGATTCTCGCCATCGACTACGGCGCCCGCAACATGGGCTTTGCGGTCAGCGACGAGCTAGGCGTCACCGCGCAAGGTTTGCCGACCTATCGCCGCAGCAATAAGAAAGCCGATATGGATCACCTGCGGCGACTCATCCGTCAATACAGGGTGGGAGAGATCGTGATGGGACTTCCCCTACGCATGAGCGGCGATGAAGGCATTCAGGCGGAAAAGGTGCAGGGGTTCGCGGACGAGCTGCGAAGCAGGTTCAAGCTGCCGGTGCATCTGTTCGATGAGCGGCTCACTTCGGTGGAGGCGAACCGCATGCTGCGCGAGACCGAGATGAGCATTCGCCGCCGGGCGGAGGTGGTGGACCAGGTTGCGGCGGTGCTGATCCTGCAATCGTTCCTGGAATTCCGGAAGGCCTCGTCTGCGGAGTGATCGGCGGGCGTGCAGCACGTCATGCGCACGATTCATCTAAACTGAAGGTGTCTGAGGATCATATCCGGGCACCTCTTTAGAGATAAACAAGTCGTGCGATTTCTATTCACGCTTTTTGTCGTATTAGTGCTGGCCTTCGCCCTCTGGTTCGGCTGGGCGGCGCTGCTGCCGGTTCATCCCCAGCAGGCGACCTTCGTCCTCTTGCGCCCCGGCTGGAGCTCGCGCCACATTGCGCGCCAGTTGCAACAACAGGGCATAGTCCGCAGCTCGACCGCGTTCCTGATGGTCGATTACCTGAAGGGGCTCCGGACCCTTAAGGCCGGCGAGTACAAGTTCGATCAGCCGGCCAATGCGGTCGACGTTTGGGGGCGCCTGGCTAGCGGCGACGTCTACGCCCGCACCGTCGTGGTGCCGGAAGGCTACAACATGTTCGACATCGCCGCCGCGGTGGAACAGGCGGGCCTGGGCCCGGCATCGGATTTCCTGATCGCGGCCCGCAACGACCTCTTTCTGTTGCGCGACATCGACCCCACGGCCAAGTCGCTGGAGGGCTACCTTTTCCCCGATACGTATCAATTCACCCGCATCGACAGCGCGCACGACATCGCCGCCGCGATGGTGCATCGCTTCCGCCAGCAGGCGCAACAAATCGGATTGCTGGGACGCTCCGACACACACGCAATCGTGACCATGGCCTCGATTGTCGAAAAGGAAACCGCCGGCCCTGGCGAGAGGCCGTTAGTGGCGAGTGTTTACTACAACCGGCTGGCCAGGAATATGACGTTAGCTGCGGACCCTAGCGTGATTTACGCGGCACTGCTGTCTGGCCGCTATCGCGGGACCATCTACGAGTCGGATTTGCAGTTCGATTCCCCGTATAACACCTACAAGTATCCGGGATTGCCGCCTGGGCCCATCGCGAACCCGGGGCTGGCTTCCTTGCAGGCCGCCATGCATCCCGCGCACACCGATTTTCTTTACTTTGTCAGCGATAACAACGGCCATCATCGGTTTGCCCGCGATCTGGAAGAGCATGCGCGCAATGTGGCGGCGTATCGGCGGTCCGTGGCCTCGGGTCAATAGAGTGCGGTGTGGGTTCGCCCGTCCCGGCGCAGGCCGGCAGCTCTCGAACTCCTGGCTGATCGTGGCTTTTGAATATTCCCCGCAAGAGTCTCTCAAGCGCGGGAACGCATCTGCCGTATACTACGGGCTTCCGCATATCCTGCCGCATCGCTATGACGAGGTCGGGAGCACTTACCGTTGTCGCGGTTGTCGCCTTGGTCATCGGCGATACGGGATGCCTGTTTCATACCCGCACGGTGGAGATGCGCACCAGCACGGCCCCGCTGGAAACCGCGACAAAACAGCAACTTGTGGATTACATCACCAGCGAGGCGGCCAAGCTCCGCACCCTCAATGCCACCGTCGATATCGCAACCTCCGTTGGCGGCGAGAAGAAAGGCAAGGTAACGGAGTACGAGCAGATCCGCGGCTACATTCTGGTGCGCAAGCCGGACCTGCTGCGCATGATCGGACTGTTTCCTATTTTGCGCAATAAAGCCTTCGACATGGTCAGCGATGGCAACCAGTTCAAGCTATCGATACCTGCCAAGAACAAGTTTTACGTGGGCCACAACGATGTCGTTCACCCCGCCAGCAATCCCCTGGAGAACATGCGGCCGCAGGTGATTTACAACGCCCTGCTGTTGCCTGAAATCGATCCCCAGAACGACATCGCGGTGCTGGAGCAGAGCACGGAAATTGTCTACGACAAGAAAAAGAAGCGGAACCTGGAGCAGCCCGATTACGTCATCGATATTATTCATCACGGTGCCGATGGCTGGTCCCTGGCCCGCAAAATCGTCTTCGATCGCACCAACCTGACCGTCCATCAGCAACTCATCTATAGCCAGAAGGGAGCGATTGCGACGGAAGCGACCTATCAGGTCTACGAGGACCACGACGGGGTCAGTTTTCCCAACGTAATCGAGATCAAGCGCCCGCAGGAGGAGTATTCCATCCGGCTTACGGTGGTGAAACTGGTCCTCAACGAGACTCTGCGCGACGATCAGTTCGCCTTGCAGCAGCCGGCCGGCTCGCAGTTGATCGACCTGGACCAGGTCAATCAGAGCGCGTCTTCCGATGTCACGCCGGCGTCTTCTTCACCCGCCGGCAGCCCGCCAAAGCGATAGGCTCCAGCCCGCCAGCAGAAATAGCGCTTCATCTGCCTGCGCTGCGGAATTTCGCCTGGAACTTGCTCTTGCTGACGATGGCGCGGCCGATCGTGCCGTAACCGATTACCTGAACCTGGTCCTGCGCCTGCACGCGAAAGGTCAGAAAGCGGCCGTTGATTGACTCCAGCACGGCCTCGCAGCGCACCAGCGTGCCAATACCGGCGGGCGCGCGATGATTGACGTTGATCGCGGTGCCGACGCTGACCTCGTCGCCTTCGCAGAACGGCAGCAACGCTTCAAATCCCGCGGCCTCCATCCAGCCGATCATGTGCGGAGTGGACAGCACCGGCGGCAGCTCCGGTCTCCACGCCGTCAGCGTGTGTTGGAATTCGACGCGCCGCTCGACCTCGGCGCGCGTCCCGATGGAAACAGGTTTTGCCATGTTTTCAGAGTATTGCGCCTGTGTCCGCTTGTCACTGGCTGACGGATCGAGCACCCACATCGGTTCGAAATGAAACAGCTTTTGAATAAGTGCACCGAGAAAATTGTCTATTCCTGCGCCCAGTCGTTGTAATATGTCGCTGTTCTCACGCAAGCGTTTGGAGCAGCGGCCATCTGCAATCGCGGCGGCTCCCGGCCATACGCCGCTTATCAGAGTTGTCTCACTCGTTGCAACGCTCCCCGGGTTACGGGTTTAGTGAATCTTCCATTTCGCACTTCGAATTACAGGAGATTACTGGTATGCATCGGGTCCTGCTTTCGTTGTTAGTAATCGCGACCTTCTTCGTCACTCCAGCAGTCGGACAAACGTCGACTGGCCAGGCGGCGCCGGCGGGTGCGCGAAAGAAGCGCGTTGCGGTCTTCGATTTCGACTACGCCACCGTGCAAAGCTCGACTTCCGCTCTGTTCGGTACCAACGTCGATGTGGGCAAGGGCATTGCTGACTTGCTGGTACGGCACCTAGTCGAGGATGGCACTTACTCGGTGATTGAGCGCAAAGCCATGGACAAGATTCTGGGTGAACAGAATTTTTCCAACAGTGACCGCGCCAATCCTAATTCGGCCGCCAAGATCGGCAAAATCCTCGGAGTCGACGCCATCATCGTGGGCAGCATCACCCAGTTCGGCAACGACAACAAGCACACCAATGTCGGCGGCGGAGGTTGGGGCCTGGGACGCTTCGGAGTTGGCGGCGTAGGACACAGTAAGAGCAAGGCGGTGGTGGAGGTCGATGCGCGCCTCGTCGATATCGACACTGCCGAGATCCTGGGGGTGGCCAGCGGTAAGGGCGAGTCCAGTCGCGAGAGCACGTCATTGCTTGGCGCGGGCGGCGGTTGGAGCGGCGGCGGTGGCGGCAACGTGGATTTTGGCAGCAGCGACTTTCAGCAGACAATCCTTGGCGAAGCTGTGAACCAAGCGGTGGTACAGATGACCAGCGAGCTGGTGGCCGACAATACCAAGCTAGTGACTCGGACAATCAGCGTCGAGGGTGTCGTGGCTTCGGTTGACGGTGGTCAGATCGTGCTCAACATCGGCTCCAAGGCGGGCCTGAAGGTCGGCGATCAGCTCACCGTGAAGCGCGTCACCAAAGAAATCAAGGACCCGTCCACCGGCCAGGTCATTCGCAGGTTGACCTCCGACGTCGGGGTGATTCGCCTGACCGATGTAGACGACATCTCAGCCGTGGGCACCCCGCTGTCCGGTTCGGGTTTCAAGGTCGGCGATATGGTGAAGACGATTACGCAATAGTCGCACACAGCTTTTGCGTGGCATTGGGCGGCCGAAAAATGGCCGCCCATTTTCATTTGCAACCCACTTTGGCCATCTTTCTTGAGATTTCAACTCTGTCCGAAAAGCGCTCCGGTTTTTAACTTGCAAATTGCAAGTGGTTCTGCTAATGTTCGGCCAAAATGCCTGGAACGGCGAAGTCAAAACGCAGGTCCGGCTGTCCGGTGAGCGCTTCGCTGGAGAGTGTCGGGGATCGCTGGTCGCTGCTCATCGTTCGCGATCTGATGGTTCGTGGCTTCCACACGTTCAAAGACTTTCAAAACTCGGGCGAGGGGATTGCGACGAATATTTTGAGCGACCGTCTCCGCAGGCTGAAGGGCGCCGGTATTATTTGCGCCGAGATGGAGGAGACGGATGCCCGGCGGATCAATTACCGGCTCACCGAGAAAGGGATCGATCTTGCGCCCGTGCTTCTGGAGTTGCTGATCTGGGGGGCGCAACACGAGAACACGGGAGAGCCATGCGCTCTGATCGAAAAGCTGGCGAAGCATCGCGCGGAAATTCTGGGCGAAGTGCGGCGGCGCTGGCGCGAACGCGATCCGGAACCGCTACAGGCGAAGTCAGGACAGTGGCTATGGCCGTAGTTCATTACCCGAGGAAAACTGGCATGCGACGGATCGTCGTCAAGAACCACATGAGCCTCGATGGCTTCTTCGAAGGGCCGAATAAGGAGATCGACTGGTTCGGCTTCGAT
>Ga0335073_10011047_pt1 | contig 12691 bp, 14 predicted proteins | sample Lox_Sample_22_FD_207093 | JGI IMG/M metagenome (GOLD analysis project Ga0335073, IMG submission 207093) | Soil microbial communities from Loxahatchee National Wildlife Refuge, Florida, United States - Lox_Sample_2.2 | ecosystem: Environmental > Terrestrial > Soil > Wetlands | place: USA...
GCTCATTCCGGGGTACTCAGAGTTTTGGTCAGCGCCTCGATGCGCGTGTCAGGCACGAGCCAGATCAGTGCCACGGCAATGTACAGCACGATGGCCATCCACGGACGCACGAACGCGAGCACGACCGCCGCCAGATAGAGGGCGACCGAGAGCTTGCCCTTGAGGTCCTTGCCGGTGGCGAGAGCGAGGCGCGAGGTGCGGCCGTTGGCGGCGATGATCTGCGCCTGCAGTACCGTATAGCTGACGGCCGCGCAGGCCAGAACCACGCCGTAGGCGGCGACCGGAGCCGGCACGAAGCCCGACTCGTCGATCCAGCGGATCACGAACGGCACCAGCGACAGCCAGAACAGCAGCGCGAGATTGGCCCACAGCACCCGGCCATTCACCTTCTCGGTGACGTGCAGCATGTGATGATGGTTGTTCCAGAAGATGCCGACGTTCACGTAGCTCAGCACATAAGCGAGCAGGACCGGCACGTCTTCCCGCAGTGCGGCGAGGTCGGCGCCCCGCGGCACACGGATCTCGAGCACCATGATGGTGATGATGATGGCGACTACGCCATCGGTGAACGCCTCGAGACGGGCGGTATTCATGCCGCCATGTTAACCCGGGCGGATGTTAAGCTGCCGCGGTGAACGGCGGCCGCTCATTCATCGAGGCGCGCGACCGGTTGCTGCATTGCCGGGGTGATCCGCAGCGCGCCGCGCGCGAGTTCCGCTGGCCCGCACTCGGCGAATTCAACTGGGCGCGCGACTACTTCGACGTGGTCGCAGCAGGCAACGAGCGCGCGGCACTGCGCGTGATCGACGACGCCGGCGGCGATGAGACGCTCACCTTCGCAGGCCTCGCGCGCCGTTCGCGCCAGGTCGCGGGCTTCCTCGCCGCCCAGGGACTGTCCGCGGGCGATCGCATCCTCATCATGCTGCCGAACTGCGTGGCACTGTGGGAGACGATGCTCGCTGCCATCCGGCTGGGGGCGGTGATCATTCCCGCGACGACGCTGCTCGAGCACGAGGACCTGCGCGATCGCCTCGAGCGCGGCCGGGTGAAGGCGGTCGTGACGCTCGCGACGCTCGCGGGCCGCTTCGCCGCGCTTTCGGGAGCGCCGCTGCGCATCGCGGTGGGCGAGACGGTGCCGGGCTGGATCCCGTACCGGCGTTCGCACGAGGCGCAGGACGCCTTCACGGCCGCCGCCACCCGCGCGGACGATCTGCTGCTCCTTTATTTCACCTCGGGAACCACCGCGAAGCCGAAGCTGGTCGCGCACACCCAGGCGAGCTACCCCGTCGGCCATCTCTCGACGATGTACTGGCTCGGGCTGCGCCCGGGCGATGTGCACCTCAACCTGAGCTCTCCCGGCTGGGCCAAGCACGCCTGGTCGAGCGTGTTTGCGCCCTGGAACGCCGAGGCGACCGTGCTCGCTTACCATTACGAGCGCTTCGACGTGCGCGCGCTCCTCGGTCAGCTGGTGCGCTGTCGGGTGACGACCTTCTGCGCCCCGCCGACGGTGTGGCGGATGTTGATCCAACAGGACCTGCGCGCCTTCGACATATCGCTGCGCGAGGTGGCGAGCGCCGGGGAGCCGTTGAATCCCGAGGTGATCGAACGGGTGCGCCAGGCCTGGGGTCTCACCATCCGCGACGCCTTCGGCCAGACGGAGACCACCGCGCAGGTCGGCAATCCACCGGGCCAGGCGGTGAAACCCGGCTCGATGGGACGGCCGCTGCCGGGCTATCCGGTCGTGCTCATCGACACCGCAGGGCGCCGCGCCGAGGAGGGCGAGATCTGCATCGACCTCGCGCAGCGGCCGCTCGGCCTCATGCAGGGCTATCTCGACGATCCCGAGCGCCACGCCAGCGCCATGGCCGACGGCTACTACCATACCGGCGACGTGGCCTCGCGCGATGCGGAAGGTTATCTCACCTATGTCGGCCGCATGGACGATGTGTTCAAGTCGTCCGACTACCGCATCAGCCCGTTCGAGCTCGAGAGCGTGCTCATCGAGCATCCGGCGGTCGCGGAAGCGGCCGTGGTACCGAGCCCGGACGCACTGCGCCTCGCGGTGCCGAAGGCCTTCATCGTGCTCACGGGCGGCGCGCAGCCCGATGCAGCCACTGCGCGCTCGATCCTCGAGCACGTGCGTTCGCGCGTCTCGCCCTACAAGCGCATCCGCCGACTCGAGTTCGCGCCGCTGCCGAAGACGATTTCGGGGAAGATCCGCCGGGTGGAGCTGCGTAAGCTCGAGGAGGCGCGCGCACCGGGCGGCGGGCGGCGGAGCCTGGAATTCTGGGAAGAGGATCTGCAGTCGCCGGCGGACTAGCCGGCGCTGAGTGCAACGCGCATGAGCACGACTGCAGGTCGGGGTTGCAGAGCCTGCCGCGTGCTGGCTGGGATCGTGATCGCCGCCGTCCTCGTGCTGGTCGGCGGCTGGCGGCTGAGCCTGCCGCGTGCGCCGGATGCGTTCTATCGGCCGCCTGCGGCGCTCGTGGATGGGGCTGCGGCTGCGCCCGGCACGCTGCTGCAGAGCGCGCCCTTCAGCCGTGGCTTGCCGCCCGGGTCGCGTGCCTGGCGGATTCTCTACGCGACCAGAACCGGTGCCGGCACACCCGCGGTGGCGAGTGCGATCGTCCTCGTGCCGACCGCCGCCACTGCGCGGTCTCGCCCGGTGATCGCCTGGGCGCACGGCACGACCGGCATCGTCGCAAGCTGTGCGCCCTCGCTCTTCGGACATCCGTTTCCGTTCGTGCCGGCACTCTCCCAGATCATCGAGCGCGGATGGGCGATGGTCGCCACCGACTACATCGGACTCGGCGTCACCGGGCCCGCCGGAGTTCATTCGTACCTCATGGGGGCCGATGAGGCCCACGCGGTGCTCGATGCCGTGCGTGCCGCGCATCACCTGGCGGGCACCGAGCTCTCCGAGCGGATGCTGGTCTGGGGCCACTCGCAGGGAGGCCACGCGGCGCTGTGGACCGGAATCATCGCGCCGGGCTACGCACCGGAGCTCAGCCTGGCCGGGGTCGCAGCGCTTGCGCCCGGGAGCGATCTGCCTGAGCAGGTGAAACGCACCCAGGCGACGCTCGCCGGACGCCTCATCGATGCGTATCTGGTCACCGCGTACAGCGAGGTCTATCCCGACGTGCGCTTCGACGCCACGGTGCGCGGCGGCGCCCGCGTGTTGACGCGCGACATCGCGCGCCGCTGCCTCGACGGCCGACGCATGCTGGCCTCGGTGGCCGAAGCCCACCTGCTGGGCGGCTCGATCTTCCGCGCCGATCCGTCGACCGGCGCACTCGGGACGCGCCTGCGGCAGAACGTACCCGACGGCCCTATCGCAGCGCCGGTACTCATCGCGCAGGGACTCGCCGACCCACTGGTGCTCCCGGACACGCAGGCGGCTTTCGTCGCCGCGCGCTGCCGGGCCGGCCAGCCGCTCACCTATCTCACCTATCCGAACCGCGACCATGTCTCGCTGGTCGCGCCGGGCTCTCCCCTGATCGCCGACCTGCTGGCGTGGTCGGTCGGGAGACTCGCGGGAGCACCCGCCGGGGACCGCTGCCCGGGGCACGGTTTATGATGAGCCCATGCTGGATCCGGCCATCGGCACGTTGATTCTCGGATGCTGCGCGGTGCTGTTCGCAAGCTCGGCGCTGCACAAGCTGCGCTCGCCCGGGCGCTTCGCGCAGGTGCTGCGCGCCTATCGGTTGCTGCCCGAGGCGCTGGTCAGCCTCGCGCCGGTCGTGCCGCTGCTCGAGCTTTGCGTGGCGCTCGCGCTCCTGTGGCCACCGGTGCGAGCGGCCGGCGTGCTCCTCGGCGTGGCGCTCCTCATCGCCTACGCGGCCGCCATCGCGCTCAACCTGCGGCGCGGCCGGGCTGACCTCGCCTGCGGCTGCGGCGGCCCCGACGAGGCGCGGCCCATCGCACCGTGGATGGTCGGCCGTAATCTGCTCCTCGCGGCGCTGCTCGCCGGCACGCTCATCCCCTGGCGGGGCAGAGCGCTGCTCGCCACCGACCTGCTCACCGTGGGGGCGGGGGTGGCGGTGGCGACTCTCTTATATGTGTCGGCCGACCGGCTGCTCGGCCGCGTGGCGCCACGCGCGGCCATGCTCGGGGGGCCGCGGTGACGGCCCTTGCCATTTCCAACGTCGTGCTGTGGGCACTGGTGCTGGCGCTGGCGGCGGTCGTGCTGGCCCTGGTCCGCCAGCTCGGGGTCCTGCACGAACGCATCGGCCCGGCCGGGGCTCTGATGCTCAATCGCGGTCTCACCGTCGGTGAGCCGGCGCCGGCGCTCGAGGTCACCGCTCTCGACGGCCGTGCGCTCAGGCTCGGGGCGGCGCGCAGCGACGGGCGCAGCACGCTGCTGCTGTTCGTTTCTCCCACCTGTCCGGTGTGCAAGACGCTCCTGCCGGCGGTCATCTCGAGCGGCCGCGACGAGCGGGCGTGGATGGACGTCATCCTGGCGAGCGACGGGGAGCTCGCCGCCCAGCGCGAGTTCGTGCGTGCGCAGGGACTGGAAGGAGTTCCCTACGTCGTATCGGCCGCGCTCGGGCTCGCCTACCAGGTGAGCCGGCTGCCGTTCGCGGCGCTGCTCGACGAGCACGGCGTGCTGCGCGCCCGCGGTCTCGTCAACTCACGCGAGCATCTCGAGAGCCTCTTCGAGGCCAAGCGGCTCGGCGTCGCCTCGCTGCAGGAGTATTTCTCGGGTGCAACCTGAACAGGAGGTCGGATGAATCTGGTGTCGATGGACCCGGCCGTGTGGGCGGTCGTGGACGAGTACGAGGCGCGCGCCGCGCGTGAGGAGGAGCTCTGGAACACACTCAGCGAGGAGGAGCTGGAGCACCGCATCGATGGGATGCTGTTGCCGGTCGGGCGCGCAACCGGGACGTTGCTCAACCTCCTCGTGAAGGAGGCCGGGGCGCGTCGCATCCTCGAGGTCGGCAGCTCGTTCGGCTACTCGACCGTGTGGCTCGCCGAAGCTGCGCGCGCGGTCGGCGGCAAGGTGATCTCACTCGAGCTGCGCCCCGAGAAGACCGAGTATGCGAGCGAGCGACTGCGGCGTGCAGGGCTCGCCGGCCACGTCGAATTTCGTGTCGGGGATGCGCTCGAAAGCCTGGCGCAGCTGCGCGGGCCCTTCGACCTGGCGCTCATCGACCTGTGGAAGAACCTCTACGTGCCGGTGTTCGCGTTGCTGCACCCCAGGCTCGCCCCGGGCGCGCTCGTCATCGCCGATAACATGCTCGAGCCGGCGAGCGCGCGTCCCCATGCCCAGGCGTACCGCCACGCCGTGCACGTCGCGCGCGACATGAGCTCCGTGCTGCTGCCGGTCGGCAATGGCATCGAGCTCAGCCGCTACCAGTAGGGCGCGCACTGCAGCCCCGCGGGTCGCCCACCGGAGCGGGTGTCCGGGACGTCGCCCGCGGATTCCCCCGCTCACGCGAGCGCGATTTCCACGCGCTTGTTGTGCTTGCCTTCGCTGCGGACGCGCAGGACCCGGATCGCGCCGATCTCGCCGACGTTGGCGACGTGCGTGCCGCCGCACGGCTGCAGGTCGATTCCCGGGATCCGCAGCAAGCGGACCCGTCCCATGCCGCGGGGCGGCTGCACGCTCATGGTCTTGACGAGCTCCGGCTGCGCATCGAGCTCGGCATCGGTGATCCAGGCCGTCTCGGTGGCGACGCCGCGAGCGATCAGGCGGTTGGTCTCGTCCTCGATGTGGCGGGCATCGAGCGCGGCGAGCTCGATGTCGAAGTCGAGGCGCGCCTTGTCGGGCACGATGTTGCCGCCGGTGACCGGCGCCGTGACGACACATGACATGAGGTGCAGGGCGGTATGCAGCCGCATGAGGCGGTGCCGCCGCGGCCAGTCGATCTCGAGCGTGACCGTCTCACCGGCCTGCGGCAGCGCGGCTCCGGAGGCGGGGATGTGCAGCACGCGGTCGGGCCCCTCGCCCTTGCGGGTATCGATGATGGCAACGCGCTCGCCGTTCGCGCGCAGCAGCGTTCCGGTGTCGCCCGCCTGGCCGCCGCCGAGCGGATAGAAGATGGTACGGTCGAGCTCGATGGCCTGCGCAGCCGCCGAGCGTACGCGCGCCACCGCGGTGCGCAGGTAGGCATCCTCCCTGAACAGCAATTCGGTGCTCACGGCATCGGTTCCGGGGATACAATCACACGGCGCATGGCTGCGTTCTCCTATCGCATCGTCAACGTGTTCACCCAGGGACGCGCGCCCCTGAGCGGCAACCCCCTGTGCGTGTTCGAGCGGGCGCAGGCGCTCGATGCGGCAAGGATGCAGGCGCTGGCGCTGCAGTTCAACCTGTCGGAAACGAGCTTCATCCTGCCCTCGCAGAGGGCCAACGCGGCGGTGCGCATCTACACGCCGCGCTACGAGATGCGCTTCGCCGGACATCCGACGCTCGGCACGGCGCACGTGTGCCGCGCGCTCGGCCTCGGCGGGGACCGCATGACGCTCGAGCTGCCGGCGGGGGTGGTTCCGGTCCGTGCCACGGGCGAGCGCTGGACGCTGCAGGCCATGGCGCCGCAATGGCGCGAGGTCAGCGAGCCGCGCCTGACGCTCGCGGCCATGCTCGGGCTCGAGGAACGTGACCTCGCCGAGCGGCCCCTGTGGGTCAACACGGGCGTCGAGCAGCTCATCGTGCCGCTCGCCAGCGAGGCGGCGGTGCGGCGCGTGAACGTGCGGGCGGACCTGCTCGCGCAGCTGCGCAGTGCCGACGGCCACAGTCAGGTCTACGTGTTTGCGCCCGCGGGTGCGGGCCTGCTGGCGCGATTCTTCTTCCCCCAGGGCCGTGCCGTGCTCGAGGATCCGGCCACCGGATCGGCGACCGCAAACCTCGGCGGCTGGTGTCTCGCGACCGGGCGGACGCTGCCGTGCGAGTTCGACATCGCGCAGGGGGAGTACACCGGGCGTCCCGCCGCGCTGCGGCTGCGGGTCGATGAGGAGCGCAACGTGCAGGTGAGCGGAGACGTCATCGAGCTCGGGCGCGGATCGATTACGCTGTAAGGAGCATCAGTGGCCATCAAACGTACCGCCAAGAGCATGGGAACCCCGGTACGCAGGACGGTGACCTCACCGGGCCTGCGCCACGTCGAAATCCGGGCGCCCCAGCAGATGGTTGCCGGGGAGACCTACGTCGGCTGGGTGTGCAAGAACAAGGCGTGCGCGCGGCTCATCGCCATCATGCCCGCGCCCGCCGGCGCCAAACCGGCGGCGGGGGAATCCGAGGATCAGCTTGCCGCGATCAGGTGTCCGCATTGCGGCAACGAGGACCTGTACCGCTTCAGTGCCCGGGCCGAGCACGCCTACCCGGGCTGAGGAATGGCGCTCACAGCGGCGGCAGCGCGAGCGATGCCGTCTTGTCCTTGATGATCACGTAGCGGGCGAGCGAGGGATCGAGACCTACCGCGGTCTTGACGTCCTCGATCGGGTTGTGCGCGCCGGCGAGCCTGCCGAAGGCTGTGGCCGCGCCGCGCAGGAAGTAGGCCCGTGCGAGCTTGGGATCGAGACGGATCGCTTCCTCCTCGTCCTTGACCGCATTTTCGTAGGCCTGCCGCCGGATCGAGATGTAGCCGCGCTCGCTCCATAGCGCGGCGGTCCTGGGCTCCAGGTCGATCGCCTTCGAGTAGTCGGCCAGTGCGTCGGCAAAATCGCCGCGCGTGTGGTGGATGCGCGCGCGCAGGCGCAGTGCGGCGGTGAGCTTGGCATCGATCCCCAGGGCGGCGTTGAGATCCTCGAGGGCGGCGTCGTACCTGGACTGCGCCGCATAGAAGACTCCACGGTTGTAGTAGACGTAGGCGTTGCGCGGGGCCAGCTTGAGTGCCTCGTTGTAGTCATCCAGCGCGTGCTGCGTGTCGCCCTGGGCGGCATAGCCGGCGGCGCGGCTGGCATACAGGAAGAAGCGGGCGTTGCCTTCGAAGATCTCGCGATCCAGGGATTCCGTACAGGCCTGGATGACTCTGGCGGCCGATGCGTCTCCCTGCCTGTTGATGCAGGCGTCGACCACGGCATGCTTCTCGCGGCTGAGCTGCGCCTCGCACAGCACCGCCTGGGTGTAGTCGAGCGATCCGGACCCGACCATGCCCATGCAGGTGGTGAATTCGTCCGGTCGCAGGTCCGGCAGCGCCTGCTGGTCGCGCGGGGCGGTGACGGTGACCTGATCCCTGGCTGGCCCGGGGGTCGTCGCCGGCTGCTCGGGACCGGGAGGCGTCTGCGGGCTCTGCGCAGCGGCCTGCGCCTGGACGGCCGCGGCCGCACAGACGGCGCACAGCAGCGCCCAGCCTCGCCACCATCCCGCTCGCCGCATCGACGCACCTCCCGGTACGAATCTAGCACCGCGCGCGTGCAACTCAAGCCTTCTGCAGCGCTCAGCGGAACAGGTCGCGCAGCCTCGAGAAGAATGATCCCGAACGCATGTGCGCGAGCATTTGCGACCACCGGTCCTCGGCCCGCAGTTTGCTCTTCAGCTCCTGCTCTTCCTTCTTCATCAATTCGAGGACCCGCGTGTCTTCATCCTCCTCGAGCCAATACCCGTGCTCGCGCTCGCACAGCTCCATTGCGAGGTCGTAGAAGCGATAGCGGAACTTCTTGAGCGGGGTACCGCATTGCGGACACGGGTCCGTCGTCGGTGTCAGGTCGACCACCAGCGTGCCCTTGGCATGCTCGCCGAAATCGAACACTTCGTCTTCGAGCTGATCGAGCTCCTGGTGCTGCAGCCACATTCCGTGGCATCGCGGGCAGGAATTCACTGTCAGCCGATGACGGACGATCGGAACGAGATCGACACTGCACCTGGGACACTTCAAGTGGGTCTCCGCGCAGTCCTCACAGCAGACCGAGGCAGGCCGCCGAGTCGGCGGTCGCGGCGACGCTCGTACACTGCCAGAATTGCTCCTGCGAGAGCGAGGGCGCCTGGCTCACCCGGGCCGCGGCTGCGGGTGCGGAAGAGGCACTTTGTGATGCACGTGATGCGCCAGGTGCAGTTGCTGCCGGCGGTGGCTGCTGTGATCGCTGTGGCTGCGGTAGTGCTCGCGCCGGGGGGCACCGCAGGCGCGGAGGCACCGACCGAGGCGGGGCGCGTCGCTGACGGGCTCGGGATCGCCAGAGGTGCCGCAGCGGCCGCTCGCGCGGTCCCGCCGGCCGCAAGAGTGTTGGAGGGGCTTGCCTGAGGCGCGCTCGGTGCCAGTTGCGGCGCGCTCCTGGGCGCCAGAATGGCGCTGGGCTGGCCGGGGGGCGTTTGCGCGGCCACCTGGCAGACCGCCGCGCACCCCAACGCGATGGCGGCGCACGCCTGGGTGATGCGTCTCATATCCGTTCGACACGGACTCAGCCGCCGGGGTTCCAGGCGGAATTTCCACGCACGTCTTGAGGCATTGACCGCGCCCGCCTCTCACGGGACCATGAGCGGATGGACCCCAAGCTCATTACTCCGATCCTGATCGGCGCCCTCGTCGTGTGGGGAATCGCCCGGCGCGTGCGGCGCACCTTCGGCCGTCAGCCCGTAGAGCCCTGGCGGATCTGGCTGCGGATCGCGATCCTCGCCGTCGCCGGAATACTGATCGCGGCAAGCAGCGTGATGCGCGGAGCCGGGATGATCGAGGCGCTCGTGACGGGGTTCGCCTGCGGGGCGGCGCTGGCTTATCTCGGCCTGCGCCATACACGCTTCGAGGTCACGCCCGAGGGCCGCTTCTACACGCCCCACACCTACATCGGGCTCGCGGTGATGCTGCTGTTCCTGGGTCGCCTGAGCTACCGCTTCATATCTCTCGCGAACGGCGCCAATGGGATGTTCGGTGCGGATCCGGGCGCGGCCATGGCGTATCAGAGAAGCCCGTTGACCGTGGGGATCTTCGCGGTGCTGGTGGGCTATTACGTGCTCTACTACGCGGGAGTGCTGCGGCAGACCCGACCGTCCGCCTTGCCATCCCAGGCTCCGGCCTCACCAGAGTGACACGCGCTCGGACGGGAGGGCAGGCGATGCGCACACGAGCGTCGGGATTGATCGCGGCGATGGCGGTGACGGCGGCGGTGGCCGTCGCGGCCGCGCCCACGCCGCCCATGAAGCCGGACATTCCCGCCGAGTTCACTGCGCCGGGCGTCGACTTCGACTACGTGAAGCGCGAGGTGATGATCCCGATGCGCGACGGGGTCAAGCTCTTCACGGTCATCGTGATCCCGAAGGGCGCCAGGGGTGCCCCGATCCTCCTGACGCGCACGCCCTACGACGCCGCCGGTCACGCCGCGAACGCGAGCCCGCACATGCTCGAGGCTCTCTCGCCGGCGGAGGGAGTGTTCGTCGCGCGCGGCTACATCCGCGTCTTCCAGGACGTGCGCGGCAAGTACGGCTCCGAGGGCGACTACGTCATGACGCGTGAGCTGCGCGGCCCGCTCAACGATACGGCGGTCGATCACTCGACCGATACCTGGGACACGATCGACTGGCTGGTCAAGAACGTGCCGGAGTCGAACGGCCGCGTGGGGATGATCGGTTCTTCCTATGAAGGCTTCACGGTGCTCATGGCGCTCGTCAACCCACACCCGGCGCTCAAGGCAGCGGTGCCCGAGTGCCCGATGGTCGACGGCTGGAAAGGCGATGACTGGTTTCACAACGGAGCGTGGCGGCAGAGAAACTTCGACTACATCTACGGGCAGACGACCAGGCGCGGCAGCGGTCAGCAGATTGCGCGCGGGGTCTACGACGATTACCAGCTGTTCCTCGAGCTCGGCTCCGCCGGCACATTCGCCGCGCACTTCGGCATCGACAAGCTGCCGTTCTTCCAGAAGCTCGCCGAGCATCCGGCCTACGATGCATTCTGGAGCGGACAGGCGCTCGATGAGCTCCTTCCCCGGCAGCCCCTCAAGGTACCGACGCTGTTCGTGGCGAGCCTGTGGGACCAGGAGGACATGTACGGGGGCGTCCATACCTACGCGGCGCTCAAGCCCGGGGACAAGGACAACCGCCTCGTGTATCTGGTGCTCGGCCCCTGGCGTCACAGCGGCATCAACGATGACGGCCGGATGCTCGGTCCGCTCAGGTTCGACGGCGATACGGCGCTGCAGGCGCGGCGCGACGTGATCGAGCCGTTCCTCGCGGAGCACCTCAAGGATGGCGCGCCGCAGGCGGACACCGCGCCCGCGCTCGTGTTCGAGACGGGAACCAACACGTGGCGGCGCCTGCCGGCCTGGCCGCTCGCCTGCGAGTCCGGCTGTGCCTCGCGCTCGCAGCCGCTCTACCTGCAACCGCATTTCGGCCTGAGCTTCACGGCGCCGCCGGTGCGCAGCGGCATGCCCTTCGATGAGTACGTCTCCGATCCGGCCAAGCCCGTGCCCTACACTCCGCGCCCGGTGCACTTCGCCGATCGTGACGCCTGGCGGCGCTGGCTGCTGGTGGACCAGCGCTTCGTCGCCGACCGCCCCGACGTACTCATCTACACCTCGCAGGTGCTGACGGAGCCGCTGCACGTCGGCGGCACGCCGCGGGTGAACCTGTACGCCTCGAGCAGCGGCACCGACAGCGACTGGGTGGTGAAGCTGATTGACGTCTATCCGGACGAGATGCCGCCGGACGCCGCCGTCACGGGCGGCTATCAGCTCGGCGTCGCGATGGACATCTTCCGTGGCCGCTACCGCGAAAGCCTCGCGCACCCGGTCGCCATCGTCCCCGGCAAGGTGCTGCAATACCGCTTCGACCTGCCGCAGGTGAATCACGTGTTCCTGCCCGGGCATCGCCTCATGGTGCAGATCCAGTCGAGCTGGTTCCCGCTCTACGACCGCAATCCGCAGACCTACGTCGATAACATCTTCTTCGCGCGGCCGGAGGACTATAAGAAGGCAACCCAGCGCGTGTTCCATATCGGCGGGGTAGCGAGCTTCATCGACCTGCCGGTGGTCGAAGCGCACTGAGGGTGGCGCTGCCGGAGAAGTCCATGCCGCAAACCGGCCAGTCGGGGCCCGCGGGGGTGACGATAATGGGGCAGGGCCCACGCGGCACGCAGTATCGGTCAGGTTAGACTCATGGATCAGCCCCAGACGAGCCAGCCGGCGCGCTCACGCCGCCCGAGCGGACGCGACGCCAAGATCGCCGCGCGCACGGCACGCAGCCACGCCTTCGTTCCCTTCATCACCCGCAACATTCCCTACTACGAGGTGCTGACCGAGGAGGGCCTGGAGCTCCTCGAGCGCAATGCCGATACCATTCTCCAGGAGATCGGCATCGACTTTCGCGACGATCCCGAGTCGCTCGAGCTGTGGAAGAGCGCCGGTGCCGATATCCAGGGCGAGCGCGTGCGCTTCCCGCGCGGTCTGTGCCGCGAGCTGGTACGGCGTACCGCGCCGAAGGAATTCACCCAGTACGCGCGCAACCCCGCGCGCAACGTGGTGATCGGCGGCAACCGCACGGTGTTCGCGCCGGCCTACGGCTCGCCCTTCGTGCGCAACCTCGACGAGGGCCGCCGCTACGCCCGCATCGAGGACTTCCGCAACTTCGTCAAGCTCGCCTACGTGTCGAATGCGCTGCACCACTCAGGTGGCACCATCTGCGAGCCGGTCGATCTGCCGGTCAACAAGCGGCACTTCGACATGGTGTACAGCCACATGAAGTACAGCGACAAGCCGTACATGGGCTCGGTCACCCACCCCGAGCGGGCCCGCGACACGATCGAGATGACCAGGATCCTCTTCG
>Ga0335073_10011048_pt1 | contig 12690 bp, 11 predicted proteins | sample Lox_Sample_22_FD_207093 | JGI IMG/M metagenome (GOLD analysis project Ga0335073, IMG submission 207093) | Soil microbial communities from Loxahatchee National Wildlife Refuge, Florida, United States - Lox_Sample_2.2 | ecosystem: Environmental > Terrestrial > Soil > Wetlands | place: USA...
GGCCATCACTACCGGGTCTCGAGGAAGGCTCTGTCGGCGGCCGGCGCCGTCGTCCGCGAGCTGCCGGGCACACCAGCCGACGTCAGCTCCTGGATCGGCGTAGGCGGAGACTGAGCCGCAGCGGCTGTGGCGTGTGCCCGGCCAGCTGCCGTCACGGCATGTGTCAGACCGCGTCGAGATCGAGCTCGCCCGTCCGGACGCGCAGCACGCTGTCCACATCGGACACCCAGATCTTGCCGTCGCCGATTATGCCGGTGCGGGCGTGCTTGGCGACGGCGTCCACCATGGCCCGCACGTCCTGGTCAGCCACGACGATGTCCAGGCGGACCTTGCTCAGCAGGACGGGCCTGACGTGCACAGGCAGGCCATCGAGGGCCGCGTCCGTGCTGGCGGCCCGGCCGGCCAGCTTACCGAACTGCCGCCCGAAGCCGCGCACCGTGCTGACGGTGAGTCCCCGGCCGTTGTTCCCGATGACGGCGTCGACGATCTCGTCGAGCTTCTCGGGCCTGACGATGGCGGTGATTAGCTTCATCTCAGCCTCCTCAAGCGTCTTCAGGCTCGCAGCAGGCGCGGCGGATGCACAGAGTCGAACGCCGGCTCGGCGGAACGCGAAGGTCCCTGGGCTTTCGGGACCTAGCCCTTTGGCGGCGCCAGTCCTCCGAGTGACTGAAGTCCGTGCTCTTGAGGTGGTGCGACCCTGCCGCGATGGCCGCTCTGACGAGGAGTCTGGGAGCAGAACACCAGGAGGTGACTCGCAATGCGAACACGGCCAGAGATCAGGGAGCTTGGCCTCAACGCGGGGAAGAAGGCGAGGCTGCAGAGGATCCTGTATCAGTTCGGACTGCGGAACGGGACCGCGCTGTTCCTGCCGTACGACCAGGGCCTGGAACACGGCCCGCGGGATTTCTTCGCGAATCCGGAAGCCGGCGATCCCGCGTACATCGCGAAGCTGGCGGTTGCGGGCGGCTTCAACGGCATCGCCATCCAGGTCGGCCTGGCGGAGAAGTTCTACTGGGACTACGCCGGCGAGGTGCCACTGATCTTGAAGCTGAACGGGAAGACGGACATACCATCAGCCGACCGGGCGCTCTCCCCGCTCCACGCGAGCGTGGCCGACGCCGTCCGGCTGGGGGCTGACGCGGTGGGCTACACGCTGTACGTGGGAACTCCGGCGGCCGAGGCGGACTTCGCCCAGTACCGGCAGGTCCGTGACGAGGCGCGGCGGCTCGGCATGCCGCTGATCGTGTGGGCGTACCCGCGCGGCGCGGCCATCGAGGCCAAGGGCGGCAAGGACTCCTTCTACGCCGTCGACTACGCGGCGCGGACCGCCAGCGAGCTCGGCGCCGACATGGTGAAGGTTAACTTCCCCCACCCGGAGAAGCGCACGGCCGTTCCCAGTGCCTACGATGCGGACTTCTCCGCCGGCCAGGCCATCGACGCGGTTGTGCGGTCGGCTAACCGCACCTTGCTGCTGGTCTCCGGCGGGGAGCGGGCGGGGGACGAGGCCATGCTTGAGAAGGCGCGGCTGTCGATGGAGGCAGGAGCCACCGGGCTGATATTCGGCCGCAACGTCTGGCAGCGCGAGCACCGTGAGTCGCTGGCCTTTGTCGCCCGGCTCCAGGAGATACTCGCCAAGTACGGTGACGTCCCGGCCAGGCTGGTGACTTCGTAGGGACGTTGGTCCCGCCGGTACTTGTCCTTGATCCCTACCGCACCTGAGTGGCGTGGCCTGGGATGGGAGGTAAGGACCCGACTGGACTAGAGCCAAAGGAGGTGGAACCGATGAAGACCTGGTTCGTGGCGGGATCACCGGCAGCGGTCACGGTCGTCTGCGCAGCGCTGCTGGCGGGCGCCGGCGTGGCGCTGTTCGCGGGCAAGGACGACATCCGCCGCTTCTGGCAGATGCACAACATGTAAAGAGCAGTGGCTCACGCGGCGCGGTGGCCGTCCCAGGGGCGAGCGGCCACCGCGCTTCCGCATCTTCCCGTCACCCGCTTGACCACAGCTCGTGCAGGATTTCCTCGGCTACCGTCCGTGCCGCTGCCTCCGCGGACGGGGACAGCGGGGCGCCCAGATCGAACGCGGCGCCCTCGATGCCGTAGCCCGTCAAGCGAGCGGGCAGCCGGTGCAGCGCGCGAGCCAGCTCGATGACGTCGGCGAGGCTGAACGTATGGGTTCCGCGGTACCGGAAACGGCCGTCTAGCCGGGCGGAGGTGTCGAAGCGGCACACGGTCCCGGGCTCGCCACCCGAGCAGGTCGCGTCCACGACGTAGACATCGCTGGCGCGATCCCACGCATCGAGCAGCGCGAGCTGATCGCCGTCCAGCTCGGTCACGGTGACCCCTGGCGGGGCGGCATCTTTGATTCGCCTCGCGACCGCGAGGCCGACGGCATCGTCGCCCCGGTCAGGGTTGCCGACACCAATGACGACGATCAAGGCCGGCTGACCCGCAAATCGAGAACGCACAGCATGGTCAGGTCCCGCTGCCAGCGACCTGGATCCTCCGCATAGCGCCCTGCTGCTGGCCCTTGAGGCCGAGCTTGACGGTCAGGATGCCGTGGGAGTACTCCGTGGTCACGTCGTCGGTGTCGGCGTCAGGCGGAAGCTGCATGGTGCGGCTGAACGAGCCGTACCGGAACTCCGTCCGGTGCTTGTCCTCGAGCTTGCCCGACCGCGCCGCACGGATCGTGAGGTAGCCGCTGCCGGCCCACACCTCGAGCTCCTTCTCCGGATCGATCCCGGCGATCTCGGCACGGACCACGTAGCGGCCGTCCTCGGTGTAGTCCTCGACCTTGATCGCGTGGCCCAGGTACGGGCGCATGGTCAGGAACGGCTCCTCGAACCAGTCGATGAAGTCGGGGACCATGGTCTTGGGGTTCCTGTGCAGGTTAATGCTCATTTTCCCTTCCTTCCTCCGAGCAGGGTGGCTTACAGCTGCCGAACCCTTCCTCTTCATTCCACGCCGGCGAGTGCGCACGGCAAAGAGTCGGATGTCCCACGGCCGGGGACGTTCGGCCAAGCGGCATGAGCGTGATTTTCCTTATGTCCTGGTTGTCCAGCGGGGTCCGGCTGCCCGCCATTCTGTGTCCCAGGCGGCCATCCGGCGCTTGTCCAGCATCCAGCGCGTCCCCAGCCCCGTGATGGCCAGCAGGCCCGCGAGGGCGAAGACGGTAACCGCCTCCGCGAACTCTGCCTGGCCCGTGACCTGAGTGTCCTTCAGGGGCGGATCGGTGAGCTGGCCGTCGGCGGTGGTCCACAACTGCTGGATCGAGCCGGCCGTCGCGTCGAGCGGGACGGTGATCTCGCCGGTGACCACCTTGCCGTTGTGGGCTGTCCAGCGGGCCTGTGCCTGCGGATCTCCGTATGCGTCGCCCTGCGACTCCAGCCTCAGCACCCGCGCGGCAACCTGGTAGGACGAAGCTCGCTCCGCGAGCTGCGCCTGGTGCCCCATGGCGAGCGTCCACGAGCCGGCAGCCAGCGCCGCGAAGGGTGCCGCCGCCAGGAATGCGATGACGAGCAGCGCGAGCACCGCGGTCTCCGCCCGGTCCGACGCGCGCCGGAGCGGGTTGCGGTCGGGCCGCCGTCCGCGCACGAACCTGCCGAGCCGGGTAACGCGGATGTTCCGCTGCCTGGTGCCCATGGTCCTCACCTCGTCCGGGCAACGAAGGACGCTCCGTTACAGCGTCCGGCGCCGCGGCTGCGCGCGGGCAGGGTCCTCCCGCCCTGACTGGCGGGACCTTTGCCCTTATTCGCCCTGATCCGGGACGAAGGTCCCGGCTGCTGGTGACTATGGCGGGTGGCGGCGGTGGGGGCGGCGGGGTGAGGGTGGGGGGAGCAGTCACGGAGGAGGGATGGTCATGGCCACGAGGGTGGGTATCAATGGGTTCGGCCGGATCGGGCGGGCGTTTACCCGGCTGGCGCTGGACCGCGCGGATCTGGAGGTGGTGGCGGTCAACGACGTCACCGACGCCGGGACGCTGGCGCACCTGCTGGCGTTCGACTCCACTTACGGGCGGCTCGGCCGGGCGGTGGCCTGTGAGGGCGGCGCGCTGGTGGCGGGCGGCACCCGGATCGCGGTGCTGTCGGAGCGGGACCCGGCGCGGATCGACTGGGCTGGCCTGGGCGCGGACATTGTGGTGGAGTCGACCGGCAAGTTCCGCAGCCGGGAGGCGGCGGCCGCGCACCTGAAGGGCGGGGCGCGCAAGGTGCTGATCTCGGCGCCGGGCAAGGGCACCGACCTGACCGTCGTGCTGGGGGTCAACGAGCGGGACTATGACCCGCGGCGCCATGACGTGATCTCCAACGCGTCGTGCACCACCAACTGTGTCGCGCCGATGGTCAAGGTGCTGCAGGACGCGTTCGGGGTGGAGCGCGGGTTCATGACCACGGTGCACGCCTACACCGGCGACCAGATGCTGCTGGACGGGCCGCACAAGGACCTGCGGCGGGCCCGGTCGGCGGCGGTCAGCATCGTGCCGACCACGACCGGCGCCGCCCGCGCCACCGGTGAGGTCATCCCGGCGCTGGCCGGGCGGCTGGACGGGGTGGCCATCCGGGTGCCGGTCGAGGACGGGTCGCTCACCGACCTGGCGGTGGTGCTGCGCCGGGACGTGACCGCCCAGGCCGTCAACGAGGCGTTCAGCGCCGCCGCCCACGGCCCGCTGGCCGGCATCCTGCGCTACTGCACCGACCCGATCGTCTCCCGCGACATCATCGGCGACCCCGCCTCCTGTGTCTTCGACGCCCTGCTCACCCAGGCCGCCGGGACACTGGTCAAAGTATTCGGCTGGTACGACAACGAATGGGGATACACCTCCCGCCTCGCCGACCTGGCCGCCCTCGTCGGCAGCCAGCTATAGCCAAACCCGACAAAGTGGAGTCCGCTGTGCTGAAGACAATCGCTGAACTGCCGGTCTCCGGTAAGCGCGTCCTCGTGCGAGCCGACCTGAATGTGCCGCTGGATGGCGGCCGCGTCGCCGATGACACAAGGATCACCGCCAGCCTGCCGACGCTAACCGAGCTGGCCGCCCGCGGCGCCAAGGTGATCGTCTGCGCTCACCTCGGCCGCCCGGGTGGCCAGCCAGACCAGCGGTATTCGCTGGCACCGGTCGCAGCCCGTCTCGGTGAGCTGCTCGGCCGCCCTGTGCCACTAGCCGCCGATACCGCGGGCCTTTCCGCGCAGGCCGCTGTCGGGGCCATGGGTCCCGGTGACCTGGTCATGCTGGAGAACCTGCGGTTCAACGACGAGGAAACCAGCAAGGACGACGCTGTGCGCGGCGGGTTCGCCGCCCGGCTTGCCTCGCTGGCCGACCTCTACGTCGGGGACGGCTTCGGGTCGATGCACCGCAAGCATGCCAGCGTCTACGACGTCGCGCTGCTGCTGCCGCACGCCGCGGGGCACCTGGTCCAGGCCGAGGTCGCCGCGCTGAGCAGGCTGACCGGCCAGATCCGCCGGCCGTACGTGGTGGTGCTCGGCGGCGCGAAGGTCACCGACAAGTTCAGCGCGATCGGCAGCCTGCTCCCGATTGCCGACGAGATCCTCGTGGGCGGGGCCATGGCGTTCCCGTTCCTGGTGGCCGAGGGCCACAAGGTCGGCACCTCCCTGCTGGACACCGGGCAGATCGGTGCCGCCGGGGACTACCTGTCCCGTTCGGGCGGCAAGATCGCGCTGCCGTCCGATCTCATCGTGGCGACCGGAGCCGACGCGCCGGCCGCCGGGGCGCCACCCGAGGTGGTGGCCGCGGCCGCGATACCCGCGGACCGCATGGCCCTGGACATCGGGCCCACCACGGCCAGGTCGTTCGCGGCCAGCCTGCATACCGCGGGCACAGTCTTCTGGAACGGGCCGATGGGCCGCTTCGAGGTTCCGGCGTACGCGCGCGGCACCCGGGCAGTCGCCAGGGCGATGGCAGAAGGCAGCGCCTTCACCGTGATAGGCGGCGGTGACACCGTGGCGGCAGTGCATGAACTTGGCTTCCCCGACAGCGCGTTCGGCTACATCTCCACAGGAGGCGGCGCGAGCCTGGAGTTCGTCGAGGGCAAGACCCTGCCTGGCATCGCCGCGCTGGAAGACCGATGACCGGGCACCGGCGCTGAGTCGTGGCTCGTGGAACAGATGGTGGCGGGTGTCCGGGCCCTATACGAACGGTGCCGGCCGCTTGCTTACGAGTTCGCCAAGTTCGCAGTGGTAGGCATCGCCGGGGTGTTCGTCACGAACGCTGTGTACGACCTGCTTTACCTTCACTTGGGCGTGGGACCGGTCAGCTCGACGACGGTCGCCACCATCGCTGCCGCGATCGGTACCTATCTGGGCAATCGATACTGGTCCTTCCGGACCAGGCAGCGCACCACAGTCGTGCGCGAGATCGTCATCTTCGCCGTGCTGAACGGCGTCGCCTTGCTCTTGCAAGACGCCACCGTCGCCACCAACTATTACTTGCTGCACCTTGGGCACCAGAAGCTAGCGACCTTCGTCGCGCTCAATTTCGGCATCGCACTGGCCACCGTGTTCAGGTTCTGGTCCTACCGGCACTTCGTCTGGAGCGCCCGGCACCCAGGCCCTGATCGGGCCGGGCCCTCGCCGGTCAGCAGCAGCCGTCCTTAGCTCACCGGGTGCTGTCGAAGGCGTGCGTCGCCTGCTCGATCGCGGACAGGTAGCCAGTCCGCCCCGGCACCGTCAGGTCGGCTTCGGCTGAGAGCAGGCCGCGCAGCTCGCCCACGGTGCCGAAGCCCTTGCGGTGCATCCAGCCGGCCAGCCCGTCCAGGAGGTGCGCGGCGTAGTCGGGACCGTGCCGCAGCAGCGCGGAAGTCGACATCACCACATCGGCTCCGGCCAGGAGGTATGCGGCGACATCGGCGGGTGTCTCCACCCCGGTCGTCGCGGCGAGCGAGCAGCGCACCTTGCCGCGCAGGAGACGGATCCAGGCGCGGGGGAGCGACGCCTCGCCAGGCGATGACAGCCGGAACCCGGTCGAAACCGTGAACGTCTCCGGGTCGATGTCGGTTTGCATGAACCGGTTGAACAGCACCAGCCCATCCGCGCCGGCCTGGTCGAGCACGGTGGCCATCTCGCCGGGGGAACTGAAATACGGCCCGATCTTCACCGCGACGGGGATCCGCACCGCCGCCTTGACCGAGATCAGGATCTCGGTGTACCGGCGCTCGGCGTCCCGTGCCGGGATCAGGGGGTCGCCTGGCAGGTAGTAGATGTTCAGCTCGAGCGCGGCGGCCCCAGCCTCCTGCATGGCTGCCGCGTAGTCCGTCCAGCCCCCCGTCGAGACACCGTTCAGCGACGCGATCACCGGCACGCCGGGGCCAGCCGCCGCCGTGGCCTGCTCGATCAGGTGCAGGTACCGGTGCGGCCACGGGTCGAACGTGGTCTCGGGCACGTAACTGAGCGCCTCGGCATAGGAGTCCGTGCCGGCCGAGGCGAGCCGGGAATCCTGGTCGGCCTGGTGCCGCAGCTGCTCTTCGAACAGCGACGGCAGGACGACCGCGCCGACGCCGGCGTCGGCGAGCTTCCGCACGCCATCAGCGGTCGACGTCAGCGGCCCCGCCGACGCGACCAGCGGGTTCCGCAGCTGCAGGCCTAGATATGCCGTGGTCAGGTCCATCACGCGCTCCCGTCCGCCGCGGGGAACCGCTCGGGTCCGCGCGCGGCCATTTCCTCGTAGGTCGTCCAGCGCTGGCGCACTTCCTGCTCGGCGCGCTCAGCGAGCTGCGCCGCCGCCTCCGGATTGGTTCTGGCGAGGATCCGGAACCGCAGCTCCTGCCCGGTGTAGGCGGACAGCGGCAGCCGCGGCCGCGGCGAGTCGAGGAGGAACGCCCTGGTGACCGGGTCGTAGCGGATCAGCGGCCAGTAGCCGCTGGCGACCGCGCGGTACTGCTGGTCCATGCCGTTGCGCAGCAGCTGGCCGTCCTTCTCGATGCCGTGCGCGATGCAGTGGCTGTAGGCGATGACCAGAGACGGGCCGTCATAAGCTTCGGCCTCGCGCAGCGCGCGCAGCGTCTGCTGCGGATCGGCGCCCATCGCCACCCGCGCCACGTACACGCTGCCATAGGCGATCGCCTGCAGCGCCAGGTCCTTTTTTGGCACCCGCTTGCCGGCCGCGGCGAACTTTGCGACCGCGCCGAGCGGTGTCGCCTTCGACGCCTGCCCGCCGGTGTTGGAGTACACCTCGGTGTCCAGCACGAGCACGTTCACGTCCCGGCCGCTGGCCAGCACGTGATCGAGGCCGCCCGCCCCGATGTCATAGGCCCAGCCGTCGCCGCCGACGATCCACACGCTGCGGCGCACCAGGTGGTCGGCAACGCTGAGCAGATCCCGAACGGACGGATTTTCCGCGTCCAGCGCCTTCAGCCGCTCCGTCAGCTCGGTCACCCGCGCCCGCTGCGCCGCGTACTCCGACTCGCGTCGCTGCGGCGCGGCGAGGATCTCGTCCGCCAGCTCCGCCCCCACGGCATCCCGCAGCTCGCCCAGCCTGGTCCTGGCCAGCGCGAGCTGCTGGTCGGCGGCGAGCCGGAAGCCGAGCCCAAACTCCGCGTTGTCCTCGAACAGCGAGTTCGACCAGGCGGGCCCGCGGCCATCGCGGTTCACCGTCCAGGGTGTCGTCGGCAGATTGCCGCCGTAGATCGACGAGCAGCCGGTCGCGTTCGCGACCATCAGCCGGTCGCCGAACAGCTGCGACAGCAACCGCACGTACGGCGTCTCGCCGCAGCCGGCGCACGCCCCGGAGAACTCGAACAGCGGCTGCAGGAACTGCGCACCCCGCACCGTGCCGAAGTCAACCCGGGACCGGTCGGCAAGCGGCAGCGTCTCGAAGAACGCCACGTTCCGCCGCACCTGGTCCCGGTCGTATGGCTCGAGGTTGATCGCCTTGCGCGGCGGCGCTGCCCCGGCCTGGGTCCCGGACCCCGCGACCGGGGACCTGACCGGGGCAACGCCACGCAGCGGCACCGGGCAGGCCTCCACGCACAGCCCGCAGCCGGTGCAGTCCTCGGCGTACACCTGCAAGGTGAACTCGCGGCCCGGCAGCCCGCGCGAGTCGAGCGGCGCCGACTGGAACCCGTCCGGCGCGCCGTCGAGCAGATCGGATGGGTAGAACGTGGACCTGATGACGCTGTGCGGGCACACGAACGAGCAGTTCCCGCACTGGATGCACAGCTCCGGGTCCCACACGGCGACCAGGTCGGAGATGTTCCGCTTCTCGTACCGGGAGGTGCCCGACGGGTACGTGCCGTCGACCGGCAGCACGCTCACGGGCAGCTCGTCGCCGTGGCCCGCCAGCATCGCCGCCGTCACCGTCCGCACGAACTCCGGAGCGTCCGCGGGGATGGCGGGCCGCCCGGGTGAGCCGGCGGGCGCCGCGTCCGCCGACTCCGCGTCCGCCCCCGCCACATCCGGCACGTCCACGCGATGCAGCCCGGCCACCGCCGCGTCCACGGCCGCGTTGTTCCGCGCCACGACCTCCGGCCCGCGCCGCCCGTAGCTCTTCTCGATCGCCTTCTTGATCGCCGGGATCGCCTCGTCGGCCGGCAGCACCCCGGAGATCGCGAAGAAGCAGGTCTGCAGCACGGTGTTGACCCGCCCGCCCAGCCCGGCCGAGCGCGCCACCGCGTCGGCGTCGATCGCGTACAGGGTGAGCTTGCGTTCCTGTATCCGCGCCCGGGCGGCGGCGGGCAGCGACTCCCACACCGCCGCCGACGGCACCGGCGTGTTGAGGAGCAGCACCGCCCCGGGCGCGGCCCGGTCGAGCACCTCGTCACGGCCGATCAGCCGCGGGTGGTGCACGCCGACGAACCCGGCCTGCCTGATCAGGTAAGGCGCGCTGATCGGCTGTGGCCCGAACCGCAGGTGGGACACGGTTTCCGTGCCCGACTTCCGGGAGTCGTAGACGAAGTAGCCCTGCGCGTGCCGCCCGGCGTCGCCGAGGATCTTGATGCTGTTCTTGTTCGCGCTCACGGTCCCGTCGGAACCGATGCCGAAGAACAGCGCCCGGGTCGTCGCCGGATCCTCGATGTCGAGGTCGTTGTCGTACGGCAGGCTCGTCCCTGAGACGTCGTCGTTGATCCCGATGGTGAACCGCGGCCGCGGCGCCAGCCGGGCGAGCTCGGCGAACACGCCCGCGACCATCCCCGGGGTGAACTCCTTCGACGACAGCCCGTACCGCCCGCCGGTCACCAGTGGCATCGGGCGGCCCAGCGAGGGCGACGCCTCCGCGAGCGCGGCGAGCACGTCGAGGAACAGCGGCTCGCCCAGCGACCCTGGCTCCTTGGTCCGGTCGAGCACCGCGACCCGTGTCGCGGACGCGGGCAGCGCGGCCAGCAGCGCCGCCGCGGGGAACGGCCGGAACAGCCGCACCCGGACGACGCCCACCTTCTCCCCGCGCCCCGCCAGGTACGCGGCCGTAGCCGCCGCCGTCTCCGCCCCGGACCCCATGATCACGATCACCCGCTCGGCCTCCGGGTGACCGTGATATGTCACCAGCTCGTACCGCCGCCCGGTCAGGGAAGCCAGCGAGGACATCGCCGCCTCGACGGCTCCGGGCACCGCGGCGTAGAACGGGTTCACGGTCTCCCGCGCCTGGAAGTACACGTCCGGGTTCTGCGCCGTGCCGCGCACCACCGGATGCTCCGGGCTCAAAGCACGTGACCGGTGAGAACGCACCAGGTCGTATGGCACCAGCGAGCGCAGGTCGTCATCGGACAGCAGCGAGCAGGAATTCAGCTCGTGCGATGTGCGGAACCCGTCGAAGAAGTGCACGAACGGCACCCGCGTCGCCAGCGACGCCGCCTGCGCCACCACCGCCAGGTCGTGCGCCTCCTGCACGGAACCCGAGCACAGCATCGCGAACCCCGTCTGCCGCACCGCCATCACGTCCGAGTGGTCGCCGAAGATCGACAGCCCCTGCGCCGCCAGCGACCGCGCCGCCACGTGGAACACCGACGGTGTCAGTTCCCCGGCGATCTTGTACATGTTCGGGATCATCAGCAGCAGACCCTGCGACGCGGTGAACGTCGTGGTCAGCGACCCGCCCTGCAGCGACCCGTGCAGCGCGCCCGCCGCGCCGCCCTCGCTCTGCATCTCGACGACCGTCGGCACGCCGCCCCAGATGTTCGGCCGTCCCTTGCTCGACCACTCGTCGGCCAGCTCGGCCATGGCGGAGGAGGGGGTGATGGGGTAGATGCAGCACACGTCGTTGAGCCGGTAGGCGGCCGAGACCGCGGCCTCGTTCCCGTCGATCGTCACACGGGTCATCGCCCCTCCTCGGGGACCATCTCGATGGCGTGCACCGGGCACTGCTCGTAGCAGACGGCGCAGCCGGTGCAGCGTTCGTAGTCGAACTCGTAGCGGTGCCCGGCGCCCAGCTTGATGACCGCGTCCTCCGGGCAGGCGCCGGCGCAGCCGTCGCACTCGAAGCAGTTGCCGCACGACAGGCAGCGGGACGCCTCGTAAACCGCCTCCGCTTCGGTCAGCCCCCCGGTGACTTCAGCGAAGTTCGCCACCCGAGTCACCACCGGACGTTCAGGCTGACTAGAGGCGAGCGCATCGCTGAAGTACCACGGATGCAGCAACCCGAAGCCAGCCTGCTGGTGCTTGGGCGGCGCCGCGTAGCGGCCGCCGCGCAGGTACGCGTCGATGTGCCGCGCTGCCTTCTTCCCGTGCCCGGTGCCGACGGTGACCGTCCGCTCGGCGGGCACCATGTCGCCGCCGGCGAACAGGCCGGGGCAGCCGGTCATCATGTCAGGGCCGACGATCACCGTGCCGTCGCGCTTGAACTCCACCCCGGGCACGGCCCGCAGGAACCGGGTGTCGGCGTCCTGGCCGAGCGCGAGGATCAGCGTGTCCGCGGCCAGCTCCTCGTAGCGCCCGGTCGGCCGCGGGTAGCCGGCGTCGTCGAGCTCCATGACCTCGACCGTCAGCTGCGGTCCGTCGAACGCGGTGATCGTCCGCAGCCAGTTGATCGTGACACCCTCGCGCTCGGCGGCGACCGCCTCCTCCTCGTGCGCGGGCATGCGCTCCCGCGTGCGCCGGTACACGATCATCGGGTCGCCGCCGCCGAGCCGTTTCGCGGTGCGCGCCGCGTCCATCGCGGTGTTGCCGCCGCCGTACACAGCGACCCGCCGCCCGAGCACCGGGTGCCCGCCCGCCGCGACCTCCCGCAGGAACGGCACGGCGTCGATGATCCGCCCGGCTTCCCGCGCCGGGATGTCCACGTGCTTGGACAGGTGCGCGCCGACCGCCACGAACGTGGCGTCGAACCCGGCGCGCTCCGCGTCCAGGTCTGTCACCGTGTGCCCGCAGGTGATCCGCACGCCCATGGCCTCGATCCGGCCGATCTCCTCCGCGAGCACCTCGCGCGGCAGCCGGTAGGCGGGGATGCCGTACCGCATCATCCCGCCGGGTTCCGCGCCGGCGTCCCGCACCTCCACCTGGTGCCCGCGGCGGGCCAGATGATAGGCGGCGGACAGTCCGCTCGGGCCGGCGCCGATGATCAGCACCCGCTTGCCGGTCGGTTCGGTTTCTTTCATCCCGAACGGCCAGTGGTTACTCATCGCCAGGTCCCCGAGGAACCGCTCCACGGCGTGAACGGAGACAGCGCTGTCCAGTTCCCCGCGGTTGCACACGTCCTCGCACGGGTGGTAGCAGACCCGCCCGTGGATGGCGGGGAACGGATTGTCGTCGGTGA
>Ga0335073_10011049_pt1 | contig 12688 bp, 11 predicted proteins | sample Lox_Sample_22_FD_207093 | JGI IMG/M metagenome (GOLD analysis project Ga0335073, IMG submission 207093) | Soil microbial communities from Loxahatchee National Wildlife Refuge, Florida, United States - Lox_Sample_2.2 | ecosystem: Environmental > Terrestrial > Soil > Wetlands | place: USA...
ACAGGCAGGGCCAAAGCTGCGAGGGGAAGCCTGCGGGTGGTGGCGATTGGCGGCGGCACTGGTCTTTCCACCCTGCTCCGAGGGCTGAAGCATTTCGTGGCTCGCCCAGGCGAACCCACTTCTGATCCTCGCAATCGGGCCCCTGTTGTTGACCTCTCGGGCGTCGTAACCGTCACCGACGACGGCGGCTCGAGCGGACGCTTGCGCAAAGAACTCAACATGCTTCCGCCCGGAGATATCCGCAGCTGCATCGTGGCATTGTCAGAAGATGAGGCACTGCTCTCGCAGCTGTTTCAGCACCGTTTCTCCAAAGGCTCGGGCCTGGAGGGCCATAGCTTTGGCAATCTTTTCCTCGCGGCGTTGACTTCGATTACTCACGACTTCAGTGAAGCGGTCCGGCTTTCGTCAGAAATTCTGCTGACTCGGGGGCACATTTATCCTGCGACCACCGCCAATGTCGAACTGGAAGCGCTGATGGAAGACGGCTCACGGGTGCGTGGCGAGACCAAAATCACCGCCAGCAAGGGCCGGATCAAAGAACTTTTCCTCGATCCGCCACAAGTGGAACCTCTGCCGCAAACCCTGGAGGCGATCGCCCGCGCCGACCTCATCACCATCGGTCCCGGCTCGTTGTTCACCAGCCTGATTCCGAATCTGCTGGTGCGAGGAATCTCTCGGGCCATCGCAAGCTCGACAGCCGTGAAGGTCTATATCTGCAATCTCATGACGCAGGCAAATGAAAGTCTCGGTCTGACCGCCTCCGACCACATCCAGGCGCTCAATCGCCATGCCCAGGCCGAGCGGCTTTTTGATTATGCCCTCATCAATCGCACTCCAGCTTCGCAGGACCTGAGAGCCAAATACGCACTGGAGGCAGCCACGCCCATCGTCTCGGACCTGGAAGCCGTAGAAGCGCTCGGGGTAATCCCGGTATTGGGCGACTATCTTGAGGAGGAAGCCGGCGTTGCCCGGCACGCCACAAATCGCGTTGCCAACGACTTGCTGCAACTGGTATCGCAGGCTGCCGGCCCGAATGCCTAACGCTCAATATTCATCGATTGTATTCGATCTGATCTCGAGTCAGACCGATCCTGCCCGCTCGCGGTATATTTAATCGCGATGTCCAAAATCGGATCTCGAAAACTTCGGCCCGTTCCTCACCCCGCAAGAACCAACGAGCGCCGACCGCGCATTGCCGTCGCGATTCTGGCGGCCGGAAAGGGCACACGGCTCAAATCCAGACACCCCAAAGTGCTCCATGAAGCTGGCGGCAAGCCATTGCTGGCCCATGTGATCAACACCGCTTTGAAGATTGTGCCGGCCAAAGATGTCTACGCCATCGTTGGCTACGAAGCAGATCGCGTGTGCGAAGCAGTTTCGAGCACAGGAATTAACTTCGTTCTGCAAAAAGAACAGCGCGGCACAGGACACGCCTTAATGGCGGCGCGCGCGGCCCTCGCGTCCTATGATACCGTCATGGTTCTCTCGGGCGACGCGCCTCTCATCAAGGCCGAGACCATAACCAGGTTGCGCGACTTCCACGTTGGGCAAAAAGCGGCCATGACGGTCTTGACCGCGGTCTTAGCTGATCCCAGAGGCTATGGCCGCGTGCTGCGCAAATCAGGAAGCAGGAACGTAGCCGCAATCGTTGAGCAGAAATCGGCGACCGCCAAACAACAACAAATACGTGAGATTAATTCCGGTTTCTACGCCTTTGCCGTCATGGCATTGTTCTCGCACATCGACGAATTAGGCACCGGGAACGCTCACCACGAGTTTTACCTTACCGATATGGCGGCCCTTCTGGTTAAAGCCCGGCAACCGGTTGTGGCCCTGGAAGCGGCCAATCCCAGCGAGGTCCTTGGCGTAAATACCCGAGCCGAGCTAGCCGAGATTGACCAGCATCTGCGAATGGCCAAATGCCACCAGTTGATGTCTGAAGGTGTAACCATTTACTCGCCAGAAACCTGTGTGATTGACTCCGACGTGGAAGTCGGAGCGGATACCGTCATCGCACCGTTCGTTCAACTTCTCGGCTCCACGAGAGTTGGCAGTGACGTTCGCATCGCGTCTTATAGTGTGATCCAGTCCTGCGACATCGGAGACGGCGCGCTGATTCAGACGGGGTGTGTGCTCGAGCATTCGCGGGTCATGGCCCGCGCATCATTGGGACCGTACAGTCATCTGCGGCCCGGGTGCGAAATCTGCGAAGGCGCGCACGTGGGAAATTTCGTCGAGATGAAAAAAACCCGCCTTGGCAAGGGCTCGAAGGCGAATCACCTGACTTATCTCGGAGATGCAGAAGTCGGAGAGAGCGTTAATGTAGGCGCCGGCACGATCACCTGCAATTACGACGGCGTGCACAAGCACAAAACCATCATCGAAGATGGCGTATTTGTAGGCAGCGACAGCATTCTGGTTGCGCCGGTTCGAATCGGAAAGGGAGCCTATGTCGCTGCCGCGTCTTGCATTACCCAAGACGTGCCATCGGGTGCGCTAGCCATCGGCCGTGCGCGCCAGACGATTAAAGAAGGCTGGGCCAAACAGAAGAAGGAAGCCGGCGCCAAAGACGGCGAATAGGCCTCCCTCTTCAAAATCACGCGCGAAAACTACCTCGAGACCGCCGCAAACAAGGGCGAATGCATCAGCGACTGAAATTGCTTATCGTCCGTCTTGAAGTGCATTTGCAGGTCTGAGCTGTCGGAATCTACAGTCAGACTATCGAGGGCGACCTTCTCGATAGGTGTCGCCGTCATTTTCTTGTACAACACGCCCGCTTTCAGCAGGGAGGAAAGCGTCGCAGCGGTCATGGAGTCCGATGTAACCACATCGAGGTCGAAATTTACTCCGTTCTGGAAATTCATCGTGTATCGCGAACCCAGCACGCGCTTTTTGATGGTTTCGTAATCAGCCAACCCGGATGCGCTGCCCAGCGCGGAGCGCAGCATGTTCTGAGTTCCCTGCTGATCGAGCACACTCCAGACCGTTCCCGAATCAACCGACGACATCATGTCGGTGATCTGGTTGTTGCTATCGAGCGTCGTGGTATCGCCGTCGCGCGCGTCCAACGCACCTTTGATCGCAGTGCTGTCGCCGAACAACAGCGTATTATCGTCGAGGAAGGTCATTTCCATGCCACCCGACATCGGGTAGATGCTGGAATCGTGATATTTCACAGGACGCACCTTGTTCAGCTTCATCTTCTTGAGGACAGCGGCCATCGTGAAATCGCCTTGGGCATAGCCCGCAACCCGCGTGCCTTCCTTGCCCTGGCGATAGGAAACAAACGTCAGTTGATCCACGTCCTTGGCCGGATCAATGCCCACGCCTTTCAACTCAGTCTCAAAATCTTTCAGGTTCTGGGGGAGCACCTGGTCCTTGAGCGCCATCGCAGTATCAGAGCTTTTCAGGGCGCGGTAGTCCACGCAAATGAGCTGCTGGATCTCCGAAGGTATGGCACCGCGCGCCGAACTGCCCAAGGGCGCAGCCCACGCCGCTATGCTCAACAACATCAGGCTCGTAAACACCCGCCCACAAACCACCGCATGACATTTCTTCATAAGGATTTGCCTCAATGTTACTTTGATGCTCCCTTGGAGGGTTCCTGTCGCCTATGGCTTTATTGTAAGCCAAGATTTGTAGCACTCCCAAGGGAACGAAAGTACCTGAGCTTGGTTTGTAAAGGATCAGGCTGTGCAACCTGACAACAAGCATCAGGTTAACAACGCGGTTTTGCGCCTTGTTTCGGCCACAAACTGGTCGTCTTTCAACCCTTCCAGATTGATCTCCACATTCGCCAGTGCTCCGGCGATGGCAGCACCTGCCAAAGCCGTCGCCGTCGTAAGGTCGGATTTCATGTTCGGATTGGTGATGGAACCGAGCTTCCCCGCGATCTCTACCACTTCCCTCGCCCGCTGCGCCACGCCCAGGGGCACACTCGTCGCCTGCTTCAAGGCTGTCGTGACTACGCCATCGGCGGCCGCTGATTCGCGAGCCTGCTTGTACGCCTTCACCACCCCGTCGTAGGCCGCAGCGTCGGCGTCAATGGCGCGTTTAAGCTCTTCGCGTAACTCCGCTAGCCGCGCGATCGCCGCACTCAACTCGCGTTCGTATTGCGCATAAGCCTTTTTTCCGCGAGACATCGACGCGACCATGGATGCGAGCCCCGCTGCCATGGCGGCGCTGGCGGCGGCCGCGCTGCCCCCGCCGGGAGTAGCCGTGGGCGCGGCCAATTGCTCGATGAACGGTTCAACTCCCGCGCGCACTCCGCCGGCCGCCGTCTTGCCGCTGATCACGGCGCTCAATCGGTTTTCAAGGATGAGCGACGAATCGAAATTCTCCACTTGCAGAAACCACTCCGCCGCTTGCTCCAACGCCTTCTTCGGAATCAAGCCAACGATCTCGCTCGAAACCGGAATCACGCCATACCGGGCCGCCTCGCGTTTCACGAATTCGAAGACGCGATGAATCGGCGTTTGCTCGAAATCCGTCAAGTTCATGGAGACCTGCGCCAGCCCGCGCACCAGAAATCCCGCGCCTTTTACGAAACGCAATCCCCCGCTCGAAAAGCGCACAGCCTTGGCGATTTTTTTCGCAATCTCGACATCTGGCGTGTTCAAAAACACGTTGTAGGCAATAAGAAATTTTCGCGCGCCCACCACGGTGGCGCCCGCTGTGGGATGAACTCGCGCTTCCCCAAAATCCGGCTTTCGCGCTGGATTTATGGCAATTTCTTCACGTATTCCTTCAAACTGTCCGCGGCGGATATTCTCCAGGTTCTGCCGCTCCGGCGAACTTGCCGCCGCCTCATACAGGTAAACGGGAATCCGAAATCGCTTCCAGATTTCCTCGCCCACGTGCCGCGCCATGGCTACGCAATCTTCGATGGTCACGCCCTCGATCGGAATAAACGGCACCACATCGGCCGCGCCCATTCGCGGATGCGCTCCCTGATGCTGGTTCAAATCAATCAGCTCGGCGGCTTTGCCCACGCCCCGAATAGCCGCTTCCTGGATCGGTTCGCGCTCGCCCACCAGCGTGATCACGCAGCGGTTATGGTCGGAGTCCATCTCGCGATCGAGCAGGTAAACGCCGCTGATTTTCATGGCCTCGACAATGGCGTCGACTTTGGCCTTGTCTCGGCCTTCGGAAAAGTTGGGAACACATTCGACAAGTGTGGACATACGCCCTGAAGAATATCACTGGAATGAGAAAATGTAGGTGATATGGGCATGAGCGTCCCGCTCCTGCAGAATTTGAATTAGCAAGCGTATTGCCCGTGCCGAAACTGTATCTATATCTATTCTATGAACGAGGTGCCTTCATGAAGGTAGGATTCATCGGTCTGGGAAAGATGGGCTCTGGCATGGCCTCCAATCTGCTCAAAGCCGGACACGACGTCACAGCCTACAACCGCACGCCGAGCAGAGTTCAGGCCTTGGTGGCGCTCGGCGCTCACGCCGCTCCGCATGTAGCTGACGCCTGCCATGGCGACGTTGTGATCACCATGCTGGCAGACGATGCTGCGCTGGAAGTTGTCGCCTTCGGCGAAAAAGGGATCATCGCGAATCTCTCCAGGAACGCTATCCACGTTTCCATGAGCACCATCAGCGTGGCGCTGTCGGAAAAACTCGATGCCGCGCACGCGAAAGCGGGACAGCGTTACGTCTCCGCGCCGGTTTTTGGCCGGCCGCAAGCCGCTGCCGAAGCCAAGCTCTTCATCGCGCCAGCCGGCCCGGCCAATGCCGTCGAAGCCTGCATGCCATTGTTTGAAGCGATAGGACAGAAAACTTTCCGCCTCGGCGAAAGCGCTCCAACCGCGAACCTGGTTAAGCTCAGCGGTAATTTCCTGATCGCTTCGGTGATCGAATCGCTCGGCGAGGCCCTGGCGCTGGTGGGCAAGGCCGGAGTTGATCGTCATCAATATATTGATCTCCTGACCTCAAGCCTTTTCGCTGCGCCGGTTTACAAAACCTATGGCGGGCTGCTCGCTGACGGTAAATTCACTCCCGCAGGGTTCGCCGCGCCGCTGGGATTGAAAGACGTCCGCCTCACTCTCGCCGCGGCTGAAACCCTCCGCGTGCCTATGCCTCTGGCCAGTCTTCTGCGCGACCGCTTGCTCAGGCTGTTGGCTACGGGCGGCGAAGAACTGGATTGGTCAGCGTTGGGCGAGCTAGCGGCGAAAGATGCAGGACTGCAAAACTAGGGACTGTTTTCTGATTTATACTATCGATGCCCCGTCCAAGCTTCGCTTGGGCGGGGATTTTACTTTTTGAGACCTGCAATTTGCCGCGAAATGCAATTACCCGCCGCTGGAACAACGAGGGCGCCCATGACCGACGACCAATTCATCGCGAGCTTCGAAGACTGCTCGCTCTCAGCCGATTCATTTCACCATGCCGACCACGTCAGAATGGCTTTCTTATATCTCTCCTGCCATCCAACTTTGGAGGCTCTGCAGCGCTTTTCCAAATCACTCATAAGGTTCGCCACCGCGCATGGCAAGCCCCAGCTCTACCACGAAACCATCACCTGGGCCTTCATATTTTTGATTCGCGAACGGATGGCTCGCGCGGGCAGAGAGCAAACCTGGGCTGAATTTTCAGCCGGCAATCCTGATTTGCTCACCTGGCAAAACAGTATCCTGAAGAAATATTACCGGGAAGAAACGCTCTCATCCGACCTCGCGAGAAGCACGTTTCTATTTCCGGACAAGATGATTTCGGAACGTTAATTCGCAACGGGTGCCGCTTCCGATCTCTACTGCGCCGGCACAAAATCTTCCATCACAGCTTTGCGCATCAAGTCCGGCGGCAAGAGCCCCTGCGCCAAAATAAAGTCATGGAATTTCTTCTGATTGAACTTCGGGCCCAGTGCTGACTCGGTTTCTTTCCGCAAGGCAATGAGCTTGGTGTAGCCGTAAAAATAGCTGTTCGCCTGGCCGGGCGCGCGATAGGTGTAACGTTCCACTTCCTCTTCGGCGAAAGCGTGCGACTGCACCACATCCTGCTCCAGCACGCGATAGGCCTCAGCCGGTTGAATTTTTCCCGCTTGCAGCTCGGGGTCGAGAAATGCGCGCGCCGCCCGCAGCAAACGGTAATCCAGCGAAACCAGCTGGCCCTCCAGCGGCATGTAAGGTTTAATCAGATATTCGGAATAAAGTCCCCAGCCTTCCACGTTAGTGCTATTGAATGCATAACGCACTCGCGCCAGGGAAACGCCATGCTCCAGCATGGAATCAAACTGCAATTCATGCCCGGGACGCGCTTCGTGCGCGGTCAGCGTCCAGGCAGCGGCGTCGAAGGTGAAGTCGTCATATCTTTGCGATTCTTTCTGTCCCGGCGCAGCGGGAATATTCAGCGGCAATACGAACTCACCTTTCTGCCCGGTGTTATGCAGAAATGGCGGAGGTATCATGTGGGGCGCCGGCTGCTGCGCCGTCTCTGCAGCCGTCGCGATGCGAATGCGCGCCGGCCGGTCGGGCAGCGTAACAATTTGCTTTTCGACAATGATCTTTTCGATTTGCTTGAGCCGGTCTTGATAAAACGGCAGAATCGCCTCGCCCACCAGTTGCTGCTTCTTCAGCTCCCGGATCACATCGCGATAATCACTCGAAGGAAGTTTGCTTTGCTGGGCGATCTGCGCGGCGATGGGCTTCATCTCCGCCTGAATGTCGTTAAATGCCTGGTGCGCCATCGTAGCCACCTGGTCGGGCGGAATATCGATGCCGAAGTCCTCCAGCGCTAGCGCGTATTGTTCCGGCGGCAGGCGGAAATCGGTCCGCGCCTTGGGCAGCACATTGGTTTTGGTCCACACGTCGTAATCCGCGAGCTGGGCCTTCAATTTTTCGTAGGGTTCCTGCCAACCTGTGAGTTTGTACTTCTGCATGAGCGCGGCGATTCCCTCGACGTAGTTGGAATTTCGCCCGAGCTCGGTTTCAATCTCTATCTTCGCCGGATAGACAACGCCGGGTTTGGCCATCTGCTCCACTACCCGCTGTTTCAGGATCTCGCTCAGCGGTTTGTAACCCGGCTCAAGCCCCGCGTATTTGCGAATGCGAACGACCGCCGCGGGACGGCGTTCGTCAGGCGTTTGCTCATCCAGCAAAATGCGCAGGCCGCTGAACACATACTGGCTGGCGTTGTGAAATGGCACTTCATGCGCCCGCTCGAAATCATCTTCGCGGAATTGCAGCTGCACTTTGCGAATGACGATTTCAAGGTCTTGCGTCACTTCTTTTTGTTTCTGCTCCGGCAGAGCCGCTTTCAGCTTGGCGACAACTGCTTCGGTTTCTTCCCGCTCCTTGTCTTCATTGGCCAGCGTTGGCTGTGTGACCTCGGAGTCATATTGGCTGAGCCCCTGATACGAACCCAACTCCGGGTGGAACTTCATTTGCACCGTCAGCAGCATGTGGGTGTATTCGTTGCTGGTGGCGATCCAGGAAGGGGCGTCGGCTTGTACGTGCGCAAGTAGAATCAATCCCAAAGTTCCGGCTCCAAGAACAAAACTAAATGTGCGAATCAATCGGCCTCCTCAAAATGCGGGTTCCGGGGGTTTGCATGGTCCGGGCTGGAAAGCATATCCGGCGAGTCGCTGCGATCGCAACCTCGCATCATTTGCGACTGGAAAATCGTCCCACTCCCAGCCGCACCTGCACGGTGTTGATCCCCGGATTCGGCGTTGCCAGTCCCGCGTTCGAAATGTGCATATAGCGGACTTCGATGCTCCAGTTGTAACGGTCCTTCAAAATGTGCGTGCCGAGAGCGGCCGCTGACGTAAAGTTCACCGTGTTTGTTCCGAAGGGAACGTCGTGATTGGTAAAAAGCGTGCCGCCATTGAGCTCCAGATAGGGGACAATCGCGCCACGTGTGGCGAAATCCCATTTCAAGCCGAGTGGGCTGAATCCCGCGCCGTACGCGGTGTTGGCCGGTTGAAAAACCAGAAACACCGGCGTGGCGTCGAGCACGTATTCAAATCTTCCCTTGAGGAAGCTTGGGCCATGCGGCCGGGTGAGGATCCATCCGTAGCGCAGGCCGAGGTTCCACACACCTGTTTTTGACGTGCCTCCGGGCACACTGTAACCGCCTCCCGTCCAAATCTGGATTTCGTGACCGCCGTCCTCCGGCCGTGCCTGCCCAAGGCCAGAAGCGGAACATAGAATCAACATCGCGGCGGGCAACAGTCCGAGCAGCCCCGCTGACCGTTCACCTTTTGAAGTGGAGCTCATGGATTCACAAGACTGGGCCACGATACAAGAAGCACCGGGCAGCTTACAAATGTGTTTTCCAGCTAGTGTCGCTGCAAAAGGAGACATCTATGGCGGAGCAGGTTAGAGACTCTTAGATGATTTGGCGAAGCTTCTTCGTACTCGGCCAATCAGCTGCCTGATCCATCCAGGGCTAGCATCAGCTCGGCCGGCGCCACCGGCTTCCGCACGGGCATAGTCATCGACATCGCTCTTCATCAGATTGGTCCAGGTCTGCCCTGACCCCACTTTCACTGATTTCACGCTTTGCAGCGATCCCTGTGCCGGGCGTACGATCGGATGGCTGCCGGACTCATTCAGCTTTGCCTTACTTTTGGGATCGAATGGCGGCTTGTTTGGCGACGGCATGACACGCCTCCTTCGCTGGTGCCAGGAATCGGGCTGGCTCCGACGGCAAAAACGCAAGGCCTGGAAGTATCCGGAATTGCCCCACGACAGGCCGTAATTATGCCACGATCAAGCCGAAGTAGCTCACAATTCCGAATCCCGCTGGGGGGCTGCCACTGCCGGAAAGTTGAGCGCTTAGCTACAAACCGAGCCCGCCATCGACCGCGAGAATTTGGCCAGTAATGAAGTGTGGCGCGGTCGCAAAAAATACGACGGCGACCGCAATGTCTTCGCCACTGCCATCTCGGCGCATGGGCGTCGCTTTCGCCATGCGCTTCATGAATACCGGTTTGTCTCCCAGATCGATCACTCCCGGCGCCACACAATTCACCGCGATCTCGGGCGCCAGGGCCTTGGCCATCGCTTTTGTCAGCATGTGCACGGCTGCTTTGGAGGAACAATAATGCACATGTGTGGCCCATGCCCTTAGGCCGCCAAGGGACCCGATGTTGATAATTTTTCCGCGTCTTTCCCTCAACATGGACAAAGCTTCCCGCGAAACCAGGAATGGGCCGCGCGCGTTGGAGGCAAAAATCGCATCCCACTGCGCGACAGTTATATCTTCAAATTCCACATCTTCATAGTTGGCGGCGTTGTTGACCAGAATATCCAGGCCGCCGAGTTCCTTCTGTACCTCTTTGATCGCAGCCTTCACGCTCTTTTCTTGCGTAACATCACAACGCAGGGCCACGGCGCGAATGCCGAAGCCGCTCAGATCGATGACCGTATGTTGCGCCTCGCGCGCCGACTTGTGAAAGGTAATCGCCACATCAGCGCCGGCTTCAGCCAGCCCCAACGCGATGGCACGTCCTAACCTCCGCGCCCCGCCCGTAACGAGCGCGGCTTTCCCAGCCAATGGCCTGCCCGGTTTCATGGCTGGCATTGTATCGAAACCAAGGAGATTGTTTTCTGGCTTCAGCCGAGGCGGAGAATGGCTTAATCAGCCATGACCACCAGCGGCCGTGCTGCGATTGTCAGACCTTCCGAGAGATTCGAGCGGTCAGTCCTCATAAGCTGCTCGAGTGCGGCAAAAACCTTGGGATCCCACCAACCCTTGCGAGTTTCTTTTCGCATCACCTCGAAGGCTTCAGCTTGTGGAAGAGCGGGTTTGTACGGACGCTCCGTAGTCAAAGCGTCGTAAACATCCACGACCTGCAACACTCGCGCCGTGAGCGGGATTTCTTCACCTTTCAGGCCATCGGGATAGCCCGAACCATCCATTTTTTCGTGGTGATGGCGGATGATTGGCAACACCAGTTGAAACGACTTCAGCGGCGCGCAGATCCGTTCCCCAACCACAGGATGCCGTTGCATCACCGTTCGTTCGGCTCGCGTCAGGCGGCCGGGCTTGAGCAGAATCGAATCAGGCACAGAAACCTTCCCGATGTCATGAACGATTCCGGCCTGGCTTAAGGCCTTAATTTCTTGCGCGGGAAGCCCGAGATACTCGCCCAGCTTCGTGGAATATTCGGCCAGCCGTTCGCAATGGCCCTGCGTGTAGGGGTCTTTGCCCTCAATGCTTCTCGCCAGCGCAAACAGCACCGCCTCAGCCCGTTCCAGTTCGTCGGTGAAGGCTTTTTGCCGCAGCAATGAACGTACGCGGGCCAGCAATTGCTCGCGCTCCACCGGCTTGGTCAGGAAGTCGTCGGCGCCCGCTTCAATTCCTGCAACGCGATCTTTCGTCGCGGTCAACGCCGTAATCATGACCACTGGAACCAATACCGTCTCCGGATTGCCCTTGATGGCGCGGCACACTTCAAGACCGCTCATCTTTGGCATGTTGATATCGAGCAAGAGCAGATCGGGCCGCGAGCGATGAAATGCCGCAAGCGCTTGCTCGCCATCGGCGGCCGTGGTCACTTGATAGCCCTGCTGCGAAAGCAGACCCTCCAGTCCGAGCAGGCTGGACTCGTGGTCGTCCGCAATCAGGATTGTGGCTGGCATTGACGACAGGGTGGGGGAACCGCTGTGCTGCCTATTCTCCTCCAGCTTTTGTAACCGGCGGAGATTACGTCTGTAACCAAAGGGTCATGACCTTCTAACCCTCACATAAATTTGATCCTTTCGTTGCGTGCGGAGAATTTGATGAGCTGCTGCAAGCGCTTTTGCCGAGTCTCTTCCTTCTTCGCGGTCGAAACCCAGGCAATCGTCATGCGCCGATAATACGGCGGAAAATTCTGGAAGTTGGCCCAGGCTTGCTTCTGCTTCTCGAACAGGGCTTCAAGCTCCTTGGGCATTTCCGTCGGGTGAGGAGCAGCCTCATTCGCGGGATGAAACACTGCCAGCCCAGGCGCGGTCATCATACCTTCGCGAATCACTTTGCGGGCACGGCCGATGTTCAGCTTCGACCACCGGCTTGACGGTTTGCGCGGAGTGAACTTCTGAGCGAATCGCTCGTCATCGATCTTCTTGACAACTCCGTCAATCCAGCCGAAGCAGATCGCCTCTTCGACCGCATCACCGTAAGGAAGGCGGGGCTTGCCAGAGTTTTTCTTGTAATAGACCAGCCAGATCTCTTTCGCGCTCTGGCCGTTTCGTTCCAGCCAGGCACGCCACTTATTCCGATCTGAAGCGTAGAAAGTCCTCATCGAACACTGCCGTTCTGATGCGATTGATGGTCGCCCTTTCGAAATGCTGATATCCGGCGCGTCGTCCCTCCGTCTAAGGAATCTGAGACCGGAGGATCGATGACGAAACCCAGGCCGACCGTTGTGTTCGCGGCGCTTATTCTACTTGCTTCTTACGCGCACGCCCAAAGCTCCTCAGGGAAAACGATGACCCTCTCGCAAGCCACCCGCGAAGACTGGAACGAAATTGGCCGCAAACTGATCGCCATGGCGGAAGACTTCCCCGACGACAAATACGACTTCAAGCCGACTCCGGCGCAGCGCAGCTTCGCCGAGCAGCTTCTGCACGTGGCCGGGTCAAACGATCTTTTCACTGCCGTGGCCAAGGGTCAAAAGCCCGTAGATGACGAGGACCGCTCGCACTACAAGACCAAGGCCGCTGTAGTCGCTTATGTCAAGAAATCGTTTG
>Ga0335073_10011050_pt1 | contig 12688 bp, 16 predicted proteins | sample Lox_Sample_22_FD_207093 | JGI IMG/M metagenome (GOLD analysis project Ga0335073, IMG submission 207093) | Soil microbial communities from Loxahatchee National Wildlife Refuge, Florida, United States - Lox_Sample_2.2 | ecosystem: Environmental > Terrestrial > Soil > Wetlands | place: USA...
CCCGTCCGGCTCCGGCAAGACGTTCGCGTTGGGCCGCCTCGCGCAGACGATCGAACAGCTCGGTTCAGCGACCGCAAGCGGCGGCGCGCTCCGGCGGGTGGTGGTGGCGCGGGTCGACGCCGCGAGGGGCGTCGAGGCGACGGTGGCGATCGCGAGCGCCGCCTACGCCGCGCTCGATCGGGGGCCTCAAGGCGCGGACTATTCGGGCCTGTTGGATGAGACAGGCCACGCCGGCGGCGATCCGCATCGCGCCGCGAGAGCCGCGTCCGACCGTCATGACGATCTCATAAGGAAGCTCGAAGCCGAGCGCGCCCAGCGTGACGACGTCGAGGCCAAACGCGCGCGGCTTGCCGATACGCTCGCGTCGGACACCCCCGGCTCGCGCCTCGACGTCTTCGCCCGCGCGCGCCGCGGAGCGATCGAGGCGCGATTGCGCGGGTTTGGATTCGCCGGCGCGGATGTCGACTCGAGCTATCGCCATCTCGTGCGCGACGTATCGACGCTCGGGGCGGGCGGGCGCGCCGCGATCGTCGCTCGATCGATATGGGCCTACGGTAGCCAGGCGCGCCTCATCCTGTGGGCGATCGCAGCCTTCGTGCTTGGGTTCCTCGTCCGGCTCCTGCACAGCGAGGCGGCGCTCGCCGCGGCTCGCGGCGCCAGCGACTGGCTGGGTCGCCGACGTCTTTCGCACCCATGGGGCGGCGTGGCGGAAGGCCAACGCAGGGCACGCGAGCCTCGCCCAGTTGAAGGTCATGTCGGCGATCGAGACCTGTCGCACAGCCGCGCCTGGCGGACATGTCGAGCGCTGCGAGGACTGCGCGCACGAGCGCGTCGCATACAACTCCTGCCGGAATCGCCACTGCCCGAAGTGTCAGGCGGCCGCGGCGCGGCAATGGCTCGAAGACCGCGAGGCGGAGCTGCTGCCGGCTCCCTACTATCACGTCGTCTTCACCCTGCCGGCCGCGATCAGCGCCGTCGCGTTCCAGAACAAGGCCGCCGTCTACGACCTCCTGTTCCGGACCGCCGCCGAGACGCTGACCACGATCGCCGCCGACCCGAAGCATCTGGGCGCGCGCATCGGCCTCACCGCCGTCCTGCACACCTGGGGCTCGGCGCTCACCCACCATCCGCACGTCCACGTCATCGTTCCCGGCGGCGGCCTGTCGCCGGACGGCTCGCGCTGGGTCGCCTGCAAGTCCGGCTTCTTTTTGCCCGTCCGCGTGCTGTCGCGCCTGTTCCGCCGGCTCTTCCTCGACGGCCTCGCAGCCCTGCATGCAGCCGGCTGCCTCGCCTTCTTCGGCGATCTCGCGCCCCTCGGCGAGAAGAACGCCTTCGACGCCGCGCTCGCGCCGCTGCGCCGCTCCGTTTGGTTCGTCTACGCCAAGAGGCCGTTCGCCGGACCGCCGGCCGTGCTTGCCTACCTGTCGCGCTACACTCATCGCGTCGCCATTTCGAATTCGCGTCTTATTGCGCTCGACGAGAAGGGCGTCTCCTTCAAGTGGAAGGACTACCGGATCAAAGACCCGGACCGGCTCAAGACCATGACGCTCGACGCCGCCGAGTTCATTCGCCGCTTTCTCCTGCACGTGCTGCCCAGCGGCTTTCATCGCATCCGGCATTACGGTCTGTTCGCCAGCGTGCTTCGCGCTCACAACATCGAGCGCGCCCGCCAACTGATCGCCGCGGCGGAGAATGCGCCCCAGCCTTCGCGCGAGGCCGACGGTCGCGCTGAAGACGTCTCGCCTGCGCGGCGTTGCCCCTGCTGCGGCGGCCGGATGATCATCGTCGAGACGTTCGAAGGGCCGCGCCCCTGGCGTTCCCCGTCGCCAAGCCGAATCAGGATCGACAGCTCATGACCGTCGCCCCGCATCCCGCCGCGCACCGTCGACCGCCTTCGCCTCCGGCCGCCGCGCGCCGGAACACGACCCTCATGCCCTCGCGAGGTCGCCAGCCCTCTCCCGACCAAGGCCAGCGCATCGCTCCCGCGCATCGCCGCCATCGAAGCTGTCCGCCGTCGCCGCTTCCGCCGAAAACACCGAGCGCCACCAGCCGCCGGCGCACCGCTCGCCAGCCGTCCGCGATCCTCAAATCCCCATAGGCGCGCTCCGCCAAACCGCCCCCTACCTCCCCGCGCTTTCCTCCTTGGGAGGCTTTCCGGCGCCGGCCCCGGCGCGCGCCCAACCGTTGCAAAGGCCGGCGCCCGAAACCCTTCACCGAAGTGGAACCACGAGTCCAAGAGCGCAGATCGTTTATCGTCTATCGTGCGCAGAACCTGCGATGCTGCTGAATTCTCGTCGGGGGCCTTCCCTTGTGCTAGCTCGACCAGCCCCGAGTCGGTGACTGCGCCATTGAACTCGTCCACAGCTGCGCGGAATCGCTCCGAGCCAAAGTAGGCATGGTAAGCCCAGTAGAGATCTTCATTCTTGAACGGCAGACCCAACGAGAGCTCGAGGAGCATTCCCTCCCACGCTTCCTTCGAAGGAATCTTGATCGGCTCAATGAGGCCCGCGAGATGCATCAACTGCCATCTTAGCCGGTCGAGATCGAGCGTCATTGCGCGACAGTCGTCCCCCTTCACAAGACGCTGCGGGCGCTCCTTGAGATCCGAAAATGGGATAGAGAAGCTCTTCCTGTTGCGCTTCCGCGTTTGTGTCATTTGAATTCTCGCGCTCAAGGCGTTTTAGTCGGTCTGCGAAAAAGTCCCAAGCCGACCTCGTCTTCGTCCTGTCTTCATGACCCTTCCTCTCCCTTCCGGCGGCTGACGACGGCCCACGAGGCAATGGTCGCTACATTGATGGGTGGGAGTTGACGCGGCCGTCGACGGCGCCTTCTGTGGCTCGGATCGGGCATGAGACGCGGCCCTGACAGGAACGGCCGTTTGAAGAGCGCCCAAGCGAACGTCCACGCGCGCGTGCGCAAGATTCCATGACTTGGAGGAACGTGCGGCGATTGGCAGCGACCACCACGGCCAGGGCGGCGATTTGTTTTCGGCGAATTTCTCAGCAATGTCGCCAGCTGGATTTCGAATCAGGGCGACCGGCCAGAGGAAGAGCATGCATCTGTCGAACCAAGCAGCCCCCGACCAGTGAGCCGGGCGGTCGCGGCGGCGAAGGTCGGGGTCGCGACAGGACGTTCGGACGGTACGGACGTTTCTAACAGTGATAGGGGGAGAGATGAGGACAAGCGGACGAGCGACGGCTTTTTCTTCGGTCTGCGCCTCCATCTCCCCCCATGCTCTGCGACCGTCCGTACCGTCCGAACGTCCGACCCCAAGAGGCCCTCCTCGGTGGACTGCGCAGCCCCCTCATGTCTGCCGCGCGTCCGTCAGTCCATACGACCCAGGCCTTCGGGCAAGATGGCCCCTGGCGGACGCGTCGATCAGGATTCGGACGCCCGGACGGGACGGACGCGAGACATGGTGGTGGGGATACGGCGGTGCCGTGAACCCGATGCGTTCACCACCGAGCATTGCGTCTGTGGCCCATTCTCGCCCCCCGGCGGCCGACGACGGCCTTTCAGGAATTGGCGAGCTACATTCATGCGGCTGCGGTGAAGCGGCCCTCGACGGCGTCTTCCTTGCGCTCGGATGCAATCTGAGATCAGCCCCGACCAAAACGGCGATTTGACGAGCAACTTCGTGAGAGCATGGAGGTCGCGCGCGCGAATAAGCTGCGAGGCCGCCTCGCTATTCCTTCCTGATCCGAGGGACACTACTGCCATCGCGGGTAGGCCACTCACGCCGCTACAGGCCGGCGTAGGGCGACGCGTGCGCCTCTGGTGGAGGAGCCGAGGCTTGGCTGCGGTGACCGCTGCTTTGCCGTGACGGGCGTCGGCCCCGAGCGCGTCCGGCTCTTCTCGTGTGCCTGGCGCGAGTTCGACGAGTGCGCCGAGGACTACGAATCCGATCCCGCGACCATGCTGGCGATCTTGCGGCGCAACGCTGACATCGGCGTCGCGCCATCGGCTTGGGTTCGACAGGCAAGCCGCGGCCGTCGCCGAGAGCCTTCTGGCGGCTGAGTCGCCCGAGGTCGGCGATCCGTGGCGCCTATTCACTTTGTCGCTTGCCAGATCACGCCAGCAATCTGAACGCATGATCCGATTGCGACAAGGATCAGGCCATTTCGCGCGGCGCTGGATTGATCGAGGAGCGTTTTCCTCAGTTCAACATTCGTGTCCCACTTCGCGGCCGCAAGCTGGTTGGCGGTCTTCTCGTCAATGACCACCGCTGAGGCCGCCCACGCCACCAATGAGCGATAAGGCCAGTCCGGCGATCAAGAGAATGCTGTCCAGGTATTTGAGCATGAACGTTGTCCCCCATTGTCGCGGCAACGGCGGCGCTGTAGTGCTCGGGGCTGTCTAGCACATAAGCTCTCCCCCTTATTGACAGCGACACCGGATGTTCCTTATCTGTTCTCATGCAGGTCGAGACCCTTGGTGGGGCCCTTACAGCTGGCTGGCGCGTCCATGCGCGATGCCTCCACGGCGTCGTCGAGCACACTCGGTCAATGGCGAAGTGCCACCATCAGGCCGAATTGAATCTGGAAACGCTCGTCTGGACTCGCGGTCGCAACATGTCGCTATCGGGCATGAGGGAGCGGATGATGTGCCCGCGCTGGGCAATCGCCGCGTGAACCTCATCTTCGAACCTCCGCCGGTCGCGACGCGGGCGCCCGTGGCGTAAGGGTCCGCAGTTAAGGATCAGAGCAGAAGGCGCAACCCCGCGCATAGAGCCGCGGCGCCACTCAGACCTGCGGCCCAACTGGTCATGAGCGTCAGCCCGTTGACTGCAAATTCGGGATCGCCAACGGGCATCATCTGGGGCGATTCGCCGAAGGCGAACAGCGACCAGAAAAAGGCCGCCATGACAGCGAACAGCGTCGCAGCGACCTCGAAAACTCTCGCGACCGAGATCACTTTAACCCGCCTTCGCCAATCGCAGAATCACGTCGCTGTAGCTCTCGCCGGGACCACGCATTGCGCGTAGGCGGTCGACAACAGCCCGGGCAAGCCAAATCTGGTGCTCGTCCTTGGCGTCAGGGTCGCGCTCGAAGATCGCAGAGCCGAACGGCAGCGCGGCGATTGCCTTGAGGGCGGCAGCGGTAATGAAGATGCGGATCATCCGCGCCCATATAGGGGCGCGAGCGCGTCTCAACAACCAGAGCAGATGCTGTTGACGATCCGGCGGCTCCGCTCGCGTATTTTGCGGTCTAACGGCGTTTCATCATACGACTTCGGCAACGTGTCGGGCTGAGGAACGGTCGCGCCGGATGATGTCACGTAATCCTGACGCGCCGGCGCACTAGCCTTTGGAGTGGCCTTATCGCCTTTGTCTTGCGCGTGGGCCGCAATGCAGGCCAGCGGCGCGGTAAGGATGACGGCGATGAATTTCCATTCTCTCATGGCCTGCTCCTTGACACCCTTAGAGCCGACCCAGTCCTTGCCCCGAACAAAGCCACGCCGCCATTGCTTGTCAGTACGGCGTCACGCAAACCCGGACGGGCACGCTATAGCCGTTGACCCATCGATGATTGCGGTAGCAATGGCTGACCGGCCCGGGCGTCGCGTAGGGCTGGCCATAGACTGGCCCGCGATAAGCCGGGCCGCCATAAGCAGGGCCGTCATAGGCGGCGTCACCGTAGCCGTAGGGCGCGTGAGGAATGTAGCTGCCGTAGCCGTAAGGCGCCTCAGCGGTGTAGCTGCCGTAGTCATAGCCGCCGTAGCTGGGATATGCGTAGCCGGGATGGTACGCATAGCCGCCATAGCCGTAGCCGGGATAGGCGTAGCCGGGATGATAGTAGCCGCCGTAGCCATACCAGCCGTTGTTCGCCGCCGCCCCTCCAAGCGCTGTGCCGAACAGCACGCCGCCCAAGCCGGCCGCCGCCGCCCATCCGGCCGAGATGCCGCCCACGGCCGCAGGCGCGACAATCAACACCGCTGGGTTCGCCGCCGCTGGCGTCGCGGTCCAGAGGCCCACGACGAGCGCCGACGCGCTCGATAGTGCGATCATCCGTTTCATAGGATCGCTCCGCTAAACACGCCCCGCGCCCCACGCGGCGAACTTAATCGAATGCAATCAAGTTGTGAACAAGCCGCGCCGTCATCCGATTGGCGTCATAGGTATTCCGGCGAGGTCGCCCCCGCGGCCGCCGAGGAAAGCAGGGCCGGGAAGGTTCGCACCGCGCCGCCCAGATGGGGCTATCGGCTCCCGTCCGTTTGACGCGAAATCAAGCGGTTCGGCGCTCTGCGCGGCAGTGGGGCATCGGTTAGGCCGCAGCCAGTCGTGAGGCTCGACCGCGCGCGAAGTCAGACGCACATCGGCCTCATCCTATGCCGAGAGGAATGCGATGACCGCGAGCCCGACCACGAACGCCAGCGTAGCGAAAGCCGAGGCCGCGGCGGCGATCAAGGCGACGAAAAGGATTCGCTCGACGACGCTCATCCGGGCGCGTGCTCCGGCTGGCCCGGCGTGCCGCGCCGCCATGTCGTCAGTGACGACGGCGCAGGCTATGGCAACGGCCGACGCCGCCGCAAGACGCGGGCGATCTTAACCTTACGTCAATTCCGGCATCGGTAGTGTCAACCGCTCCAACTTCGAGGACACAACAATGCTCGACCGGTTGCGCTCTCTTGCCGCCCTGATGTCAGGCAAGACCAGGAAACATGGTCGCCTCGACGCGCCGTCGCACATGTCAATTGACGGGGAGTCCTTGAACAGCCGCGATCTCGTTGAGACGCGAGCGCCAGCGTCGAATGTGAACCGGCTCGATGAACTGGAGCGTCTCCTCAAGGAGCGTCCGCTCGAAGAGCTCGAGCGCCTCCTCAGAGAGTATCCTTAGAGTCGGCGGCGCGCCCCTTCTGAAGGTCCGGACTACCGAAAAGAGAGGGGTCAGATGGATGCTCAAGAATACCTTGAGTTTGTCGAGATTCTCGAAGATACGCGGAGCAGAATTGAGACGGTTTTGAGTGACCCTTCCTTCAGCGCTTGCGGCCGCACGTCCGCGCGCCTGAAGCGAGTAGCGGCTGACCTTGCGAGGGCCGTCTGTTCGAGGGCACCTTACACGGCAAGTCGCTAGCCGAAAGCTTGCCGTCGATCGGCGGCGGCGGCCTCGCCGGCCTGCTCAGCGCTTCGGTCATCCTGTTTATCGCGCTCGTCCCATTCTTCGCCTTCAGAAATGTGGGTCGCGAACTGGGCGCCGGCCGGCTCGAAGCCATGATTTTCGGAACGAGACCCGGCGTCGATGATCGCCGACAATCAAACGCGACTTCATGAGCTCGTTTGGGCTGTCGAGCCCGAGATCGCGCCTGAGCCGAGTCTAATGCCCCGGTCCTTTCGGCGCTGACGTTTTGGACTTCGCGATCTTCCTGATCCTCGGGCTCGGCGAGCCCTATTCGGGTCCGTTCCGGTTCGATCCCGTCGCGCTTGCAGAGGCGATCGAGCTCACCGGGAAGCAGAGGTAAACGCAGTGGCGACTCGCCGTCGGCCCTCAGACGTTGGGATCACACGCGCGTTGAGTGCACGAGCGCCACCAGGTGACTCCTGGCGCCAAGTGCCCGAAGAGCTTCATTGCCGAGGGTATGGGGCCGCGAAGAAGGCGGGGCGCCCCGGCCGGAGCTTCGGTCCCGGCGTCGCGGGGAGCGGCCGCTTCACGTTTGGGCGTGGCCGCGGTGCGGCGCTAACGCTTTCGGCCCGCTCGCCCGGGGCGCCGACCCATCGCCCGCGTCGTTCATCAAAAGGACAGCCCGCGCGCTCGGCACGTCTCGCAAGGGTACGGCGTGTCGTTGCCGTCGGGCTCGTCCTTAGACCTACTCGGCCATCGCCAAGCGTGCATGACCGCCCCCTCGCCCTCAGGGCTTTTGCAGAACCTTCAACACACTACTAGCAACAGATTGGACTGTCGGGCGCGCCGAATTTGACGGTGCCGTATGACAGATCACCGCGACCTCCGTCACGCCGGCCGAATGTTGAGGTCGTCATCGCTCCGAGTCATTGGTATGGCGATCCCCGCCGGAAGGCGTGACGGCGCTCGACGCGTTGAATTCCTTCGCCTTTGTGACGAAAGCGCCAGCTGCGGCTCCTGGCGCGACGCCAATATTCCGCAATCCGACCAATAACATGCGGCGGACCGCGGTCGGCGCTTTTATCTTGCAATCCATGGTCGGAGCGTAACCGTCCGGTTTCCGCACATCGAATTGAGGGTGCGTTTGCGGTCCATATCGGGTTCCTTCGTGCAGTGGAGGATCTCCGGTGGGTTCGAAACATTCCGAGGACGCAGCTCGGCGGGCGTAGTGGTCGGTTCACATCGAGGCGTGGCGTCGCAGCGGTCTTTCGAGGAAGCGCTATTGCCGGAAGCATAGGCTCGACGTGGGCACGTTCGGGCGGTGGCTGGCCGTCATTGGCGACGCAATCGTCGTGCAACATCAGGCGCGTTCGCCGCGCAAACTCGGTCCATCCAGGCTGTGTACGTCGAAGCGGTCGATCGCCGTTCAGGCGTTCTGGGCGATGCACGTCGAAGCGATGACCTGGAGCGGATCGACGGCCACGCATTACGCCGCCGCGCATCACATCTCGGCGATCAGCCTGCGGCGCTGGCGCGATCTTCTCGAGAGCGGCGAGGTTGAGGTCGACTGGCGCGCCCGTCTTCATCCGAGCGCGCGCCCGCCGATGAGCAGCGGTGTTAGCAGCGCTGCTAAGCTCGAAACGATCTTGACAGAGGCCCCCAAGAGCGAACTGCCGCGCGATCGGCGCGTGAACCGGCGCAGCTTCACCGATGAGGAAAAGCTCGCCATCGTGATGGAAGCAGAACAGGCCGAGGTGAGCGTGGCGGCGATTTGCCGTCGCCATGGCATCGCGACCAGCATGGTGTTCCGCTGGCGCGCCGACCTCGGTTTCGGCAAGAACAAAAGCGCGAAACTGGCGCCTGTGAAGCTGGCCGACGGACGAGCGGGCGCAGCTTCGGCGCCTCTCGTGCTGCACGATCTGTTGCAGCCGCCCGTCGGGATGGTCGCTGTCGATCTGCCCGATGGACGGCGGGTGTTCGCCCCGTCGGGCGCCGATCCGGACGCGGTCCGACGCCACGTCTGCGACCGGGAGGCGGCGCGATGATGATCGTTCCGGCCGGCGTGAAGGTGCATCTGGCGCTGGGCTAGACGACATGAGGAAGGGGATGGACGGGCTGGCGATGCTGGTTCAGGGCACGCTGAAGAAGGATCCGTTCTGCGGCCATCTCTTCGCCTTCGGAGGCAAGCGGGCGCAAATCGTCAAGATCCTTTTCTGGAATGGAAATGGGTTGTGCTTGTTCGCCAAGCGGCTCGATCAGGGCGGATTCGTGTGGCCTCGGATGGCGGGGTTCGAGGGCTCCATCACGCTCAGTCCGGCGCAGCTCGCCATGCTGATCGAAGGCCTTCAGGAATGTCCCCTCTGGTGAGTCTGACGAATCCTGGGTCGACGTGGTGGAGGTTCTGGATCCGCGCCATCCGCTCTACGGGCGAACATTCCGCGTCATCAGGCACGTGCCCCGCGGAAGCGGCAATTTCTCGCCATCGTACGAAGTTGAATATTTGCAAAGCCACAGTTTATTGGTTCCCATAACGGTTACTGAGCCTTATAATCCAAAAACGAATCAGACGAAGCTAAGCATAGAGGCGCTTCGTGAACTCGTATTAGCGGCTGAATGTCTCGAAAGCCATGAGCGTGGATCCGAAAGATCTGTGGGCGGCGCTGCCGCCGGCTCTACGGCGTCAAATCGTCGACGACGTCGCCGCGGTCCTGGCGGAGATCTCTCGTGAAGTCCGAGCTGATCAAGCCAACCCACCTGACGCGCAAGGCGGTCGTCTACATTCGCCAGTCGACGCCCCATCAGGTGGTGAGCAATCAGGAAAGCCTGCGACTTCAATACGCCCTTCGCGAGCGCGCCCGCGAACTCGGCTGGCATGAGGCGGACATCGACGTGATCGACGCCGACCTTGGCCTGAGCGGCGCGTCCGCCGCAGGGCGCAGCGGCTTCAAGGAACTGGTCGCGCGGGTCAGCCTCAGCGAAGTCGGCCTGATCCTGTCGATCGATGTGACGCGGCTCGCGCGCAACTGTTCGGACTGGTATCCGCTCTTGGATATCTGCGGCTTGCGCGGCTGCCTCATCGCTGATCGAGACGGCGTCTACGACCCGGGAAGCGCCAACGGCCGCCTCCTCCTCGGTCTAAAGGGAACGATATCCGAGCTCGAACTCCATACCATCCGCAGCCGGCTGACCGCAGGTCTGCTCGCCAAGGCCGAGCGTGGCGAACTGGCGCTCTCCCTGCCTATTGGCCTGATCCGCGATCCGACCGGCGTGGTGGTCAAGGACCCCGACTTGTCGGTTCAGGAGCGTCTCGAACTTGTCTTCGAGATGTTCTTGAAGTTCCGCACCGTGGCCAAGGTCATGCGGGTTCTCAACGAGCGCGGCCTGGATCTTCCGCGCCGCGATCGGCACAGCGATCTGCGCTGGGCGCGCGCGACGATCTCGTCGGTGGCGTCGATCCTCAAGAACCCCGCCTACGCCGGCGCCTTCGTCTACGGCCGGACGCGCATGCGTACCCCCGCTCGCGAAGGTGCGTTGAAAGCCAAGGCGCCGCGGCCCATGGATGAATGGCGGATCGTCGTCAAAGACCGATACCCCACCTACATTGACTGGCCGACCTATGAAAAAATCGGCGCCATCATCAGAGATAACCGGGCCGAGTACATGCGCATTAAGACCCGAGGCGCGCCTCGCAACGGCGAACTCCTCTTGCATGGTATCGCCTGGTGCGCCCGATGCGGACATAAGATGTTCGTCCGCTACAAGGGCGGCGGCCAGTACGTATGCAATCATCTGCGCTCCAACGAGGGCTTGCCGACCTGCCAGGAGATGCGAGCAGCGCGGATCGACAAGGCCGTGGCGGACGTCTTCCTGACAGCGCTGGCGCCGGCCGAACTCGATGCGTTGTCGAAGGCTCGCCGCGCCCAGCACCAGGTGGACTCCGCGCTTCGCGCCAGCGCAGAGCGCGACCTCGAAAGAAAGCGGTATGCCGCCGCTCTGGCCGAACGTCAGTTCAATCAGGTGGACCCCGACAATCGTCTCGTCGCCGCCGAACTCGAGCGTCGCTGGGAAGCGGCGTTGAACGACGTTCGGGCGGCTGAAGAAGCGCTCCAACAGGCCCGTCCCCAGCCGGTCGCTCAGATCGGAATGGACAAGGCGCTGCAAGGCAAGGTCGTCAGCCTCGCGGGCCGTCTCCCGCAGATCTGGGCCGACCCGACCACGACCGACGCTCAACGCAAAGCGCTGCTGCGGTGTCTCGTCGAGAAAGTCGTGCTCGACCGCGGCGAACACGAGATCGCCTCTGTTCGGATCATCTGGCGCGGCGGGGCAGTGACCAACCTCGAGGTCAGGCGGAGGGTCAGTTCGGTAAAAAAGCTCGCGCGTGGAGCGGAAATGCGCGATCAAGCGCTCAATCTCGCGCGCGCCGGCATGTACGACGATCAGATCGCTGCGGTCCTCACGAGCGAGGGGCATCGTTCCCCCAACAGCGAGGACGAAGTCCTCCCGATGACTGTCCAAAGAATCCGACACGCCGCCGGGGTGCCGATAACGATGCAGCGCACCCGTTGGACGCATCCTGTCGGCGTACTGACCGCCAACGAACTGGCTGCGAAGCTGAACATTCCGGTGAACTGGCTCTACGTGCAGATCAGGAAAAGAAAGCTCATCGTGGATCGCCAGCCCAGCGGAGCCTACCTCTTCAATGCCACCGCAGCGGTCCTCGATAGCGTACAATCCCTGCGAAACCACAAGATCGATCGCCTCGATCTCAGAATCTGTCAGCCTCACGAGAAGGGGCATCAACATGCGTGATCGCTGAGCATGGCGAGTTGCGCCGGCGTCAACGTGATCGAGCCGTCGTAGCCCGCCATCGTCGGCCAAACAAAGGCGCCCTGGTCGAGCCGCTTGGTGAACAGGCAGAGCCCGTTTCCGTCCCAGAACAGGATCTTCAGCATCGACGCCTTCTTGCCGCGGAAGGCGAACAGGTGGCCCGAGAACGGATCCTGTTTCAGCCTTTGCTGCACCAGCATGGCGAGTCCGTCGAGGCCTTTGCGCATATCGGTGTAGCCCAGCGCCAGGTGCACCTTCACGCCCGCCGGAACGATCATCATCGCGCCCCTCCTTCACCAATGATCTGCTCACGAACGGCGTATGGATCGACGCCGGGAGGGGCGAACACCCGCCGGCCGTCAGGCAGGTCGACCGCCGTCATTCCGTCCGGCGGCTGCACGAGATCGCGCAGCCGAAGCATCGCTGGCGCGTCGTCAGAAAGCGTCACGGGCGCAAGCTTCGCGCCCTGCCTCTGCGCCACGCCGAACTGCACGCGCCAGCGGAACAGCAGCCCAGTGACGATCCCGTGCTTGCGCGCGACCTGCGAGACGCTGACGCCGGGCTGGTCGCTCTCCAGCGCGATGGCGCGCTTCTGGTCGTCGGTGAAGAAGCGCCGCGGAGGCCGCCGAGGCGGCGTCCGATCCTCCCTCGGCGGAGTTGTCAAGGCCGTTTCCGGCGGCGTTCTGTTAGAGCCGATCCAAGAACTTGTTGAGTCGGGTGAATCGGATGTGATTCCTTGTGTGGCGGTGATTCGCGAAGGAGCCGCCGCCCATGTGGAAACCAGAGCATCGACAAGCCGCGCG
>Ga0335073_10011054_pt1 | contig 12686 bp, 6 predicted proteins | sample Lox_Sample_22_FD_207093 | JGI IMG/M metagenome (GOLD analysis project Ga0335073, IMG submission 207093) | Soil microbial communities from Loxahatchee National Wildlife Refuge, Florida, United States - Lox_Sample_2.2 | ecosystem: Environmental > Terrestrial > Soil > Wetlands | place: USA: Florida...
CCGAAGTCGCGCCCAGCCAGTTCGAGATCAACTTCGGCTATTCGGAAGTAGTGGCCGCGGCCGACCAGATCCAGCTCTACAAGCTGCTGTGCCGGCAGATCGCCAACAACTTCGGCTTTACGGCGAGCTTCTTGCCCAAGCCGGTCGTGGGTGTGAACGGCAGCGGCATGCACACCAACGTTTCGGTGTCGAAGGGCAAGACCAATCTCTTCTGGGATGAGAAGGGCGAAGAGCAGCTCTCGAAGTTCGGCTGGGATTTCCTCGATCGCATCCTGAGCCACGCCCTCGATCTGTGCCTGGTGTTCAATTCGAGCGTCAACGCCTACCGCCGGCTCGACCCGCACTTCGAAGCGCCCAACCAGATACGCGCCTCGGCGACGGATCGCGGCGCCATGATCCGCGTGCCCATTGGCAATCACCGCTCCATGCGCACCGAGGTGCGCGCCGTTGCGCCGGACGCGAATCCGTACCTCTCGCTCTACTCGATCTTCAAGACCGGCCTCGACGGAACCATTTCGAACGCCGAAAACCTGCGCGCCGGCGGGCGCTATCTGCCCGACAACATTTACAAGGCGATTGCGGATTTCAGGGACTCGAAGTGGATTGCGGAGATTCTCGGCTCCGACGTGCAGGGCCGCTACGTCGACCTGAAACAGGCCGCCGCCGACCGCTCGCCGCGCGAACTGGGAACCTTCGTCAAGGGCTCCGAGGTGCAGTATCACCACGAGGTCTACAACCAGTCGCTGTGGAATCTGTTCTAAGTTCAACGCACATCGATTCCCAAAACGCGGGCGGCGCGGTCCTCATGACTCGCCGCCCATTGTGTTGATTTTGAAAGCCCACGGCATGAACGGTCTGCGGCTGGCCCGGTAACTTCGGTACGGCGATTTGCCCACCAGGATCTTCCCATGGACCGGATTTGCGAATAGCATAAAATCCGCGCAATTGAGGTAGCAGTAGATGTCCATAGGCTCCCCCAGGCAATGGATCTTGGCAGCGTCGGCGCCGGCAGCATTCTGTGGTTGCATTGCGGTTGCGTTCGCCCAGGGAATCGACGACCATTCGGCTTCAGCATCCGCCACCAACGTTGCCGTCACCGTCAACGTTCTCGCCAATCGCCATCCCATCAGCCCTTACATCTATGGAGCGAATTTCCCGCCCTCCGAACAGTACGTCGAGCAGGGTGGCGTAACCCTCAGCCGGTGGGGCGGGAACAACAGCTCACGCTACAACTGGAAGCTGAACGCGAAGAACGACGACTTCGACTGGTACTTCGAGAACTTTTCCTGGGGAACGCCCAACTCGGCGAACTTTATCGCGCAGGCGGTGGCCGCGGGCGGCTCGCCGCTCATGACCATCCCCATGCTGACGTGGGTAGCGAAGGACACCAAGAGCAGCAGCTTTTCCGTGAAGAAATACGGCGCGCAGTGCGCCGCTGATCCATACAATCCCGACGCCGGCGACGGCATTCTGCCCGGGGCGAACTGTCTCTACGCGCCCGACTACCTCACCGGCAACGATCCCACTGACGCCAACACGCGCCTGCTCGACGCCCCGTCGCCGGGCGATCCCACAGGCAGCGTCTACCGCAACCAGTGGATCGAATCCATCGCGCCCAAATTCGGCACCCGGCCTCACTTCTACCAGCTCGACAATGAGCCGGAGATCTGGAGCAGCACCCACCGCGACGTTCATCCCACGCCAACGGGATACGACGAATTGGCCGCCGACATCGTGCACGCAGGCCACACCATCAGGAGCTTCGATCGCGACGCGGTCCGTTTCGCGCCGGTCTTCGACAGCTGGTGGTTTTACTGGAACGGCGAGAACGGAAACGATAAGGGCGATCACGGAGGCCTGGATTTTCTGCCCTGGCTGCTCAATGAAATCTGGTACAACGACCAGGTGATCGGCTCGCGCTCGTTCGATGTCTTTGACGTGCACGCCTACTTCAACGGGCCCGATACCGCCGGCATGACCACCGCGCAGGTGCGCGCCGCGGCGCTGCGCGAGACGCGCGACTGGTGGGACCCGGACTATGTGAGCGAGTCGGGCGCGGTGAACCAGAACTGGGCCACGTTCATCGAACCGGATAAGACCGTCGCCTTCGTTCTTCCGCGCATGAAGGCGCTGGCCAACTCCATCTATCCTGGCACGCCGGTCAGCGTCACCGAGTGGAACGGCGCGCTGGCCGGCGAGAGCGATTTCTCCACGGCGCTCGTCGATGCCGACGCCTATGGCATTCTCGGCAGGGAGGGAATCTGGGGCGCGTCGCGCTGGGTCGCGGCCGATGCGTCCACGCCGGCATTCCAGGCGTTGAAGCTTTATCGCAACGCCAACGGCAGCCACCAAGGCTTCGCGCCGATCTCGGTCTCGGCGGCGAATAACGCCAGCCCAAATTCTTTCAGCGTCTACGCCGCGGTCGACTCGACCGGCGAAACGCTGACGCTGATGATTGTGAACAAGAGCCCCACCAGCCAGGCGCGGGTCAGCTTCGCCATCGATGCCTTCGATCCGGCGACGATGACAAAGTTCACACTCTCGCAGGCCAGGCCGGCGGCAATCGTGGCTTCGAATCCAACAGCGTGGAGCGACACCCAGACCTTCGCGCCTTACTCGGCGACGCTGATCGTGGTGAAGGGGAAAACCACGCGCACGGTGGCCGAAGAGTGGGAGCTGAATCCCGACACGCTCCTCGCACCGGCGCCTGGAGAAGTGACGATTCATCCAACCATCACCGGTGGCAACGGGCCGGTCACGCTGACTTCGGCTGCCGGTTCGGGTGGCGTGACGCTCGAAATTACCGGCAAGGTGATGAACCAGCTTGCGAACGGATCGATTGTGATTAAAACGCCCTCGGCGCCGGGACTCTATCCATTTACCGTCACCGCCAAGGACTCGGCCGGGACCGTCGAAACCCAGCAGGGATGGGTGCTGGCGACGGTGCCTGCCGCGAAGCTGACCAAGACTGGAGACAGGCAAAGCGCAAACCCCGGCGCGAAACTGACGCTCACCGCAACCTACATGCCCGGCGCGTCAGGCGCGAGCGGAGCAACCGCCGGCGGCGTCGATCTGCTGTTCACCGCGAGCGCGGGAACGCTGAACAGGAGAATTGTCCGCACCCAGGCAAATGGCGAGGCGACAGTCGAGCTCACCCTGCCCGCAAAGCGTGGACCCGTCACAGTGACGGCGGCAGGCCCGGTCTTCTGGGGCGCGCCGCCGGCGACGTTCACAGAAACGGTCAAATAAGTGAATCGAGTTGCGCTCATGTTGCCTCTGCTCGCTTTTCTTACCGCGCCGCTGGTGGCGACGGTCTCTCAAGGTTCACAATCCGGCGAGGCCGATCGCGCCGCAGCGGTGGATGACAACAACTCGTTCGCGATCGATCTTTATTCCCGGCTGCGCGCGCAGGGCGGCAACCTTTTCTTTTCGCCCGAGAGCATCTCCACCGCGCTGGCCATGACCTACGCCGGAGCGCGCGGGAAAACCGCCCAGCAGATGGCGCAGACGCTGCACTTCACTCTTCCGCCGGACCGTCTCAATCCTGCCATGGGCGCGCTGCTCAACGATCTCAACGCCGCGCACGCCGGATACCAGCTACGCGTGGCCAATGCTCTCTGGGCGCAGCAGGGTTACGCTTTCCTGCCCGCTTTTCTCGAGATCACGCAGCGAAGTTACGGCGCTGCGCTCAACCACGTCGATTTCAAAGATGCCGTCGCAACCGCTCGCCAGATCAATCAGTGGGTCGAGCAGAAGACCGAAAACAGGATCAGGAATCTGATCGAGCCCGGCGCGCTCGGAGCCGACACAAGACTGGTTCTGGCCAACGCCATCTATTTCAAAGGCGACTGGGAGAGGCAATTCGACAAGACCAGGACGCAGCAGGAGGATTTCCATCTCTCCGCGTCCCAGACCATCAAAGCGCCGCTGATGCACCGCGAGGGCTCGTTCAATTATTTCGATGGCGGCAGGTTTCAGGCGCTCGAAATTCCCTACAAGTCCGGCGAACTTTCGATGGTAGTCTTGCTGCCCAACCAGGTGGACGGCCTATCCAGCCTTGAACAAGCCATTACGCCGTCGAACGCCCATCAGTGGCTCACCCAGTTGCGGCGCGTTCCCTCGGTCGTCCTCACCCTGCCCAGGTTCACCCTGACGCAGCAGTTCCAACTCTCCGGCGTGCTGGCCCAGATGGGGATGCCGCGAGCGTTCAATCGAGATCAAGCCGATTTTTCAGGGATGACGAAGGAGCGGGAGCTTTTCATTTCGGCGGTGATCCACAAGGCCTACGTCGATGTGAATGAACAGGGAACCGAAGCCGCGGCAGCCACAGGCGTGCAGATGACGGCGGCGCTGGCGAGGCGAGAACCACCGCCGCCCATCGTCTTTCGCGCCGACCATCCATTCGTCTTTCTCATCCGCGACAACCGCTCGGGAGCGATCTTGTTCATGGGGCGCGTAACCAATCCGACGAAATGACCAGCTCGGCCCTTCGGAATTGCAGGTTTTCCCACCTTGTTCCCTTGTGCCCGCCATGTTACAAGCAAAGAACGGGCATGAACGCCGGCTTTCCAGTAGAGATGGAATCTCTCTTCGGAGACTATCCGCTCGACCACGCCTTCGACGAGATGCGCGAGGCCGGCGGCGATCTGCGCGCGCACTACCGGGCGCTGGCCGAGACCCTGGCGCGCCTGCCGCACGACGAGCTGCAGCGGCGCAAGCAATCGGCCGACCTCGCGTTCCTGACGCAGGGAATTACGTTTACCGTCTACGGCCGCGATGAGGGTACCGAGCGCATCTTTCCCTACGACCTGCTTCCGCGCCTCATCACTGCGCCGGAGTGGGACCGCATCGAGCGCGGTCTCACCCAGCGCATCACGGCGCTCAATCTTTTTCTGCGCGACGTCTACTCCGAAGCCAAGATCCTCAACGACCGCGTGGTGCCGCGCGAGCTGGTCTATAGCTGCAAGCACTACCGGCGGCAAATGCGCGGCCTGCAGGTTCCGCGTAACGTGTACATCGCCGTGGTGGGCACTGACCTGCTGCGGCTGAACTCGGGCGAGTTCGTCGTGCTCGAAGACAATCTTCGCGTGCCTTCGGGCGTGAGCTACATGCTCACCAACCGGCGGGTGATGAAGCGCACCTTTCCGCAGCTCTTTCACAGCTACGGCGTGCGGCCCATCGAGCATTATCCGCAACTGCTGCTGGCCACGCTACGATCGCTTGCGCCGGAAGGCCGCCCCGAGCCGAACATTGTCCTGCTTACGCCGGGCGTCTTCAATTCGGCCTATTTCGAGCACACGTATCTGGCGCGGCAGATGGGCATCGACCTCGTGGAGGGCCGCGACCTGGTGACGCACGACAACATCGTCTACATGCGCACCACCAACGGCCTCAAGCGCGTCGATGTGATCTATCGCCGCGTGGACGATGACTTCAGCGATCCGCTTGTCTTTCGCTCCGATTCCGCGCTGGGATGCGCCGGCCTGTTCAATGCCTACCGCAGCGGCAACGTCACGGTCTCCAATGCCTTCGGCACCGGCCTGGCCGACGACAAGGCGCTCTATGCCTACGTGCCCGGCATTATCCGCTACTACCTCGCCGAAGAGCCGATCCTGCCCAACGTGGAAACCTATCTGTTGAGCGACAAGGACGAACGCAAGTACGCGCTGGCCAACCTCGACAAGCTGGTGGTCAAGGCCGTAGGCGAGAGCGGCGGTTACGGCATGTTGATCGGGCCGCATTCGACGGCCGCCCAGCGCCAGGAGTTTGCCGCGCAGATCGAGGCCAACCCGCGCAACTACATCGCGCAGCCTACGCTCGATTTCTCCCGCGCCCCTTGTCTCATCGGCAACCAGCTCGAGCCGCGCCACGTCGATCTGCGACCCTACATTCTCTTCGGGGACAAGGTGAATATCGCTCCCGGCGGCCTGACGCGGGTGGCGCTCGAAAGAGGATCTTTGGTGGTGAACTCATCGCAGGGAGGGGGAAGTAAAGATACCTGGGTCCTGGAATAGGATTGACGGATTTGTTTTAGCCTTCTATGGAAATTCAAGACGTGGGTGCCCCATCCTTTGGGCGATCGCAAAGCGAGCGCCGAAAGGGTGGGAAGGAAAGAACCCCTCAAGTCAAAGTCGAGCGGAGAACGCATCAATGCTATCGCGTGTTGCCGACAGCCTCTACTGGATGAGCCGCTACCTCGAGCGGGCGGAAAACACCGCACGCCAGTTGGATGTCACGATGACGCTGATGCTCGACACCGGCGGAGCCAGCGCGGAGACACGCTGGCGCCGCCTGATGGCGTCGCTGGGAAAGCCGCCGGGAATGGAGTGGGACGGCGACTTCGACTCCATGGCCTCCCGGCTCATCTTCGATAGCGCCAACCGGGCTTCGGTGACCTACTGCGTGAACGGCGCGCGGGAGAACGCGCGGCAGGTGCGCGAAGAGATTTCAACCGAACAATGGCAGCGGCTCAACCGGCTCTTTCACCAGATCCGCTCGCCCGGCGCGCAGGCCCAGTTCAGCGCCAGCATCGGAGACATGCTGGCTTCGGTGATCGACGGCATTCACCTGTTCAAGGGCGTCAGCGACACCACCATGATTCACGCGCAGGGCTGGCAGTTCATTCGCCTCGGCCGGTATCTTGAACGGGCTTACGCCACCACGACCCTCCTTGAGGTGTTCCAGCCGGAACTCTTTCAATCGTCGGAACGGGAGCACACCGGTTACCACTACCTCGAGCTGGTGGGGCTGCTGCGCTGCTGCACGTCGTTTGAGGCGTATTGTCAGGTTTACACAGCCGATGTCTCGCCCGACCGCATTCTCGACTTTCTGCTCCTCAACCGCGACTTTCCCCACGCCGTCCGCTATATGGTGGATGGCATTCGCCACGCCATCGAATCGATCCAGCGTACCGGCGGCCGCCGCGCGCCCGACGACCTCACCGCGGTAGTCGGCCGGCTGCACGCCATGCTCGGCTTCACCACCATTGCCGAAATCCTGGCCGGCAATACGGCCGCATTCCTGCACTCCATCCGCGAGCAGTGCATGCGCATTCATGAGCTTATCTACCGCCATTACGTCCACTATTCCATCCAGTCGGCGCTGACTGCCTGATCGGATGAATGCTCCTTCGCCCCTGAAAGCTGATAGCTGAAAGCTGAATTATGAACTTCTATTCCATCCGCCATCTGACGCGCTTCCGCTATTCGCAGCCCATCACCGAAAGCATCATGGAGACGCGCGTGCATCCGCGCTCCGACACCCATCAGCATTGCCTCTCCTTCGCTTTGTCGGTCAGCCCGCGCTGCCGCGTCTTCACTTATCGCGACCACCTGGGCAACAACGTGCAGCACTTCGACATTCCCGGCGAGCACAATCAACTGGTGATTGTGGCCGAGTCGGTCGTCGAGCAGCAGGTATTGCCCGAGGTACCGCATTTTCTTTCGCCCGATGCCTGGGGCGCGCTCGACAACCTGGTCAGCGCCAGCGACTACTGGGAGATGCTGCTGCCCAGCCAGTTTGCCGTGGAGACACCGGCTCTGGTCCTGCTGGCCGCGCAAATGGACGTGAAGCGGCGCGACGACCCCCTGATGCTGGTCCGCGAGCTCAATCAGCGGCTCTTCGATTACTTCGAATACGTTCCCCGCTCCACGCGCGTCGACTCGCCCATCGATGAGGCCATCGTCAGCGGTCGCGGCGTCTGCCAGGATTTTGCCCACACCATGATCGCTCTCCTGCGCCATGTGCGCATTCCGGCGCGCTACGTCTCCGGCTACCTTTATCGCAGCCGCGAGGATCACGACCGCTCCACCCCCGACGCAACCCACGCCTGGGTCGAGGCGCTGATGCCGCACCTGGGGTGGGTCGGTTTCGACCCCACCAACAACCTGGTGGCCCACCACCGTCACATTCGAACGGCCATCGGCCGCGACTATGCCGATGTCCCTCCCACCCACGGTGTCTTTCGCGGCAAGACCGACAGCGAGCTGTATGTCGCCGTGCAGGTCGAAGCCAGTGACCGGCCGCCCGCACTGGATCGCAAACTGCCCATTCCCGAGGACTGGTCGGTGCTCGTGGAACGAGCCCAGCAGGCCGCCGATATCTCCATGCCGCTCATTGACTTGCAGCAGATGCAACAGCAGCAGTGACGGCTCGCCGGCGAATGCGCCACAGAATGCGCCTGAAACGGGCTCAACGGTCGATTTTGCGGGATAAGTTGCGATTTTTATTGAATCTTATGTCAATATCGGACAACATAGACTTCACCCCATGACCGGCAGGTCCCCCCTGTCGCCAACGTGCACCCGATTCGCCGCAAGACGGTTGACTCGATCCCGCGGAATGGAACCCACCTCCCCGGAGGGAGATCGACCAGGCGAGCTTTCGATCAGCGGCCTCGAACTCGAAGACCGGCATTGGTAAACGTTCTCAACAGATTACGGGCAAGATCGCCAACGGCAAGTCACAAACTTTGGAGGAACAGACGTGAAACGATCCCTTTCGGGATGGATACTATCTTGTATCCTTTCCACTGCCACCCTCGCCTCCGGCCAGATCGCAACCACTTCACTTCGCGGCACCATCAAGGACTCCAGCGGGGCGGTACTGCCGGGCGCCCGGATCACAATTGTCGACAAGGCGAACGGTAATGGCCTTTCGGCCACAGCGTCGAGCGCCGGATTCTACGAGTTTCCCCAGATTCAGCCCGCGACCTACACCATCACGGCTAACGCTCCCGGCTTCGGCGACCAGATCAAGGTTGCCGAACTGCTGGTGAACCAGCCGGCGACCATCGATTTCACGTTGACAGTGCAGTCGAGCACAGTGACCGTCGACGTGTCGGCTGAGGCGCAGACGCTGAACACGACCGACGCTTCGCTGGGCAGCTCGGCCGACAACGAGCTGATTCAGGCGCTGCCCAGCGAAACGCGCAATGTGCCCGACCTGCTCAGCCTGCAACCTGGCGTGCTTTACCTGCCGATGACGAGCGACAGCCGCAGCGGCGCGGTCAACGGCGGCCGCTCCGACCAGGGCAACGTCACCATCGACGGCATCGATGACAACGACCAGGTAAACGGCTACGCCTTCAACGGCGTGCTGCGCGAGACCCAGGACTCGATCGAAGAGTTCCGCGTCACTACGTCGGACGCCAACTCCGACCAGGGCCGTTCCTCCGGCGCGCAGGTCAGCATGCTCACCAAGTCCGGCACCAACAAGTTTCACGGCGCCACTTACTGGTACTATCGTCCGCCGCTCACCGCAGCCAACAACTGGTTCAACAAGCAGGCTGAGGTTGAAGAGGGCGAGCCCAACATCCCCAGCAAGGTTCTGCGCAACATCTTCGGTGCCGACGTCGGCGGGCCCATCAAAAGGGACAAGGTCTTTTTCTTCGCCAACTACGAGGGCCAGCGCCTGGCTGAAAATGCCGAGCCGGTCCAGACTGTTCCCACGGCCAACTACGCAAAGGGAATCATTTCCTACACTGACCTGCAAGGCAACACGCAAGCTCTCAGCCCGGCGCAGATTAAGGCCCTCGACGCCAATTGCCAGGTCTGCAACACGCCGGAGTATCCGCTCCCTCAGGGAGTTAATCCCAATGCGTTGTCGTTTTTCAGCGCCTATCCGACCGCCAACGGGACCCTGACCGGCGACGCACTGAACGAGGGTTCCTTCGCGTTCTCCTCGCCCAACCCCCAAACGCTGAACACCAGCATTGTGCGGCTCGACTTTACGCCCAATGACCGGCATCGGATCTTTGCGCGTGGAAACCTGCAAAAGGACACTGTCGGTTATCCGGAACAATTCCCGGGGCAAGGCCCTTCGCAGGTGTATGAGGACAACAGCAAAGGCATGGCCTTTGCCGATACCTGGACCATCAAGTCAAACCTGATCAACGATCTGCACTACGGCTACATCCGGCAGGGCTATTCCTTTGTCGGTCCGGGAGTCGGCGATTTTGTCGATTTCCGTTTCCTCACCAACCCAACGTCCGAACTGAGGTCCACGGCCACCAACGTTCCGGTGAACAATATCATCGACAACCTCAACTGGACCAAGGGCAGGCACTCCATCCAGTTCGGCGCCAACTGGCGGCTCATTCATCAGAATCACGTCCAGAACACTTCGACGTGGCAGGGCGCAAGCACCAATCCTTACTGGCTGAATGGCAATCCGCCCGGGAACAATGCCGTTCAGGACTCATTCCAGAATTCGTATGAGATCGCCTTCGCCAACATGGTGGGCACCGTGCCCTCGCTGACGAACTCGTACAACTACCATGTCGACAGCGCCAGCTCCGGAACGCTGTTGGCCGACGGCGCATTTCTGAAGCGCAACTTCTCGACTAACGAATACGAATGGTACGTGCAGGATGCATGGCACCCGACGTCGAAGCTCGTCCTGACTGTTGGCCTGCGCCACACCATTCTGGACACTCCCTGGGAGACTACCGGTCAGCAGGTGGCTCCTACTACCAGCAGCCACGAGTGGTCGCTCGCTCGCGAATCGGCTGCGCAGAGCAGCCAGATCTACGAGCCCAATCTGCTCTTCTCTCCCATTGGCCACTACTACAACAAGCCAGGCTTCTGGCCCAAGAGCAAGGACAATTTCGCGCCTCGCTTCGCCTTCGCCTATTCGCCCGACGCCAAGACTTCCCTCCGCGGCGGCTTCGGTATCTACTTCGACCACTATGGCGAGGCTCTTGTCGAAACATACGATCTCAACGGCTCGTTCGGCATCAGTTCCGAAATCACCAATCCGGCCAGCGTTTACCAAATTGAGGGCACTTCGAGCCATCCCGGCTCGCCGCGTTTCCTCGGCCGCCATACCCTGCCCGCTATCAACAACGGCGGTTCACCGCAGACACAGACCTACCCCTACCTGCCTCCCGACACCCCTGCCACCGGCTTCGCCATTAGCTGGGGCCTCGATGACAAGCTCAAGACTCCCTATTCAGAGTCCTTTGACCTCTCCGTCCAGCGCCAGCTTCCGGGCGGCTTCATGCTCGAGACCTCTTATGTCGGGCGCCTGGGCCGGCACCTGATCCAGAGCCTCGACATCGCCGAGCCGGTCGACTATATCGATCCCTCGGGCGGTGGCGACTACTATGCCGCGGGTACGCAGCTCTCGCGCGATGTGGACGCAAACGGCGGTAACGATGGCCTCTACAACGGAACGCCCAACAGTCCTCACGTGTCGCCAATTCCCTACTTCGAAAATGTCTTCGGATTCATGAAGAACTACGATTTCGCGGGCGAGAGCGCGACGCAGGCCATTTACAACAATGAGTGGGCGCCCTATCGCGCACAGTATGGGGCCACCACATCGCTTTCCGATCTTGATGTCTTCGGTCCCTATTTCGGCTACTACCCGGCGCCCCCGAGCTGGCAGCCACACTTCTGGCAGAATCAGTTCTCGTCGTTGTACGTGCTCAGCACCATCGGCATGAGCTACTACAACGCCGGCCAATTCACGCTGCGCCATCCCGCCAGCCATGGCTTCCAGATGGCCTTCACTTACACGCTTTCCCGCTCCATCGACATGGGTTCGGATGCCGAACGGTCCGGCGGCTGGGCCAGCGACTCGTTCTCCAACATTCTCAACACATGGAAGCCGTATCTGAACCGCGGCCTCTCGGACTTCAACACCACGCACCTGATCACGACCGACTATGTTTACCAGTTGCCTTTCGGCAGGGGCAAGGCGGTGCTGGGAAATGCCAACAAGCTGACCGACGTCTTTGTTGGCGGATGGCAGTGGTCGGGCATCTTCCGCATGTCGAGCGGCCTGCCCTTCTCGCTCTTTGAACCTGGCTGGTCGACCGACTGGCAAATCGAGAGCTATGCGGTCAAGACCGGTAATGTTCAGATCAAGCGGCACTACGACTCTGCGGGTAATCCCCAGTTCTTCGCCGGCACCTCGGCGCAGGCAATCAACGCCGGCGTGGCCACCGGAAGCCCGGTGCGCCTGCCCTACCCGGGTGAAGCCGGCGAGCGCAACAACTTCATCGGTGACGGCTACCTGGATCTGGCTTCCGGCGTCAACAAGAGCTGGAAGATCCGCGAGTCCAACACGCTGAAATTTGCCTGGGAGGTCTACAACGTGACCAACACCGTGCGCTTCGATCCGGCGTCGATCGGCTCGGGACTTACGGGAGGAAACCTCGGTATCGCCAGCTCATTGCTCACCGCGCCGCGGCGCATGCAGTTCAGCCTGCGCTACGACTTCTGAAGTGGCGCACTCCAAACACCGCGCCGGAGAGGCTCACGCTTCTCCGGCGTTTTTATTTGAGTGACGTCGAAAACATCTTCGCCTCGATCCTGATTCCGCTCCCTGTCATTCGTCCGAGTTATCTGTCAACTTATCTCGTTCTTCATGCAGTTAGTCACAAATCCTTGTAAAACTCGATAACTTGAGTGCGGTTTTACAGTCGTATTGTGAAGGACTTTCCCGCTGAAATTCTTGCAAAAGGCGCGGATTTCAGTTGATTCTTCAGTCAATATCGGCAATTATGAGAAACATTTCGTGACTGGCGTTTCGCCGCGCCGCCGGTGACAACCCGTCGCATCTCTGAGTTAGCTTCCTCGCACCCGCAGGGCGGAGCCCACCACCCGCAAGGCGAGAATCTTCGCTGAAGCATTGATTGCCAAGACGCAGGCCAATGAAGTCTGCGCTGGATCGAATTGGTT
>Ga0335073_10011055_pt1 | contig 12686 bp, 12 predicted proteins | sample Lox_Sample_22_FD_207093 | JGI IMG/M metagenome (GOLD analysis project Ga0335073, IMG submission 207093) | Soil microbial communities from Loxahatchee National Wildlife Refuge, Florida, United States - Lox_Sample_2.2 | ecosystem: Environmental > Terrestrial > Soil > Wetlands | place: USA...
CCGAGCCGATCTCGCCCCAGTCGAACACCGGGTTGAACGCCCGATCCTCGTATTCGTAGAACGCGATGTTCAAGATGTTGGCGAAAGTGAGCACGCTGAGCAGGATTCCGGCGACGGCGGCCACGATCCGTCGCGGCCGGGGGGGCAGCACCAGCGCAACAGCAACCAGGACCAGCCCCTCCGCAGGAATGCGGACAAACGCGGCGGGGGTGAACAGCCAGGCACGGTCGGGCGCGACGAGGTCACACCAGACGAGCGCGGTGGCAAACACGGCAATGGTGAGCCGCAAGGCCAGGCCAGTGCGCCGGCCCGCGCCGGCGCGGTACAGCCAGATCACGTCGTGGCCGAACGACTCGGCCAGGAGCAGCAACGCGGCAGCAACCGCGATCAGCCCGGTCACGAGGCCGAACAGCCCGGATACGGCGATGGTGAGCACGATGCCCTGAACCGCAGCCACGACCTTGCGCCAGTACCGGGGTGGCAACGGCGCGGCCAGCCACGGGATCACCCACCCAGCCAGCAGGAACGCGTACCGGGCAGCGCCGATGACCAGCACCCAGCTGCCGTAGGACCGCGACACGGCGATGCTAAGCACCAGGATGAGGAAGGCGTCGACCTCGCCGTCGATACGGCCGCCCAGCAGGGTTGCGGTGCCGGTCCGGCGCGCCACCTGCCCGTCCACCGCGTCGAGCGCTAGCGCGACGGCGGAGAGGGTAACCAGCGCCGTGATCGACACCGGCCGGACAAACGAGGCGGCGACCAGGCCCGCGACCGCCGCGCACAACACCGCCCTGGTTACGGTGACCCAGTCCGCCGGGTGTATCGCCGGCTCGTCGCTTCGCATTCTGGCGGTGGCAATCAGCGCCGTCGCTGCCGAGCCGGTAGCCAGCCCGACTATCCAGCCAACGACGCCGAGACCAGCCGCGGCGGACACGATACCGAGCAGAGCGGCTGTGGCGAGGGTCCCGGGGACGAGCCGAATCGCGCCTTTCTGCACTGGGCGTATCGCCCGCACCGCGGTTGCATCCGCCAAGGTTTCATCCGCCAAGGTTTCATCCGCCGGGCGAATCGCACGCATCGCGCCTCCATCTGCGTAAGCTGCTGTCGCCCCGCCCCACGGAAACAACGAGCCCGAGATCAAGACGGTTCACCGCGTCCGGAATTGAGGCCGAGCCGCTGACTTGGCAGGGCGGTTGAACGATGTGCCGAGCCGATCCGTGTAACCCGGTATGGCGTCCCTGCACTCAGTTCGGGTCAGGATCGGTTCGGCCTTCCCCCGCCTCGGCTTGCCGTTGCTGCGCATGGCCGCGGCTGTCGCCGTGCTGTGGTTTCTCTGGCGGCACGTGGGCGCGGCGCCGTTCAAGGACGGGCTGCGCGCGGTCACCTGGCCGGCGGTCGTGGCGGCCGTCACGCTCACTGCCCTGACCACGGTATGTTCGGCCTGGCGGTGGCGGGTCGCCGCCCAGGCGCTCGGCATCGGCATTGGCCTGCCGGCCGCAGTCCGCGCCTACTACCGCTCCCTGTTCCTGAACTCTGTGGTCATCGGCGGGTTTATCGGCGACGTGCACCGGGCGGTCAGGCACGGCCGGCGCAACGGGGACGTGGTACTAGGGCTGCGAGCGGTGGCGTGGGAACGGCTGTGCGGTCAGGTCATCCAGGCCTTGGTGACCGCTGTCGTGTTGCTGACCCAGCCCTCGCCGGTCCGCCCGGCGCTGCCGTATGTTCTCGGGGGTATCGCGGGTGTCGTCGGCTGTGCTGCGCTGGTCGCGCGGCGCACTGATCGCCGCGGCCGGTCGCGGCTGAGCCGCGCCATCCAGGCCGTTGCCGATGACCTGCGTCACGGCATGCTGGCCCCGCGCGTGTGGCCCCAGCTCGTGCTGGCCTCGGTGCTGGTCGTCGCCGGGCACACGGCCGTGTTCGTCATCGCGGCCCGGGTCGCCGGCAGCACCGCACCCCTAGGCGAACTGCTCGCGTTGCTGATGGTGGTCCAGGCTGCAATGGTGATCCCCTTGAGTGTCGGCGGCTGGGGGCTGAGAGAAGGAGTCGCCGCCTGGGCCTTCGCAGCAGCCGGGTTCGGCGCGGCAACCGGGGTCACCATCGCCACTCTCTATGCAGTACTCATGCTGGCCGCAGTCTCCCCTGGCGGCGGCCTGCTGCTGAGAGACGCCGTTCGCCGGCGGCGCGACAAGGCACAGCCGGGCAAGTCGAGACAACCTGATCCGGCGCCGAGGCCGTTGGAGGTCGTCAGTGATTGACCGGCCAAGCCCCTGGCTCGTCTCGTGACCGGAGCGGTCCAGCCGGCAGCGATCCGCCGGCGTATTCGCATCCCGCTGCGCTTCGCTGACGGCTACTCAACCACCGCGACGGTCGTCAGCTTCACCGGCCTGACCGATGCGCAGCAGCACGTGGCCCTCGAGCTCGGCCGGCCCGCCGCTGCCGCGCTGCCGCTGGTGCGCTTGCACAGTGAATGCCTCACCGGCGACGTATTCGGCAGCCAGCGGTGCGACTGCGGGCCTCAGCTTCGCGAAGCAGTCGAGCGGATCACCGAGCACGGCGGCTACGTGCTGTACCTGCGGCAGGAAGGACGCGGCATCGGGCTGTATGACAAACTCGACGCCTACGCGCTGCAAGATCGTGGCCTGGATACCTACGACGCCAATCTCGCGCTCGGTCACCAGGCCGACGAGCGCGACTACACCAGCGCTGCCCAGATGCTGCACGCGCTTGGCGCCGACCGCATCGTGCTGCTTAGCAACAACCCGGACAAGCGTGCTCAGCTGGCCCGCCTCGGCATCACGATCGCCAGCCGGGTCCCCACCGCGCTGCACCTTACCGGGGCCAACGCCGCCTACCTGGCCACTAAGGCCGGGCGCGGCGGGCATGATCTGCTATCGCGGAGTTTTGAACCTGCCGCAGGGCCGCGCCGGCCCGCCGGTCCGCGCGCTGGTCCCGCAGACCTGGGGTTCGAGGGCTGATGACGGACATCCGCGAGGACCCGCTGCCTGCCGCCGCGCCAGCCGCCCCCGCGACGCGCGCGACGGCGGCCACCAGTCCGGGCCGCGTGGTAGGTCTGGACGGACTCCGGGGGCTAGCCGCCCTGTACGTCGTGCTGTACCACATCTTCCTGCGCGCCTGGTCGGGATACCCCGGCGCGAATCGCGCCCCGTTCTGGGCGGCCTGGTTGAGTCACGGCCGGGGTGCGGTTGCGATATTCATCGCGCTGTCGGGCTTCTCGCTCGGGCTCGGCCCCGCGCGCTCAGGGTGGCGGTTCGAGTCGATCGCGACGTACGCGCACCGGCGGGCCTGGCGCATCCTGCCACCGTACTGGGCCGCGCTCGGATTCAGCCTAGTGATGACCTGGTACGTGCTCGCCCAGCCCAACCTGCCGGTGCCCAACGGGAAGTCCGTCGTCGTGTACGGCTTGCTCGTGCAGGACGTCTTCGCAGTGGGCAGCCCCAACCGGGCGTTCTGGTCGATCGCCATCGAAGCCCAGCTATACGTCCTGCTGCCGTTGCTGCTGCTGCTCGTCCGGCGGATCAGTGCCTGGGCGATGGTGGGCGTGGTGGCCGCCATCGTCGTGACTATCGGCGTGCTGGGACCCCATGTCGCGCTGATGAACACCGCCCTGGTCAAGTTCACGCCCGACCTAGCGGTGCTGTTCGCCGTCGGTCTGCTGGCCGCCGGGGTCGTCACCGCCGGGGAGAGCACCCGATCACGGCCCTGGGCCGGTTATGCGCTGGCCGCCGCAGTGCCAGCGATCGTGTTGATGGTGGTCAGGGGCTCCGTCTGGACAAACCTCAATAACTTCTGGCTCGACCTGGCCTGGGCTCCGGCGATCGGCTGTTTCCTTCCCGCGGTCGCCACCTCGCGCCCGCGGTTTGTGGTCCGTTTCCTCGACAGCCGCATGCCCCGCAGCCTCGGTTCCTACTCCTACAGCCTGTACCTGACGCACCTGCCGATAGTCGTCGCCGTGTCATACGGGCTGGTGCGGGGCCGCGTCACCGCCGGGACGCCGATGTTCTTCGTGCTGGTTGCGATCCTGCTGCCCATGACTCTGTGCTTCGCCCGGATGTTCGCCGCCGTGTTCGAGATCCCTTTCCAGCGGCACCGGGGGTTTAAGCCGCTCTGGCAGGCGATGTCGGCCCGCCTCAGGCAGCTGCTGCCAGAGCCGGTTCCCGCCCCCGCCCGGTGGCGCGGCGCTAACCCGGCGAGCGGCCCACGAAGTCAAGCTGGTGAGCGATGTATACCAGGTCGCCTTCAGCCAGCTGCCGATAGCGCGCGGCCAGCCAGTCGGCCAGGTCCGCCGGTTCCACCCGGTCCGCGCGATCACGCAGCGCTGCGCTGATTGTCTCAATGATGCTGCGCAGGAAGTAAGCCTCATCGGCCGGGTAGTTTCCGTCCCCGGCCGGGTACACGACCCAGTCCGACGACCCCGCCGCCAGCGCGGGCGCGCTCGCGTCCCGCAGGTGGCGGAACAGGAGTCGGCCCGTCCGGCTTCCCCCGGCGGGCCGGCCGTAGCGGATGCGCTCGTCCATATCCCGGTGGTACGCGCCCATGACCTGGTCGTCGAGCGGATGGCCGGGCTCGAAGATGGTCTCGCCGTCGTAGTTGATCGTAAACAAGTAGACGCCGCCGGGGACAAGCAACCGCAGCAATCCGGGCAGGACGGCGTGCACGTCCACCAGGTCCAGGACGGCGTTCGCGATCAGCACGTCGGCCAGCTCCTCATGAGCGAGCTCCAGGTAATCGCCAAGCTCGGCGTGCACCAGCCGGACCCGCAGGTCACCCACCTGGAGGCCATCCGGCAGCGCATCGGTGCGCAGACCCCGCGCGGCCGCCCAATCGTGCAGCCACTGGCGCGAGCAATCCAGCAGCTGCCGGTCCGCATCTAGCAGGACGTACTCGCCGGCGCTGACCACTCCCCAGTCCAGCAGACGGGCCACCATTGTCCCGAGGCCAGCACCGACCTCCAGCACCCGCGGCGCACCCGTCGGCATCAGCCGGCCCAGCTCTGCCAGCACCTGCCGGTTGAGCGCCCGGTCATCCACGGTGGTTTTCGCGGCCAGGTAGCGGGCATAGCCGGAGGTCGCCGGCGCTTCATCGAAGCAGGTCATTACTCCTCGTCCGCCATGATCTTCTGGGTAAAATCCTTGTCAGGTATGAGGGATCGAGTCCACGTAGTAGTCCCCGAGGGTTTCGACAATCCCGGCCAGCCTAGCGGCGGCAACATTTACGACCGGCGGGTCTGCGCCGGACTGGCCGAGGCCGGCTGGGAGGTGCTGGTCGCGACCGTCGCCGCGGCGTGGCCGGTACCCGGCTCGGGCGCACGCGCTGACCTGGCCCGCATCGTTTCCGCCATCCCCGACGGTGAGATCGCCCTGATCGACGGGCTGATCGCCTCGCCGACCGCACCGCAGCTGCTGCCACACGCTGGCCGGATCTCAATGACAGTGCTGCTGCACATGCCGCTGGCCACCGCCCTCGACACCCGCCATGATGCCAGCGCGCAGCACTCAGAACGAGCCGTGCTTAGCGCGGCCACAAGCGTGGTCGTTACCAGCGAATGGACCCGCGAGCAGGTCCTGGCCCGTTACGAGATCCCGGCCGACCGGGTACACGTCGCCCGGCCGGGCGTCGAGCGGGTCACTGCCCCCGCCCGGCCCGTGCCCGGTCACCTGATGTGCGTCGGAACTCTCGGCCGCCACAAGGGGCAGGATCTCCTCGTCGAGGCACTCGCCGAACTGGCCGACCTGGACTGGCGTTGCGTGCTGGCCGGACCGCTCGACCGCGACCCGGACTTCGTCGGCCAATTGCAAACCCGTGTCACTCGCCTTGGCTACGGCTATCGCGTCCGGCTCGCCGGCGTCCTGACCGGCGCGGCGCTCAGCCACGCGTACACCACCGCCGACCTGCTCGTCGCGCCGTCTCGCTCGGAGACCTATGGCATGGCCGTAACCGAAGCGCTCGCCCACGGCCTGCCCGTCATGGCTGCCGCGGTGGGCGGGCTGCCCGAAGCGCTCGGCTGCGCCGCCGACGGCACCCGCCCCGGCCAGCTCATCCCTCCGGGCGATCCGGCTGCCCTCGCCGCCGCGATCAGGGACTGGCTGGGCGACGAACGCCTCCGGCACCGGCTGCGTGCCGCCGCAGGAAAGCGGCGGTCGAACCTGCGCGGCTGGGAACAAACCACACGAGAGATAGCGAACGCACTTACCGCCCCCCTTAGGGGGAAAACCAGCGGACGGGCCTGAACCTGGCCGGTGTAGCTCACGTTGACTCCTACATGCAGAGCCCCACGCAAGCGCAACTTGATCAACATAAAGCTCATTCGATGACAATCAGGACTGAGAGTCGCCTAACGATCGCCAGCGGCGTCCGTGAGGTATGGGAGTACGTCTGTGACGTTGGACGCTGGCCGGAATGGGCGCCGACAGTTCTCGAGTGCTGGGTTCGCGGAGGAGGGCCGCTTCGGCCGGGCTCACGGGTCGACCAGCGGGCGAAGGACCTGGGGCGGACCCATGCCCGGAGCCAGGAAGTGACCGCTGTCGAGCCGCCCGGCTACGTGGCGTTCGCCGGGCGAATGGGCACGTCCGCCTCGCGCTGGGCAATGGAACTCGAGCCGGTGGACGACAGGCAGACCGACGCCATGATGTGGATTGAGGTCGACCTCGCGGGCGTCATGCGTGCGGTCCCCGGTCTTCTCAAGGGCAGTCTTCAGCGCGTAAGTGATCGCGAGATGGTGGCGATCAAGGCTGCGGTCGAATCTGCCATGCGAGGAAGCACACCGTGAGCCAGACGGACTACAGGCAAGATCGCCTGATCGAGACGTACCGCAAGAAGGCAAAGCACTACGACATCACCTCTGCGCTCTACCCTGTGCCCGGCTACCCTCATCGGGCACTACGCCGCCGGGCCGTGCAAGCGCTCGGTCTGCGCGCGGGTGACAGCGTGATCGACATGGCATGCGGGACGGGTCTGAACTTCCCGCTGATTGAGGACGTGATCGGTCCGGGCGGCCGGATCATCGGCGTCGATCTGACCGACGCAATGCTCGCGCGTGCCCGGGATCGGATAGCGGCGAACGGCTGGAGCAATATCAGCCTCGTGCAAGCCGACGCGGCCGAGTTCGACTTTCCAGCCCAGGTCGACGCGATCCTGTCCACGTACGCCATGTCGCAGGTACCCGAGTGCGCAAAGGTCATCGCCCGCGGCGCCGCGGCCCTATCCGAAGGCGGGCGCTGGGTGGTGCTGGATGTCAAGGTTCCCGACAACACGCCCGGGTGGCTGGCGCAGCTAGGAACTGCGACCGTGCGGCCTTTCGCCGCCATAGACGAGTGGATCATGCGCCGTCCGTGGGAGGCGACTCGGGCAGCCATGCAGGAAGAACTTGCCGATCTCTCCTGGACCGAGTTGCTCTTCGGCTCCGCATTCCTCGCTGCCGGGTCCCGCGACCCTAGTACTCGCGCACGTCCGCCGTCGCCGGCTCCGGTCACCCATGCCGATGATCGGCAACATCAGCCGACTGCCTGAGGACCCGACAAACTGAGGATGCCGACCGGACCGTTACTCCAGGCCGGTGGGAGCCCAGGCAAAGTAGGTGCCGTGGCCTTCCCTGATCAGGGAGCCCTCGAATTTGAGAACCTCGCTGACCACACCGCCGACCTGGTCGCGATAGTTGATGACCAGGGTACTGATCCCGACGTAGAGGGCGAGCACTTCGAAGTGGAGGTCCGGGATGAGGCGGACGCCCTCGGACCAGTACTTGCGCAGGGCCTCCTTGCCACGGATCAAGCCGTCGCCGCCGAGGATTCGGACCGCTACCGGTGAAGTGAAGACAACGTCGTCGGCGAAGTGGTCCAGCAGCGCGTCAACGTCGTGTGCGTTCCAGTCTTTGACCCACTGCCGGGCGAACGCCTGTGCTTCCGCATGATCCATGCGGCAATGCTCGCAGAGCGCAGGCATTACTGGGACAGCGCCGAGCGAACTGTCCACTAACCGCAGACGGCACAGCCGGGTCATTCCCCAGACTGACGCGGTCGGCCCAGGCGCTGGTTACCGTTGCCTAGTGACTACAGATCGCATGGCTGATGGCGCTGGGGTGGCGGGCAGGCAATGGATTCCCGTCCGGCCCTTGGAAAGCCAGTGGCTGGCTACTGTTGTGCTCTCCGCTGCCGTGGGGGCCTTTCTCGTCACGATGATGACCAGGTCGGCGGGTGCAGGCGGCGAGCAGCCGCTCCTCCCGCTGCTCGTGGCCTGCGCTCCGGTCGTTGTCCTCCGGCGCTGGCCGCTGCCGGTGCTCGGAGTGCTGACTACCGCGGCCGGGATCGTCACAGCTCTGGGCGGGGCCTCGTTCCCGATCGGAATTCTGCTCGGGCTGGCGTTGTATTTCTCGGTCCTGAAACTGCCGAGGCCCAGGTCAATCATGCTCGCCATGGTTGTCGCCGTAGCGCTGGGCGCGACGGTGGCCTACTCAGCCGTCGCGGTCACGCACCCGCCGCTCGCCAGCGAGGCCGTGGAGAATTTCGTCCCGCTGGCGGGAGCCTGGTTCATCGCAGACAGCGTCGCCGCCCGGCGGCGCTACCAGGCAGGCCTGGCTGGGCAGGCGGAACGCGAACGAGCCGCTGAGGTTCGGGAGGAGCGGCTGCGTATCGCCCGCGAGATGCATGACGTCGTCGCCCATGCCCTCGCAGTGATCACGGTCCAGGCGGGAGTTGGGCGCTGCCTGGCGGGCAAGCGCCCGGAAGAGGCGAGCTCGGCGCTGGAGTCGATCGAGATGATCGGCCGAACCGCCCAGGATGAGCTCCGGGTCGTGCTCGGGCTGCTGCGGGACACGGAGGCGGAGGCCGCGCCGCTCGCGCCTGCGCCACGGCTCGTCGACATCAGGGAACTGGCCGACACCGTGCGGGCATCCGGCATCGCGGTAGAACTCCGGGTGGACGGAACCGATCGCCAGCTCTCCCCCTCCCTTGAGCTGTCGATCTACCGCGTGATGCAGGAGGCGCTGACCAACATCGTGAAGCATGCGCCAGGTTCCCGTGCGGTCGCTGAACTAACCATCTCAGCAGCGAAGGTTCGTCTCGATGTCTGCGACGACGGCGGACCGGGCACCCTCAGAACGACTCGCGCGGCTCCCGCCGCCGGCCACGGAATCGTCGGCATGCGGGAGCGGATCGGCGCATTCGGCGGATGGCTTGTCGCCGGACCGGTCGCCGCTGGCGGCTTCCGGGTGACTGCCGAGATCCCGATCGAGGGCGCGCCGAGTTGATCAAGGTACTCGTCGCCGATGACGAGGCGCTGCTGCGGTCCGCGTTCTCCTCGCTGATCGAGGCGCAGGACGACCTGGAGGTCGTCGGTGCTGCGGCCGACGGCAGGCAGGCGGTCGACCTTGTCGCGAGCCTGATACCGGACGTGGTCGTCATGGACGTCAGAATGCCGGTGATGGACGGGATCGAGGCCACCAGGCAGATCGCTCGCGACTCCTCCGGCTCCCGGGTGCTGATCCTCACTACGTTCGACCTGGACGAGTATGTCTTCGAGGCGCTGCGAGCCGGGGCGAGCGGCTTCGCGCTCAAGAGCCGTCCGCCCGAGGAACTGCTGAGCGGCATCCGCACGGTCGCCGCCGGCGAGGCGCTGCTTGCGCCGAGCGTGACGCGCCGGCTGATCGCGCACTTCACCGACCGCATCCAGGCAGCGGCCAGGACGCCCTGGGGCATGGACGAGGTCACCGACCGTGAGCGGGAGGTGCTGGTCCTTGTTGCCCGTGGCCTGTCCAACTCCGAGCTGGCGGCGACGCTGCACGTGACGGTGGCCACGGCCAAGACCCACGTCAGCCGGCTCCTCACCAAGCTCGGCGCCCGGGACCGCACCCAGCTCGTCATCCTGGCCTACGAGTCGGGCATACTCCCCCGCTGATCGGCCGCCCGTCAGTCTGAGGGATGACGCGGATAGTGCTGCGCGGGCACGATGACGGCGCGACCGTCAGCCGGACACGATTGTCTGCCATGAACGTTGTCCACGCGCAAGCCATCTCCCATGCAACAGGCCCCGGCCGGTGGGCGACCGCCGTTGGCGTGCCGCCAGGCGGAGGGGGCTTTCACAGCTTCGGGATCATCCTTCTCGCGCTCCTCGTGATCGGCGGGCTCTTCTTTAGCCTGAGCCGCTCTCGCCGCGGCCGCCACGGCATACAGCACGACGACAAGTGGATCCGGCAGGAACCGCCGACGGCAGCGCCCTCTTTGCCGCAGTCGGAGCCGCCTGCCACCAAGACGATCTCGCCCGCTCGTACGGCTCGCGCTGCCGTCTCGCCCGAGCGCCCGGCAGGCGGGTGGGCAGTGGAGGCCCGTGAGCTGACGAAGCGCTTCGGCACCACTGTTGCTGTCAACGGTGTGGACTTGCGCGTCCCGCGCGGATCCGCGTTCGGCTACCTAGGGCCAAACGGCGCCGGCAAGACCACCCTGATCCGTACTCTGCTCGGGCTGACCCGCGCCGACGGCGGCACAATGTCGCTGCTCGGTTTCCGGGTCCCGGCCGAGCGGAAGCTGGCGCTAGCGGCGGTCGGCGCGATCGTCGACGAGCCCCGGTTCCACTCGCACCTGACCGGGCGGGACAACCTCCGGCTGCTAGCTGCGGCCAGAGGGGGCGAAGCCAGCCAGCGGATCGACGCGTCGCTCGAACGAGTCGGCCTGACCCAGCGCGCCGGCGACAAGGTCGCCTCGTACTCCATGGGCATGCGTCAGCGCCTCGGCGTGGCTGCCTGTCTGCTCGGCGACCCGGCGTTGCTGATTCTGGACGAGCCGATGAACGGCCTTGACCCAGCGGGCATGCACGAGATGCGAGCGATGATCACGAGCCTCGCTGACGAAGGCAGGACTGTCGTGCTCTCGTCGCATCTGCTGGATGAGGTGGAGCGCACTTGCGACGCGGTGGCGATCGTCGACCGCGGCCGGGTGATCCGCCAGGGCGCCATCGACGAGCTGACCAGCGGCGCGGGCGCGATGGTCGTGCAGGTCGATTGCGCCGAGCCCGCCCGGGCGGGTCAGCTCATCGAACAGTCAGGCATCGCCGAGGGCACGGCGCTCGGCGATGCCGGGCTAACCGTCACGTTGCCGTCAGGAGCGTCGCGCGAGCTTGTCGCCGAGATCAACCGACGGCTGGTCAGCGCGGGGATCTCGGTATACGGCCTCCGCCAGATCCAGACGTCGCTGGAGGACTGGTTCCTGTCCGTGACGAGTCGCCTAGGAGAAACGTCGTGACGACCATCGAGCCCGCGATGTCCGAAGGACGACCGGAGGCGCCCGAGGCACGCCGGCACAGTTCGCCGGCCATCGGCGCTTGGCTGCCCACCTGGGATCTCATCACCACGAAGCACCTGGAGATCCGCAAGCGCCGCGGCCTCATCATCACCATCGCGGTGCTGATCGTCGCGCCGACGGTGCTGATCTACGGCTTCCGGCTGCTGTTCCACGCGGTCGACGCGCACAGCTACGGCCTGGCTGGCAACCCCGGCATTTTCAGCGAGCTGAGCAACCTGATGGCCGAGTTCGGGTTCATCGGCGCCGCGGCGCTCGGCGCGGCAGTCGGGACGACCGATCTGACTGACGGCATGTTCCGTCACCTGGTCATCACCGGCAGGTCCCGCCTCGCCCTTTACCTCGCGCGCATCCCGGCCGGCCTGGCCATCACCATTCCGCTGGTGGCCCTGGGCTTCGCAATGAACTGCCTGGTCACGAGCTACGAGAGCCCACCGCCACCAACAACGGTCGCCTTCTACAGCCTCAGTGTCCCGCAGCACCTCGACCAGGCCGGCCTGCAGACCTGGCTCCTGGATCACCCCCAGCAGGTCGCCGCAGACCTGCCAGGTCCCGCTGGACCCGTGTCGACGCCCGCGCAGATCCGCTCGGAGATCGACAAGAACATCGGGAACCTTTACAGCACCTACGCCACCGATCAGATCGCCGAGTCGAATCCAGCAGACAATGAGATGGCCAAAATCGGGCTGTGGCTCGAGCTTGAGGTCGGCATCGGGTTCCTGGTCGGCCTCGGCCTCGGATCGCTCACCGGGCAGCGGACGACGACGACTATCGTGCTAATTGCGCTGGAGATCATCGTGACCCCGCTGCTGGCCCGCGCGCAGATCCCGTACTTCATCGACGGCCAGCGCCTAGATGTCGGCGTAGCGATGGACCAGTTGCGGCCTGCCGCGCTGGGGTCCGGCACCCAGGGTGGCGGCGGCCCCGGCCAGCTGCTATTCGGCGGCCACGGAGCTCTCAGCATCCCGCTCATGCCGACCTGGGCGATGATCTTGGTGATCGTCGGCTGGGTCGCTGGCTGGTCGGTGATCGGCGCCTGGCGGATGATGACCCGCGATGCCTGACCGCCGCCCAACCGGACCGCAGGCCTACACCTTTCTCGACCGGTGCTGTCCTATCAGCACCAACTCAGCACCAGAGTCGTCCATATTGGCTCACTATGCGCGCTCAAGTTCGAGTACAGGAATAGTGCGGACGCCAGCAGTTTGACGTGCGTACTCGGCAAAGCCCGGGTAGCGCCTCGCTTGCTCGGCGTAGATGCGGTCGCGTTGAGCGCCTGTCAGTTCGCGGACGGTCACCTTGTAAGTCTCGGTTCCGCGTTCGACACTGCCGTCACCGGCGGCGGCCAGATTGTAGTACCAGTCCGGGTTGGTCGGTGCT
>Ga0335073_10011058_pt1 | contig 12684 bp, 8 predicted proteins | sample Lox_Sample_22_FD_207093 | JGI IMG/M metagenome (GOLD analysis project Ga0335073, IMG submission 207093) | Soil microbial communities from Loxahatchee National Wildlife Refuge, Florida, United States - Lox_Sample_2.2 | ecosystem: Environmental > Terrestrial > Soil > Wetlands | place: USA: Florida...
TCGCCCATTCGACGCCGTAGCGGTTGCTCGACTGTTCGGAGGCCACGGTGCCTCCCGTATCGCCATCCTGCTCCAGTTCGGAGTTACTGTGGAGCCACCAGAGCGAAAGGGTGCTTTGCAGATGGGGGACGGCCAGAGTGCGCACGCCACCTTCCGCTCCCTTGGTTTGGATCAGCAGGGGAATTCTTGCGGTGGGCGTATCGGGATAAGGAAAGTCCGGCGAAACCGGTTCATAGTTCTGTGTTGCGCCCCGCACGTCGTTGCTATGGAAACTGAATCCGGCCTGTGCGTAGATCTCCGTATCGGACCAGGGGCCGAAAACCAAGCTCGCCTTGGGGCTGGGCAGGAACTTGGTGGCCGAGCCGGAATTGCGAGGGTCGGAAAAGCTGGTGAGGACACCCCTGTCGTCGTCGCCGCGCAGGCCCACGACCGTCCGGAATTTGCTCGACCACTGGATTTTATTTTCGAGATAGAAGCTTCCCATCGTGTCCGTAAATTTATTCACATCCGTGTCCGCGGGCAAAAAGCCGTTGGGCTCGCCGGGATAGGGAGCGAGAACATCTTCCTTGTCCGTGCGGATGCGATTTTCCGTCCGGTACAAGCCGTTGCTGATCCAATCGTTGCGGAGCTGCAGGCCGAACGTGGATTCCACTCTGCGGCCCCACCATTGGCTGAAAATCGTGTGGCTGGCATCGAACCCACCCACATAGCGCGTGTCGTGTTGTTCGAATTGGTCGCCCTTGATGGGGTCATTCAGGTAGTAAGTGAAATCGGAAAACAAATCAAGATCATAATAAAACCCGTAGGCCGTCACGTTCGTCACGGAATTTGCGCCGGTGTGATGCCAATTGCCCTGCAAACTATAGCGGCCGGAATTGCCACCGTCCGCCGGGTTCAGACTGCCGAAGAATCCCACGAGCGGCTGGGCGTTAGCGGCGATTTGATCGCTCGAGTTCCATTTTCCATGGTAAGTACGTTCCGTGATACTGAAACTATTGGTGTCTCCGCCTTTGCTGTAGGTCACCATGCTGTTGAATTTGGCGTAGCCATCCGGATGCGTCCAGGGGCCGTCGTCGTAATACGCTTCTCCACCTTCCAGCAAATTGCCCGAGCCAAGCTTTTGCGATGCGCCAAAAGCGAACCGGCCGTACCCCAGTGTGCCTCCTTCAAAATCGAAGAAGTCCTCGGGCAGCGTCTTGAAAAACACCAGATCGGCATTTCCAGCCGAGCCATAGTTGCCGACCTCAGCGTCATAAGGACCTTTCTGGAAATTCACTCGCTGTACAAGCTCATCGATAACGGTGTTCATGTCCGAGTACCCCTCGCCGTGCGCGTGCGAAGGCAGGTTAAGCGGCATACCGTCAATGAAAGTGGCGAAATCGGTGCCGTGGTCCAGATTGAAGCCGCGCAAAAAATATTGGTTCGCCTTCCCGCCGCCGGCATGTTGGGTGATGATGAGCCCGGGTATCGTCTCCATAATTTCGCCCGAACGAAGAATCGGGCGGTCTTCGATTTCCGTTGCGCCCACCGTACCTTGCGTGGCGGAACTGGCAATGCCGATGAGGCTGTCCGACCGGTCCTGCACGTTCACGGTGGTGCTCACCGAGCCCACCGCCAGGGTGATGCGGAGCGGGGCCGGCGTCTCACCGGTCCCTATGGTGACTGGCGTCTCCTTGGTTTCAAAACCGGTATTCGATACGACCAGTTGATAGTTACCTGTCGAGAGTCCAGATATAACGAAGGAGCCGTTCTCGTTCGACTTCGTCCTTCCTTGTACAGTGCCGTCCGCGCTTCGAACCTGCACGGTAGCCCCGGAAATCACCGCTCCAGACGAATCAACGACAGTCCCTGATAACTGAGGCGCATTCTCCTGCGCGACGGCCAGAAGTGAAGTGAGCAGCATTGCCAGTAGAAAATAGGGACGCATTTCTCTTTTCCTTCCTTAGCACACACAGAGTGTCAAATTAGTGAGTGTCGCCAAAACTTTTGCGACGGGCCGGGCTTCACGCGAAGCGCTGCTCTGGAAACAGGCTCGCCCTGAATGCCAGCAGGTGGGCCTGAATTGCCGCCATTGACCGACCACGTACTGTGGGTAGTCAGGCGAACTAGCGCGACACCGAGCAGTTTCGACGGCATGTGCCCCTTGGGCGAAGTGTTACGAATTTGAAAACGGTGTTACCAGCCAGGATAGTAGCACGACTTTTAGAATTATGTTACTTATTTTTTGAGGAGCTATACGGAGGGTGAAACCGCGTGGGAATGGAGAATTATCTAGCCTGCCATGGGATGGGTATCGTCGAGGGCTGTATTGTTGGATCTTCCCCGGGCCGAAAAGAGAAGGCTATTACCGGACCGCAGAGCCAGGACGACAAACTGCGGTGCTGATGGGTTCTACTGCTACTGCGAACCTTCCCCGGCGCTGGTGACGACCAACTGGCCATGATTAACTCCGCGAAGGCTAAGGATTCCGTTGGCAAAATCCCGAACGTCTCGGCTGCGGCCTTTCACGACGACAACTTCGAGGCAGTTATGATGGTCCAGGTGTACGTGCATCGAAGAAAGCACTTTACCGCCCAGTTGGTGCTGCGCGTCAATCAACTTCTCGGTGAGATTGGGCCGGTGGTGGTCATAGACGATAGTTAAGGTTCCAACGACCGTCTTATTTTGATCGATCTGAACTTCCACTAAGCGGTCACGAATGAGGTCGCGGATCGCCTCGGAACGGTTGCCATAGCCCTTTTGGCTGATGACCTCGTCAAACTGCTGCAAAAGCTCGGCCTCCAGAGAAACACCGATTCGCGCCAACTCTCCCATAAACCACCTCCATGAGCGAATTAAGAACTGACCCTTGGTGAATCCTTTCTCGAAGAGCGTTACTGTTAGCACGAAACTCCGAAGCGTGTTACCATGCCAGTGCCAGACGTTGAGGGATGCGTCCGTGCAGACGTTGTGTCCACAGAGGACAGGCGAAATCAAGGTTAAAAACCGCCATGCAGAGCATTGTGAGCGCGCTATTGAGCGATGCCGCCGAGCACCTTCGCCAGCGAGTAATCGCCATATACGGGATATTGCTGGCGATCAACCTTGGCGCCTGGTCTTGGGCCGTGATCGCCTTTCGCCACTATCCGGTGCTCCTGGGGACCGCATTTGTCGCTTATAGCTTTGGGCTACGGCACGCTGTCGACGCCGATCACATTGCGGCTATCGATAACGTCACTCGCAAATTGATGCAGGACGGCAAGCGCCCCGTTGCCATCGGCTTCATGTTCTCGCTCGGACATTCGACGGTAGTGATCCTGGGTTCCGCGGCGATTGCCGGCACGGCCCTGGCTTTACAGCATCAGGTAGATGCTTTGCGGAGCATCGGCTCCATTGTCGGCACGCTCGTATCGGCCCTTTTTCTCTTCGCGATCGCCGTCGTCAACCTGATTGTACTACGGTCGGTTTATCAATCGTTCGTCCGAGTCCGGCGGGGAGAACCCTACGCCGAAGAGGACTTCAACATGCTCCTGGGAGACCGCGGCTTTTTGGCACGCTTGTTTCGACCCATGTTCGGAATGATACGGCGCAGTTGGCACATGTATCCTTTGGGCTTTTTGTTCGGACTGGGTTTCGACACGGCGACGGAGATTGGCCTGTTGGGCATCTCAGCCGCCGAGGCGTCGAAAGGCATGTCCTTCTTGGCGATCCTCGTATTCCCTGTGCTTTTTGCGGCAGGTATGTCGTTGATCGACACCACGGATAACATACTGATGCTCGGCGCCTACGGTTGGGCGTTCGTAAAGCCGATTCGTAAGCTCTACTACAACCTCACCATCACCTGTGTCTCGGTGATCGTCGCGCTCATCGTGGGTGGGATCGAGGCGTTGGGCTTGTTCGCGGTGCACTTTCATCTTCAAGGTGGGTTCTGGAAGGTACTGGCCCTGCTGAACGAGAATTTCGGAACGCTGGGATACGTCATTGTGGGTGTATTCACCCTGAGTTGGATTCTCTCCATTGCGGTCTATAAATGGCGCAGATTCGACGAAATTGGGATGGACGCATGATGGCGGGACGGTTCATTGCATTGGACTTCAACCTGCCGAGGTTGACGACGCCAGGTGGTACCGGCGCGCGAAGCGGTCAGCCGGAAGCGCGCGGCGGGAAAACAGGGTTAATCGGAGGGAGTCTGGTTCTTCTCGAATGAGGTGCCGCAGTCGGCGAGTGCAATTGCCCAAAACTCTGGGCACCTGAATAGTTGCATTGGCAGGCAGTCGCGATTTATCCGGAAGGGCTTAATCGGAATTCTGTCAAAACGCAATAAGGGCTTCACCGCTTCTGGCGGAAGCTTGATAAGATGAAGCCCCTCCTAAGGGACTACTACTGGACACGGGTCTCGTGGTGTAGCGTTTGGTCACGCATGGGCCTACGTCATTTTCGTAGCAATTTTTCGGGGAGGTTTTTTTCGTGGGCAAGCGGCTGTGGTGGATTGGGGGATTCCTGCTCTTGCATCTGAACCTCTTTGCGCAGGTCAATCGTGGCAGTTTGACCGGAACAGTTCGGGACTCTTCCGGTGGCGTGGTGCCGGGCGCAACCGTGACAGCCTCACGAGCTGCTACGGGATTCACTCGCACGACAATCAGTTCGGGCAGCGGCGCGTACAGCATACCGGAGCTGCCGGTCGGCATGTACAGCGTCACGGTGGCTCTAAAGGGTTTCCAGAGGGTGAAATTCGAGAATCTGGAAATTGCGCTCGAGCACACGACCACCCTGAACGCAGAATTGCGGGTTTCCAGCGCTGCTCAAGAGCGAGTTGAGGTGGTGGGCAGCACCCAGCAGCTTGATGAGACCTCCAACACGTTGGGCACGAATATTGAACTCAAACAGGTTAAGGAACTTCCCTTGGACGGCCGGGATTGGGCCACCTTGACCGACATGGTTCCGAGCGCGGTTGACACTGCCGGCGGACCCGGCGCCGGCAACCAGCGTTCGATTCGCTATGCCGGCAGAGGCCGCGACGATAACAACTATACTTACGACGGCATCGATGCCACTTATGTTATCAATCAGTCTCAGCTATATTTCGTGCGCCTGGCGGTTCCGCTCGATACCATCGACGAGATTCGCGTCGACCCCATGCTGGCAATGGCACAGACGGGCGAGACGGCAGGGGCCCAGTTGGCCCTGGCCTCGCCGAGCGGCACGAACCAGTTCCACGGGGATGCCTATGAATACTTGCGCAACGACGTCTTCGACGCCCTGGATCCGCTGGACTCTTTAAATCCGACGCACCGGCCGCCTTTCCACTTGAATCAGTTCGGAGGGTCTTTGGGCGGACCCATCCAGAAGGACAAGACGTTTTTCTTTGCCGCCTACGAAGGCTACCGGCAGAACCTCGGTCAGACCCTTATCGGTTACGTTCCCACCGCGGCCTTTAGCGCGCAAGTGTTGGCCCAATCGCCGGCGCTTACTCCGGTGATCAACGCCTATCCCCAAGGGCAGATCTCTACCAGCAATCCGGACGTTGCGGAATTCGTGGGGCAAGGCAGCCAAGTGGGGCGGGAGGACTCGGAGATGTTGCGCGTGGATCATCGCTTCTCCGAATCGACCAATCTTTTTGTGCGAACCAACCTCGACGAGGCCGTCTACTTTCTCCCATACTCTCCAAGCTCCGGGCAATATCTCAATGAGCAGGAAGAGCTTAAATCCTATCCGGTTAACACCGTGATCGCCCTGTCGCACGTCTTTTCTCCGACCCTGATCAACGAAACCAAGTTGGGCTTCAACCGTGGCACCACCGACACCATTTACCTCAATCAGACTGGGTCGCTCTACGCGATCTCCGTAGCGGGCCTCACGACTTTGAACAACGGTCGCGTCAACACGGGCGTGGGCAATACGTTTGCCGGAATCGACGATCTGACCTGGGTCAAGGGGAGGCATGTCATCAAAGCCGGAGTCGAGGTCCGCCGCGTGCAAATGAACCAGGGGAGCAGTTCCTATGGCACGGTCAGCTTTAACTCCCTCACCAGCTTTGCGGCCGACCAATCCTATAAGGCGAGCATCACCGGCACATACCCCGTGAACGGACTGCGCAAGACGGACTTTTTCGGTTACTTCCAGGACGAGTTCAAAGTGCGCCCGGATCTCACCCTGAATTTGGGCGTGCGCTACACCATTTTCGGTATCTTTAGTGAAGTATATGGCCGCGGCAATCCTTTCGATTTTGCCACCTGCGGCGCGGCGGGCTACTGTGGCGTGGGGACAAGCTTCGGGCCAGGGAATTATGGCGATGTCGATCCGCGTATTGCCATCGCTTGGGCGCCGGCCGTGTTCGGGGGGAAGACCGTCATTCGCAGCGGTTTTGGCATCTATCACGAGGACGGCCAGTTGGACGATCAGAACCTCCCCGATAAGAACGAAGTGTTAAGCTATGCGCTGACGTCGAAGAATTGCCCAGGCCTTAGCTTCCCCATAACTCTAGGGGCGAGCGGCAGTCCCGCGTGCACGACCGGCACCAATTCGCCGAGCGCGGAACAGCGAGACCGCAAAGACACGTATGCGGACCAGTGGGGCGTTTCGGTCCAGCGAGCGCTGCCCAGCAATTTCCTCGCTACGGTCGCTTATGTCGGGAGCATAGGCCGCCATCTGCTCCAGGAATCCTATGTCAACGTTGAAAACCCTCTTACCGATGTGCGACCGTACCCTGCGTTCTCCCAGATCGCTTGGCGGGGCACCATCGGTAACAGCAACTATGAGGCGCTATCGGTCTCGCTGAAGCGCACCTTCTCTCGCGGTTTGCTGGCTTCGGCCAACTACACCTGGGCGCACGAGATCGACGACGATTCCAACGGCAGCGGCGACGGCGACTCCATTACGCCGCAAAATGTTTCTTGCCAGCCTACCGGAGCGCCGCTCTGCGGTGAGTACTCGAGCGGCGCCTTCGACGTCCGCCACGTGTTCAATGCGAATGCCATCTACGAGCTACCTTTTGGTGCCGGGAAAGCCTTCCTGAATCAGCCCGGGGGGTTGCGCGCGATATTGGGATCGTGGTCGCTCAGTTCAACCTTCACCGCCCGTACTGGCTTTCCCGTGAACCTCACAACCAGTGCGACTGGCCCGGATGGAAACACCAACGAGCAACGTCCCGACGTTGTTCCCGGCCAGCCGTTATATTTGGCCGGCGGGAATTTCAACCCCGCGGCGTTTTGCGCTCCCGGGACTTCAGACCCGCTTTACCCGGGCGGCACCTGTCCCCCGGGGCTCGGTCTCCCAGGATTCGGTAATGTCCCCCGCAATTTCTTGCGAGGTCCCGGTGCCTGGCAAATGGATCTGGGGCTTTCCAAACGCATTCCGGTTACCGAACGGTTACAACTTCAGTTCCGGGCCGAAGCGTTCAATATTTTCAACAGGGCGATGTATGCCAGCCCGGATGGCCTCATATCGGCCTCCGACTTCGGTGTCATCTATTTGCCTTTGAATACAACTCCGGTCGGAATGGGTACGCCGCGACAGCTCCAATTCATGCTGAAATTGCAGTTTTGAGAAGTGCGCCATTTCGAGCGCAACATGGATGCCGCGCTCGGAGATTCGCACCCACTATCGCCTGCACTGGCACGCGCGGGGCGCGGAAGCGTCCACCCGGACGGGCACCCGACCGCCATCGCGGATTGCCGGCCTGGAACATAGGCTCAACCACATCGAACTGATGCTCGGCCGGGCTCGGCACGGCGAGTCGGCCCCCTCCACGCTCGAGGTGGTCGATCATTTGTTAGCCCCGATCTAGATGCGCGTGCTATTTGGCGCACTCGGGGGCAAGGCTTTTGCCGACCGCCTGGCCGAACGCCTCATGGCGACAGCAAGGCCCTCGCGGCAAGGGCGCTAATCACCCTGCTTCCCGGCAGTGGTGCCGGCCGGTCTTAGCGAGCTTTGTCACAGCCAGCCCGCGTAACTGCCATTCTTCCCCAATCTATTGCACGCTTAGCGATCAAGGGTTGCAACTCCAATGGAGCAGCCGCTATGATTCGAAGCGCCATCCCTGGTAACGGACCGAATCTCGGGTCTTGTAACCGATTCGCCTAATATGAAACCTCATCAGGTGAGCCAAACCGCGGAGTACATGGCCTTCTTCAGGGCAAGCGAATCGGTCCGCCCGCCACAGCGCCGGATGTTCGTCGACTCTCTGGCGGTGCATTTCATCCGTCCTTCCCTGCGAATAGCAGTATGGCTTTCGAAAATGCCGGCCATAGCTAAACTGGTAAACTGGTACGCGGACCGCCGACTCCCCGGCGCGCGCACTTCTGCGATCGCCCGTACGAGGTTCATCGACGACGTTCTTGCTAATGTGGTCGAAAAAGGCGTCGGTCAGGTCGTAATCCTCGGCGCGGGTTTCGACTGCCGCGCATACCGGCTTCGTTCTCTTGATCGGACCACGATTTTTGAAGTGGACCATCCTGTTACTCTTGCTCGGAAGAAGGCTAAGCTACACGAGGTTTTGCCGAAAGTTCCCGACAATGTCCGGTATGTCCAGATCGACTTCATGGAGGGAAGATTGTCGGAGGAATTGCTCCGAGGGGGTTTCGAGTCTTCCCGCCGAGCAGTGTTCCTGTGGGAAGGGGTTACAAACTATCTGACGGCGGAGGCGGTGGACGCGGTGCTTCGCTATGTGGCGAGCTGTCGGCCAGGCAGCCAAATCATTTTTACTTACGTGCACTCGGGAATCTTGGACGGCTCCGTTCGTTTCGATGGTGGTGACCGTCTGCTCCGTGACGTCGCCCGCCTGGGCGAGCGTTGGACCTTCGGCCTATCACCCGACCAACTGGCTGAGTTTCTCCGAGGCCGCGGACTTTGCCTGGATTGTGACCTCTCGGCCCGCGAATACCGTGGCCGCTACTTCGGAGCGGTTGCCAAAGGAATGAAGGGATACGAGTTCTACCATGTCGCAGTTGCCCATCTCCCTACTCAAGAAGAGGCGCGAGGGTCAGCTAAATCTTAGCTGTCGACCGCGGTAGATATTGGCCCCATCGCAGGTCTCTCCGACCCTTAAGCCGGGGTGCGCCTCAGAGCAGCGATATGCTTGGCGTCTCCTGTTTGGTGCGCCGGAGGGTATTTGCCGGTGTTCTCGTACTTGGAACACACACGAGTAAGAGCTTCTAGGCAACCTGTGACACGCGAGATCATGAGTACATTGCAGCGAAACCATCTGGGAGTATAATCCGGTTGGACGCTAAACTACCTCTTTTGAGAATGAACGCACACGCTGTTACGCCGCACGAAGCCGCCATCCATCGGGGACGCCAGCTTGAATATCTCAGCGTGGCTTGGATGCTGGTGGAAGCCGGAATGGGGATCGCCTCCGGGATTCTGGCTGGTAGCATCGCGCTGGTCAGTTTTGGCGCTGATTCGGTTATCGAGCTTTTTTCCAGCGCTGTCCTCCTCTGGCGGCTTCGAACAGGTGCGTTAAGGCAGTGAATTTCGTGACTTGCCGCTCAGAAACCTCACCTATTAGCCGTAACTTCCTGATTCTGTGACCATGCGAGAAGCCGAATCCCTCGCCCCACAATCACCAGTTTCTGGGCAGCGGAAGCCCCGCGCATTGGGGACATGTTGGCAGCAGCAATTTAATGGTCTTGCCGACCGCTGATCGATTAGCTGAAGTAGCCAAACCCCACCTTGTGGAAAGTTGAAGACCCGGCAGATCAACGAGTGGCAGATCGAGGAAACCCAGAAGGCCCTGGCGGAAGCCGACCGGCGAGAGTTTGCCTCCCCAAAAGAGGTCAACCGGGTGTCGACGAAGTATCGCCGCCGGAAACGAGCCTTCCGTGCCCGCTGATTCCCCCCGTCCGGGGGAGAAACGCTGGCTGAAGCGCGCCAGCCCCAGTCTCGAAGTGGAAGCCGACGACATCGCTCTCGACAGTCCCGAGGCCACTCAGCGCCTCCTCGACACCATTGCTCACGCCGTCGAGTTGCTTGCCGAGCATCATGGCCTGGGCGGCCCCGGGCGCATCGATGGCACCCGCGAGCTGGTCGTCCCCGATACCCCGTACCCGGTCCCCTATCGCGTGGGTGGCAACGCCGTCGAAAGGAGCATCATCTGCCACGGTTGTGGACAATCCCAATGAGGGCCTCGTGTTAGTTCCTGAAAAACAAGCCCCGCTTTCCAACTAAGTGTTCAGCCGCTCTCCCTAGGACACCTGCATGCGTCTGCATGCCAGCCTTCGCGCTACGCGAGAGAGCAACGAGTTCATCCTTGAGTGCCATGGTCTCTCTTTGGACGGCCAATACGATGATCTCCCGGAACTCCCTGCCTACCCGATCGAACAGCTTTCTCGCATGAGGGATGCAGAGCCCTCCGTGCTCCCGAAACCATTCCGGGTACGTCGGCGTGAGCAGCTTCTTCGCAAATTCATCCAGCTCCCTGTTTTCTTCCTGGGCCATCCACAGGCACATTTCGCAACGCAGCGGAGCGGATTCCTCCTTCAGGGCGTGGCCTATTAGGCGGAGCAGAAAGTCGGCAGCCGCACCCGCGTCGGCAGATTTCGCGACGAGCCAAGTGTGACCACTGCATAAGCTCTGCGGCATTCGAGCACCCAAGTCCTCAACACACTCCAACTGGAATTTCCTGAGAGCTACGCAAATCAGGCACGCTTCCTCCTGATTCCCGCCTGAACCTTGCGGGGATCGCGCCGCCTTATCAGATCCCATGTGCATTATCCTTGGCCCGGCTCCTTTACAGCGATTCCGGCACCTTCGCCATCACCAAGCGATGGCTTTCAAATATCCGCAGATTTTGTAGGAGTTATCAGCCTCGATTGGAGAGACGGTTCAGTTGGCGAACCCCATCGCCGCAATTCAATTATAACCTGATGTGTTTGCTTCGAGCCCCGAAATCCATGCGCGCCCGCGCCCAGAAGCCGATGTTGTCCCCAATGCGCAATCGGTGCAGAGACGGAGCCTGGTATGTCGGTGATGTCCATTCAGTCCTTGACTGAATGCCATACTGCTCCAATAATACGCTCAGGCGATGGAGTCCGCCTGTCCGACCGTCTCGGTTCCCGAGACTGATAACTCCTACCTAAATTGATGAGTGGCGCTGGGGCCTCCTATCAGCCCTCTAGTCCGATACCGGAATGAGGGTTGCCAGCCCCCGTTCCGTAAGGCTTCCTAAGCGCCAAGCGGCGCTTCCCGCACGTTCGGGAAACAGCCCGGGAGGCACTCCGATGGTTTCTGACCATAACGCTTTGGAGACAGCCGTACTTGCCTCGGTCTCGAATGATCCCTACATGCTCACGAAGGCGATTGAGCAAGGGTTCCGCGTTGAGCTGCTTTACTCCCCGGAAGCACGCACCGTGGCCTCAATGCTCATGACGGCGAGAAGCCAGCCCGGGACTGCCGTCGACTTGCTGGTATTGAAAAGCAAGCTCGAAGAGAATGGCCTACTGACGGCTGAAGTTACCCAATTCATCGAGGTTTTGCGGACAACGCCCAGGCCGGAACTTGACAAGCTCCTTTCCTACATCGAGATTCTCAAGGACCGCGAGGCTCGAACCAGACTGCTGAAGCTCGCCAATCGCATTGCCCACTATGCGCGCGGCGAGGCGGAAGGGGGAGCAAGTGTGGTCGATTTCACCGCCTCGGCTTTCCAGGAACTCGTTGAAATTCAACACGAACGTAACCGGAAGCGTGTAGCTCCGATCAACGAAATGGTGCAACAGATCATCATGGAATCAAGAGCGCGCCCCAAGGGTGAACGGACGCTACTCGGCTACTCGGTGGGGTCCTTTCCCCGACTAACCAGGGTGCTATCGGGCTTACGACGGGGGTTCTACTACGGATTAGCCGGTGCTCCCCGTCGCGGGAAGACGACTCTCGCCCTCCAGCTTGCCGCAAGCCTGACAACGAGTCATCATATCCCGGTGCTGTACTACTCATGGGAGCAGACTCGCAAGGTCCTCACAGCGCGTTTGATTGCTAAAGACTCAGGTGTCAACCCCACCACCTTGCTTAGCCACGACTTGGAAAGTTTAACGAACATCTCAAAACACTTCGCCAAAGGCCTCGCAATGGTGCGGGCCTATGAGGATAGTCTGTTCGTTCTAGAAGGCAATCGGCAAGATACCGTAGACCGGATTCGCGCCACTGCCTACAATCTGATGCACGAGTTCCGTACCGATTCAATCGCCATTTTCCTGGACTATTTGCAAAAAGTTCCACTGGCGCGGCCATCCGATGATCTTGGGTTACGAATCGACCAGATTTCAACCGAGCTCGCCGACTTAAGCCTGGAACTCAACTGTCCCGTTTTCGCCATCGCCGCGCTCGACAAGGAGGGATGCCGGCTCGATGATGAGCCAACGGGCGAGGAAAAGTACGACGAACTCCAGATTCGCGCACGGCCAACGATGCACCACTGCACGGGTGGAGGCGACATCGAATATGACCTGGACGTAGCGATGGTTCTCTCTAAGGACTGGTCTGCCACACACCAATTGCAGGAGCTATTAAAGAGTCAAGGTTCCGGACAACAGCCCTCATCGAAAATTGATATTCTCGATCTCAATATTGACAAGAATCGAGATGCTCCCGACGAAGGTGTGCAAGCGATTCAGTATGCTTTCTTCGTACACGAAAACCGATTTGTAGAGCTCGAATACAAGCGTGAGGAACAAGAACGAGCAGATTTTCGGGGCTTTGCTCACGTCCGGC
>Ga0335073_10011059_pt1 | contig 12683 bp, 7 predicted proteins | sample Lox_Sample_22_FD_207093 | JGI IMG/M metagenome (GOLD analysis project Ga0335073, IMG submission 207093) | Soil microbial communities from Loxahatchee National Wildlife Refuge, Florida, United States - Lox_Sample_2.2 | ecosystem: Environmental > Terrestrial > Soil > Wetlands | place: USA: Florida...
GTTTCGCCGGTGGCGACGATGTAATCGTCTGGCGCATTTTGTTGCAGCATCAACCACATTGCTTCTACGTAATCGCCGGCGAAGCCCCAGTCGCGTCGCGCTTCGAGATTACCGAGCATGAGCTTTTGCTGGAGACCCAGCTTGATGCGCGCAGCACTGCGGGTGATTTTGCGCGTCACGAAATTCTCACCGCGGCGCGGAGATTCATGGTTAAACAGAATGCCATTGACTGCGAACATTCCGTAAGCCTCGCGATGATTTACCGTCTGCCAATGGGCGTAACATTTGGCGCAGGCATAAGGACTGCGCGGCCGGAAAGCCGTAGTCTCGCGCTGGGGAATCTCCTCCACACGGCCGAACATCTCGGACGAACCCGCTTGATAATAGCGCACTTGACGCTCCTGCCGTTGGCAAAAGTCGCGCACACTCTCAAGCAGGCGCAACGCGCCGAGTCCCACTACGTCGGCCGTGTATTCCGATTGGTCGAAAGAGATCCGGACGTGAGATTGAGCCCCGAGATTATAGACCTCGTCCGGCTTAATGTGATCGATAAGGCGGCCAAGACTAGTCCCGTCGCACAAATCGCCGTAATGGAGCGTTAAAGGACCATCGTCACTCGAAATATCGTGAAGGTGATCGATGCGGCCTGTGGCAAAGCTCGAACTTCGGCGGACGATACCGTGTACCTTGTAATCTTTACGAACTAGAAATTCGGCCAGATAGGAACCGTCCTGTCCGGTTATCCCTGTGATCAATGCAACCTTTTTCACTCGCAACACCTGTCTCGTTCCCATCCGTACAATGATTGTGCCCGCCTCTTGCGGGCAGATGGCAGACCACCTCAGCATACATAGCTGTCCGTTATGATTTAACAACTACCTGTTAAATCAGTTAGTGCGCCGTTTTGGCTCTATAACCGAAGTCGGCGTCGATTGAGAGCGGTCGGAAGAGAGCCGGGTCTTGTAAAATGTGCAACCGACGTCAATATGGCGACGATGGCTGAGTGACTCACCTCGCCCTATAAGACGGGATTGATTCTAGCGACCGGCGATAGCTGACACGGCATACAGTTTGCTGGGTTCTAGAAACCGTCGCATCCGTAATTCATTTGACCTAGGCGTTTTGGCGACACGCTATTTCATTCGGCGTCGTGGAAGTAGCGTTGAAGTCCTGATGGAGAAGTAGCCTGAATCCAGGAGGGGCGGACGCGTGGCTCCCACAACATCGTTCGTGCCCAAATTTTCACAGCCCAAGATGCAAGATGAACGTATGAGCAGAAGCAACGGGCGGCGATTTCCACGTGCTTACCAAATGCGAACACTGGTTTTCGGATTGCTGTTGATGTCTAGCTTGAGTCTCGCAGCTTGCTCGCCTCAGGCCTCAGCACCAGGTGCAACTAACACAGCAGCAGGGCCGTCACTCACAGACGCCAATAGTCTTTGGAATGAGCGAACAAATGATAAGACGCCGAATAGAGATTTCGCGATCGGGCCTGGGGATGTGATCACCGTCTCGGTTCCCCGAATCGATGAGCTCAAAGACGCTCAGGCAAGAGTATCTGAGGACGGCAATATTTCGCTGCCAATGCTCGGCGAGATTTCAGTCGCGGGCTTGAGTGAAGACCAGCTGCGAGAGAAGATCGCCGATAATCTGCGAAAGTATGTTTACCATCCGGATGTTACGGTGTTTGTGACTGAGTATCACAGCCGGCAAGTGGCTGTAATCGGGTCAGTGCAGAAGCCCGGGCTTTATACTTTGTCGAGCCGCAACGGAACAGTACTGGAAATGATAAGCGAAGCGGGAGGGATGACTCCGGATGCGGCCGAGAGAGTCATAATAGTTCCGAACGGGCTCTATGATGAGAATACTTCCAATCTGGTCCAGGCCTCGTCTGCTAATGCGCCTGATCAGGGTGTCGTTGCGTCTGGCCGGCACCCTATGTCAACCGGGCCGGAAACTGAAGGCGCGGTTCAACCCGAAGGGCCCGCGCAAGTGATGAATGTCTCCGTCCCGGCGCAATCCGGAAACTATATCGGCTCGATCTTGCAGCATGCGACAGACCCCGTAGTGATTGACCTGAGCAACACCGACCGCGATAGCCATCTTACGATGCCGGCCCGGGCGGGAGACGTGATTCTAGTTCCGGCAGCCGGCAATGTGATGGTGCAGGGTTGGGTAGTAACTCCTGGCGCCTACAAAATCGTACCCGGTATGACGGTATTGAGTAGCGTGGCTGCGGCCGGGGGCGAACTATTCAGCGATACGGCAAGGCTAATCCGTACGACGCCTGATGGCCAGAGGATTGAGCTCTCGGAGAACCTGGCGAAAGCAAAAAAGGCTGAAGAGCCGGACTTGCCGGTTCATTCCGGTGACGTGGTGGTGGTTAATCGCTCGGTATTAGGCGCAGTACCGTACTCGGCCTATTTCTTATTCCAGCATTTCGACACAGGCATTCCCATCGTTTATTAACCTCTCGACTATTTCGAGCAGAGCGGACGGTAGCCAAAGCCTATGCCTGAAGTACCCCAATATATCTATCTGCAGCCAGCGCAAATTCAAAGCACCAATGAAGAGCGAGGTGCAACTTTTTATGATGACGACAGGCTCGATCTCTGGAGTTATTGGCGCACGATCGAGCATCATCGATTACTCATCCTTACTCTCTTGATTGTAATCCCCTTCCTTACGGCCATAGGAGTTTTTCTGGCGACGCCGTTGTACATGGGTAAAAGCGTCATCTTAATCCAAAGAGACACGCCTCAGTTGCTCGACACTAAAACGGCGGATCCCGGAGATGATCTTCCAGACACTGAGCACGACTTTTACAAGACCGAGGAGCAGATACTCAAAAGCCGCGAGTTGGCAGCAACGGTTATCCATCAACTGAATCTTGAGGCTGATCCGGCATTCCTGCGGCAAATCCGTCCAAACCCATTGATAGCGGCGCTGGATCGATTGTTTGCTTCGCTCGGTGGAAGGAAGCGCGGGGAGCGATCGGAAGCCACTTCCTCGAAGCAAGATATTCTAGGAGTCTCAGCATCTCTAATAGATGCTTATCTCAGCTATCTTCGAGTTGGCCCAGTTCCAGGCACCCGGCTGGTCGATGTAGAATTCATAAGCCCTGATCCGCTATTGGCCGCCAATGTAGCCAATAGCCACGTTCACGCGTTCATCGAAAGAGGCATTGAACTCAATGCCCAAGCCGATGAGGAAGGCGAGCATTTTCTAGATGAAAAGCTTCACGAACTAAAAGATAAAATCGATCGGTCCGAGGCCGCGCTTGATAACTACCGGCAAAAGCACGGAATAGTCGAGCTACCGTCGGATAATAAAGATCAGCTGTTGATGGATAATCTGAGCGAGCTTAACCACCAATTAGTTAATGCGGAATCCGCGCGCATTACCCTCGAAGCTCAGGTCCAATTGCTGAAAAAAGGGTCGTACGATTCGCTTCCGCAGGTTCTTAGCAACCTCGAAATTCAGCAACTGGAGTCGCAGCTGTCTGCGATGCAAGCCGACTATGCGAGTATGGCTGCTGAGTTTACGCCTGCGTATGTACCCTTGGCTGATGAGCGGGCGAAAATTATCGCAACGCGCAAACGTCTACAACAGGAAATCGACCGAATTGCAGGCGGGATCGAGTCAAGCTATCGGGCGGCTCTAAGTGCTGAAAAAGGGTTCAAACAGCGCTTAGCGGAGGAGAATGCGAAAGCCCTCGCTGAGAATACGCTTTCGATTCAAGGGGCAATTCTGCAGCGCGAAGTCGACACTAATCAGCAACTGTATCAGACCGTCCTCGGCCAGATGCGTCAAATGGAAGTGGCAGCGGACGCCCAGACCTCTAACATCTCGGTGGTGGATCGTGCCGAAGTGCCTGACCAGCCTGCGTCTCCAAAAAAGTTGCTCTGTATTCTCGTCGCTCTTCTCCTTGCGACCAGCGGCGGAGTGGGCATCGCATTCTTATTAGACTACCTCGACGATACGCTGAAAGACCCTGAGGAAGTCGAGCGATTCCTCCGAGTTCCCAACCTAGGGCTAGTGCCCGATTTCCAAACCCTTGCGAGCTTACCAACACGTGACAATCGTTCCTTGAGCTGCAATGGAAGTGGACACACAAGCGCGGAACAGGATAAAGCGGCTAACGCACTCAGCGTTTACGGGACTAAAGACATCATCACGCGCGGGCGATCGCTAACGGCGGCTGAGGAAGCGTACAAGACAATTCGGATTGGGCTGACACTAGCTCAGGCTGGTCAACATCCAAGGAGCATCGCATTCACCAGCGGCACAGCGGGGGAAGGCAAAACAGTTACGGCAATCAACAGTGCGATCGCCTTTTCTCACACGGGAGCGAGCGTTCTCCTTATCGATGCGGATATGCGCCGTCCGAACTGTCACAACATTTTCGACTGTGACAATTCAAGAGGGCTGACCGAAGTGCTGGCCGGGCAGAGCGAGATAGCCGACGTCATCAAGACAACGTCGGTAAGTGGACTTTCCCTAGTGACGGCAGGTTCCATGCCGCCGAACCCGGCTGAATTGCTGGGATCCAGAGAGATGACAAACCTACTCGAGACTCTCACGGCAGCCTATGACTATGTGCTCTTCGACACAGCCCCGATCATGCCGATCAGCGATAGTGTTGTTTTATCAAAGCTAATGGACGGTGTTGTCTTGGTTGTTGGACCAGGAACTCCCAGACCCCTCGTTCTGAATGCATGCCGGCGCCTGCGCAGGGTCGGTTGCAAGATTTTCGGCGTGGTGCTTAATGGTGTCGACGTACACAACGCTTACTTTCAGCGGCACGGGTACCATCTCAATGCCTACTATTCTCATTGGCGGCAGCATCAGCAGAGCGCCTGAAACCGTCCATGATTCTCTAGGTGACCACCGTTAGCGAATAACTAGAGTTTACTTCAGAAGACAATGCAGATCTTGTGCCTTGGGATTAACTATTGGCCCGAAACTACCGGCATCGGCGTGTTTGCCACCGGCCGCTGCGAGTATTTAGCTGCTCGCGGGCACGAGGTTACTGCCTACACGGGGTTTCCGTACTATCCGCAGTGGAGAGTGGCTGAAGGATATCGGCGGCGGCTCGGGCTAAAAGAATGCCACAACGGCGTGAACATCGTGCGATCATGGCTGTACGTGCCTGGCAAAGTAACTTCAGTAAGACGCGTACTGCATGAAGCTTCCTTCATTGCGAGCAGCTTAATCGCGGCATGCGCGACGACCCGTCCCGACCTGATTCTTGCAACGATGCCCCCACTAGGGTTGGGCATAGCTGCACGATTTCTGAGCCGCCTGTTGAAGGTGCCGTATGCATTATTGGTAGAGGATCTTCAGCCGGACGCAGCAATTGACCTCGGAATGCTCAAGCCCGGCCGCATGGCCAACGCCCTTTTTCATCTCGAGCTTTTGGCCTATCGGCGCGCGAGTGTCATTGCGACCCTTACTAATGGAATGGCACGGCGAATCATCGCTAAGGGGATCTCGTCGTCAAAAGTTAAACTGGTCCCCCACTGGATCGATGAGAGTCTGTTAAACCTGCCGGTTGACACGCCCGCGAAACCGCCCTGGGTCGAATTCGCGGCGCAAGGAAAATTTCTCGCGGTTCATGCTGGAAATATGGGAGTTAAGCAGGGTCTGGACGTCGTGCTCGAAGCGGCGGCTCTTTCGAGCCAACGTGATGACATTGCATATCTGCTAGTGGGAGATGGAGCCGAGGCCGAAAGATTGAAAGCGAAAGCCTCTGCTCAAAGACTTAGTAATCTTCGGTTCTTTCCGCTTCAGCCGCATGCGGCTTTTGAAAACTTGCTTAGTCTGACCGGTGTCGGTCTTGTAACTCAGCAGGGTTGCGTATCCGATATCGTGTTTCCGTCGAAAATGGAGACCTTACTCGCAGCGGGATGTCCGGTAATTGCTTCGGTTAATCGAAGCAGTGAAGTCGCGGAAACGGTGAAGCAGGCTCGCGCTGGAATAGTAGTTGGACCGGAAAATGCGGCTGAGTTAGCAACGGCGGTTGAATCCATTTCTCGCGATCCGGAACGGCGCAGCAGGATGAGATACTCTGCGCGAGAATACGCGAGACAACGATGGAATCGTGAAGCCAATTTATGCCTCTTGGAGAACGCTCTCGTCGGACCGACAGATTGGAACCGTTCTGGCGCGGGCATCGTGAACGAAGGGACCGTTTGACTCTCGCTGATCGAGTCAGTTTCCACATCGGTTTTCACAAGCTGGCCAAGTAAGTTTGCAGTTTACGCGAGGATGATGATGCAATCACTGGAACAAAAGCGAATAGTGGTCACCGGAGGCTCAGGCTTTTTGGGCAGCCATGTGGTGGAGCGTCTCACAGCGCGCGGATGTTCGAATCTTTTCATTCCTCGCAGTTCCGTTTATGACCTGAGGCGGCAGGATGCAATCGCGCGGCTTTATCGCGACGCCCGTCCAGACGTCGTCATTCATCTTGCCGCGTCGGTTGGAGGAATCGGCGCGAATCGCGACAATCCGGGCCTGTTTTTCTACGACAATCTAATGATGGGAGTCGAATTGCTAGAGCAGGCGCGGCTAAACCAAGTTGGCAAATTCGTGGCGGTCGGTACGGTGTGCGCATATCCTAAATTTGCTTCCGTACCGTTCAAAGAACTTGATCTCTGGTCGGGATACCCGGAAGAGACTAACGCGCCGTACGGGTTGGCCAAGAAAATGCTCCTCGTCCAAGCCCAAGCTTATCGTCAGCAATATAATTTCAACTCAATCTATCTTCTACCGGTTAACCTCTATGGTCCCCGCGATTCGTTTGATCCGGCGAAGTCGCATGTGATTCCCGCCCTAATAAAGAAATGCATTGATGCAATGGAGCGTGGAGACGATACGATTGAAGTCTGGGGAACCGGTGAAGCCAGCCGTGAATTCATGTACGTCGAAGATTGTGCTGAGGCGATAGTACGAGCGACAGACATATATGATGGCGCGGAACCGATGAATCTTGGAGTTGGCCGTGAAATCAAAATCCGAGAACTAGTCGGCCTGATTACCCAGCTGACTGGTTTCGACGGCAAAGTGGTATTTAACAAGACTAAACCTGATGGACAGCCTCGGCGATGTCTCGACATCAGTTTCGCAGAGCAAGAACTTCAATTTCAGCCTTCAATTGGCTTCGAAGAAGGACTTCGGCGAACAATCGAGTTCTACCTCGCACAGCGGCGGGCAAATTCAGCGCTCAATGGCGCCTGCAACGACAATTTGATTGAAGCATTGCAGGAGTAATTGCAATGGCCCGCGTAGGACATTACTGCCGTCCTTTCTTTTGAGTAGAGAGCGATAGAAAACAGACTTATTACTCTTCGGACTGAGGAGTTTTCACGTTCCAGAAGATATGATACCAGCCGAAGTCAGAATTGAAGTTTCCATCCCAGCGCTCACTGTGGCTTCGAGCCAGGTACGCGCGACCGATGGAGCAACTTCGCGTCTGTCCTCGCTCGCGATCGGTCAGAACCGGAGTAAAGAGGCGTTGTTCGGATGGTTAGTGCTAATAGCTGATGGCGCAGCTATCTCAGCATCTTTAGCGCTCGCCTGGTCACTCTTTACGAGCTTCAGAGTCAGATCATCAAGCATACCCGCGTTCATAAGTTATTATGGATGGGTAGGCGGCTTGTTCATTCCGATCTGGGTGCTGATGGCGCGAAATGCAGGCCTTTTTCGGTCTCAGTCTTATTTCCCCGCTAATAAACTCTTCTTTGCTCTCTGCCGTGCCTTTTCGCCGGCCATATTATGTGTTTGGGCTGCTCTCGTGTGGCGAGATCGTTCCAACGATACCGTCTTATTTCTGGCGCTCTTCACCCCGATCACCGCTCTCTTGCTTGGCACAAACAAATTCACTTTCAGAAGTGCCCTTACCCGTTTAGCTAAGCAACGGAACAGCAACGCTATTCAGCGTATCCTCTTGATTGCAAACCCGGAGCAAACGGGAGACTATTCAGAATTTTGTCGGTCCTTAAACCACTGGGGAATCGAATTAGTTGCAGATCGCGAAACCAGAACTAGGCTCTACGAGCTCCTTCGCGAGGATTCCTACCCGAGCGCCAGCTGGGACTTAACGTTGAGCCGCTGGATCATAGACGAAGTGATTCTGATCTCTGACTGGAGCCTGGCCGGTAAATTCGAGGCGCTAGCGAGTGCTTGCGCGCAGCGAGGTATAACATTTCGCGTTCTTATACAGGTTCCGAGACCGTCAATCGGGCGTTATTTCGTTGAGGACGCTGGGGAAGGCCACCATCTTGTATCGCTAGAGGTCACGAAACAACAAATGCTGCCGCTCATTTTGAAGCGGACGCTGGATATCGCAATCGCGATTCCTGGCCTCATGATCTGCGTGATCGTCGGCTCGTGGTACTATTTCAAATTACGGCAGGAGTCGCCTGGAAATCTGCTTTTTCGGCAGCAGCGTGTGGGTCTGAATGGGCGACGATTCACCTTGTATAAGTTCCGAACCATGTACCCAGATGCCGAAGCCCGCATTAGTCAGCTCGCTGCGTTGAATCAGATGCGTGGTTCAATGTTCAAAATCAAAAACGATCCGCGGATCCTACCCTGCGGACACGGTCTCCGAAAGCGACATCTCGATGAACTACCGCAGTTCTGGAATGTTCTCAAGGGCGACATGAGCGTGATCGGAACCAGACCTCCAACTGAAGGTGAAGTCGCGGAATATAAGCCTCATCACTATAGGCGACTGAGTATGAAGCCCGGAATAACTGGACTCTGGCAAATAAGTGGAAATGCCGAAACGAAGGATTTCGAAGACGTAGTGCGACTCGATTGTACGTACATCGATAGTTGGTCGGTTTTGTCAGACTTACGAATCCTAGCGCGCACGATAACCAAGGTTACTACCGGGGGCGGATGGTAGAGCGACGCACCGCTGCAGTTTCCGCTGACTACTTTGTCGTTGAATGTGCACTCGCTATCAACCTGACCAGAGCGATTGTGAGCGCAGCTTTCTCTTTTCAGATCGATTCACTCCTAGTGGGCCAGCATTGATTGCATTCAAAGCAGCGCGCGGCTCCCTTCCAGCTGATTGTGAAACCTATGCGGGCGCTCGTTCGGCATTGGGACTAAGCATTTTGACGGGGATTAGTCCATTAACAGGTTTCCTCTGCGAAATGGTTCTTGCCTGGAGGTTCGGCGCATCGGCGATTACTGACGGGTACCGGGTAGCCTATCTCTTAGTTGGCTTCGCGTGGATGGTGTTTATATCTCAGGTTTTACCTAACGTCGTAGTACCAATCCATGCTGAATTTAGAGCAAAAGGTAGAGAAACCGATGCGTGGCGCGTCTCGTTTGCGATCGCAAACCTCACTCTGCTGTTTACCGCGTCGGTGAGCCTGGCGATCTTTCTTTGGCCCGGTCGCCTAGCTCAACTGCTTGGCCCTGGACTCCAGGGCCAAGCGCGTGCGAGCGAACTCTTGCTGGTGCGCTGGTTCGCAATCTCCTATTTACCTTTGACCTGGAGTGGGATCGCGATAGGGATACTATACACTCAAGGTATCTTTTGGGTTGCCACCGTAGCTTCGTCACTAGGCAACCTGCTGATGCTGGCGTTTGTCGGGATCATGGGGAGCCATTGGGGAGTATGGAGCCTGATCGCTGGAACACTTGGTGGCTCGCTAGTCACGCTCGTGATGTGCGCCACGAGCCTCGTTCCACTCATGAGGCGTGTCGGCGCCCGATGCTTGCTCACACTATACCCGCGTAATGTGAGTCTTCTTCCGGCGTTAGCTCTGGTGGTTCCATTAGCGATATCCGCCGTGGTCGCTCAATTATGCGGCGTGATTACTAGCCGAGTACTATCGCCTCTGCCAGTTGGGACGGTAGCTATTTACGGCTATGCCTGGAAAATGGGAATCCTGGCGACAATGCTACCGCTCTCGTTAAGCACAGTGCTGTTTCCGAGATTTGCTCAAGCGTGGCATTCGGCCAGTCCGACGGCTTTTCCGAGCGTATGTGTCCGCGCCCTGCGAACAACACTATTTCTGGCAGTACCTGTAGCTGGGATTTTGTACATTCTGAGGACACCAATAGTGTCCTTGATGTTTCAGCGAGGAGCCTTCTCTTCCGGTGCAGTCAATAGAGTCTCTGTTCTTTTCGGCTACATGATGCTTCTCGGTGGTGTGCCCAGCGCGCTCATTGCGTGCACTCAAAAGATACTCTGCGCAACCAGAACCATGCGGGTATCAACCTACGGGCAGATAAGTGGTCTTGCATTACTCGTTGTCGGTGCGAAGACAGCGGCAACCCACTACGGGGCAGTGGGTGTTCTCGTCTTATATATGGCGAACATCTGGCTGTCGCTAGGCGTAATGTTCTTTGTCTTATCTAATACTATAAGATCGGTGCATCTGTTGTCCTTTGGCTTTTTCGGGATGCAGCTACTTGTCGTCTTGGGCGGGGCGATTATTTTCGAACATTTTGTCAACCCGTTCGTCGCGTTGAGCGCTGCTGGGCAGGTTACAGGGCTTTTAGTGTTGTGTTTCCGCGCCGGATTGATCGCATCCGGCTTTGCCGCAATCGCTTGGCTTATCCGGCTACCAGAAGCGATAGAGGGGTTCAACTTTTTGAATTGGCAGATCCAGGCTCTAGTCCGTGGGATAATGAAGCATCAAGCTAAAATTCGCAAGGAAGGTGCTGTCAGCGGTGAGCCGAGGCAGACGCCTTGAAACTCATCGAGAGACAATTACGCTGGGGAATGATCCGGCCCAGATTGAGATGTGGTTATTTGGCCAAGTCAAAACGAAGCAGCGACGCGTCTCGAGTAGGCATTTGCAGTTGTCGTGACTAGCCGAACTGTTATCGTCGCTCATCCTGGGCAGCAGCATTCGTATCAGACGGCTCTGGCCATGCAGGAAGCTGGGCTCCTGGACCTCTATTTGACCGGATTCTATTACAAACCAGATGCTACTGCACCGGTACTCAGGTTCTTACCTCGCCGATGGAGGCGAATGGTGGAGCGCGAACTAAACCGGCGCCATCACGTTGCATTGAAGCCAGATAAAATCCGATCGCATCCAATAGTGGAACTTGGTCAAGTGCTGGCAGGGCGAATGGTGCGCTCGAATAACCCGAGCCTGATGCTCTATCGCAATCGCAATTTTCAAAAGTGGGCAAGTAGAATCATCTCGCAGCGCCGCCCGTCGGCCGTGATAGCCTACGACACATCAGCTCTTGAGCTCTTCAGGTCGGCGAAACAGATTCGCAGTCTATGCATCCTCGATCAGACGATAGCGGAGCGAAGCCTTGGCCTTGAATTGATGGAGAATGAAGCGGTGCTCCATCCCGAATGGTCAGATAGCTTGACTATCGAACATATGCGAGCGACTGAGTCTTTGGCGTGCGCCGAAGCTAAGGCCGCAGATGTGGTTTTAGCCGGATCAGAGTTTGTGCGTGAGAGCCTCGCTCGACGGGGCGTTCCAAAGGGCAAGATCACAGTTCTGCCCTATGGGGCCGAGCCCAATAAGACGAACCTCGTGGAACAAGACAATTCAATCTTCACGATCATCTTCGTCGGAAGCGTCAGCCAGCGTAAGGGTATCAAGTATCTGCTCGAGGCGGTCAAAAGGCTCGGACTTCCAAATCTCAATTTAAACGTCGTTGGATCTATTCTTGGCGATCCCACACATCTGGAGCCATACCGGAGAAGCGCGAGCTTTTTGGGTAATGTCCCGCGAAGCGAAGTAGCGGACTATCTTGCCGACGCCGATATATGCGTCTATCCCTCAATCTTTGAAGGGTCAGCCCTCGCCGTGTATGAAGCAATGGCAGCTGGCCTCGCGGTGATCACTACGCCGAATAGCGGGTCGGTTGTACGTGATGGAATCGATGGTTATGTCGTTCCGATTCGCGATGTCGACGCGCTCGCTGCGAAGATCAAGTTGCTCTATGACGACCGTGCTTTAACCAGACTAATGGGCGCAAATGCGCGGGATAGAGCGCGCGAATTTACCTGGCAAACGTATAGAAAGCGGCTGGCAGCTATTGTCACCAATATAATAGAGGCTGGAGATGAAGTTCAACGGCCGGCGAGCGCAATTGAAACGAGGGCATCGGAATACTCTCCAGCTCCGGCGGTTTGAATCGAAGTGAGCACTTCAGGACAAGCGGTACAACGGCAGACGGCTGGCTCATCCATGGTATTGCCACCGCGGGGCGATTATTGGCTCCTACCAGGATGTATCGTTTTTGAAACACTGATAGTTGCGGCGATAGCATCAATACATGGACCAACAGTCTTGCTCGCCCGAATTTACGGAACCGTACTACTAATCACATTTGCATGGCCCTTGGCAGTCTCCCTCCTAAGGCGCCCCGAGGAATTGGTGCGTCCGATTAACTTGATGAGTGCGGCCTGCATCTACTTGTTACTCGCCGATTTAGCCATTCCTAGGGACGTCGAAGAGTTTCCGGCATCGGCGATACTCGCAACCGACGTAACGGTCGCCTTGTTCCTATGCATAGTAATCGCCACGTGGTGCTTCGTGAAGTTCCCAGCGAATCGCATGAGTGGTCTGTTGCGGACCAGAAACCTCACTGGAAGTGGTTATTTCTGGGCGGCGGTAATCTCCTTCGGCACACTATATGTCGCACGGCTCTATCTAGTCAGAGGCGACCTCAGCGACATGGTT
>Ga0335073_10011060_pt1 | contig 12683 bp, 10 predicted proteins | sample Lox_Sample_22_FD_207093 | JGI IMG/M metagenome (GOLD analysis project Ga0335073, IMG submission 207093) | Soil microbial communities from Loxahatchee National Wildlife Refuge, Florida, United States - Lox_Sample_2.2 | ecosystem: Environmental > Terrestrial > Soil > Wetlands | place: USA...
CGCCAGGAGCGCGGCGGGTATCGGGTGGCTGCTGTTCTTCCCGAACATGTTCCTGGCAGGCGTCTACTTCCCGACCGAGGAGATGTCCGCCACCATGCGCCAGATCGGCAACTTCACCCCGCTCGGATCGGCCCTGCACGCGGTGCGCGACAGCTGGATGGGAATTGAGCCGCGGCCGGAGTACCTGGGCATAATGGCGGCGTGGGCACTGGTCGCGGGAACCGTGGCGGCGCGCTTCTTCCGCTGGGAACAGGCGTAGGGAAGGGGAGCGCGGTGACGGTGCGCACACCGGACAGCGGCCTCGAATCGCTGGAGCACCGGTACGAATCACTCCTGCGGGTGCTGCCCTACGTGCTGCTCGCCGTCCCGCTCATCCCCTATGGCCTGTCCCAGAGCCCGACCGGGGGGGCGTTCGGTATCACCGCTGGCGTCGCGGCAGGGGCGGCCGCCTGGATCACCTGGTTCATCGTCCTGCGTCCTGGCTGGATGGAACGTCCGTGGCTGATGTGGGTGTTCTTGGCCGGCCTGATCGCCTTTATCGCCACGCTGGCCGTCCGCAGTCCCTGGTTCGCGTTCTTCACCTGGCTCGGCTTCCTGTACGCTTTCCGGTTCCTGGCCGGCGCGTGGAGATGGGTCGTCTGCGTGCCGGTGGCGATTGCCTTCGGCATGTCCCAGGGTGGCGGATTCCGTCGGCCAACCGCATCGACGGTCGCGATCTGGGTCCTCCTGGGCTGTGTCGACGTCGTGCTCGTCGGGATCTTCGTCCTGCTGGGCCAGAAGACCGAAGAGCAGAACCAGGCCCGCAAGGGGATGATCGCGGAGCTGGCCGAGGCGAACCACCGGCTGGAAGAGATGATGGCGGAGAACACCGGCCTGCAGGCCCAGCTGCTCGTCCAGGCCAGGGAGACCGGGGCGGGGGACGAGCGGCAGCGGATGGCCCGGGAGATCCACGACACGCTGGCGCAGGGCCTGACCGGGATCATCACCCAGCTCGAGGCCGCCCAGCAGACCCCTAACGACGCGGAGCGCGAGCGGCGGATCGACAACGCCAAGCGGCTCGCCCGCCACAGCCTGGCCGAGGCCCGCCGCTCGGTCCAGGCGCTGCGCCCGCAGGCACTGGAGAACAGCAGGCTCCCCGAGGCGCTGGCCGACGAGGTGGCCCGCTGGTCGGTCACCAGCGGCGTGGCCGGCGAGGTCAAGACCACCGGCGACGCCCGGGCGCTGCATCCCGAGGTCGAGGTGACGCTGCTGCGCGTGGCGCAGGAGGCGCTGGCCAACGTGGCCAAGCACGCCGGCGCCTCCCGGGCCGGGGTCACGCTGTCCTACATGGAGGACGTGGTGAGCCTGGACGTACGCGACGACGGAATCGGGTTCGACCGGGCCTCCGCCGGCGAGAGCAGCGCCGGCGGAGGCAGGGCCGCCGAGGGCAGGACCGGCGAGAGCCCGGCCAGCGGCGGGTTCGGCCTGATCGCGATGCGGCAGCGGGTCAGCCGCCTGGCCGGGCAGCTGGAGATCGAATCGGAACCGGGGGCGGGCACGGCCGTGTCGGCCAGCCTGCCCGCCATCGGAGTGGGAGAGTCCAAGTGAGCCAGGTCATCCGGCTGCTGATCGCCGACGACCACCCGGTGGTGCGCGACGGGCTGCGCGGCATCTTCGAGGCCAGCGGCGAGTTCGAGGTCGCCGGGGAGGCCGCCAACGGCCGGGAGGCGGTCGACCGGGCGGCCGCGCTGCGTCCCGACGTGGTGCTGATGGACCTGCGCATGCCGGTGCTGGACGGGGTCAGCGCGATCAGGCTGCTGGCGGAGAAGGGCATCAGCGCGCGGGTGCTCGTGCTCACCACCTTTGACACCGATACCGACGTGGTGCCTGCGATCGAGGCCGGCGCCACCGGCTACCTGCTGAAGGACTCCCCGCCCGACGAACTCCTGCGCGGCGTCCGCGCCGCGGCCCGGGGCGAGGCCGTGCTGTCGCCTTCGGTCGCCACCCGGCTGCTCGGGCAGGTCAGGCAGCCGGCCAGGGAGCCGCTCAGCCAGCGCGAACTCGATATCCTCGGCCTGATCGCGCAGGGCTGCTCCAACCGGGAGGCCGCCGCCCGCCTGTTCATCAGCGAGGCCACGGTCAAGACCCACGTGCTGCACATCTACGCCAAGCTCGGCGTCAACGACCGTGCCGCCGCCGTGGCGGCCGGGTTCGAGCGCGGCCTGCTGCCCCGCGTCTGAAGACCACGGCACGTCGACCGTCCCGGCCAGGTCCCGGACCTGCGGTCGAGCCTGGCCGGGGCACGCACATGATTCGTTCGGCCTAATGATCTTGATGATCTTGCGTGATGTACCGGCAGAGCAGGAAGCCGTCGTCCTCCAGGACGTGAGCCAGGGCCAGCGGCCGCGGCGGCCCGGCGGGCCCCGCCACGATCCGGCTCGCGCCCGGGCCCGCCAGCAGCGGGCCGACGGTCAGGCACAGCTCGTCCAGCAGCCCGGCCTCGATGAGCTGGGCGAGCAGGTACGGGCCTCCCTCGGCGAGCATCCGGCGGTGGCCCCGCCCGGCCAGCGCGCTGACCGCGGCCTTGAAGTCGACGGTTTCCTGGCCGGCGATGATGATGTCCGCGTGCCGGGACAGCGCCTCGCGCCGGTCCGCCGGGGCGCTGGCGGTGGTGATGACGATCGTGCGGGCGTGCGGCGGCGCCGCGGTGATCAGGCGGCTGTCCGGGTCCAGGTCGAGCCGTCTGGTGACCACCGCGATCGGCGGAGTCGGGGGCCGGCCCGCCCGCAGGTCACGCCAGAGCTCCCGGGTCCTGGCCGGCTTGTAGCCTTCCTGCCGGGCCGTGGCCGCGCCGACCAGGATGACGTCGGACAGCGTCCGCAGCAGCGCGAACACCCGCCGGTCGGTCTCGGAGGATATGCCCGCGGTGAGGCCGTTCAGGGACGCGGCGCCGTCCGCGGTCGACACCATGTTGGCGCGCAGCCACTGCCCGTCCGGGTAGGCGTACAGCGCGGCCAGGTCAGGGTCGCCGGTGACGGGCGGGAACAGCTGGCGCAGGCTCACTGGGCGGACCGTAGCACGACCACGGCGCGGTCGCGGACCTCGATCTCCTGCTTCGGCGGGTGGACGGTCCCCAGGAGCCCCCAGGCGGTGTCGACGACGACCTCCCAGCCGGCCGCGTAGCTGGCCTCGGGCAAGGTGAAGGTGAGCGGGTTGCTGTGCGCGTTGAACAGCAGCAGGAACCGGTCGTCGGTGATCGTCCCGCCGCGCGGGTCAGGCTCGCTGATCGCGTCCCCGTTCAGGAACACCGCGAGCGACTTGGCGTAGCTGGCGCCCCAGTCCTCGTCGGTCATCACCTCCCCGGCCGGGGTGAGCCAGACGATGTCGGCCTTGTCGCCGTCCGGGTCCTGGCCGCGGAAGAAGCGGCGCCTGCGGAACACCGGGTGGTCGCGGCGCAGCCCGGCCAGCGTCTCGGTGAACTGCAGCAGGTCCTGCTCGGCGGTGGCCAGTCCCCAGTCCAGCCAGGATACCTGGGTGTCCTGGCAGTAGGCGTTGTTGTTGCCGCCCTGGGTGCGGCCCATCTCGTCGCCGGCCAGCAGCATCGGGACGCCCTGGGCCAAGAACAAGGTGACCAGGAAGTTCCGCTTCTGCCTGTCGCGCAGCTCGTTGATCGCCGGGTCGTCGGTCGGGCCTTCGGCGCCGCAGTTCCACGAGCGGTTGTCGTCGGCGCCGTCCCGGTTGCCCTCGCCGTTCGCCTCGTTGTGCTTGTGGTTGTAGCTGACCAGGTCGCGCAGGGTGAAGCCGTCGTGGCAGGTGACGAAGTTGATGGACGCGACCGGACGGCGCCCGCTCGTGGCGTACAGGTCGCTCGACCCGGTGAGCCGGGACGCGAAGTCCGGCACGGTGAACGGCCGGCCGCGCCAGAAGTCGCGGACGGCGTCGCGGTACTTCCCGTTCCATTCGGTCCACAACGGCGGGAAGTTGCCGACCTGGTAGCCGCCCTCGCCGACGTCCCATGGCTCGGCGATCAGCTTCACCTGGGAGACCACCGGGTCCTGCTGGACCAGGTCGAAGAAGGTGGACAGCCGGTCCACGTCGTGCAGTTCCCTGGCCAGCGCGGCGGCCAGGTCGAACCGGAACCCGTCGACGTGCATCTCCAGGATCCAGTACCGCAGCGAGTCCATCACCAGCTGCAGCGCATGCGGATGCCGGGCGTTCAGGCTGTTCCCGCAGCCGGTGTAGTCCAGGTAGCGCCAGCGCTCGGAGTCCGAGAGCCGGTAGTAGGCGGCGTTGTCGATGCCGCGGAAGCACAGCGTGGGGCCCATGTGGTCGCCCTCGGCGGTGTGGTTGTACACCACGTCGAGGATGACCTCGATGCCCGCCTCGTGCAGCGCCTTCACCATCGACTTGAACTCGCCGACCTGCTCGCCGCGCTGGCCGGCCGAGGAGTACCGGTTGTGCGGGGCCAGGAACCCGATGGTGTTGTAGCCCCAGTAGTTGGTCAGGCCGCGTGCGACCAGGGACTGCTCGGCGACGAACTGGTGCACCGGCATGAGCTCGACCGCGGTGACCCCGAGCCGCGCCAGGTGCCCGATCACCGCGGGGTGGGCCAGCCCGGCGTAGGTGCCGCGCTGCGCCGCCGGGACCTCCGGGTGGCACAGCGTCAGCCCGCGCACGTGCGCCTCGTAGATGATCGTCTCGTGGTAGGGGATCTGCGGGGCCCGGTCGTTGCCCCAGTCGAAGAACGGGTTGATCACCACGTTCTTCGGCATGTGCGCCGCGCTGTCGGCGGTGTTGCGCTTCTTGGGGTTGGCGAACTGGTAGTCGAACAGGGACTCGTCCCACCGGATGTCGCCCTCGACCGCCTTGCCGTACGGGTCGAGCAGCAGCTTGGAGCCGTCACAGCGCAGCCCGCGCGGGGGATCGTACGGCCCGTGCACCCGGTAGCCGTACCGCTGTCCCGGCGCGATGCCGGGCAGGTAACCGTGCCAGACGAAGCCGTCGGTTTCCGTCAGCTCGACCGGGATCTCGGTGAGCGTGCCCTCGTCGTCGTCGGCCGCATCGAACAGGCACAGCTCTACGCGCTCCGCGACCTCGGAGAACAGGGTGAAGTTCGTGCCCCATCCGTCCCATGTCGCACCGAGTGGGTACGGCGTTCCCGGCCAGATACGCATTCGCCCCCTTTGGCGGCCAGTCGGGTCGCGTTCGGCTAGCGGCCGACTCTCCCGGGTTAACGTTTGCCCGGAGGGACGTACGATACCGGATCGTGACTAGCGGGTCGCGGATCCTCGGTTTTCCCGAGGGTTGTCGGGAGTTTTACCCAGATTTGCGCGCCCGATTTATGCCGCGGTGCGCCGTTGTGATCCAGTATCGGAAAATCGGTCGAGCAGGATGTCCGCTACCTCGGCGCAGGCGCCGAGCGCGGGGGAGACGGCCGCCGCGCCGGCGGCCAGCGCGGCCTGGCGGATCCGGTCGGCGAACAGGCCCGGGGCGAGCAGGTAGGTGGCGACCACGACGCGGGGCGCCCCGGCCCGCAGCAGTTCGGTCACGGCCGTGGCGGGGGAGGGCGCGGCCGCCGAGGCGTAGGCCGGCCGGACCGCCAGCCATCCGGTCCTGGCCTGCCACCGCGCCGCCAAGCGCGCGATGGTGGCGTTCGCCTCGGGGTCGCTCGAGCCTGCCGCCGCCAGCACCACCGCGGTGCGGGCGGGGTCGGCGGCGGGATCGGCTTCGGCCAGGCGCCGCTCGAGCGCGTCGAGCAGCTGCGGGTGCGGCCCCAGGGTGGCGCCGTAGCTGACCGGCGGCCGCGGCAGCCGGGCCAGCATGCGGGGGATGTCGGCCTTGCTGTGGTAGGCCGCGGTCAGCAGCAGCGGCAGTACGGTCACCCCGCGGTCCGCCTCGATCGTGCTCAGGACCTGCGGCAGCGACGGCGGGGCGTGGCCGAGGAAGGCCACGCGCAGGTCCAGGGCGCCGGCGCCAGGCCAGCGTTCCCTGGCCATCGCGGCCAGCGCCGCGATGGTGGCCGAGGCGCGCGGGTCCGCGCTGCCGTGCGCCACGGCCACCAGGACGTCCCGGGGCGGTTCAGGCATGGATGCCGCACTCCGTCTTGCCGGTACCCGCCCACCGGCCGCTGCGCGGGTCCGCGCCGGGCTCGACGCGGATCGTGCAGGTCGCGCAGCCGATCGACGGGTAGCCGTCGTAGACCAGCGGGTTCACCAGCACGCCGTTGGTGGTGATGAAGTCGTCCACCTGCTTCTGCGTCCAGCTGACGATCGGGTTGACCTTGACCATCTCCCGCCGGTCGTCCCACTCGACGACCTTGGTCTGGCGGCGGTTGCTGGTCTCGTCCCGGCGGACCCCGGTGATCCAGGCGTCGTAGTTAGTCAGGGCCCGCTCAAGCGGCTCGACCTTGCGCAGGTAGCAGCACAGGTCGGGGTTGCGCCCGAACAGCCTGGGCCCGAGCTCGGCATCCTGCTCTTTCACGGTCCGCGACGGAGTCACGTTGATGAGGCGGATCGGGTACACGGCCTCCACCGCGTCCCTGGTCCCGATGGTCTCGGCGAAATGGTAGCCCGTGTCGAGGAAGACCACGTCGATGCCCGGATGGACGGCCGAGGCGAGATGGATGATCACCGCGTCGGTCATCGAGGAGGTAACGCAGATCCGCTCACCGAACGTGTCCACCGCCCAGCGAATCACCTCTTCGGGTGACGCATCGGCCAGGTCCTCCGCGGCCTGTTCGGCGAGGGTTCGCATGTGCTCGGGGTCCTCCAGGCTGATCTGCGCCAGGCCGCGCGATACGACGGGGCTCACAGTGAGACTCCTATTCCGGCAAAGCGTAGCTGGAAAGACCGTGTGCAACTGCGGCAATGCCACTCGCCGTCGGCCGCACCCTGCGGTTCGAGGTCCTCCTCGCCGCAGTAGGGGCAGTAAAAAGGGACCGCCCTGGTGTTCATGACAGGTCATCCTCACTGGCGCGGGCCGTCCAGGCGGCGAAGCTCTCGCCGGGCTCGCGGGCCGCGTCGAAGCGGCGGAGCACCCGCTCCACGTAGTCGGGCAGTTCCTCGGCGGTGGTCTTGAGCCCGCGGAGCTTGCGGCCGAAGCCGGAGCCGGAGCCGTCACCGCCGTTCAGGCTGCCGCCCAGGTGTATCTGGAAACCCTCGACCTGCCGCCCGTCCGGCCCGGTGACCAGCGAGCCCTTCAGGCCGATGTCGGCCGTCTGGATCCGGGCGCAGGAGTTCGGGCAGCCGTTCACGTTGATCGTGACCGGCGTGCCGAAGTCCGGCAGGCGGCGCTCGAGCTCGGCGATCAGGTCGGCGGCCCGGGCCTTGGTCTCGACGATCGCCAGCTTGCAGAACTCGATGCCGGTGCACGCCATCGTGTGCCTGCGGAACGCGCTCGGGCGGGCCGGCAGGCCGGCCTTGTCCAGCTCGGCGACCAGGTCGCCGGTGCGCTCCGGAGGCACGTCGAGGATGACCATCTTCTGCTCGGTGGTGGTGTGCACCCGGCCGCTGCCGTACCTGGCGGCCAGGTCGGCGATGACGTCGAGCAGTTCGCCCGAGAGCCGCCCGACCGTGGGCGCGAAGCCCACGTAGCAGTTCCCGTCCCGCTGCTCGTGGACGCCCACGTGGTCGCGGATCCCGTCGCGGGGCGCGCCCGGGGCGGGCCCGTCCGGCAGCGCGTAGCCGAGGTACTCCTTCTCGAGCACCTCGCGGAACCGCTCCGGGCCCCAGTCCGCCACCAGGAACTTGATCCTGGCCCGGTGCCGCAGCCGGCGGTAGCCGTAGTCCCTGAACAGCCCGGTCACGCCGGCCCAGACCTCGGCCACCTGGTCCGGCCGCACGAACGCGCCGAGCCGCTTGCCGATCATCGGGTTGGTGGACAGGCCGCCACCGACCCACAGGTCATACCCGGTCTCCTCGTTCTCGTCGACGACACCGACGAACGCCACGTCGTTGATCTCGTGGATGGCGCACTGGGCCGCGCAGCCGCTGACCGAGGACTTGAACTTGCGGGGCAGGTTGGAGAACGCGGAATCGCCGATGTACTGCCCGGTGATCGCGGCGATCTCCGGCGTGGCGTCGATGATCTCGCCCGCGTCGATGCCGGCCAGCGGGCAGCCCAGGATGACCCGCGGCGTGTCGCCGCACGCCTCGGTGGTGGACAGCCCCACCGATTCCAGCGCCTCCCAGATGTCGGGGACGTTCTCGATCTCGATCCAGTGCAGCTGGATGTTCTGCCGGTCGGTCACGTCCGCGGTGCCGCGCGCGTACCGGCGCGAGATATAGGCGATGACCCGCAGCTGGTCGTTGGACAGCTGGCCGCCGTCGATGCGGATCCGCAGCATGAAGTAGCGGTCGTCGAGCTCCTCCGGCTCGAGCACCGCGGTCTTGCCCCCGTCGATGCCGGGCCGGCGCTGGGTGTACAGCCCGTACCAGCGGAACCGGCCGCGCAGGTCGGCCGGGTCGATGGAGTCGAAGCCGTACTTGGAGTAGATGTCGATGATCCGCTGGCGGACGTTGAGCCCGTCGTCGTTCCGCTTGTTTTCCTCGTTCTTGTTGAGCGGCTCGCGGTAGCCGAGTGCCCACTGGCCTTCGCCGCGTTTGCGCTTAGGCTTGGCGGTCCCGGTAGCGACTGGCATGTCAGGGGTTCCTTCAGGTTCGAGGACGCGCATGTCACGAGAACCTGGGCTCCGCTGGATCACCCGGCAGGCATGGCTCAGCCGCGGGTTTCAGCGGGTGACGCCCGGCATCGCGCGCGCGCCCGGGCGGGAAATCCGGGCCGGCGATTATCGGGCGAGCAGACAGATGGCGCTGCGGACGCGCAGGAGGTCGACGTGCCGCCGCACGACGAGCAACGGGTCCGTAACACTCATTACGCCAGGATCACATGTAACGGACGGGACTGTCCAGGCAGCGTCCGGCATGTGGACGGTGCGAAGGGTCACATCCGGCGCCATACGCGTGGCAACATGCCCGCGCGGGACGCTATTCCCGCTCGCCTAGGCGTTCCCGCTCGCCTAGGCGTTCCCGCTCGCCTAGCCGTCAGCCCTGGCGGAGCCAACTGAGGGGCGGTTCGGTCAGGGAAGCCCCGGAAGTCCCGGAGTCCCGCTCCGGCGGCCGGTGCTGGCAGTCGCACCAGGTGCCGCCCGGGCACTCCTCGTGGTGCCGGTTCCGGCACGGGACGCAGATCATGTCTCCATTGTGCGGCCCGGTCCGGGCGTCGCGTCCGTTGGCGCGGGTAAATCCTGGACATGAGCCAGGGCGAGTACGTGCTCCCCTTCCCGGACCGGCGGGCCGCCGGGAGCCTGCTCGCGGACCGGCTCACCCGCTGCGTGGTGCTTGACAAGTGGGCCGGGCGGGCCATGGTGCTGGCGCTGCCCAGGGGCGGCGTGGCCGTGGCCGAGCAGGTCGCCGCGGTCCTGGACGTGCCGCTTGACGTCATCGTGACCCGTAAGATCGGCTACCCGCGTCAGCCGGAACTCGGCGTGGGCGCCATCGCCGAGGGCCTGGGGACCGCGGTCTACGACGCCGACCTGCTCGGGCGGCTGGCGCTATCGCCGGCCGATCTGGCCCCGGTAGTCACCGCCGAGCAGGCCGAACTGGCCAGGCGGGTACGGGTGTACCGGGCCGGCCGCCCGCTGCCGCAGGTGGCCGGATGGTGCGTGATCGTGGTGGATGACGGCCTGGCCACCGGCGTGACCGCACGCGCCGCGCTGCGATCGCTGCGCGCGGCGCATGCGGCCTACCTGGTGCTGGCGGCGCCGGTCGCGGCCCCGGCCGCGGCCGAAGAGATGCAGGCGGAAGCCGACCAGGTGATCATCTTGGCGACGCCCCGACGGTTCCGCGCTGTGGGGCAGTGGTACACGTCCTTCAGCCAGCTGACCGACGCCGACGTGCTGGCGCTGCTGGCCTGAGCCCGGGCTGGCCCCAGCCCGGGCTGCCCTGAGCCCGGCCGGCCTTAGGCCGCGTTGGCTCGGCGCATGCGGCGCCGGCGCTCGGCCGAACGCTCATCCTCGTTCAGCCCGCCCCACGTGCCGTACTTCTCCGGCCGCGAGACCGCGTAATTCAGACATTCAAGCCGCACCGGGCAAGCGGCGCAGACCCCCTTGGCCTTGCGCTCCCTGATCTCCCGCTCCGGCTGGCGCTCGCCGTCAGGGCCGAAGAAGAGAAGCAGGTCCTCGCCACGGCACGCGGCAGCATCTTGCCAACCCCAGTTCGGGCGGGGAAGCACAGCCGACTGCCGACGTACCTGAGACATGGAACAATCACCTCAACCAAGATGCATCAAATAGTGCGTTACAGTAGATCTCGTCAGGGCTCGTGAACACGCGAACCAGTCCTGTCCGGAAGCCTCCGTTGCAAGATACAACGCGTCTTCGCGACGTCGTGTTCCCATGCTCGTGTACGGCGACCTTGTAAGCAAGTGGTTACCATACCGAACGGCTGGCGCCAGCGTGTCGGTTCACCCGTCCTGCTAGCCGTCACGCGGGCCGCTGCATGCCCGTCGACAATGATGCCATCCGCGGTAGCGGTCTTGCACGCGGGGTGGCGAAATTCCCTGCCTGAATTCCAGCCTCCAGCTAGCCTGCTTGAGAGTGTTCGTGACGGACTGGACAACGCGAAGGGAGCAAGGCCACGATGGGCACCATGTCAGCGTCGGACGCAGCGCCGCTGCCCCGGCTCGGCGAGGTCTTCTTCGACGTGCGCGGCAGCTCCCGCAGCATGCGCTTGAGCTGGTACTCCGACACCGGAGTCTCGGTCTTCAGCATCTGGCAGGGCGGCACCTGCACCGGCACGTTCCGGCTCCCGATGGAGGAGCTGCCGAGGCTGATCGACGCCCTGCAGCGCGGCGCGCAGGCTCCGGATCCCCGCGGCTCCGGGGCTTACGCGAGCCAGCTGCCCGGTGCGCCGACCGACCCGAGGCTGACGGCCCTGCCCGGTGGTTACGGCGGCCGAGGCACCGATTTCACCGGCCCGGTGACCGGGGACTTCCGCGCGCTGCGGCCCGACGAGCAGGCCGGCACGATGGTGTTCAGCCCCGCGCAGCCCCAGCAGATTCCCCCGGGCCCGCAGAGCGCCCCCCGGGCGCTGCCGCCGGGCCCGCTGGCGCTGCCCCCCGCCCCCTCGTCGGCCTCGCAGGGTACCCAGGACTACTCCGAGCCGTATTACCCCGAGCAGCAGCGCTACCAGGAACAGGAGCGGCCCGGCCGGCGGCGGCTCCCCGAGGGCTACGGCGACGCCACCCGTTCCTATCCTGAGCAGGGCCAGTACGCCGGTCAGGGCCAGTATGCCGACCAGGGGCAGTACGCCCAGCAGGGCTACGCCGACCAGGGGCAGTACGCCCAGCAGGTCTACCAGGACCGCGGCTACGCCGAGCAGCCGCAGGGATACGGCAGCCAGGGGTACTCCGGGCCTGGGTACGGCTACGGCGACCAGGGCTATGCCGAGCAGGGTTATGCTGACCAGGGCTATGCCGAGCAGGGCTATGCCGGTCAGGGTTACGCTGGCCAGTACCGCGAGCAGGGATACAGCGAGCAGGGCTACAGCGACCGGGGCTACGGCGGCCAGGCTGACGGCGACCAGGGGTACTCCGGCCAGCGGTACGGGGACCAGGGCTATGCCGACCGAGGATATGGCGGCGACCAGGGGTACTCCGACCGCAGCCACGGCGACCAGGGATACCCCGAGCAGGGATACGCCGACCAGGGGTACTCCCAGCCGGGCTACTCCGAGCAGGGCTACGGCGGGCAGCAGGTGGCCGGCTCCGACTCCGGTTACGCCTCTTCGTCTGCCTCTTACCCAGGCCAGCAGTATGACGGCGGGTCTTACCAGGGACCGGGCTACAACAGCACAGGCTCCTATTCCGGCCAGGGCTATGACAACGGCTACGACGACCGCGGGCCCTCCGGGCCGGGACACCAGGACCGGGCCTACGCCGAGGACGCCTACCAGGGGCAGCGCTACCCGGACCAGGGCTACCAGGATCAGCGCTATCAGGACCAGGGCGCCCGCCCGGAGCAGGGATACCCGGAGCAGGGATACAGAGAATACGGCTACTCGGGTCCGGCCAGCCACGGTTACGAGGGCAGCGGGCGCTACTCCGGTCCCGGGTACGCGGACCAGGATCAGCAAAGCCGGCAAGGCCACCAGGGCTACCAGGGGTACGCGGATCAGCGCTACCCCGAGCAGGGCTACCCCGAGCAGGGGTATCCCGAGCAGGGCTACCAGGCCGGCGATGCCTCCGGTTACCCCGATCAGGGATACAGCGAATACGGGTACAGCGGACAGGACTACCAGGCTCAGGGCGAGGCCGGATCCTACCCCGACCAGGGGTACAGCACCTTCGGCTACGGGAGCCAGGACCCGTCGTACGGACGCGAGCAGTACCCGGACCAGGACCCGGAGGCCACCGCGAGCCAGCAGGCCGTCTCCTCGTTCCCCTACCAGACAGATCCGCCCAGCCGCCGGGAACAGAGGCGCCGCCGCGGGCGTTAGTAGGTATCAGCCGGTGCGGCTGTGTCCCCCGGGCCGCACCTATTGCCTTCACGGAATACCGTTCGGCTGGAGCCGTGTTGCGCCTTTCGCCGAGAGGCGACCTCCGCATCGGTCAGCGTGACGAAGGGCCGGCTGGATTTCCAGCCGGCCCTTCGCTCCTGTACGGAGTCAATCCCGCTTCGCCTGAGTTGATCATGAGGGCCGGTCCGG
>Ga0335073_10011061_pt1 | contig 12682 bp, 11 predicted proteins | sample Lox_Sample_22_FD_207093 | JGI IMG/M metagenome (GOLD analysis project Ga0335073, IMG submission 207093) | Soil microbial communities from Loxahatchee National Wildlife Refuge, Florida, United States - Lox_Sample_2.2 | ecosystem: Environmental > Terrestrial > Soil > Wetlands | place: USA...
TTCGACGCCAGCCTGATGGCCGACGACCGGCCGTACTGGGTGGCCAGCGGGACGCAGCCGCTGCTGGAACTGCCCGGCCACTGGAGCCTGTGCGACTGGCCCTACTTCGGCTGGACTTCCTACCACGGCGGGCTGCTCGCCGACCCGGCCGCTGTCGAGCGGATCTGGCTGGCCGAGTTCGAGTCGGCCCGCCACGACCGCCGGGCGGTGACCTACACGATGCACCCCGAGGCCATCGGCCGCGGCTACCTGGTGCGGATGCTCGACAGCGTGATCACCGCGATGGCCGGGCAGGGCCGTCCGTGGTTCGCCACCCACGCGCAGATCGCGGACCTGGCCGGCCCCGCATCCAGCTGACGCGCCTATGGCGCTCCGGTGGCCAGCAGCCCATACCAGTTGCCGTCGGAGTAGCCGCCCACGGCCACGCACGAGGTCTTGGATGGGCAGGCCACGGAGGTCAGGTAGGTCGTCTGGCTGTAGGCGCTGGCTGGGAGCGGCGCCTGGGTGGTGTTCCAGGCGGTTCCGGCTCCGGTCACGGCCAGTGCCTGGTTATTGCTGACCGCTCCGTCGGGGGCGGGGTAAGAACCGGCGGTCACGCACCAGCTGGTGGCGGGGCAGGCTACCGAATCAAGCTCGATTTGCGGATCAGCGAGGGCGTTGGCGGGCGCGGGCGCCGCGGCCGGCGTCCAGGCGGTCCCCGATCCGGTCAGCATGAGCCCCTGGAGGTTACCGGACGAGTCTTCGTATTGCCCGGCGGCGACGCAGGTGGTGGCGGACTCGCACGCCACCGAGTTCAGCGCGACATACCCGCTGGTGGCGGCGTTGGCGGGCAGCGGCGCCTCGCTTGGCGTCCAGCCGGTTCCCGATCCGGTTACCAGCAGGCCGTCGGTGTTGCCGGATGAGTCGGCGTACTGGCCCACGATGACGCAGGCCGCGGTGGAGCACGACAGCGACTGCCCTACCTCCGACCCGGATCCCAGCATGACCGTGGGGTTGGACGTGGCGGCGTTGGCGGGCAGCGGCACCTCGCTCGGCGTCCAGTCGGTTCCCGCGCCGCTCTCCAGCACGCCTTGCTGGGCGCCGGAGGTGTCGTCGTAGGTCCATGCCGTGACGCAGGAGGTGGCGGATGAGCAGGCCACGGCGGGCGATGAGCTGTGGTAGAAGCTCAGGCCGTTGAGCGGCAGCGGCGGCTGGGTCGGCGTCCAGAGACTGGCCGACCCGGCCGGGCCGGTGACGATCAGCTCGGAGGACGCACCGCCGGAGGCGGCGTTGTAGCCGCCGGCGGCCACGCATGAGCTGGCCGAGGGGCAGGCCACCGAAGTCAGGTAAGCCGGCTGACTGGGCTGGGCGTTGGCGGGCAGCGGCGCCTCGGTCGCCGTCCAATTTGTTGCCGACCCGGTCACCAGCAGCGGCAACGCAGCGGCTGACCCGTTGTAGGAGCCGACGGCGACGCATGAGGCCGTGGATGGGCACGCTACCGACGTCAGCTGAACGTCGGGGTCGCCGCCAGCGCTGCCAGGCAAGGTCACCTCGGTCGCTGTCCAGGAACTTCCCGACAGGGTCTCGATCAGCCCTTGCCAGATATCGGATGAGTCCATGTAATTGCCGACGGCCACGCATGAGGTGGCAGTGGGGCAGGCTACCGACTCCAGGAAGGCATAGCCGTTGGCCCCGGCATTGGGGGGCAGCGGGGGAGAGGTGCTCGTCGCTCCCAGGGTGCTCGTCGTCCACTGATGGGACAGCCACCCCGTAATCTTGGAGCCGCTCTTCCAGCCGTCGTTTTCCACTGTGGTGCCGTCCACCGGCAGCGTGACCATCCCGTCGGCCTGGTTCTCGCCCACGAACGTCACCGATGTGCTGGTGACCGCGGAGACCACGGCCACATGCCCAGGATCACCCGAGCCGCTGGAAGACCAGAGCATCAGGTCCCCGGGCGCGGGCAGCGTACCGGACCCGTTCGCGGTCCAGGTCAGCCCCAGTTTCTGGCCGGGCGCCCGCATATCAGCGGCGGAACCGTCCCATTTCTTCTTTAGCCAGGCCGCCTGATTCCCGGTTGCCCATTCAGCGTCGGCGACCCGGATCGCCAGCTCGGCACACTGGTACTCGGTCCCCCAGGCATCCGTGTTATCGGGAGGCTGGGTGGAAGAGCGGTCGCACGAGCCCGAGGCGTAGTTGCTGTACACGTCGAAGTTCGCCCCGTCGTGCCCGGTGTTAACCAGGCCGGTTGCCCATTGCGACGGAGATATCAGCACCGATGGATAGGCGTGCTTTGCGTTGCACGGGTATTTCACGCTGATCGCCGCTGGCTCGTCGTTACCCGCGTGCCCTGACGCGAAGGCTGCCCCCGCAGCTGTCACCCCGCCGGGGACCACCGCCATGCCAAGCAGGGCCGCGGAAGCACCCACTAACCTGCGCATCAACCTGGGCATGAAACCACCCCCCCGGCGGTACTGCATTCAGTTTGTCACCGCCGCCGGGCTCCGGCTAGGAGCACTCAATCCTTTTCCGTGGCATTGGGAGAACGGGATTCGGAAGGACCCGTCGTGCCATGATCCAGCAGTCTGTACCGCGCTGACCAGGCACGCTCATAGGTTACGGACAGCGCACGAAGCAACTCCGTCCGTAATTATTGACGGGATAAATGCTGACAGTTACGGTCAGGGCACGGGCGGCTACCGAGGGCCGCCGTTGCTATGAGAGGCGACATCATGCATCGACTCACCCGCATCATGGCCTGGGCTGTGATCGCCGCACTGCCTGCTTTAGGCCTGACGGCCGGCCTAAGCGGGGCGGCCAACGCCAGCGCTGCTGGCGCCTCCAGGTCGGCCCCGGCTGAGGCTAGAGCAATGGCCCTGGCGGTCATCAGGCACCTCCAGGTTGGCCAGCACGGCACCGACCAGCGTCTGCCTGGCGTGCACCGGGTCTCCGGGCTGAGCCAGGTGGACAGCTCGAACTGGTCTGGATACGCGGACACCGGCAGCGGCTTCTCCAAGGCAACCGGCAAGTGGACCGAGCCCGGCGCCAGCTGCTCGCGCAGCACGACCTACGCGGCTTTCTGGGTCGGCATCGACGGCTACAGCAGCGACAGCGTGGAACAGGACGGCACTTTCATCGAGTGCTACGGGGGTCACGCTTACCAGTACAGCTGGTGGGAAATGTACCCGACCAATGACATCCAGACCGTCGGCGAATCCGTGGCCGCCGGCGACAGCATCAGCGCCTCCGTGGTGCGCAGCGGCGACAGCTATACGCTGAGCGTCACCGATTCCACCCACCCGGCGAACAGCTTCACCACCACGCAGAGCTGCTCGGGCTGCGCGAACAGCAGCGCCGAGTGGATCGCCGAGGCACCGTGCTGCACCAGCAGTGGCGGCATCCTGCCCCTCGCCGACTTTGGCACCTGGTCCGAGAACAGCGCGACGGTAACCGAGGGCAGCTCCTCCGGCGTCATCTCCTCGTTCACCGATGACGAGATCACCATGGTGGACGGCTCCGGCCACGTCGAGGCCCAGCCCGGCCCGCTGAACTCCAGCGGCAACGGGTTCTCCGTCACCTGGGAGCGCAGCAGTTAGCAGCCAGCTCCCCTGATCCCGGGTCAGTCCGGCTGGACTGATTCGGCCGGGCGTTCGCGGTCGGTGCCGCCGGCCTCGAACGCCCGGCCGAAGGCGCGCACCCGGTCCGGCCGGGCCACGATCAGCGTCGTGACCATGACTAGCCCGGCGACGAGGAAGCCGAGGGCGATCCACAGCGAGTCGCTGATCGGCGCGGGCGGGCGCGGCCAGATCGACGCGTAGATCGTGTACCCGCAGATAGCCACGGCGACCAGCGGCGCCACGATGTCGAGAAGCCAGTTGTAGGACTCGCCGGCCTGGTTGCGGACCTTCCAGAAGAACACCATGCCCCCGATCGCGACCAGGACGTAGACCAGCAGGATGCCGATCGACCCGGTCGTGGCCATCAGGGCGAAGTAGGTGATGACGCCGTAGTGCCGGCCGAGCGTGGCCCCGAGCACCAGCGTCAGCGCGACGGACACGGCGATGCCGACGTAGGGACTGCGGAAGCGCGGCGTCACCGCGGCGAACACCCGCGGGATGCCCCGGTCCCGGCCCATGGCGAACAGGGTGCGTGCGGTCAGGTGCACCCCGGCCAGCGCCGCTACGAAGCTGTCGATGACCACCACGATGTCGACCAGGGTGGCGAACCAGTGCCCGACGTACCGGTCGGACAGGGTGGCCAGGGCGGTCGGGTCGGCGGCCCACCGGCCAGCACCGGAGACGCCGTAGCCAACCGCCTGCGCCCAGGTGACGAAGACGAAGTAGACGGTGGCCACGATGACCGTGCCGAGGATGGCCCGGGGGATGACCCGCTTCGGCTGGGCGGCCTCCTCGCCCAGCACCGCGGCCGCCTCGAAGCCGATGAACCCGGTGAAGGCGAGGATCACGGCCAGGAACAGCCCGTGCGTGCTCGGAGCCAGGTGCGGGTCAAAGGGCCGCCAGGTCAGGCCCTGGGCCCCGCCCTTGGCCACGATGGCCAGGCTCAGCGCGACGATCGTGAGCACCCCGATCACGGCGAAGACCAGCTGCACCCGCGTCGACACCCTGATGTCGGCCAGGGCGATCACCAGGATCAGCGCGAGTTCGATGCAGTACAGCGGGAACCAGCCGAGGTGCACGCTGGTGTCGGCGGTGAGCACGGTGGACAGGAAGTCGGCCGAGATGATCAGCACGAACGAGATCCCGATGGCGAACGCGGTCGCATACATCCACCCGGCCACGAACCCCACCCGGGGACCGAGGCCGCGCACGGTGTAGGCGTAGAGGCCGCCCGCGTGCGCGATCCGCCGGGTGAAGCGGACGATCACCGAGGCCAGGCACAGGCTGCCCACCCCGGCGATCACGAACGCGACCGGCACGGCGGCCCCGGCGGTCGCCGCGGCCGAGGCGGGTGCCGCGGACACCGCGAAGGTCAGCGCCAGCAGGGCCAGCGACTGGGCGATGGCGTCGGCGCTGCCGAGCACGCCGTGGCGCAGCTCGCCGACCCCCTTGCTGGCTGACGGGCTGTTCGCCATGGCCCGTTGTCCTTCCTCGGTCAGTCCTCCACCAAAGCGAGCACCCGGGCCGGCCCGCCGTTCGCGCCGCTCACCTTCAGCGGCGCGACGACGATGCGGCAGCGGGCAGGCAGCTGGTCCATGGCGGCGAGGTTCTCCAGGATGATCGCGCCACCGGACAGCCAGACGTGGTGCAGTTCGTAGTCGGTGCTGTCCACCGGGTCGGCCGAGGGGCCGTCGAAGCCGACGCCGGAGACGCCCGCCTCGACCAGCGCCGCGGCCGCCGCGGCGTCCGGGTAGCACCAGCCGTGCCAGTAGGCGTCCGTGCCCCAGTTGGCGGCGTTACCCGAGCTGAGCAGGACGATGTCGTTCCGGCGCACCTCGGGCAGGAAACGGCCGAGCACGGCCAGCCCGACCGGGCCGGGTTCATGGGCGGTCAGGTCGATCGTCAGCGCCTCGGTCACCAGGCGGTCGAGCGGGATGTCGTCGAGCGTGGCCCCGCCGGCGATCTGGTGGGCCGGAGCGTCCACGTGAGTGCCGGAGTGGTTGATGAACGTGTACTCCGACATCGCGTAGCCGTCGGTGGCCACCTCGGCGAGGTCGCGGAACCTCGGCGGCGTGATGCCCTCCATCACCGGCATGCCGTTCGTCATGCTCTGGCTCAGGTCGACGACCTTCATCGCGGCCTCCCCGAGGTCGTGGCCGGCCCGGACTTCGCCGCCGGGCTGCCGCCCGGATGGAACACGCCGAGGACCACCAGCGTGTCCCGCCCGGTGTTCTCGAGGCAGTGCGGCAGCCCGCGCGGCAGGTGCACGCGGGTTCCCGGCGCCAGGGCGTGGTCGCCGCCCCCCGTGTGGGCCACGCCCTCGCCGTCCAGGATGAGCACGACCTCGTCGTAGGGGTGGCTGTGCTCCGGGGCGCGGCCGGGCGGGATCTGGCCCACGAACTGGGTCGCCGCCTCGCAGCCGCGGCCCGGGCCGAACAGCACCCGGAACCGGCGGTCGCCGGTCTGCTCGACCTCGCAGTCACCGAGCTGGACTATCCGCGGGCCCTGGGCGGCCGCAGCCGCCCAGAGTTCCGCGGCGGGCGACTCGGTGGCGGGGAGCGCGACCGCGTCGAGCCGGACGCCGCTATCGGCGTCCAGCCGGTACCGGCAGCGGGGCGGTAACCACATCCCGGTGTCCCGGGCCACAGGCGCATCGCCCGGGCCCAGGGCGCCGGTGTCCAGCCGCCCGCTTCCCGCGATCATGAACCACAGCTCGCCGCCCGAGCCGGCGGTCCCCTCGAACCGCGAGCCCGGAGCCACACTGATCATTCGCCGGACCAGGCCGGTGGCGACCCGTTCAGGGTCTGTGATTGATTCCATGTCACCTGCCCGACAGATGCAGTTCGTGCTCGGCCACCAGCGACGCGAGGGTCTCGTTGAAGCGGTCGATCTCGTCCAGGGTGTTGTAGTGGGCCAGGCCGATGCGCAGCGCCTCGCCCCAGTCGAGCCGTTCGTACAGCCCGGGCGCGTAGTAGTTGTCGGCGCTCCACACGCCGAAGCCACGCTCCGCCAGCGACACCGACAGCCCGGCCGACGGCACGCCCGGGAAGTTGATCAGGAACGTCGGCACCCGGCCGGTCATCGTGGGCAGCCCGTACAGCTGGGCCCCCTCGGGCAGCCCGGCCAGCAGCCGCTCGCCGAGCTGGCGCTCCCAGGCGGCGAGGCTGGGGAGGCCGCCGATGCTGTCGATGTAGGCCAGCGCCGCCACGTGGGCGGCCAGCAGCTCGTACTGCATGGTGCCGGTCTCGAACCGGTGGCCGACCGGCTGCATGGGGGCTGGCCGCGCCTTGTAGGGCCGCCACGACTCGAGCAGGTCGCGCCGGCCGTACGCGATCCCCAGATGGGGACCGCAGAACTTGTAGGACGAGCAGAGCAGCACGTCGGCCCCGATGGCGCGGACGTCGATCGTTTCGTGCGGCGCGTACTGCACCGCGTCGATCCAGGACAGGGCGCCCGCCTGGTGCGCCAGGTCGGACACGGCGCGGGCGTCGACCGTGGTGCCCACCGCGTTGGACGCCAGGGGGAACGAGACCACGCGGGTGCGCGGCCCGAGCTGGCGCTCCAGGTCGGACAGGTCCAGGGTGGTGTCGGCGTTCACGTCGACCAGCCGGACTTCCAGCCCGATGTCCTGGGCCAGTTCCAGCCACGGCGCGATGTTGGCATCGTGGTCCAGCCGGGTCACCAGGATCTCGTCGCCCCGCTGCAGGGTGCGGCCGAGCGTGCGGGTCAGCACGAAGTTGAGCGAGGTCATGCTGCCGCCGAACACCAGCTCGTCGCCGTCGCAGCCCAGGAAGCGCGCCGTCACCTCGCGCGCCTCGTCGACCACGCCCTCGATACGCCGGCTGGTCGCGTAGGGAAAGCCGATGTTGCCGCTGGCCTCGCGGTAACAGCGGGCAACGGCGGCGCCGACCTCGTCGGGGGTCTGGGTGCCGCCGGGGGCGTCGAGAAAGACAAACTCGTCACGCAGCGACGTGAACCTCGCCCGCACGGCGGCGACATCGAATGACGGCACGAACCCTCCTCCTACCTATCCCGGCGCGAGCGCGTCGGGAAACCGGCCCGCCAGGCGCGGGCCGACGTTCCAGGCCCGGGACACGCACAGCAGCACGACCGCCGCCACCGCGGCCAGCAGCACGAGCGGTGCCCAGGCAAACCAGATCGCGTGTGAGAAGGTCCGCAGCCAGCCCAGCGGGGGCTCGAAGGGATTGCCCCCCGGCATCATCGCGAACGAGCCCGCGGCCAGCTGCACGATCACCACGTAATCCAGCCGCGACGCGGGATACAGCGCCAGCAACGCGATGATCATCGTGTCATACCAGGGCAGCTGGTAGTACCACAGGAACAGCCAGGCGACCCCGACGGCCAGGGCAGGCTGGATGGCGGGCAGGTCTGCCGCGGCGTCGGGCAGCCGGGCCAGCAGCGCGGCGGCGAGCACCGCGCAGGCCAGCACGACCAGCAGTTCCGCGCTGAGCGGCAGCGCATGCTGGAACGACTTGGAGAACAGCTGGTAGAAGTTGTCCGCGCTGGTCTTGCCCCCGCGGGTGAGGAGTGCGTGCAGGCTTGGGCTGCCGAGCGAGAGGTAAGGCACCCCGGCAGCGGCGCCCATGCCCGCCACGGCCGCGATCAGCGCGGCCGGCGACCGCCGCAGCGCCCACACCAGAGCCAGGCCGAGGATCAGGTAGTAGAGCAGAAGATCGGCGGCCACCCCGACCAGCACTCCCGCGGCCAGCGCGGCGAGCAGCCCAGGTCTGCCGGGGGGGTCTGGGGGGGTCGTCCCCCCGAGGCCAGTACAGGCTGTCTGCGCCCGCCTCCTGCGCAGCATGGCCAGCCCGAAGAAACTCGCCGCGGTGGCCATCCCCTGCAGGTGTCCGGCGGCGACCACGCCCCACAGGACCAGCGGGTTCACCGACCAGAGCAGGTGCGCGCGCGCCCGCCGGGCCGGGTCGGAGCGCAGCATCCGGTCCAGGCCGAACACCACCCCGAGGAAAACGATCGCGTTCCACAGCTTCAGCCAGAACACGATCCGCGCCGCCGAGGCGCCGCCCAGCGCAGCCGCGGCACGTTCTTCCCAGGTCGCCAGCGGGCCGTACACCGACCCGCGGTGTCCCCAGATCAGCACGGCCAGCCGGCCGACCGGATCACCGGCCCGGTCCAGCTGGTAGGGAGTCATCACGTACGGGTTGTGGCCCTCGGCCGCGATCCGGCCGAAGGTGGCATAGCTGAGGCTGTCGGTGGATCCGGCCGGCGGCAGCACGGCGAGTACCGCGACCGTAACCAGGGCGGCGCCCAGCAGCAGCCCGGCGGGGAACCGCGCGCCACGCGCGACCGCCGCCAGCCCGGCGATGACGCCGCCCCCGCCGAGGGCGACCGCCGCCCACAGCGCGGCGTAGGTGGCCGCCACCGGCAGGTGGCCGGCGATATACAGCAGCGGCAGGCCCGATGACCAGGGTGGCGGGGGAACCGCCGGGCTGTACCGGACGGCCGATGCCGCGATCATGATCAGGATCGCGCTGCCGATTCCGGCGGCTGCCGCCCAGCTCAGGGCCGGGGTGAGGCGTCCCGGGGCGTCCGCGGCCGACAGCTCCGGGCGGGGCGAGCCGGTGCTGGTGGCGGCGGACGTTGCGGAACTCACTCTGCCTGCTTGTCCCGGTTGCTCGGCGGCGGACTGGCAACACAGTACCGGAACCGCGATCACCGACCGGGGTGGGACAGGCGACCCGCCGCGCCGGCCGGGGGGAGCAGGGCGAGAGCCGCAGTGGCGGCGGCCGCCACGGAGATCAGCATCCAGGCCGGATACCGGGCGCCGCGGGCCACCGCGACCAGCCCGGCGATGACGCCGCCGCCGCCGAGGATCGCCGCCGCCCACAGCCCGAGCGTCACGACTAGGTCCGGCAGGTGCATCGGAAGCCCGACCGGCAGCGGCCCGGCCGGCCTGGGCATCGGCGGGACCGTGGCGCTGTACCGGGCGGCCGACGCCACGATCATGATCAGGATCGAGCCGCCGATGCCGAGCGCGGCCAGCCAGGACACCAGCCCAGAACGCGTCCCGGCTGGCTCTCCCCCCGCTGCGGACATCCCTCGGTGCGGTACCCAGCCGGATGGCGCCCGAACCGGGGGGTCAGCCAGGCCGGAAACTGCCGAGCAGCATCTCCAGCATCTCGGTCTGGCGGGCGGGCGTCACCCGCCCCGGGTACAGGACCCGCTCGGCGCTCAGGCCGTCGATGAGCACGGCCAGCTGATGCGTGGCCAGGTCCAGGTCGACCGAGGCGGCCAGCTCACCGCGCTCGCGGGCCTCGGCCAGATGCCGGTGCAGCCGGGCGCAAAGGTGATCGAACTCGGTGTGCTGCAGGTCCCTGAGCTCCGCTGTTCCCAGCGCCCGGCCCCAGAAGCTGATCTCGATCTGCGCCTCGAGGTCGCGCCGCTCGTCCAGGGGGAGCGCCTTGAGCATGACCACCTTGAGCGCCTCGAGCCCGCTGACCCCGGCCGTCCCGGCGTCCATCCGCGCCGCCACCCGGCGATGGGACATGAGCAAGGCCGAACCGAGAATGTCGGCCTTGTCGTCGAAATAGTGGGCCAGGATCCCCGGCGAGCAGCTCGCCTCGCGGGCGATGGCCCTGATCGTGGCCTTGGCCAGCCCGTCACGCGCAATCACCCGCCAGGTGGCGCTGAGGATCTCGTCCCGCCTGGCATCCCAGTCGACGATCTTCGGCAATGTTGCTCGCAGGCTAATGCTGTTTTTTTGTCGGACGTCCGTCTACCATCCGGATTAGTGTATCGCGACGATCACGACGGGCACCGCGAGCGGCTCGTCAGCTACAGCAACCGCTTGCTCGACGACGGGCTGGCCGTCGGCAGCGCAGGCAACATGAGCGTGCGCGCCGGGGACGAGGTGCTGATCACGCCGTCCGGGATTCCCTACCGGGACCTGGACGCGGCCGACATCTGCGTGATCGGGCCGGACGGAGCCCAGCACGGCGGTACCACCGAGGCCTCCTCGGAGACCCCGATGCACCTGGCCGTCTACGCCGCGACCGGGGCGCAAGCCGTGGTGCACACCCACTCACCCGAGGTCATCGCGCTGTCAGCGGTCTGCGACGAGCTGCCGGCCATCCACTACGCCATCGTCGGCCTGGGCGGGCCGGTGCGGGTGGCGGAGTACACCCGGTTCGGGTCCGAGGGCCTGGCCGCGTCCGCGGTGGCCGCGCTCGACGGCCGCCGGGCCGCCATCCTGCAGAACCACGGGGCCATCAGCTACGGCGCCACCCTGGCCGAGGCCTACGACCGGGCGCTGCTGCTCGAGTGGCTGGCGCACGTGCACCGGCTGGCGTGCTCGCGCGGGGAACCGCGGATTCTGACTGACACAGAGCTCGCCGAGGTGACGGCCGAGATGCGTCGCCGCCGCTACGGCGAGGCGCGGCCGCGTAAATAACGGGAGGTGTCCATGGCTGGTGCGGACAAGCGGACCAGGACGGCGGACCGGGCGCTGCGCGAGCGGGCGCGGGCGGTCATCCCGGGCGGGATGTACGGGCACCAGGCGGCCGGGTCGCTCCCGCCGGAGTACCCGCAGTTCATGCGGGGCGGCCGCGGGGCCACGGTCTGGGACGTGGACGGGAACTCCTACGTCGACCTGATGTGCAGCTACGGGCCGGTCGTGCTCGGCCACCAGCACCCGGCGGTCGAGGCGGCGGTGGCGGCCCAGGCCGAGCTGGGCGACTGCCAGAACGGCCCGGCCCCGGTCATGATCGACCTGGCCGAGCTGCTGGTGGCGACCGTCCAGCACGCCGACTGGGCGATGTTCGCCAAGAACGGCACCGACGCCACCACGATGTGCTGCACGATCGCCCGCGCGCAGACCGGCCGCCGTCGCATCCTGGTCGCCCGCGGCGCCTATCACGGGGCCGCGCCGTGGTGCACGCCCAGGCTGGACGGGACGACCGCGGCCGACCGGGCCAACCTCGGCTACTTCCGTTACAACGACCTGCCGAGCGTTCATGCCGCCGCGGCCGAGGCCGGCGACGACCTGGCCGGGATCCTGGCGTCCCCGTTCCGGCACGACGCCTCCTGCGACCAGGAGATGGTCGACCCGGCGTTCGCCCGGGGCCTGCGCGAGCTGTGCGACGCCACCGGCGCGGCACTGATCCTGGACGACGTGCGCGCCGGTTTCCGGCTGCACCTCGGCTCGAGCTGGGAGCCGATCGGGGTGGCGCCGGACCTGTCCGCGTGGAGCAAGGCGATCGCGAACGGGCATCCGCTGGCCGCGGTCCTCGGCGGCGACGCGTTCCGCGACGGTGCCAGCCGGGTGTTCGTCACCGGGTCGTTCTGGTTCTCCGCGGCCGCGATGGCGGCCGCGGTCGCCACCATCCGCGCGCTGCGGGCCGAGGACGCGATCGCGGCCATGCGCCGGTACGGGACCGAGATCGCCGGCGGCATCCTCGCCCAGGCGGCAGCGTGGGGGTTCGAGGTGAACTACACCGGCCCGGTGCAGATGCCGTATCTGACCTTCCGCGACGACCGCGGCCACGCCCTGGTCAGCGAGTTCTCGGCGGAGGCCGTCCGCCGGGGCGCGTTCATCCACCCGCGGCACAACTGGTTCGTGTCCGCGGCCATGACCGGCGAGGACGTTGCCACTGTGCTCGCCGCAACCGACGGGGCGTTCGCCGCCCTGCGCAAGCATCACTGACAGCTGGGAGGGTCCGCATGTCCACTGCAGCAGGTGAACCTGCCGGTTCGACGCCCGCCGTCGTGGCCGGAGTTCCGGCCGACTCGGAGGAGGCGATCCTGGAGCGGGCCGGCTACCAGCCGGAACTACGGCGGTCGCTGCGCTTCTTCTCGATGTTCGCGATCGCGTTCTCGATCATCTCGATCACGACCGGCATCTTCCTCAACTACGGCTTCGGCCTGGCGTACTGGGGCCCGGCGTCGATCTGGACCTGGCCGATCGTCGGGGTCGGCAACCTGATGATCGCGCTGGTGGTGGCCGAGCTCGGCACCCGCATCCCGCTGGCCGGGTATGCCTACCAGTGGAGCGCGCGGCTGGTGAACTCGACGTACGGGTGGTTCGTCGGCTTCGCCGGGCTGCTGTACATGGC
>Ga0335073_10011062_pt1 | contig 12682 bp, 11 predicted proteins | sample Lox_Sample_22_FD_207093 | JGI IMG/M metagenome (GOLD analysis project Ga0335073, IMG submission 207093) | Soil microbial communities from Loxahatchee National Wildlife Refuge, Florida, United States - Lox_Sample_2.2 | ecosystem: Environmental > Terrestrial > Soil > Wetlands | place: USA...
TCCATCCTGCCCCTCGTCAACCCCCCGCCCTCGTCTCTCCACTCAGTTCAGAGACACCGACAACAACCAAGCATCAAACCTCCCCGTGTTCCTCGTAGAAATTGTCCTAGCTATCATACGATCTGCTAGCAATTGAACTGGAAATCGTCTCGAAAACCGGTAAGACCCAAAACCAAAACTTTGAACCTTTATATTTCACATTGATGCTAATGCCGTGTCTTTCTAGATCCCGCCTTCGAGAACCAACACACCACATAGATAACGCTTTGCATGACGTCTCAACTTGATGGTCTATGCTAAGACCTTCACCACTTTTGCTCGACATGCCTTCCAGAAGGCTGCCTTTGCTGGACATGCTCCGAATGGCGCCGGCCATACAAGCTCCTTCTTCAACCAGAGCTTTGCGGGCGCCAGCCGAAGTCAGCTAGGCTCTGGAGCAATTGCCAACCGATTTCAAAGTCAGTTCGGCGCTCATGCTGGCAAGAACAATCCCAATCCAAGCCAGCCAAACACCCAGACCCCCTTCCATAGCCAGCTCCAGACCTCGTTGGCAGCTGTCACAACCAATGACGATGGTACAAAGGACCAAGACGTCCAACATCGCCAATCCCTGTCCCTGACTCGGCAAATCCAAACCTCCATCTTCACGTCATCGGTTTCTGGCTCTGAAATCGTTCAGCCGTCTCATGGTCGCGCTTACTCCACCTCGGTAGCTTCCCAGACGGTGGATCTGTCTGAAGATGTCTCGGAACATGATTTGCCATATTCCGACATCACGCCGCGTCCCAATTTGCCTGCAAGTTCGCCCGATTATGTCGCCCCGACGCTAGAGTCCTATGAAAATCATGTATCCAACTTGATGGAGCAAGGCGATTTCGGATCTGTAATATCGGTGTACCACGACATGAAGCGCAATGGTTTCGTGCCCACTGCCCGTCTATACAACAGCATTATCCTCTCGATGACTCGGACCCGAGCCAGGGAACCAGTCAGCACTATTGTCGAAACGTATACCGAAATGCTTGATCAGCAAGTACAACCAGAGATCGCAACCGTCTCAACTGTCATTGAGACTCTCTGCAAGCGGTCCACCGAAGTTAACGACATCATTGCTGAAACCAAGCTGAGGATCGAGCGTGACGCCACGGACGCAGCACAAGAACATGAAAAAGTCAACAGATTGATGCGGGAAGAGAACGTCTCGATTGCCCTAGATCTCTTTAACGCCAGCACGAACGCCATGTTCCAACCTCACCCCATTGATACCTTCAACGCAATGCTCGGAGCCCTCAGCAATAATGGTATGGCACAGGAGGTATTGCAAGTCTACGAAAAGATGGAAGTCTCGCAAATTAAGCCCAACGTTACGACCTTTGTACACCTCATCACGGCTTTCGGCAAGCACGGCGACATGCGATCGGCAATTGAGTGCTACAATGAGTACAAGTCCCAAGCCTTGCAACTTCCAAATCACGACGAGAACATCATCTACGAAGCCCTCATCTCAAGCTATTTCGCGTCCGGCGATGCTAGTGGTGGCATCGAATTTCTCAAGAAGGTTCGAAGCGTGCCTGCCAAGTATGTCTCCAGGAAACTGCTCGACGCTGTTGTGTCCGGGTTTTGCCAACGAGGCGATCTTGAAACCGCTATGAAATGGGTTCACGAAATGAAGCAAACAGGCACACTTCCCAAACCGACCGTCTCGACCATTCGTCCAGTTGTGTTATCAGCGTCAAGGGAAGGCAACTTGGCCATCGCCAAGGAAGCATTTGAGCTACTGGGTGAAGGACGCATAGCAACTGCCCACCTCTGGAAACCAGAATTGCATGTATTTGCAAATCTCTGTCTGAAGGAGGGGGATCTCCCCACTGCCGTCATTGTTATGGATGAATTGGTCCTTCAGAAAATCCTTCCTGAGTCCGACGTCGCGTCAGCGTTTTTGCAGAAACTCGCTCTGTCATCCGGCGTCGACCGCGCTCTAGAATTTTACGAGCGATTCGCCAATGTCCATCAGTCCACGTTCTCCCACCCTGAAAACAATGTCGAATTTCAGGCGCTTACTCAACAATTCATAAACGATATGGGCATCCTGGACACCGCAACTGCTACTCGAATTATTCTCGCCCTCGAGCCCTTCCCAAGTATCCTCACTCAGTCACCATCATCGGCTGCGCGCGCTCTTGTCTCTGCCTTCAAGTCCCTTCCTGAAGGAACTTTCGTTGATGGCCCCACTCTCGTTGGTATCGTCAAATTCCAATCTGCTCTCGCTGGGTGGGAAGATTCTCGGCCTGACGACATCGGTTTTCTAGTCTCTGTCCTTTGCTCGATTCGTCCAGAGGAATGGATATACCTAAGGGCTTCCGAATCGGTGATAGCTGATCATCTTCTCCGAATTCGCGATCAGGATCTCATCGGAATGTGGACAGAAATCATGAGTACTGTCGATCTGATCAACCCCAACCGTCTTTCGTCGCCCTTAACGCCGACAACCAACCCTGCGGTTTCTGTCTACACACCGGATGATGCCGCTTCGGTCGCTACGCTTGATACGTCGTTGAATATGTCGAATTCCGGATCTTCTCCTTACGCGCCATCAATCCGCCAGCTTCCCACTCAGTATCACTTCAACAAACCTCGTGCCCCAGATTTCAACATTCCAATGTCAATTCGAATGATTCGAAGTCTAGGAAGAGCTCAAAAAGACACCCTATCCCTCAATAAACTTCTCGATATAATACGTTTCACGAGGCGCAAAGGGGAGCGTTTACTACCGGAAGCTTTAGGTCGCCTGATTAACGTTGCGGGCAAAGCACATCGAGTCGACGTTGTTGCTGAAGCGTTCGAATTTGCGCAAACGACCCTTCGAGAAGTCATCCCTGAACACGAAGTCGCGTTTACAGAGTGGTGTCTCATATTGAATAGCATGATTGTCGCCAATGCTTTCAACAGAAATTTTGCGGATGCTCGTTTTTATCAACAAGAATTACTCAGCCTCGGAGTTGCCCCCGACTCGGACGCATTCGCTGCATATATCGTGAATCTCGACGTAACCGATACGAACGACGAAGCAACGGAAGCTCTGGCTCTCTTCCATGAAGCAAAATCGCTCGGAGTCCGTCCATCCACATTTCTTTATAACACCCTTATTTCAAAACTCGCAAAAGCTCGACGTTCCGACGATGCTCTCTACTATTTCCACGAAATGAGATCGAATGGCATTCCTCCGACTAGTGTCACCTTTGGCACCGTCATCAACGCTTGCTGTCGCGTTGGCAACGAGACACTTGCCCTCAAATACTTCAACGAAATGGAAGCCGATCAACATTTCGTCCCCCGAATTGCGCCGTACAATACGATGCTCCAGTTCTACGTTCAAACTCGCCAAGATCGCACGGAAGCATTGCGCTTTTACGAGAAGATGCGAGCACAGCTACTTACTCCTTCGGCACACACGTACAAACTGTTGATGGACGCTTACGCAACTTTGGAGCCAGTCGATCTCGATGCAGCCGAGAACATCTTAAAACTCATCGCTAGCGATCGTCAACGTCCAACTAGTGCGCATTATGCTGCCCTCGTTCATGCGTATGGTTGTGTCAAGCAGGATCTCGAGTCTGCAAAACGGTGGTTCTATCGAGTCATCGATCCCCAGTTTGCCAATCATGTGGCACCCGATGAAGCGCTTTACCAAGCCTTGATTGAGGCCTATGTTGCAAACCATCGCGTGGCTGAATGCGATCAAGTTTTCCGTCACATGAAGTCAAATAATGTCAAGTTGACAGTCTACATGGCGAATCACCTAATTCATGGGTGGACTGTCGCTGGCAATCTCGAGGAAGCAAGGAAGGTATTTGATTCTCTTGCTGCGGCAAAGAATGGCCTGTATGGTCGTGAACCTAGCTCCTACGAGCAAATGACGCGAACATACGTGGCATTGGGCGATCGCGAGAGCGCACAGTCACTTGTCGATGAGATGAAGACAAAAGGTTACCCTGCGGCAGTGGTCGCCAGGGTCACCGATATCTTGGAGGGTGGTGAAGGGTTTGGAGGGTTGTTGCACGCTGGGTCTTCTATAGAGGCGGGCCTATAGATACACCCTAAGGAGCTATCGATTTCTGGGCATTCTGTATTTGGGAAAGGAGTTTCGGCACTGTTTGTAAGAGGTAATTGGCATACACAGATCTCCACTCTTGTAGCGTTGGGAAGCTATAATAGATGTATTTATAAACTACAGGTGCAGAGGTATCGCTCACTCATTTCAGGCTCCGATTGATGCTCGATCAGGGCGCTAGTCTTTGGATCTTCCACTCTCCGGTTTCCTGCTTTTCATACACAAATCTATCGTGCAAACGATTCGGTCGTCCTATTAACATTAGTGTGACCGCTTTCAGAAATACCTTGCCAAAATTCTACAAGGTCGGGGACAATGCGTAATCCCCCCCAAAAAGGGGGGACAGGAATTTCCGTGGCTTCTCGGAATCGGTCGTGCACTTCACGAACTCTAGTGTCAAGTTCTTCCCGGGTATGGATGGCGGAGCTTTGTGGAGAGGCCCAAGCGCCAAGTTGCGAGTCTCGCGGGCGAGTGCTTGCGTACTTTTGTGATTCCTCGGGTGTCAATCTTTCTGTCGTCCCCTCGATACGGACTTGACGCTCGAGATGTTCCCACCAAAAGTTTAGCGCCGCACGTGGATTGGTTGAAAGATCGCGAGACTTCTTCGATGTTTGAAAATTAGAGTAAATGACAAAGCCGCGTGTGTCCGCCTGCTTCATAAGAACGGTTCGAGAGCTGACCCGGCCTGAGGGGAGTTCCGCAGTTGAAAGAGTTACGGCTTCTGGAGTGGAGACGACGCCGGAAGACTGAGCAAACGCGAACCAAGTGGTGAAAGTTTTAATGGGATCTGCTGGATCGAGTTGATCAAGTTCGAGCGAGCCGCGGGTGTACTGCGTTCTGTCAGGCACATTGATCAGAGTGGGAGGTGCAGACGAGGAGCCGAAGCCCCGAGAGACCATCAGAACTTTTGAGCAAGTGCGAAGTCTCATTCATCGCCAGCTGTTCGTCGAGCTAATCGGTCAGAATCGGAGCCGGATTGGCGGACGTCCGCAAGTATAAAAATTTCTTTTGCGCACCGCCGCTCACCTTGACAAAAAGCAACTTCACCTCCCAAGAAGGTCAATAGGTTGTCACGAAATAAACTCTGTTTTGGGAGATGGGCGGTGGCAACGGTGCAAAAGCAGCTCAGAAGCGGGAACGTAATGCTGACAAGAACAAGAAGACCGCAGGCAGTCAGCTCAAACAAAACGAGGCCGCCAAAACCATCGTGTGTGTGCTCTGCAAGCAAGCCTTTCTCGGAACAATGCGCAAGCCGGCACTTTCGACTCATGCCGAGGTAATGACTTATTGGAATTCACCGGGTTGCTAACTAACAGAACAAACATTCGAAAAAGTTTGAGGGTGAACTCTCTCCTCTGAATGTTTCTTAACTGTGTAGAATGTTTTCCAACTTATGTTGAACCAGCAAAATAAACGGATCAGCCGAGTTTATGCGAAGGGAAGTCTACCATGGGTTTTGAACCGTATGTTGTGTTGATACCGTCACTTGGGTCGTCGTAAGCGTAGCTAGATGAGGGTGTATCCGGAGTTGATGGTCGTTGCTATGCGGTGTTGGATGTCATTTTTGTTTTTGATAGGCTTGAAGGATTTTTGACGAGTGTCATTTGATATGATTGGCGACTCATCGGCTACGGTATCATTATCGCTAGATTTTGCTCGCCTTTAACGGTGTTTCTTTGATGAGTTTCTGCTCTGATTAGGCCTTCCTTCACGGAAGGCAATGTCACCGCCATATGCATGAACCTCAGATATCCTTTCCTATGATAAGCTGTGAACACGACTTGGCAATCCGCGTAATGAGTTCTAAATCAACATGATCGGACAAGAAACAAGTCGATGTGATAGCAAAAATAATTTGGAGATTTGGAATATAGCAGACTATGTATGCACTAAGCAGTGCTATTTGTTCTCATTATATTTCGGCAATCATGCTCAGCTTGGGCATTGGAGGATCCATTGTTTGGCGGGTGGATTCAATCACCATCGAAAGCTTGGACTTTTTGGTCTTCTTTTCAAGCCTTGGAGAATCGTTCCGAATTGTCTGCAGGCCCTCGTGTATTCGTTTTTCGGTTTTGTCCTTCCAAGAATGGGCAAGGTTGTAGTTGGTGTATAACGCTGGCCAACGAACCCTGCACCATTAGCCTTGATCAAATTGGACGAGGTTACGAAAGCCACATATATACCATAATGAGTTTATGTACCATTTCCAAGGTATGGAGTTTCACCGGGGTCCATTTGCCATTTCCGACTTTCAATTTGTCTGGTACTCTATCGACATACGCGAGGGGTATTTGAAGGGTATGAGAATCGATTGTCACGGGTTTCGCTTGTGCCAAAACCTCCGATAACCTTCTAAATAGATCAACTTCGTCCTGACTCCTCGTCGCAATCGGAGCCAACGTGATACTGTATCGTGACTCAAGATCGATCCCGCCGATATTTTCGATGGCTTGAGCGAGAATGATCTGCGATTCGGACTCGACGATTCGGTAATGATGGGATGTTTTACCGAGGTCGGCAAACTGTGAGACCATAGTTGCAAGCGGTGTTCCATCGGGAAACTCCTGTGAAAATTTCTCGAAAACTCTCCAAGGAGGCCAGAGCATTGCGTGGGTTAACGGAGAATTCTCGGTGGAGAGACCATCAACGAGAACTGGAAGATCCTCCGATCTCATGGTCGTCACGGTTCCGCCGATGTCATCCAAGGATTCTGCGACCCCTGCAACGCGAAACCGTCCCGCCCGACCAGCAATCTGCTTGATTTGTGGTGCATACAAATTTCTCATCTGGCCAGAGTCGAACTTTTGCATCGTGGAAAAGACGACTCGCTTGATGTTTCTTTCATTAGGACCCCTAAACTGAAAGGGAACATTACAGATTTAACCCCATTCCAACTGCATCGGAAGCTACTATGACATCGTATCCGCTATTTGGATTGTTGAAGAGGTCGGCTTGCATAGTTCGCGCTTCGGGAGGCAACGCGCCATAGACCAACGCGCATCTGAGCCCTGTTTCCGTCTCAATATTGTGCTTGATATCGAATATTGATTTGCGCGAAAAGGCAACCACACAATCGCCCGGTCGGACGCGGGCGAACGAGTTGATAGCCTTGGACTCTGTAGTGAGAGGTGACAAGCGTTCGTATCTATTGATTTCGATCTCTTCTCCGAGTTCCTTGGCAATGCTTGTGATCAATGGGACCGCCGCTTCTTCTCCGCAGAGGTGTATCTCGGCTGCTCGTAAACCGAGCAAAGCAGCCGTCCATGCATATCCTCTCTGAGGGTTTGCTATCATCTGAATTTCGTCGATGACAGCAACGTCATAGTTGTTTCCTTCGGCAAACATTTCGATCGTCGCGGCGGTAAGACGTGCATTTATATCGAGAATCCGAACTTCTTCGCCCGTCCGCAGGTTACAGGTGATGCCTTTGTTGTTCATTCGATTGAATACTTCATGCGCAAGCAGCCTTAAAGGCCCGCCGTACCACCCCGAAGAGGCTGTCTCAAGTCGCTGTAAGGCATGATATGTTTTACCAGAGTTGGTCGGGCCAACGTGCATTATAATTTTTCGTCGGAGGGCTCGAGCGGCGGGATACCATTCACCGGGATTTCGAATATCGGAAGCAACAGCGGCAGCTCGCTTGTCTACTTGTTTTAATAGCGGATGCCCGTACGCCAGGAAGAATTGTCTGAAATATCGCACGAGGAGAGGATCCAATCCTCGCACGCCGTCTAGCACGTACGCGTTGTAGAGCTCCACAGCAGACGGTAGCCTGAAAGGGGCTTTGGCGTAGTCTCCATCCTCCATTCTGTCTCTTAGATTGGTCATGACCTGACTTTTGAAGTTCATGACGACCTCCTCGAAGTCTGCTTCTGACAATTCATGGCTGTCAAATCCAGGCTGACGACGGGCAGCATAGACGAGATTGTCTAATCGACGGTCGATGGTGTTGAGAAAGCCGTCGAGATTTGCGTTTGGATTGGTGCGAGAGGTGAACTGGGGCCGCACGGCCGCTGCGCCAAAGCTGTCGTGGATGAATGTGTTGTCTTGTCGGAGGCGAAGATTCTCGAGATGGGGTTTGTTCAGCGTCTGCACTCGCTTGTTGGACAATTTTCTCAGACGCGGCCGGCTCGTGGAGAAGCATCGGCAGATAATCTGCTGCAGCTGGATTACCCGATTTGGACGGAGAGCCATTACAGTCGAAAAGCAACGAGACAGTGCTTCGACGGCGACTCCTGTCTGCTGTCCGATCAACAATCCAGAAAATTTCTTACAAAAACAAAGCCGGCTGTCAACGGAAATCCCAGATCTCATACGTGTATTCACCGCAGAACTCTGATTGGCTGCCACACCTTAATATAGGAGTGTTGACGTCGCATTCTCCATCTATCCGAAGAGCGGTTCATTCGGTATGCCTACTTATGGGTTTCTCCCAAAGCTGTCGACCCCAGAGGATGCAGCGTCGTTCAAACACTCTGTTATGCCATTCTATCATATTGCCAAGGAGCATATCTCCGAGTATCTCCACAATCCACTCGAACTTTACACGACATTGAATCCATTTGTCCTTGGATCAACGTTGTCTGTTGTATCTTCCTTGACTGTGTTTGTAGTCAGTTTGTCAACAGGAAACTGGTCTTGGTAGTTGTTGGACGAATAATCCGGCTAAAACTAACAGGGTCGACCGACTTTGGGCAATTCTCCCTGTTCTCTACAGCTTCCATTATTTGGGCTTTGCCGCATTGCATGGCCTAATATCTCCGCGCCTATTGTTGATCTCGACATTGCAGCTACTCTGGGGGGCCCGGCTTACCTTTAACTACTGGAGAAAAGGCGGTTTCAAGAGGCATCACCATATTCATCTTTGTCCTGATTTCGGCAGGGGTTCGGAGGATTACCGATGGGTGTATGTCCGTAAATTGGTAATGACATACTTGCCAAGTGTTTTGGAGCCATTGGTGCTGGTTATATTTAACTTTGTGTTCATAAGTTTCATTCAGAATATTCTGTTATTTCTTATGACAGCTCCGTACTATCCCGGATCACATGAAGCTAAGTTTTGCTAGAAACTACCTCGTCATGTTAGCTGATGATGAAACTCCTCTTAACTATTTGGATATCGTCTGTCTAGGATGTCTTATCGCGTCAATGGCTATAGAAACGCTTGCTGATGAACAACAATGGGTGTATCAAAATGCAAAGCACTCCACCCCCTCGAAAAGCACGCGGTCGCATTCGAATGCAGCTTCCTCGGTCTCGTACTGCCAGCCGCAAGATTTGCAGCGAGGATTCATCACCGGGGGCCTCTTTCGATACTCGAGGCACCCCAACTTTACCTGCGAGCAATTAAATTGGTACATCTTCTACGTCTCTGGATGTATCGCAACGGTAAACTCCGCAGTGTCTTAGCCCTGACTTTGAAGCGAACCTGGTGGAATTGGACAGTGATTGCACCATTAGCATTGACCCTTGTAATATTTGTGGTATTTTCTATCATTTATATTTGCATAAACTGAACTCACACAACTTCTTCAGGGCTCGACATTCCTCACGGAGTGGATCACCGCACAGAAATACCCGTACTATCATCCATTTCTGGGCTTTGACTGAATCTCTTTTCAAGGGAATATAAGGTATATCAAAACAAGGTCGGGAAATTTCTACCTTTGCCGGGATATGTATGGGATGGCGGGAAAACTAGGAAACATGAATAGGTTTTCGATAGATAGACAAGGGTCTTTGCATAAGACTCGAGATGGAGATTGGAAGAAGGTTGAGGGTGATACGCAAATTTGAGATGACCGTGTTGCCGAGCCAACGGGCCGTCCTTGTGATATGGACCAGGGGCCGAATTTCCACTTTTCTCCCCTCTCAGAAGCTCGCGTCGATCGGCCGTCTGTGGACGAGAGTGTCTCTCTTTGCTCAACACTTCCCAACGTCATGGCTGCTGCGGCTACAGACGACCCTCCCGATTCTTTAACCGTAACTGCCTCGCCACTCGCCGAAGACGCGACAGCCACCATCATCGCGGCCTCGTTTGATCCAACGTTGCTCACCGCATACCTCGCCGATCTCGCAGTCGTGGCACTCAATGCCTCGCGTGAAGATCTTCGCCTCTCGCTCCTCTCCTACCCAGACACCCTGCAGAGATGTTCCAGATTCTCTGCCGACCCTAATAGTCTTGTCCTCTACCTCAGAAAGGAGACTGGCGACACAGGCTCGCAGCTGGGTACATTGCCCACCCTTTAAAATGTTTGTGTGATGTTCATGATTTTCAGGGGAGGGTAAAACGCCTTACGTCTACTACCTTGGTGCCGAATATTCTGCTGGCCCTGCAACAGTTGCGTCCATCGCCATTATAAAGCGAGCTCTTCCACTAGACTGGAGTATTCCGCTCCAAAGTCAACTCCAGTTTGTTCTCCTTCCAGGACTCCCAGCGCGCACGGGACAGGAAGCAGCGTCACCATATGAAAGCCTACACTCGATCGTCCGACTAGCAATTTCTCCCTACTTCGATTCATTTACACGAGGAGATGCAGATCAGGCAGTAAGGCGAGGAAAGGGTCTCGATGACGCCAAGACGGGTATCCTTTCAGTTTCAAATCTGTCCCGCTTAATCCGTAGGCATTCCGTTGACCAAGAAAAAGATTGCTGAACTGGAGCTTTCACTTTTGCATCTCCAGCAAAACGTCGAAATCCCAGAGATCACCCTTCCAATTCCCACGCTTGTCCAGAACGCGATTAATCAGGCACCTCCTTCGGCTTAACGGCTAATTCTCAGGCGCAAGCAAGGAATATTCGACCAACAACCGCATTACTACCCCAAGACATTATAAGTGATCCCGTGTTCCTCAACTCGATTCAAGGAACGGTCAACTCGTGGATAAAATCGATTCAAGCCATCACAAAGATGACTCGTGATCCCTCCAGCGGCACAGCGTCTCAAGAGATCAATTTCTGGATCTCCCTCGAAAACGCACTCGACAGTATCGATAGGCAACTGAAAAGCGATGGTGTCAGCCTCACCCTTGACGTCCTTCGCCAAGCGAAACGATTTCATGCCACAGTGAGTTTCATTGCCGATACGGGCCTCAAAGAAGCGGCGGAAAAGGTTCAGAAATACAATCAACTGATGCGTGAATTTCCAATCAACGAACTTCTCTCGGCAACGAGTCTGGACAGACTTCAAGAAGCCCTCGTTTTGATTTTCGGCCATTTGACTAAGAAACTCCGTATCTCGCCTTATCCGATACGCAGAGCATTGCCCCTTGTCGAAGCAATTTCCGGCGATCTCGATACCCAACTCCACAACCTTTTGAGCGGAAGACGTTTGATGCACTACGAATACGGTGAATTTGAAAAATTGATGAATGCGTCAGACGACGTCTTTCATACTTGGGATGATCAACTCAAGGAATTCACCAACGTCGCTCGAGAAGTCACTCGTAAACGTTCTGAGAAATTCATTCCGATCAAAATCGTTCCCCGGCACAGTGCTACCCAAGAGCGGCTGCAGTATTTACGTACCTTCCGAAAAGCTCACGAACAATTGCAAAAGACCGTGGCAAATGTTGTTGAGGCTCATGAAAATACCACCCATCGTCGAGGAGATGACAGGAACAACTTTCTCTCAGAGAGTTTTGGAGATATGGACGCCATTGGAGAAGTACGTCAAGCATATGAATCTCTGAAAGACGTCGATGTCCTGGATCTCTCCGCTGGTAATTCCCTTTTTTTTATGTTAAAAAAGAATCTCATCTAACCTTAGATGGTACCGAGTTATGGGTTGCGGCTGAAAACTCCTACAACGACCGGATTGCGCAAGTCGAAAATGCCATCATTGCAAAACTGCGAGAGCGTCTAGCGAAGGCCACTACTGCCAACGAAATGTTTCGTGTTTTCTCAAAATACAACGCCCTCTTCGTACGGCCAAAAATCCGTGGCGCAATTCAAGAATACCAAACTCAGCTCATCGAAAATGTGAAGACTGATATCGCCTCACTCCATGATCGCTTCAAATTACAATATGGGAATTCCGAAGCTCATGCGATGGCTCAACTTCGCGATCTTCCACCGATTTCCGGAGCGATCATTTGGGCTCGTCAGATTGAGAGACAGTTGAATACTTACATGCGTAGGGTCGAAGATGTCCTAGGAAAGGGCTGGGAGTTGTATGCAGAGGGTCAAAAGTTGCAGAACGAGAGTCTCATCTTCCGGAAAAAGCTTGATACCCGTGCTGTATTTCCCCGAGTGTACAACACTGAGCGTATAGATTTACGACGCCTGGCTACAAGAGGTGTCGCAACGTCAGCTAGCGATTTCCGGATTTATCTTCAAGATCACCCACAATCGTGCCTCTGGATCCCTCCAACTGCAAGTCAACTTTGATCGGCAAATCATCGCTTTATTCAAAGAGGTCCGGAATTTCGTGTGGCTTAATTTCCAAGTCCCTCATGCCGTCAGCAATGTCTCGAAGGAAGCCAAACGCGTTTACCCTTACGCAGTCTCACTTGTCGAGACGATTCGTACATATACTCAGACCCTCCGCAAAATTGAGTCAATGTCGTCAGT